>Ga0181573_10001702_pt1 | contig 21217 bp, 12 predicted proteins | sample 101ome_25_FD_148643 | JGI IMG/M metagenome (GOLD analysis project Ga0181573, IMG submission 148643) | Coastal salt marsh microbial communities from the Groves Creek Marsh, Skidaway Island, Georgia - 101409BT metaG (spades assembly) | ecosystem: Environmental > Aquatic > Marine > Intertidal zone... | reverse complement strand
GGTGACGAGTTCGTCGGGTCAGACGCGGACGAGTCGCCTTGACTTGGGTGTTGGACGGTTAGAACGCGGGGTGAAGGAGCGGGGGGTGACGTCCGTCGGGCGACCGAGCGAGCGACGGGCGCGTCGATGCTCTCGTCGACCTGGAACGGGGGATGCCTCACGGACGGCGTACTTGAAAAGCCGACCGCGGCGGTCCTCATGACGTTTTGTGCTGCTGGAGACACGTGAATGGCCATCAACCCTAAACCCTGAACCAACCCTGAATCAACCCTAAACCCAGGACGTGGTAGACTGCAAAAGCCATCCGTGGGAGACCTGAAAATAGGCGACCAAAGGATAAAGTGACGCGTCGAAGGGGTTCGCGCACTTCGACGGGCACGCCCGCTCGATCCCACCGCGCCGCGCATCCGCCGCACGCGCCCGCCCATCTCTTCGACAGTCTTATAGCGACTTCGAAAGACATGTCCGCCTCCGCGTCCGCGCTCGTCGCGCCCTCCGCCGTTCGCGGACTCGCTTCCGATCGCGCCGTTCGCCGCGCGGGCGCCCGCCGCCGCTGCGTCGCCGTCGCCGCGGCCGCCGACGCGGTCAAGTTCTACAAGTATCAGGGTCTCGGCAACGACTTCGTGCTCGTGGACAACAGGGACAGCTCCGAGATCAAGCTCTCGTCCGAGCGCTGCGCGCAGCTGTGCGATCGCAACTTCGGCATCGGCGCCGACGGCGTCATCTTCGCGATGCCCCCCGGCCTGGTGCAGAAGGACGAGGACTACTCCATGCGCATGTACAACTCCGACGGCACCGAGCCCGAGATGTGCGGCAACGGCATCAGGTGCCTCGCCAACTTCGTGGCCAAGATGGACGGCGCCGACCCCAAGGCGTACAAGGTCGGTACCCTCGCGGGCCTCATCCAGCCCGAGGTTCGCGCCGACGGCCAGGTGAGCGTCGACATGGGCGAGCCCACGCTCGACCCTCCCAAGGTCCCGTGCACCTTCGAAGCCACCCAGGACGGCGCCGCGGTCCGCGCCAAGATGGAGGTTGACGGTGAGACCTGGCTCGTCACCGCGGTGAGCATGGGCAACCCCCACTGCGTCACCTTCGGCAAGGAGGGCGAGTGCGACGAGGAGGGCATCAAGGTCGATTCCTTCGCCCTGTCCCACTACGGCCCGATGTTCGAGAAGCACCCCGCCTTCCCCGCCAAGACCAACACCGAGTTCACCGAGGTTGTGAACAGGAACTACGTCAAGATGCACGTGTGGGAGCGCGGCGCGGGCGCCACCCTCGCTTGCGGCACCGGCGCGTGCGCCACCGTCGTCGCGGCGGTGCTGGAGGGACGCACGGAGCGAAAGTGCACGGTGGAGCTGCCAGGCGGGCCGCTCGAGATTGAGTGGCGCGAGAGCGACAACAGGGTCATCATGACCGGCCCCGCCGAGCTCGTCTTCGACGGCGTCGTGACCGTGTGACCCGGGTGTTGATTTGATTGATTAATTTCGCATCGCATTCGCGTCGCATCGTGCGTCAATCGTCCTCGTCGCCCCCCAGCTCATCCCCAAACGCCTTCAGACGTTTGGCCTCGTCCTCCTCCGTAGACTCCAGCCCGGCTTTCGCAAAGTTGGTGAAGCCGTCCCAGAGCGACGCCTCCAGCTGTCTGCCCCCGAACCACCTTCCCTTCATCGCGGTGACGCACTTTTGCGCGTCGCCTCCGTCCTTGAAACGGACGCTGACCACACCCTCCGGATTGGTCGTGAACACCTTCACCTGGTCAACCGCGCCGAATTTCCCAGACTCCGCCTCGACGTCCTCCTCGAGCTCCACCCTAAAGTTCGGATCCGAGAACATCTCGTCCAGCGTGAACATGTGCTTGATTATCACCGTCGTCTTCTTCCTGTCCTTGGTGTCGTCGAAGCCCCCCCACCCGAGCTCAGCCTCCTGCTTGGCGATCACGGCCGCCTTGCGCTTCTTACCGCCGCTCCGCTTCTTCGCCACGAAGTCCCCTTTCATCTCAAACTTTGCCGGGGTCACCGTCATGTTGGTTCCCATGGTGTGCCTGAACGGCGCTCCGTCCAGGATGGTGCACGCGAGCTGAACGCTCGGCTCCTTCAGGTAGGTCACCAACCCGTCCCCCTTGAGCTCCCCCGTCTCTTTGTGCCTGTAGAGCTTGATCCGCGGCGCCGCGGTATCTGTGTCGAGCTTGATGACGCCGCACTTGGAGAAGACCTCCTTGACCTCGTCAACCTCGGCGTCGTCGGGCAGGCCGGTGACGTAGACGGAGGTGTTCGTCTTGAGATCGAACCAACCGGATCCATCGCCGTTGGCGTTCGCTCGTCTGGCCTCCTCGCGCTTGGCGCGTCGCTCCTTCTCCTTCTCGATGGCGTTGATGGCCATCTCGCTCATCTTCGGCGCGCCGTCCGGATCCTCCGGCTGGGCGCCGGGCTCGTCGTCGTCGTCGCCCTGCTTGGCCGCCGCGACCGCCTTCTTCGCGTCGTTGAGGGAGGGGATGGCCACGTCGTCGTCCTGGAACACCATGTCGGCGGCGCTCCACGTGGGCGGCGGGGCGGCAGCGGGCGCGGCCATCACGTCCTCCCCCTTGGGCTTGTACTTGCGGGTCGCGCGATCCCAGACGTACCAGGTCCCGTCGTCGTCCTCGAACTCGAGCTCCTCCGGGGTTCCATCCCCGGTATCTTCCTCCGGCGCGGCTGCTGTCTCCACCGCCGCGATCTCGGCTCGGAACGCGGCGAGCTCATCCTCGGCGTACATGGAGGGGCCGTGCCAGGTCGCAATGCGTGAGAATCCGAGCCACCCTGTTCCGTCGTTTTCGTGGCTTTTCGGCCTCTGGCGAGGTGCCTCACAGCGAGACCACCTCGCCCGGTCAGGTCACGTGTGCACATGTCGTCGTCAACCCACGCCGCAGCGTGTATCGTGCGTCTCGTGACCTCCCCCGCGGTCGCCCCGGGCGCTGCGAAGCCCCGGCCCCGCGCCGCCCCGAGCTGCGCGGCGCACCCGGGACGAAGGTTGAAAAACTCGGGGGCCAGGCGGGCGCGACGCGATGACGACCTGGTGACTCCCCAAGGCACGTACCCGGCGCCGTGGGCGGCGGACCTCGCGGAGATATTCGAGTGGGAGGATGTCCTCGAGGCGGCGGGGCGCACACCCGCGGGCGGAACCTCGCGCGGTGACGCGTCGAACCCCGATGCAACCGAAGACGCCGCCGCCGCCTCGTCGTCACGGAGACGGCACACCCGCATCGTCCTCGACGGCGCCAACATCGCGTGGTCCATGGGAACCTCCGTTCGCTCGCGCTTCAAGTGCAGGCAGTTCCCGCTCTCCGCCGGTATCGTCCGAGCGCTGGAGCACGAACCTTGGAGGGCGAGGGGCTTCGAGGTCGTCGCGTTCCTCCCGAAGGAGTACGCCGTGGGCGGCCTCCAGACAATCTGCGACGGCGGAGGCCGAGCCACCCTCAACGCCGAAAAGGTGCGCTACCTGGGCAAGGGCACCTGGGTGAACGTCGAGCTGATGGACCTGGTGGACGCGGGTGTGGTGCGGCTGGTATCCAGGGGTAAGGGCACCGAGGGGAGCAAGAGCGACGACCTGTCCATCATAGAGTACGCCAAGGACAACGACGCGTGGATATGTTCCAACGATCAGTTTCGCGACCACAGGCGGAACAGGACCTTGGGGTTCTCGGGGGCGAGGGACCTGAAGGCGTTCGCGCGCACGCGCCGCTTCGAGCACACGTTCGCGGTGGCGCCCGGGCTGGACGACGACCTGCTGAGGGCGATGATGGAGTCGCGGGGGTGGGAACCCAGCGTCGGAGTATCACACGCGACGTGCGCCGACGGATCCGCGGTGCCGACGCCCCGGACGTCGAGAAATAAGAACAGAGTCGAACCCGGGTCGAATGACGACGACGCGATGGGGTCCGTGATGGACGGCTTGATGGACGGCTCGATGGACGCGGGCGGGGCGCAGGGCGCGTCGCCGCTCCGCGTGGAGGACGAGTGCGAGATCGATCTGGAGAAGCTTTCATCCGACGGCGACGGCGACGGCTTTGGGGCGAAGACGCGGAACGACAACGCCAACGCCCTCGGGGGCGTGTTCCCCTACTACGCCGCGCCGCAGGAGTGCGTGCCGGTGTTTTTCGAACCGAAACCCACGGCGGCGATGATCGCGGCGAGGAAGTCGTTCCTGAACAGGCAGGGATGGCAGATGTCGACGATTGGGACGAACGCGTGAGTGAGAGGAAGGTGGTCTATTTATTCAATCAATCTGGGCGAAATCCGCCACGCATCAGCGCTCACGCGTTCCTGGGGCGGGGAAAGAAACCCCCTCGCCCTCCCCTCCCCCGACCCCCGCCCCGCGCGTCGCCGCCAAAGTTCTTCCCGCCGGGTGCGGGCGCCGAGCCCCTCGGCGCCCCGCATCGAAAACACGCCCGCTTCGACCCGAAAACCACGCCGCAGCCCCGAGGACAGTTCCAGTCCCCCTCGCGCCCGCCCTGGAACCCCCCGGCCCCGCCCTGGAACCCGCCGCCGCCTTCGAAACCAGTTCCCGCGCCCGGCGCCGCGCCCCCGTCCCTCGCGAGCACCGCCGCCGCCGTCTGCAGCGCGGCGTCGAGCTCAACCGGCAGCGCCCCGTCCGGCCTCCGCACCTTCGCCGCAAACGCCCTGGCGACCCTGATGCGCAGGCACGCCAGCTGCGACAGCACAGCGAGCGGCACCCGAAACTTGAGCCAGTCGTCCGCCACGAGCACCGCCTCGCCCGACGCGTCCTGCTCCCGCTGCGCGACGTCCCGCGCATTCGCCGCGTCCGCCGCGTCGCGCGGGTCCGCCGGGTCGTGGTCGGGAAGGTCGACGGGGGGAAGCGCCTCGACTGTGAGCGACGCCGCCACGAGGACGAGCGCGGCGGCGGACACCACCGTGGTCTCCTTGACGTACATCTGGCTCTCCCCGCGGGTGATGTCGTCGAAGCAGACGAGCACCGGCGCGGGCTTACCGGCGCCGTCGGGGGCGGTCCTCGGGACCTGGTCGTGGAGTTTGCAGTTGACAGAGTGCGGGTGGATCTTGACCTTCTCGCCGCGCAGGGTGGCGAGCGTGGCCTTCATGCCCCCGCCAGCCTGCTGCCCGGCGCCGGGTACCAGAAGCCGCCCCATGAGCGGGTACATGCCCACCGCGAGCACGGCCCTGACGAGGGAGCCGGCGCCGGCGTTTCCAGACGCGTCCCCGAGGTTACGAACCAAACCCCGCGAGGACAGCGCCGAGACCAGCTGCTGCCGCATACCCCGAAGCATGTTGAGCGTCGCGCCGCTGAGCGAGTTGCGGGCGTTGAACTGCCGCTCGCCGCCGCCGCCGCCGCGCGCCCTCGCCTGTTCCCACCCGACGAACGCCCGGGCGACGGCGAGGTGGTCGGAGCCGCCCCCGGCTTCGTCGGAAAATCCTCGCCGAGCCGCCCTGCCGCCCTCTCGGCCCCCGTCCACGGACACGACGAACGGGGACCTGTACGCGGACGCGCACGCGACCGTCAACACGGGATCGAGGACTCCGAGTAATGTCGCGTACAGGAGCATCTTACCCACGCGGGGGTGCACCGGCATCTCGCCGAGGTGCCTACCCAGCCGGGTCAGACCCTCGTCGTCCTTCATCGCGCTGATGTCCTGAAGCAGCGCCACCGCCTGCGAGATGGCCTGGGGGATCGGGGGCTCGACCGCCTGAAGTAAAAACTCCGCGGTGGAACCCTGGCCCATCCCGACGGCGGCCGCGCCGCCCCCGCGCTCGCCCCCGAGGCTCGACGCCTCCGCCAGCATCCGCACCTGGAGACACAGCTCCTCCAGCGGCGACCTCTGCATCTCTGGCAGCTGAAAGTCCGCGAAGGAGGACATCCTCGCCGTGGAGTACAGCCGGTAGCACTCGCCGGGCCGGACGCGACCGGCGCGCCCGCGTCGCTGCTGCGCGGACGCGCGGGAGATCCACGCCGCCTGAAGCGTGGACACCCCCGTGTGCGCGTCGTACGATTTCTCCTTGAGCCGGCCGGAATCAACCACGAAGACGACATCGTCGATGGTCACCGCCGTTTCCGCGATGTTGGTCGCGAGGATAACCTTGCGCACGCCGCGCGGGGGGCGCTGGAACACCCTCTTCTGGTCCTGGGGCGGGACCATGGAGTGCAGGGGGAGCACGAGGGTGGTGCCGTCGCCGAACCTGGGGTCCGCCGCCATGTTATCGCGGAGCTGCGATATTTCGTTCCAGCCGGGGAGGAACACGAGCACGGCACCCGCGGGTCCCCCGTGCGCCGTCTGCATCTCACCGGCCCTGTGCGTGAGGATCCAGTGTATGAGCTCCTGCGCGAGTTGCAGGTCAACCTCGTCCGGGTCCGCCTGGATCTGATACTGCGACATTTGCGCCGAGGCATTCTCCATCGCGCTCAGTCGCCTGATCTCGTCTTCAGCCGCGTCCAGGGTCTGGGCGATGTCCTCGTGGCCGAACCTACGGGCCCAGTCCGCGGGGGATGACCCGTCCCGCGACCTCTGCGTCGGGTCAGCGCCCATGCCGATGAGCTGTGACACCTCCACGTGACGCCCTTTCCCCGCCGCGGCCATCAGCGCGGTGGCGCCCGTCTGGGCGTGAGCGACGCCGACCAGGGCCCGCTCGCCGACGCCGCCGGGGGCGCCCACCCCGCGGACCGTGTCCAGAAGGGAATCGAAAGATTCGTCGGTTCCCTCCAGAAACGCGCGCATGACCGCAGCCTGCACGGCCTGACCCTCGGGCGAGTCCGGGTCCGCCGTGGCGGCGTGGACAAAGTCGCGAGCCCCGCCGCCGCCGCCGCCGTATCCGACCAGGCTGAGAATGTCCTCCAGGTGGTAGTCCGACACCGGGTGGGTGTATCCCGGGACCCTTATGACGGGGCACCCGCCGAAGTAGCCGCTGAACAGATCCTCGCGAACCGTCGCGGACATGAGCACGAGCCGCAGGTGCGGGTGCCTGGTCAGGACGCCCCGAAGTACGATGGTGAGAAAGTCGGCAAAGAGGTCGCGCTCGTGGAGCTCGTCGATGACGATGTGAGAAAGCGACTCCAGCATCTTGTCCGCGCCGGGGCTGGTGAGCCTGCGCAACAGCACGCCGTTGGTGCAGAACATCAGCGCGCAGTCCGCGCTCGCCTTGGTCTCGAGCCTGATCTGGAATCCGACGCTCCCGGCTCCGATGTTTTCGCCCCTCTCGTTGGCCACTCGCTCGCTCACGGTGACGGCGGATATTCGCCTCGGCTGCGTGCACATGATCGTCGCGCCGCGCCCGTTGCCCCACGCGTCATCTATGAGGTACTGGGGAACCTGCGTCGTCTTGCCGCATCCCGTGGCGCCCGCCACCAGCACAACCTGGTTACGCGCCACCGCGTCCAAAATCTGAACCTTGAACTCGTCCACTGGAAGCGCCGCTCTCTTTCGCTGCATCTCCGCGAGAGCAGGGTCCGACGCGATCCTCCGCGCGAGAGCCGCGGCGCTGGCGGCTGCCTGCTCCGGGGTGATGCTCGCGTGGGGTCTCATCTTCAGCGGCGGGGGCCCCTTGTGGCCGTCGGCGTGCTTGCCGCGCTTGTGCCCGTGGCCATCCTCGGCTTCGTCCTCGTCCCAGGCGGACTCGAGCGATCCCTCGGCTGCGATCTCGAGCTCGCGTTGGGACTGGGGATGGCGCGCGAAATGATCGGCGAGCGCCGCGATGGATTCGGGGTGAAGGTCGAGAGGATGCAGTTCCTGCGGAACGACGCGGGGAGGGGTCGATTGAGGTCAGCGGTGGGTGCGGGATGGGGCGGAGGTTGCGTTCGGGGGTTTAGGGTTGGTGCCGAAATTTCGATAACGCATCCCGCGGGAGAGGATGGGCGCCGTCTCACCTCGTGGTCCTGCGGCTTGAACTCCTTGGGCTTGGTGACGTGAACCTTACGGTTTTCACCCTTTCCGTAGCTCTTTGACTTGAGCCCCAGCTTCTTGCACTCGGCGTGCACCACCGCCCTATCGTGGTTGCTCATGTCCGCTGGGAAGACGATCTCCTCCTCGTCGGATGCCTTGAACCGCGCCAGCTGGACGTCGATTGCGATGCGCGTGCCCTCGGTGACGGGCCTCTGGCCGGAAGTGAGACGCCCGCCGGGGCCGCGGCCGCCGGGAAAGGGCGCGGGGGGTCCGCCCCCGCCGCCCCTGCCGCCGCGAGACCTGCTCGGCATCGGATCAATCAGTGACGGGCGAAATCTCGGAGAGCGTGCACTTCGTTCGGCAAAGTGGTGGCGAGATGAGTTTGCGCCGCTAACGTGCTATTCACGCGCGACACCACGTCGCTACTTCGCTAATCGTCCGTCTACCTATCGAGCGCGTCACTCACCGGGACGAGCTCGCGTTCGCGTCCGCGACGCTCCCTCCACCCTCCGCCGGCTGCGCCCCGCCGTCCCCAATCGCCGGCGCCCGGCTCGTCGGCGTCTGGAAAAGCACCGCTTCGACCCCGTCCCTTCCTCCTCCTCCCGGTGTCTCCACCCCGTCCCAGTCCCCTCGGTCGTCGGGCCTCGCGCCGCCGGTACCGTCACTCGCGGGTGTCGCGTGCGCCGCCGTCGAGCGCGAGGCCTCCTCGAGCGCCGCTTCCTCCTCCTCCTCCTCGGTCCAGTCCTTCACCTCGAAGCGCGACGCGTCGTGTTCGTGCGCCAAGGCGCCGTCGACCAACGAGGCGTAGCAAGGGGCGCACAGGTCGTAATCCTCGCACACGTCGCAGTTGTGCCTCGCGGTAAGGATGTACTTGCCGCAGCCGTCGCAGTGGCACGGGAGATCGATCGGGGTCCTGTCGATCTTCGGGTCGGCGGAGCCGACGATCCTCTGGCACTTGCTCCCCCTGGGAAACGTCACGCTCTTCGGGGTGATCCCCGGGACGCTATCGCCGGCGTCGCTCGGCGGTCCAGCCGGGGTCACCGGGGTCGTGAACCCACCCACGACTCCCTTCGGATCATCCGGGGAGTACCTCTTGCGCTTCTTGAGCACCGGGCGCAGGCACTCCATGCCGGCGCCCCGAACAGTGGGCGGTGCCCAGAAATCGTCCGAGGTGCCAACGGAGCGCAAACGAGCCTCGAGGAAAATCGTGCAGCAGTGCAGCCTCCACGCTCCGTTTCTTTCCCCCGATCTGCCTTTCCCCTTCGACGCGACCCTCCCGCGGGGCGCCACAACCAGCGGCAGGTCGACATCGACCACGCCAAGGCGGAACTCGGAGCGAACTCCACGCGAGTCAGGCTCGTGCGATCTCCCGTCCGAGCGAGACACAGGCGCGCTCGGTCGATCGGAACCCCGATCGTCAGGCGCACTACGCACCAAGTAGGGTTCGGTTCCCCACCGGTGTTTCACCTTTTTGAAGGGCGGGAGAGCGCGGGCGGGTAACATGGCCGACATCACCGCGGTCCTCTCGGCCACCACCAGCCCCGACGCCGCGACGCGTGAGGCTGCGGAGGCGCAGCTGAAGCAAGCGCAGGAGCAGAACCTCGGCGCCTTCCTGCAGTCCCTCGCTAACGAGGTCGCCACCGAGGCAAAGCCCCTAGACTCCCGACGCTTGGCAGGTCTCATCCTCAAGAACGCGCTCGACGCCAGGGACGAGACCGTCAAGGCCGACAAGCAGGAGAAATGGGTCACAATGGACGCCAACATCCGCAACAGCGTCAAGGGGTGCGTCTGGAACCAGCTCGGCTCCCCCGTGCAGGAGATCCGCCACACCTGCGCGCAGGTGATCGCCAAGATCGCCGGGGCGGAGATGCCCAAGGCTCTCTGGCCGTCGCTCGTCACCGACCTCCAGAACAACATGGCCACAGGCGATCCCGGCAAGCGCCAGTCCACCCTCGAGGCACTAGGATACATCTGCGAGGAAATAGAGCACGAGCACCTGCAGGAGGCGGACGTCAACGCCATGCTCACCGCCATCGTGCAGGGCATGAGGAAGGAGGAGGAGAGCAACGAGATCCGCTTAGCCGCGACCAACGCCTTGGTCAACGCCATGTACTTCGCGGAGGGTAACTTCGAACGCGAGCAGGAGAGGAACTACATCATGCAGGTGACGTGCGAGGCGACCGTCTGCGCGGACGTTCGCGTCAGGCAAGCTGCGTTTGAGGTATTGGTGGGAGCCGCGGAGAACTACTACGAGAAGCTTCAGCCGTACATGACCGCCATCTTCGATCTGACCGTCAAGGCGACGAAGGGCGACGAGGAGTCCGTGGCGCTGCAGGCGATCGAGTTCTGGTCCGCCATCGCCGACGAGGAGGTCTGCCGCCAGGATGAAATCGCCGACGCGGGCGAGGGTAACCACCAGATCGTCTACCACCGATTCGTCGAGCAGGCGCTTCCCCACCTCGTGCCCATGCTCCTCGAGACCCTCACCAAGCAGGAGGAGGACGAGCTCGACGAAGGCGACGACGTGTGGAACCTCGCCATGGCCGGCGGCACGTGCCTCGGCCTCGTCGCCACGTGCGTGCAGGACGCCGTCGTCGACCACGTCATGCCCTTCATCCAGGGCAACATCGGCTCGCAGGAGTGGCGACTCCGCGAGGCTGCCACCTTCGCGTTTGGATCCATCCTCGAGGGACCCGACCCGGACAAGCTCGCGCCCGTCGCCGCGCAGGCGCTCCCTTTCCTCCTCAACGCCCTCAACGACCCTAAGACCCACGTGCGCGATACCACGGCGTGGACCATCGGACGCGTGTTTGAGTTTGTAGGGGAGGCTCAGTCGCCGGTGGTCAACCCGGGCAACCTCGACGGCATCCTCAAGATTCTCGTCGAGAAGCTGCAGGATAAGCCCCTGGTCGCGGGTAAGGTGTGCTACGCGCTCCTGCGCCTGGCGACGTCGTGCGCGAACGACGACGATGAACAGAACCCCATGCGCGTGGCGCTCGCGCCTTACTTTCAGGGCATCGTGCAGAGCCTGCTGCAGACGTCGGAGCGTCCGGACGCGGAGCAGTCCCTCCGCATGGAGTGCTACGAGTCCCTCAACGAGATCATCCGAGCGTCCACCCAGCAGAACGCGCCCATCACCCAGCAGCTCGTGCCCATGGTGCTTCAGAAGCTCGAGACGACCCTCGCCGCGCTCTCGCAGCCGGGCCTCGGGCCCGAGGCTCAGGAAAAGATCGGCGAAGTCCAGGGCCTGCTCTGCGGAACCCTCCAAACGATCGTCCAGAAGCTCTCCGGAGAGGATGCCACCAAGATGATGATCATCCAGTTCGGAGACCAGATCATGCAGATGCTCCTCAGGGTGCTCGGGGCGAGGTCAGCCACCGTGCACGAGGAGGCAATGCTCTGCGTCGGCGCCCTCGCTTACGCCACCGGTGATCAGTTTGAAAAGTACATGCAGGCGCTTTACCCGTTCATCGAGGTGGGCCTCAAGAATCACGAGGAGTACGAGGTGTGCAACGTCACCGTGGGCGTGGTGGGCGACCTGTGCCGCGCGCTGGATGCAAAGATCCTGCCCTTTTGCGACGGCATCGTGTACCAGCTGCTGCAGGATCTGCAGTCCACCGCGCTGCACCGCTCGGTGAAGCCCCCGATTCTGTCCTGCTTTGGCGACATCGCGCTCGCCATCGGACCCGCGTTCGAGAAGTACGTCGGGTACGTGGTGCCCATGCTCCAGAGCGCCCAGCAGCTCTCGCTGCAGACGCCCAAGGATGACGAGGAGATGATTGAGTACAACAACATGCTCCGCAACGGAATCTTCGAGGCTTACGCCGGCCTCCTCCAGGGGTTCAAGGATGACAAGAGTAAGGTCGAGCAGCTCAAGTCTCACGCAGTGTATGTCCTGCAGTTTATCGCGGAGGTTGCCAAGGACAGGGACAGGGACGAGGCGGTGACTCGCGCCATGGTGGGCGTCATGGGTGACATGGCGGACACGATGGACGGCGTCGGCGAGCTGTTCAAGCAGAACATGTTCTGGGTGGATCTCATCCGCGAGTGTGAGGACCAGTACCAGGACCAGCAACTGAGGGACACGGCGCAGTGGGCCAAGGGGAAGATCACGATGCGCGTCGGGATGTGAGCGACGCGATTTGATCCCGTGACGACTACAATTGACAGACCTTGGAGTGATGACGGAGGCGGGGGCTCGAATGACGGGCTGTGCTCGAGCCCTCGTGGAGACTTATGACTTATTAGACATTGACGGCGGCGCGCGGGATTAGCCACCCGCAATTGGGATGAGGAGGCAAAACACTTTCAAACATCTGGCAGTCTGGATCTTCCCGCTGTCTCTACGCGAGACCCACTAATTTCTCCGACAACCTCCACAAGTTTCGAGCCTCCGTCGCATCCTTCGATTCCTCGCTCGATTCCTGCACGATGAACGCGTGTCCCGTCGGTGACGAGCCCGGGGAGATGGTGTTGCTGTAGTACGCGCCGCCCACGCCTTCGAGGGACTCGTCCGTCAGCATGTACAGCAGAGTGTTACCCCCGCCATCCACCGACTCGGCGACGTTGAACGTGTTTGTGATCAAGTCAAACGCCTTCACGAATAGCGGCTGCTGGTGGCGGAACAGTCCGGTCCGGGTGATGAGACCTGGACCGAACGCGTTGACCGTCACCTTGCTCCCACTCGCCTGCAAACGCCGCTCCAGCTCGTAGGAGAACAGCATGTTGCACAGCTTGCTGTCTTTGTAAGCCTTATCCGCGTCGTAAGGCTCTCCGCTCACCATCTCGAAATTTCTACCGTCGCGCTCCAGTCCGGCGAGATCGCCGAGCGTCGCGCCCTTCCCCACGCTGCCCCCCGCGGACGCCGGGTCGTGCACCTCCGACGCGGTGACCACGATCCTCGGGTGCGCCAGCTTCTCGCTGCTCTCCAGCGCGGGAAGGAGTAGGTTGGCGAGGAGGAAGTGCCCGAGGTGGTTGACGCCAATCGTCTCCTCGAAGCCATCCTTGGTGCGGTAGACGGTGGGATCTCCGCTGTACTCGAGCCCGGCGTTGAGGCAGAGGGCGTCGACCGGCCCCTCCGCGGTGACATCCTTGGCGAACTGCCTGATCGACGCCATATCCCCGAGGTCGCACGCGTAGCACTGAACGTCGTTCGGGTCGATGGACGGGAACTCGGATCGCATCGAAGCCTTCGCCTGCTCGGCTTTGGCGACGGTGCGACAGGCCAGGACGACGCACCAGTCGCCGCTCTTGGCGAGCTTCTTGGCGGCGTCGAAGCCGATGCCGGAGTTGCTGCCGGTGATGACGACGCGGGGCTTGCCGTACTTTGGAACCGCCGGGGCCTCGGGGCCCGCCTCGGGGGCCGCGTCGGGGGCCTCACCCTCGGCCGTCGCGGGCGCGACGCGCGTCGTCAGCATCAGGAGGGCACCCGCGCCAACGACGGCGTCGCGGCGGCCCAGGGCTGCGTCGCTCGAGTCGCTCGAACGGCGAGCTGCGGCGCGAACGACCCGGGAGACTCGTGCGGATCTCGCGGGGCATCGCGCGCCAGTCGCGGGGATCGCCGTTTGGAGGAGGGCGCGGGCCATCGTGGTCTATCCAAAGCGCGAACGAAAGTGTCGACGGAAGCAGGAGTCCCGTTCAGGGATTAACTTGCCCGGATCGGCACTGCAGCTGGCGCGGGGGTGGGCCGGTGGGCGGAGGTAATCAGAGGCTACGGGGATGAGCATCGCGGCACTGCTCATTCGGCGACGATTGGCGTCGTCGAGCTGGTCGAAGGCGGCGAGTGGGCTGTGGGCTCGCCGCTCGAGTGCCGACGATGTCGGGGTTTGGTCCTCCCTTCCCGAATCGCCGCAGCGTCCGGGGACCGTCCGATGGCGCTCGCTCGCCACGCGGACGTCGCCCGCCGTGGATCCCGAGAAGCTCACGGTCGTGAAGCTCAAGGAGATCCTGGAATCCGCGGGGCCGTGGCCGGATGGGCTCAAGAGGTCGTCGAAGAAGGCGGAGCTCGTAGCCGCGGTCCGCGAGGTGCTGACGGCCACCGGTGCGCACGACGCGGCGGCGACGCGGAGCCTCGACCGATCCCGGGCCGATCCGGAACCCGGCGACGGCGGCGACGCGGACATCACCGCGGCCGTATCGCTCTCCGTCGAGGAATCATCCACCGTTTTTGCCGCCCCGACGGACGAAGCGGTGTCCAACGCCGGACGGGACGAGGAGGACCCGGTGGAGGTTCTCATGGACATGCGCGAGCCTGGCGCGTGGTACCCGCTCGCGCGCGCGATGCGACGCCAGGTCCACCTCCACGTCGGACCCACCAACAGCGGCAAGACATACTCCGCCATCCAGCAGCTCAAGGCGGCGGACAGCGGCGTGTACTGCTCGCCGCTGCGGCTGCTCGCGTGGGAGGTGGCTGAGGGACTCAACAACCGCGACGGCGTGCCGTGCAACATGATCACGGGCCAGGAAAAGAAACCCGTGGACGGGGCCAGGCACGTCGCGTGCACCGTGGAGATGGCGGATGTAAGGAGAATGGTCGACGTGGCCGTCGTGGACGAGGCGCACCTCATGGGTGACGCGGAGAGGGGCTACGCGTTTACCAGGGCGATACTCGGCATTCCCGCCAAAGAGCTTCACCTGTGCGGTGACCCGGCGATGGTCCCGCTTGTGCAAAAGGTCATAGAGGAGGTCGGGGACAAACTCACCGTGCACAGATACACGCGGTTACAGCCGCTGAAGGTGCTGGATAAGCCCCTGCGGAGCATCAAGAACGTGAGGAGCGGCGATTGCCTCGTGGCGTTCAGTCGCAAAGCCGTGCATCAGCTCAAGCGCGACGTCGTGAGGCAGGCTGGTCTACGAGCCTGCGTCATATACGGCAGTTTACCCCCGGAGGCTCGCGCGCGGCAGGCTGAGCTGTTCAACGACAGGGCCACCACGGGTTACGACGTCCTCATCGCGTCAGACGCCATCGGCATGGGCTTGAACCTGAGCATAAGGCGCGTGGTGTTCACCACGATGCGAAAATTCGACGGGGAACAGATGCGCCTGCTGGAACCCCCCGAGGTTAAGCAGATCGCCGGGCGCGCCGGGCGGTTCGGGCAGGGGTTCGGCGAGGGCGGCACGACCACCATGGTCGCCGAGCAGCTCCCGATCCTCCGCCACGCCGTCGCCGCGCCCGTGGTGGACCTCACCAGGTGCTCGATCGCGCCGACGCTGGAGCACGTCGAGTGCTACCTCGAAGCCGTCCCGGGCTCCACGCTCGTCGAAGCCCTCACCGCGCTGTGCCGGGACGCGACGCTGCCGCCGCACTACTTCATGGCCACCTGCGACGGCATGATTGCCGCCGCGAAGCTCGTGGAGAGGCTCCCGCTGTCCGTCGAGGACCGTTGGATGTTCGCCGTCGCGCCGGCAAACGTCGAGGACGGCGGTCCCGGCGCCAAGGCTCTGTGGACCTTCGCCGACGCGTTCGCTCGACGGGGGCGCGTCGGGGTTCGGATCATAAAGCGCCCGCCCGCTCGCGCGCCGGAGACCCAAGGGGAGCTCAACGTGCTGGAGCAGGCGCACGCGGCGTACGATCTGTACCTCTGGCTGTCGATGCGACACCCGGCGGCGTTTCCGGAGCGGGAGCTCGCGCAGGCGCTTCGGCAAACCTGCGCCGCCGCCATCGAGCTCGGTTTGCAGCAGTCGTCGTCGTCGCCGCGGATGGATCATCAGCGCGAGTGGGACGAGAGGCGAAAGGGAGGGGACGACGTTGGGCACGTGGACAAGACGCGGCTGAGGGAATGCGTGGAGAGGGTCAGGGCTGAGGTGGAGAAGCTGGCCGCGGCTGGGTTTGGGTACAAAGAGTCTGACGCGGACGGAGTTTACGGAACGGTCAGGTTCAAAGCCAAGTTCAAGGGTGAGGACCGACTCGCGGGGGGCGGTGGTGATTCGCAGCGGTCGGGTAGGGATGCCAAAGAGAAGGGCGAGCGCCCGGTTAAGAAGGAACGCGCGCGGAGGGCGCGGGAGGAGATGGTCTCGAGCGAGGAGGATGACAAGGCGAGGGTTCAACGCGAGAGAAAGCGAGAGAAGGAGCACAGGAGCGCGATGGCCCGCAAGCGTGTCTGGAACGCGAGCAGAGAGAGATACGCGAGGAAGGCGGTATTGAAGCCGCCGGAGAAATCGCCGCCGCTGGGGGCTCAGCCGGGCGTTTTGGGCCGGCTAAAGGGCCTCATATTCGGATCTGGTCAGTGAAGGAGCACAAGAGCTAGCGGTGTTTTGACTGTTGCAAAGTCGTCGCTGCACGAAACACAGCTGAAATTCTCACGCGTTTTCACTTTTCTTCCGCGCACATGGCGGCGGTGGGGGCGATATCAGCAGTTGCCGCCGGGCTGCTGAACGGGAGCTGGAATCTGCCCACAAAACCCGATGCGCCGCGCCTTGTCAATGCCGCTTTGTACTGGGAATGGGAGCAGATATGGCTCGTCGCCAACGTCCTCATCGTCATCTTCAACACTTTTCTCGTCCTCGGAGTGGTGGGTGCGGGCACCCTGGGAGACGTCTACCGAGGGGCGAGCTCCGGGGAGCTCGGGTCGATATGCGCCTTCTCCCTGCTATGGGGCTTCGGCGGCGTTGGGTACGGCCAGGCCATCAAGAGGGTGGGCATGGCGCTCGGCACGAGCATCGTCATGGCGCAGATCGTGTGCATAGGCACCGTCCTACCTCTAGCCTTCTCGGCGGCAGACATGACGACGCAGGAGATCGTCGGGTCCGTCGTCGGGGTCCTGCTCGCGTGTGCGGGGTTCGCGATGTCTTCGAGGGCCGGGCTCCTCCGGGACGCAGGCGACGAGGCCGGGGCGCGCGCGAGGGGTAGCCGCGCCGCCTCGACGACGACGGCGGCGGCGGCGGTGGACGTCGAGGACCCCGTCAAGGGCGCGTCTCGTTCGACGTTCGTGGAGTCGATGGCGTGGTGCGTCGCGGGCGGCGTGCTCTCATCCATGCTGCAGTTCTCGTTCGTCTTCGGCGGCGGGCTGGTGGACGATGCCGAGGAGAGAGGGGTCGCCAAGGAGGCATCCGCCATGCCGGTGTGGATGCTGTGTTTTCTCTTCAACTCTGTGGGCCATATCTTCTATGCGTCCTGGCTGCTCAAGGCGAACGACACGTGGCGTAAGTTCCGGTCGACGCCGACACGTGATTGGGCGCACGGCGGGATGATGTGCGCGCTCATAGCCGTGGCGTTCACCGCTCACATCCACCTGTACGGATTGGGGGCGGCAAAGATGGGTTCGTCCGGGGCTGTGTTCGCGTGGCCGCTCGTGATGTCTTCGACCGTTTTCACCGCGCAGGTGTGGTCGCTGGTGCTGGGGGAGTGGACGGACGCGAGTTTGGAGGCGAGGGTGGCGAACTGGGCGTCGCTGGGTCTGTTGGTGGCGGCCGTCGCAGTTGTCGCATTGACGGCCACATTATAACGGTATTAGGCAATTTTCGTCTAACTAAAAGCGCATGTGATCGTTCGTCCGATAAAAGATTTAAAAAATTCTGACTGAACTTCACTCCCACAAGCTTGCAGAAATCAAGCCGCCCGCGACAGCCTCAAGAAAGTCGGCGCGAATGCGCCTCACGCAGACACTGTCGGCGCCAAGCACGGTCGTCGCTGCGTCCCATCTGAAAGGAGACCGCGTCCGCCGCGCGAGCCTCTTTCAAAATGACTACTATGCAGTATAACTTCAAGAAGATCACCACGGTGCGCGCCCGCCTCCGCGTCACCCCGCTTCGTGTGTCCTCCCTCCATCCGGCCGCCGCCGCCACTGAAAAACTCTCCGAGACTTTTCCGCTCACACGACGCCCACCTGTTTGCCTCTCCAGGTGCCCACGGCGAAGGACTTCATCGACGTCGTCCTGTCCCGCACGCAGCGCCAGACCCCTACGGTGGTCCACCGCGGCTACGCCATCACCCGCATCCGGCAGTTCTACATGCGCAAGGTCAAGTACACCCAGACCTCGTGGAACGAGAAGCTCTCCAAGATCCTCGAGGACTTCCCCCGCGTCGACGACATCCACCCCTTCTACAGCGACCTCCTCAACGTTCTGTACGACAAGGACCACTACAAGCTCGCGCTCGGGCAGCTCAACACCGCCAAGAACATCATCGACAAGATCGCCAAGGACTACGTCAAGCTCCTCAAGTACGGCGACTCGCTCTACCGATGCAAGCAGCTCAAGCGAGCGGCGCTGGGACGCATGTGCACCATCATGAAGAAGCACGCCGCGTCGCTCGCGTACCTCGAGCAGGTCAGGCAGCACATGTCCCGCCTCCCGTCCATCGATCCGAACACGAGGACGATCCTGGTGTGCGGCTATCCCAACGTGGGTAAGTCGTCGTTCATGAACAAGGTGACCCGAGCCGACGTGGAGGTTCAGCCGTACGCGTTCACCACAAAGTCAATCTACGTGGGTCACACCGACTACAAGTACCTCCGGTGGCAGGTTCTGGACACTCCGGGTATCCTGGACAGGCCCCTCGAGGAGAGGAACACGATCGAGATGCAGTCCATCACCGCCATGGCGCATTTGCGCGCGGTGGTTCTCTACATCGTCGACGCGAGCGAGCAGTGCGGGTACACCATCAAGCAGCAAGCCGACCTCTTCCACTCCATCAAGCCGCTCTTCGCGAACAAGCCGCTGGTCATCGCTGTGAACAAGGTTGACGTGCGTAAGCTGGAGGATCTCAAGCCGGAGGATGCGGCGCTCATCGCGGGGATGCGCGCGGCGGTGCGCGGGCCCGCGGCGCTCACCCTGGGCGAGGAGGAGGAGCTCCCGTGCATGAGCACCCTCTCCGAGGAGGGCGTGATGGAGGTGAAGCGCGTGTGCTGCGACAAGCTGCTCGCCGCGCGCGTCGAGCAGAAGCTGGCCAGCCGACGCGCGGGCGAGGTGCTCAACCGCCTGCACGTCGCGCAGCCAAAGCCCAGGGACAACATCTCCAGGCCCGCCGTCATCCCCCACTCCGTCGCCATAAACAAGGCGAAGAAGGCGAGCGGCGAGCTCAAGATTGTCACGGAGAAGATGCTGCAGGAGGAGAATGGCGGCGCCGGCGTGTACAACGCGGACCTTCGCAAGAACTACCTCCTCGACAACGACGACTGGAAGTACGACATCATGCCCGAGATTTACAACGGCAAGAACGTCGCCGACTTCATCGACCCGGAGATCGACGAGAGACTCGCCGAGCTCGAGCGCGAGGAGGAGGAGCTCGAGGCAAAGTTCCAGGAGGACAAGGCGGCGGCGGAGATGGAGATGGAGCCCGACCTGGACGACGAGGAGAAGGAGCTGCTCGGGCAGGTTCGCGCCAGGCGGTCGAAGCTGGTGTCGGAGCACAGGCGGAAGAAGAGCGTGGCGAACAACGTCCCGACGATGCGTCGCGATCGCACGAGCGACCCGGAGAGGCGGCTCACCACCACCCGAATGAAGGAGAGCCTGGGCGCTATGGGCATCGACACCACGCTCGCGGTTGCCAGGGCGCGGTCCGCGAGCGCCGTGCGGGAGGGACGCAAGCGCTCGCGCTCGCTCGCGGGCAACGGCGGCGACGAGGACGTGGACGCGATGGACGCGGACGGGGAGGAGCAGCCGAGGGTGCACTCGAGCAAGAGCCGCAGCGTGTCGGTGGCGAGGAGGACGTCCAAGAGCAAGGGGGCGGGTCTCAGGGACGAGTCGGAGAAGATGCGCGCGCAGAAGCTGGCGGACAAGGCGCAGCGGAAGATGAACAAGCGGGCCAAGACGGGCGAGGCGGACCGCGTCATCATCACCAAGATGCCCAAGCACCTCTTCTCGGGCAAGCGCGGCAACGGGAAGACGGATCGGCGCTAAGCGTTAGGCAAGACAACCAACCTTTTTTACAGCGAGCTTTATCTATCGTTCAGTCTTCACACCCGCCGTAGCCGAGATGGCGGTGTCGTTCGAGGTTCCGACGATAGACATATCGGCCTTCGACGGCGACGACCCGGTTGCGTCCGCGGCGGTGGTGGACGCGGTGAGGGCCGCGTGCGAGAACGTGGGCTTCTTCCTGCTCGCCGACCGCGGTGGCGTGTCCGAGGATCTCGTGCGAGATGCGCTCGCCGCGTCGAGGGGATTCTTCGAGCTTCCGCTGGATGAGAAGATGCGGGTGGCGAGCCTGAAGAAGGGATACATCCCCGTCGACGGATGCGACAACGCGGTACGGCCGACGAGCCTTCACGAGAAGTTCTCGTGCTCCCGCGTCGACCTCGCCACCGTGGACAGATCGGATCCTTACTACGACCCGAGCGCGTCGCCCCAGGCTGAGCTCTACTTCGGCGAGGATAATCGATGGCCCGGCGCACCCGACGGATTCAGGGGCGCGTGGGAGCGGTACTACGTCGCGATGGAGTCCCTCACCCGGCGGCTGCTCCGCATCTTCGCCAGGGCGCTTCGCGCCAAAGGGGGCGACGACTTCTTCGCGGACAGGTGCCGTCGACATGTCAGCAACCTCGTCGCGCTGCGGTACCCGCCCCTCGACGGGTCCGGGGGCGCCGCGATCGAGGAGCGGGTCAGGGCGCACACGGACCCGACCGACGTCACGATACTGGCGTTCGAGCGGGGACCTCAGGGGCTGCAGGTGCTGCCCGACGGCGCGGACGATTGGCTCGACGTGCCCGACGTGCAATCCACGCTTCTCGTGAACCTCGGGGATGTGCTCCGGTTCTGGACCAACGACGCGTGGAGATCCACGAGGCACAGGGTGACGGCGCGGCCGCGCGGGACGCGCGCGGGGGTGCCGTCGGGGGTGCCGTCGGGGGTGCCGTCGGGGTTGGACGACGACGGCGGGGACAGGCTGTCGCTCGTCTTCTTTCACGCGCCCGACTACGACGCGACGATTGACTGCGAGGACGTCGGCGGAGCCGTGGTGAGCGCGGAACGGCCGCGGCGATACCCGGCGTTCAGGTCCGGCGAGCGTAGCCACTTCACGCAGCTGGTCAGGAACGAGCGGGGTTTACCGGATAGGCAGACGCTGCGCGAGGATAACTCCCGAGGGGACTAGCGCGAGGAGGCGGTTGCCAAAATTCAATGTAGTTTAAGTCTAGTTTACACCGGCGGCCCTTCCGCCGGGAGCCGCGTATCGTTCCCCCTCCAATCCGCATCAATCGGATGCCTTGGGCTTGTTGCTCTTGATGATGAAGTCCGCGCCGCGTTAGTAGTACCTTCGTAGCTAAGACAGTGACGACGTTCCAACATCGTCATAACACAACAAGGGCAACCTTGGAACTTTCTCAGACGAACTTTCGTCGAGAGAGAAGATAAACCCGAAGAGAGAACCTTCCTGGTGTCGGGGGGGGTGTCGGCCCGACC
>Ga0181573_10001701_pt1 | contig 21221 bp, 14 predicted proteins | sample 101ome_25_FD_148643 | JGI IMG/M metagenome (GOLD analysis project Ga0181573, IMG submission 148643) | Coastal salt marsh microbial communities from the Groves Creek Marsh, Skidaway Island, Georgia - 101409BT metaG (spades assembly) | ecosystem: Environmental > Aquatic > Marine > Intertidal zone... | reverse complement strand
GCAGCCCTGACCTGGCGGCAGCCCAGGAGGTAGCCAACCACATTGGCAGCGTGCACCACGGGCTGACGTTCACGGTCCAGGAGGGTATCGACGCCCTGCGCGATGTCATCCACCACATCGAGACCTATGACGTGACGACCATCCGGGCGTCCACTCCCATGTTCCTGATGGCCCGAAAGATCAAGGCGATGGGCATCAAGATGGTCCTCTCCGGCGAGGGTTCGGACGAAATATTCGGCGGATATCTCTATTTCCACAAGGCACCCGACGCCCGGGAATTCCATGAGGAGACGGTCCGAAAAGTGAATCGCTTGCACCTTTTTGATTGCCTGCGCGCCAACAAGAGCATGGCCGCCTGGGGCGTCGAGGCGCGGGTGCCCTTCCTGGACCTGGCGTTCCTGGATGCCGCCATGCGGCTCGACCCCGAGGCCAAGATGATCAAGGACGGCAAACTGGAGAAGCAGATCCTGCGGGATGCGTTTGCCGACCTGCTGCCCGAGTCCATCGTGAAACGCCAGAAAGAGCAGTTCTCCGATGGTGTCGGCTACGGATGGATCGATCACCTGAAAGCCCATGCCGAAGAGCGGGTCAGCGACGAGGACATGAAACGCGCTGCCTACCGCTTCCCGATCAATACGCCCGACACAAAAGAGGGTTATTTCTATCGAAGCATCTTCGAGGAGCTGTTCCCGTCCGAGTCTGCCGCGCGGTGCGTACCCAGCGGCAAATCGGTAGCCTGCTCGACGCCCGAGGCGCTGGCATGGGATGCCTCGTTTGCTTCATCAGCGGACCCCTCGGGACGGGCCGTCAAGGGCGTGCATACCGACGCGTACTGAGACGCGGCACCTTGCGCGTACACTGGTCCGGGGGCGTACCTGGGCACTGTCCGGTTGGGCGCTGGAGCCCGACCGAACGAGGATCACCCAACCCCGTTCTGCGGACACAGGGGCCGGAGCGTACAGACATCGCACTGCGGTTTCTTGGCATCGCACACGGCGCGGCCATGCAGGATGATGGCATGACCCGAGAAGATCCATTCGTCCTCGGGTAGCCGGTCCATCAGGTCTTTTTCGACCTTGACCGGGTCCGTTTCCTCGGTGAATCCGAGGCGGTAGGCCAGCCGCTTGACGTGGGTATCCACCACAAAGCCGCTGGCTTTCCCGAACCACGTGCCCAACACCACATTGGCCGTCTTGCGGGCCACACCCGGCAAGCGGACCAGGTCCTCCATCGTGTCCGGGACCGTACCGCCGTACTCGTCCTCAATCATGTTGGCCGCCGCAATGACGTTCTTCGCCTTGTTGCGGAAGAACCCTGTAGAGCGGATTTCATCCTGGAACGTTTCCAGGTCTGCATCCGCGAAGTCCTTCACGGTCCGATACTTCTGGAAGAGGGTATCGGTCACCTTGTTCACGTTCACGTCTGTCGTCTGCGCGGACATGATGGTGGCAAACAGCAGCTCGTGCGCATTCCGATGGTTCAGTGCACAGTCAGCCCCCGGGTAGAGGTTGTGAAGTTCATTGAGGATTTCCTCGATGCGACTGGCTTCGGTGGGGGTGGGCATGACTGGATGTGCGTATGTCACTATGGAAATAATGTCATGTGGCGCCCAAGGCCCAGGCGGTACATGCGGCTATGGTAATAGTGTAATATCGCCGACGGAGGGGTCCGACCCAAAAGGCATCCATCGAACCTTCGCCGCGGGCATCGGTTATTGCCTTCTCTCCAAGTGATCGCTCACCCAGTAGCCCCTCGCCGTCCAGAGCATGCGCCCCGAACTGGCTGAAAAACTGTCCCGCATCCCCCGCAAGCCCGGCGTCTACCAGCACAAGGACGCGGCGGGAACGGTGCTTTATGTGGGCAAAGCCAAGAACCTGCGCAATCGGGTCAACTCGTATTTCCACGCCAGTCGCAACCTGGACGGAAGGCTACGGATCATGGTCTCCAAGGTGCACGATGTCGAGGTCATCGTCACCGACACGGAGGTCGAAGCGCTTCTGCTCGAGAACAACTTGATCAAGAGCCTCAAACCGCGCTACAACATCCTGCTGCGCGACGACAAGACCTATCCGTTCATCTGCATCAAGAACGAACCCTTTCCGCGGGTTTTCCCGACGCGCCAACCCCGCAAGGATGGCTCGAAGTACTTCGGTCCCTACACGGACGTTCGCAGCATGAACCTGATGCTGGACACCATCCGGTCCATTTTCCGCCTGCGCACCTGCTCACTCAACCTGGCTCCCGAACCCATTGCGGCTGGCAAGTTTGAGGTCTGTCTGCAGTATCACATCAAGAAATGTGATGCGCCGTGTGTGGGTCTGCAATCGTTCGAGGCTTACGAGAGCACGATCAAGCAGGTCGAGCAGCTCCTGAACGGTAAGACCCAGGGGCTCATCCGGCTCCTGAAGGACGAAATGCAGCGCGTGGCCGAGGCCATGGATTTTGAGGAGGCCGCCAAGCTGCGCGATCAGGTTGCTGCGCTCGAGAAATACGCGGAGCGACAAAAGGTCGTGGCTGGGGATCTGGCCGACCGAGACCTGTTTGCCCTCTCCGTCGATCGAGAGTCCAATGCGGCCTGCGGCGCGGTTTTCCAGATGCGGGACGGGAAGATCGTCGGACGGCGGCACATCTACCTCAGTCGCATCGAAGAGACCCCGAAGGCGGAGCTCATGCAGGCTGTCATGGAGCGCTATTACACCGAATCCACCTTCTTCCCAAGCGAGGTGTTGATGTCGGTGGGCTGCTCGGACCCGGAAATCGTGGAAGAGCTGCTCCGTGAGAAGAGCGGCCACAAGGTGACGCTGCACATTCCGCAACGGGGAGACAAAGCCGGTCTTGTGCGCATCGTGGAGAAAAATGCCGATCTGATGCTGTCCGAGCATTTGATCCACAAGCAGAAACAGAGTGAGGGACGCGTACCCCACGCCGTGGAGAAGCTGCAACAGGATCTGTCCCTTTCCCGCCTGCCGCGCCGTATCGAATGCTTCGATGTCTCCCACCTGAGCGGTACCGGCGTGGTGGCTTCGTGCGTGGTGTTCATCGACGGACAACCTCGCAAGAGCGAATACCGAACCTACAAGGTCCGCACCGTCGGCGATGGGCGCTCGGACGACTTCAAGTCCATGAATGAGGTGGTCGGACGACGCTACGCTCGGGTCGTTGAGGAGAACGGACCTTGGCCGGACCTGGTGGTCATCGACGGCGGCAAGGGACAGCTTTCAAGCTCCGTACAGGCCCTGGTGGATGTGGAGGCGTACGGGAAATTTCCGGTGGTCGGGTTGGCCAAGCGTCTGGAAGAAGTCTTTTTTCCGGGAGACACGGATTCGGTCTTCATTGCCAAGGATAGCGCTTCCCTCCAGCTCCTGCAGCGTGCACGCAACGAAGCCCATCGCTTTGCCGTGACCTTCCAGCGCAAACAGCGCAAACAACAAACACTGCACACCGAGCTCGAGGAAATCGAAGGCATCGGGCCTGCGACGTCGCGCAAGCTTCTGCGCGCATTCGGATCCCTGAAAAGGGTGAAAGAGGCGCCGGAGGCCCTGCTGGCCGAAAAGGTTGGCCCCTACGCCGCACGACTCGTACGGGAATACTTCGACAAGGACTGATCCTTCAGCCCAGGACCATACACAAGCCCCGCCCTTGATGCCGGCGTAACAATGTCGCGTGGCCAGAACACAACAGGACAGGCAACCGCACAACAAGGCATCATGGGCAACCCTTACATCACCCCCGCGCTATTCCAGTTCCTCCGGGACTTGCGGGCGAACAACAACCGGGACTGGTTCAGCGACAACAAGAAACGCTATGAACAGGATCTGAAAGAGCCGCTCCTGGAACTCATTGCCGATTTCGCCCCGATGCTGTCCTTGCTCAGTCCGCACTACCTGGCCATTCCCAAGGCATCGGGAGGCTCGCTGTTCAGAATCTATCGGGACGTCCGCTTTTCGAAGAACAAGCATCCATACAAAACGGCGGCCGGCATCCAGTTCAGGCACAAGCTGGGCAAGGACGCCCACGCCCCGGGATACTACCTGCATATAGAGCCCGGCAACGTGTTCTATGCACTCGGTATGTGGCACCCTGCTGCCGACGATCTGCGCTCGATCCGGGATCGAATCGATTCTGCGCCGGACGAATGGCGGGACGTCCGGGAGAACCCCGACTTTACCGGCACTTACGAGTGGGCGGGGGAATCCCTCAAGCGTGCTCCGAAGGGATACGCCTTGGATCATCCCGACATCGAGGACCTGCGTCGCAAGGATTTCATCGGTGTAGCCCCGCTGGCGGAGGAAGACGCCGGCCGGCCCGACCTACTTCCCTTTTTAGCCTCGCAATGGTCGAAGGGAGACGCCCTGATGCGCTTCCTCAGCGGTGCCGTCAACGTTCCGTTCTGACCCGATCAACACCTTCTCACAACCCAACGTCATATCCATTATGAGTACGTCAACGGAGATGCCTGAAGAGGGCACGAAAGCCCCGGATTTTTCGGGGATAACCCAAGATGGATCAACCATTTCCAAGAGCGATTTCGAGGGCCGAAAACTGGTCCTTTATTTCTACCCCAGGGACAACACGCCTGGCTGCACGAAGCAGGCCTGTAATCTGCGCGATCACTGGAGCGACCTGCAGAAGCACGGTATCGGTGTGGTGGGTGTCTCCGACGACCCCGTAGAAAAACACGCCGGTTTTGCAGACAAATATGCGCTTCCCTTCCCGCTGATCGCAGATACAGAAAGGGAAATAATGTCCTCATACGGAGCGTATGGGCCCAAAAACATGTATGGGAAGCTCATCAAGGGCACCAAACGGACGACCTTCCTGATCGACGAAGAGGGGACCATCGTGAAGGTCATCAAGCGACCCAAGACGGGCGACCACGCTGCAGAAGTCCTGAAGTGGTTCGGCCTGGAGGCCTGACGATCACGCCGTTGTGCGGCCTGGGGATGGATCATAATCCAGCCCCAGGCCGCACCCCGGAGGGGGCCTGAAAAATCAAGCATATCGGCGGGGTTTTTTTCAACATTCCGACTGTTGATAACAAGTGGGACGCGTGGATAAAAACGGCCTGATTCAACTTGCCAGCGGGACGTGTCCTGCCTACCATAGGAGGACCGAGACCAGAACCCACCCACCCCCCAGGACCCGGACCGATTGATGGCGTATCGAACTGAATTGCTGTGGCAGAAAAGCAAGGAGACGTTGGCAGAGGAGCTCCCCACACAACAGTTCCAGACGTGGATCCATCCCCTGTCGTTTCTTTCGGGAACGGATACTGGTCAAGGAGAACACATCACGATCGGAGTGCCATCCGACTTTCATCGCGATTGGATAGAGCAGGAGTTCAGCGGCGCCATCCAGTCAGCGCTGGAAAAACACAGCGCGACGACCGTGTCGTACACGATGATGGTCGTGACCGAGGCTGAGTTGGAGACAGCTGTTAGCGAAGCGCATGGTGCGAGTGCACACCGGGCAGGGGAAGAGGTCAGACCAAGTAGACCACAGGGCAGAGCGGGACACACGCCGACACCCTCAGAACCTACCAACCCCGAGGCGGCGCGCAATGCCCATGCCCACCGCTCCCAGGCCCAGCGTAGCGCCTCTCCATTTGCTTTCCGCCCGGAAACCGTACCGGGCAGCCTCCCGCGGACGCTCAACCCCAAATACACGCTCGACACGTTCCTTGAAGCGGATTGCAACCGCTTGGCTCGCAGTGCCGGCGTGGCCGTTGCCAAGCGACCCGGGGCAACGAGTTTCAACCCCTTCCTGATCTATGGAAAGGTGGGGCTGGGCAAGACACACCTGGCGCATGCGATCGGCAACGATATTGTACAGCACCAACCGCGAGCCCAGGTACTGTACCTCACCTCCGAAGCGTTCACGAACTACTTCGTCTACGCCATCAGGAACAACACGCTCGGCGAGTTCACGCAGGCATTCCGCCAGATAGATGTCCTGATCGTCGACGATATCCAGTTCTTCGGAGGCAAGGAAAAGACCCAAGAACAATTTTTCCATCTGTTCAACGAACTGCATCAAAGTGGCAAGCAGATTATCCTCTGCGCCGACAGAAGTCCAGCCGAGATCGCAGGGATTGAAGAGCGCCTTCTTTCGCGGTTCCGGTGGGGATTGTCGGCCGACGTCCAACCACCTGATCTCGAAACGAGAACGGCCATTCTCCAGCGCCATGCGCTGGAGGCAGGTCTCGAACTGCCAGGCGATGTTATCGACTACATTGCCTACAACGTCAAGGATAATATCCGACTGTTGGAGGGCGCCTTCAACAAACTGCTGGCGCTGCATAGTGTATCCCGGCAAACGGTGGACATCACGTTTGTCCAGGACGCCCTCTCCGATCTGATTGACAACCGGGCACGCAAGAGTATATCCGCTTCCCGCATCCGTGATATTGTGGCGGAATTCTACGAGATGGATACGGATCTTTTGATCGGCAAAAGCAGGAAACGTCCCATCGTTGATGCTCGTCAGGTTGCCATGCACTTCTGCAAGCAAATGACGCAGCATTCTCTGGAAGCCATCGGTCGTCGTTTTGGCGGCCGGGACCACTCAACGGTCATTCATGCCTGCAAGGCTATCCAGGCCCGCATAGATACCGATCCACGCTTTGTTGAGGAGTTGGGTCAGATTGAACAGCTGCTCAAAAACCGCGTTCTGCATTCCTGACCAAGTAAAGGGACAGGGTGGAACAGGCGGGATGCATGGAGCGGCTGGCTCCGGGCAGAGCCCGGATTCAGGGTGGTTCCCCCCTCTTCTGTAGTGACCATTTCCCGGCGTTGTTGCCTACTCGATGCAACGTTGGAATCGAAACCCGTCGTACGTATTATCGGCAGGTCCCGGCACCTCCGGGATCGCTTCCATCCGCACGTCCGGCAGCCGGGCTTTCTTGGCCCATATCCCCGTTTTAAGCCTGTCATGGGTCTCTTCAATTTTTCTACCGACGTTGCCATTGACCTCGGTACCGCCAACACCTTGATCTACATTCAGGGAAGCGGAATCGTATTGAATGAGCCCTCGATCGTCGCTCTGAACCGATCCACCCGCAAGGTCATCGCTGTGGGTCACGAAGCACAGCAGATGCATGAGCGGACCCACCGCGAGATAGAAACCATCCGTCCGCTCAAAGACGGCGTGATTGCTGATTTTGAGGTGGCCGAGCAGTTGATTCGCCAGCTTATCCGCAAGGTGCAAACGAACTGGTTGTCAGCCATCCGGCGTATGGTCGTGTGTGTGCCCTCGGGCATAACAGAGGTGGAGAAGCGCGCCGTCCGGGACTCTGCCGAGCACGCCGGTGCCCGTCACGTGCATTTGATCGATGAACCGATGGCTGCTGCCATCGGTATCGGCCTCAATGTGGCAGAGGCTGTCGGCAACATGATCGTCGACATCGGAGGAGGAACCACTGAAATCGCAGTAATTGCCCTTTCAGGGATTGTGATCGATGAGTCGATTCGCGTCGGCGGCGACGAGCTCGACAATGCCATCGTGCAGTACTTCAAGCGTAATCACAACCTCCTGATTGGGCATCGCACGGCAGAACGCATCAAGAAGGAGGTGGGTAGCGCCGTCGAGTTGGACCCCGAACTGGAACTGTCGGTCAAGGGTCGGGACCTGGTCAGTGGGATCCCGAAGGTGCGCACCATTTCCTCCGAGGATGTGCGCGAAGCATTGCGTGAGCCGGTTGGGCAAATTGCTTCTGCTGTCATACGGTGTCTCGAGCGCACGCCTCCCGAACTCGGTGCAGACATTCTGGAGCGTGGCATCATGCTGACAGGCGGCGGTGCCATGCTGAAAGGACTCGACTCAATGATCCGCGGTCGGGTAGACCTCCCCGTTTACGTAGCCGAAGACCCGCTGACTGCCGTTGTGCGAGGTACAGGTACGGTTCTGGAAAATGTCGAGACCTACGAAAAGGTGCTCAGCTGAGGCATCAGGTGTGACGGAGCCGGTTGCTTTTCCACACGATATCCACTTCGGCTCGAGCCTGCGGCAATAGGCCGCCGCTTTACGCTTATACGGTCCTGCCAGCCCCTCTTGGTTTGTAAATGGCTTATTTTCATGCACTTACAGGATACTCTTTTTTCGTAATACTGTCTTAACGCCGTAAACACGCTTATTTTTCACGTTTTCCACACGTCATCAACAAACGATCGGCCCTGAATTACCGTGAAACGCCCTCTTGCTCACGTTCCCATCTGGCTTCTTCTGGGAGGTCTCGTTGTCGGCGGCCTTTTTCCAACAGGCTGTTCCCGCGGTCCCGACCGGATCCTGGTTTTCTCCCACACGGAAGCCTTCCGTCACGACCACATTCCCAAGGCCAAACAGGCCGTTCTTGAACTCGGGGCAGATCTCGGAATGGAGGTTGATACCACCGAGAACCCGCTGGACTTCAACGACGAGAATCTGGCGCGCTACGATGCGGTTATTTTCCTTAGCACGACCGGTGATGTGCTCGCTCATGACCAACAGGTTGCCTTCCAGCGGTTCATCCAAGGCGGCGGTGGCTTCCTTGGAATCCACTCGGCCAGCGATACTGAATATGGGTGGCCATGGTATGGGCAACTCGTGGGCGCCTATTTCGCGGGACATCCAGCGCAGCAGACGGCTTCGCTCGAGGTTCACGTCAGTAATCACCCTGTGACCGCCCACCTGCCGGCACAATGGGAACGGTTCGATGAGTGGTACAATTTCCGCTTCGTCAACCCGGACATCATCCCGCTTGTCTCCATTGACGAAACCACCTACGATCCGGGTACCGACAGGTCTGAAGGCGATTCGCATCCCATGGTCTGGTACCATCACTTCGATGGCGGCCGCTCGCTCTACGTCGCGCCGGGACACACCTCGGCATCCTGGGAAGAAGAACTGTTCCTTCAAATGATCAGATCCGGCATGGCCTGGGTTGTCTCAGACGATGACCGCCCCACCATGCGGACCAAACTGTCCCCGGATGAGCGGGATTTCGATATCGAGGTCCTGACTTCGAACCTGAACGAACCCATGGAGCTGGCCCCGCTGCCGGATGGACGCGTTCTCTTCATTGAACGTCCGGGCGCCGTTCACCTGGTCGATCCGGAAACGGGCTCTGACGTCATCATCAATGAATTGGAAGTCGCCTACGGTCTGGAGGATGGCCTGATCGGATTGGCTGTGGATCCGAACGTCAACGACAACGGATGGACGTACCTCTACTATTCCCCCGTTGATTCAAGCGTGAATCGGCTCTCACGGTTCACGTTCGATGGCACCCGTCTCGACCCGGAGTCGGAGTCCGTGCTTCTGGAGGTGCGGACCCAGCGCGAAACGTGTTGCCATGCCGGTGGCTCGTTGGCATTCGGTCCCGGGGGTACCCTCTTCCTCTCAACCGGCGATAACGTCAATCCGTTCGAAGCGGATCGGTATGCCCCCATCGACGAGCGTCCGGGACGAGCATCCTATGATGCCCAGGGCACCAGCGCCAACAGTCAGGACCTGCGGGGCAAGATCCTTCGCATCCGGCCCGAGGCCGATGGCACCTATTCGATCCCGGAGGGTAACCTGTTCGAGGACCCGGCCGAGGGCCGTCCCGAGATCTACACCATGGGCCACAGGAATCCATTCAGGATCTCCGTAGACAGCCGTACGGGATATCTGTACTGGGGTGATATCGGTCCCGATGCTCCTGAACCAGACAGTATCCGCGGCCCGAGAGGCTACGACGAAGTGAACCAGGCCCGATCGGCGGGCAACTTTGGATGGCCCTATTTCCTGGCCGACAACCGGGTCTACGCCGATTGGGATTTTGCAGCCAAGCGTAGCAAGGGATGGTTCGACCCGGCTGCACCCGTCAATGACTCCCCCAACAACACGGGTGCCGTGGTTCTTCCCCCGGCACAACCTGCCTTCATCTGGTACCCCTACGCCCACTCGACAGAATTCCCCCTCATGGACCGGGATGGATTCGAAACGGCATCACGCAGCGCAATGGCCGGTCCCGTATTCCATGCATCGGAAATCGCTTCACCCTCCTTTCCGGCCTATTTCGAGGACAAGCTCTTCCTGCACGAGTGGGAACGCCGCAAATTGCTGGTGGTGACCCTGCGGGAGACCGGGGACTATTATTACATGGAAGACTTCCTTCCCTCCCACACATGGGTGCGGCCCATGGACATGGCTTTCGGACAGGACGGCGCCTTGTATGTGCTTGAATACGGCGAATCCTGGAATACCCGTAACGAAAACGCTACCCTCACCCGAATTACCTACAAGCGATGATATCCCGCCACGCCTTGGTCCTGTTAACCGTTTTTTGGTTCGTCAGTGCCTGTTCTACCGATCCGGTTCCTTCAGAGCAGATCAATCCCGGCACCGGCCAGATTACTCGGACCGGCATGGTGGCCGTTCCCGGTGGGAATATTTTTTATGAGGTCTCCAATCCGGACGCGGAGGGGACACCCCTCCTGCTCATTCATGGTGGGCCGGGCGGCACGAGCTGCGGATACGGACTCATGGACAATCAGATACTGGACCGACCTGTCATCCGGTACGACCAACTCGAGACCGGTCGATCGGATCGACCGGGCCTGCGCCAGCAGTGGAACATCGAACATTCGGTGGCCGAGATCGATGCCATTCGACGAAGCTTGAACCTGGATGAACTCCACCTCATGGGATGGAGTTGGGGTGGCGCGGTGGCTGCGGAATATGTGCTGAAAGGCCAGCAGGAGGGTATTGGCGGTATGATTCTGGCTGGTCCGCTCCTCAGTACGCCGGTCTGGATCGAGGATGCCAATTACCTGCTGTCCACCATGCCAGAGGAGCTGCAGTCCACCATCCGGCTGCATGAAGCAGCAGAGGACTACGACCACCCGGATTACATCGCTGCGACCGATTCTTTCTACGCACGGTTCATGACGCCGCTCGGTCGTCCGTATGTGCCGGAATGCGAAGGGGTCTCTGGAAATAACGAAGTATACACCACGATGTGGGGGCCCACCGAGTTTACCGCCACGGGTACCCTATTGACGTACGATCGACGGGAGCAGCTTCCCGATATTGACGTCCCGGTGCTTATCATCTCAGGAGAATTCGACGAGGCCCGCCCCGAAACGATGGAAACGTTTGCTGGCATGATGCCGGAAGCGCGCGTGGAGGTCGTGCCCGGAGCCGGACACGGTGCCCCACTCGAGCGGCCGGAATTGGTGGCTGATCTTGTGTCGTCGTTCCTGTCCCAGATTGAAAACCGATAACCAGATCGACCTTTCCCGTTATTGATCCGGGCTGGGGAGCATGACGCCCCGCCAAGCCCTGAAACGGACCTCCCTGCAGTTACTCCCGCGCATTCACCTTATCACCCAGTACGCCCAGCCATGTCCCGATACCTGTCCGCATTCATCCTTGTTGCCGGTATGGCCTTTGGCGCCCATGCCCAGCCGACGAACCTGTCCACAGACCTTGTCGACATCGATGTGACCACTGTAACCGATGGCCTTGAGGCGCTCTGGGGATTCACCTTCCTCCCTGATGGAGACATTCTGGCAACCGAACGGGGAGGTCGGCTTCGACTGATTTCAGACGGCATGCTTGTGAAGGAGGCCATCAGCGGAGTCCCGGACGTATTTGCCCAAGGCCAGGGAGGGCTGCTGGACGTGGCCTTGCACCCTGACTTCGAGTCCAACCAATGGGTATACCTGTCCTACGCCAAGCCTGTGGATGACAATTCCACAACGGCCGTGGCACGCGGCCGGCTGCAGGGCATGGCGCTCGTGGATGTCGAAGATATTTTTGTGGCGAATACCCGGGGACGTGGGCACTACGGTTCCCGTCTCGTTTTTGACAGGGAAGGCTACCTGTTCGTTACCGTTGGGGATCGCCAAGCCAATCCAAACGGGGACCAGGCCAATCATCCCGCTCAGGACCGGAGCAATCACCATGGCACGGTCAACCGCATCATGGATGATGGTGGCATTCCGTCAGACAATCCGTTTGTGGGACAGGATGGCATCGAGCCTTCCATTTGGAGCTATGGGCACCGAAACCCGCAGGGCATGGTCTACGATGCAGCCAGCGACCGGCTCTGGATCAATGAGCACGGCCCCCAAGGCGGCGACGAACTCAACCTGGTCAAGCCCGGCCTGAACTATGGCTGGCCCGTGATCGGCTATGGGGTGAACTACGGCGGTGAGCCCCTGCACGAGAAGACACACCAGGATGGCATGGAGCAGCCTGTACACTACTGGGTGCCGTCCATTGCCACGTCCGGTATGGTCATGTACACAGGAAGTCTGATTGACGCATGGACGGGCAATCTGTTTGTTGGTGGCCTCGGCGGCCAGCAGGTTGCGCGACTGCAGATGAACGATGCGAGCGTCGTCTCTGAAGAGACCCTGTACGAGGGTCAGGGTCGTATCCGCGATATCCGCCAGGGCCCCGATGGCGCCCTCTACATTGGACTGGACAGTAATGTCGGACAGGCAGACATTGTGCGGCTCGCCCCGACAACATCCCGCTGACAGACCTCGTAGCATCCCTTTTTCTTCCGGACACCAACCTGCTCTGCCATGAAACGCACCCTTCTGCTTGTTGCTCTTGCCCTTCTGATCCAGCCCCTCTGGGCGCAGACCGGGCCCGTTTTCGAGAACGGGATGGCACAGGTGGTGGAGGCCTTCAGCGATGAATCCGCCTGGATTCGGGAGGAAGTCTGGGTTGAAACCGAATTCGATTCCGACGGAGATGGCGCGTTGGATCGGGTTCATGCTGCCGTCGTGCGCCAGGCCCAGACAGAAACCGAGGGGCTCCAAGTACCCGTCATCTACGGATCGAGTCCCTACTATGCCGGTACGGCCGGGCTGGCGGATCTTTTCTGGGATGTGCGGCACGAAGTAGGACAGGAGCCGCCAGAGAAGGAAAAATTCGATGGGTTCAAACCCCGGATCCAACCTGGTATCTCAAATGGGTACGTGGCCGACTGGCTGCCCCGCGGATTTGCCGTCGTGCACTCGGAATCTCCCGGGACAGGGCTTTCCCAAGGGTGCCCGACCGTAGGCGGCATGAACGAGTCCCTGGCACCGAAGGCGGTCATTGACTGGCTTAATGGTCGAGCCAAGGCCTACACGGCTCCGGTCGGCGGCGAAGAGATCGCAGCAGGCTGGTCCACGGGCAATGTGGGCATGACCGGCACCTCGTACAACGGCACGCTGCCATTGGCGGCAGCCACCACGGGCGTGGATGGACTGAAAGCCATCATTCCGGTAGCGCCAAATACCTCCTACTGGCACTACTACCGTACGAACGGTCTGGTTCGTCATCCCGGTGGGTATCTGGGCGAAGACATCGACGTGCTCTACGACTTCATCCATAGTCAGGAAAGCGACCGTCGGGACTACTGCAACGCCACGATCCGGGATGGCGAGTACGTGGAAGGCATGGATCGGGCGACCGGCGACTACAATGACTTCTGGGCCGGACGCGATTACCTGAACGTGATTGACAACGTGAAGGCTGCCACCCTCATGGCGCATGCTTTCAATGACTGGAATGTAATGCCTGAGCACAGCGTGCGCATCGTAGAAGCGCTCGAGGGTCAGGTGCCCGTTCAGATGTATTACCACCAGGGCGGACACGGAGGGCCTCCGCCGCTCGACATGATGAACAAGTGGTTCACGCGATTCCTCTACGACGTCGAGAATGGTGTGGAAAACGACCCGAAAGCATGGATCGTGCGCGAGGGAGATGAGCGCCTGGAGCCCACGCCCTACGCGGACTATCCGCATCCTGAATCCGAGGGTGTGCGTCTTTTCCCTGCCAAAGGTGGTCAGTACACGGCTGCATTGTCGCTCGAGCAGTCACCTTCCCAAGGCGTTGAATCCCTCGTCGACAACGTGTCGTTTGATGGCCGATCGCTGGCTACGGCCGAATACACCAATCACCGTCTCTTGTACGTGACGCCAGCGCTGAGTCGGGACGTCCATATCTCCGGTACAGCCACCATGAAGGTCCGATTGGCTGCGAGCAAGCCTGCGGTCAATTTCTCCGTTTGGCTGGTTTCCCTACCATGGACCGAAGGACGACGGGCCCGTGGCGGCATCATCACCCGTGGGTGGTTCGATCCACAGAATGCGGAGTCCATGACGGAAAGCATGCCGCTCACACCCGGTGAATTCGTTGAATTCGAATTTGATCTGCAGCCGGATGATCAGGTGATTCCAGCCGGACAGAAGATGGGACTCATGATCATGTCCTCGGACCGGGATTTCACGCTGTGGCCCGCCCCGGGCGCTGAACTCCAGGTGGATCTCGATGCGACGTCCATCGAGATTCCGATCGTCGGTGGTCGCGCGGCGCTCGAAGGCGGAATGGGCACGAACTGACCCCCACCCTTGACCAAAGCGGATTGTGAGAACGCAGAAGTTGATACAGATTGTCAGCGTCCACGCTGAGGGAGAGGTCGGAGATGTCATTGTTGGCGGCGTTGCGCCGCCTCCGGGAGAAACGATCTGGGAGCAGCGCTCGTGGATTGCGCAGGATGAAACGCTTCGCAATTTCGTCCTGAACGAGCCCCGTGGCGGCGTATTCCGGCACGTGAATCTGCTCGTGCCTCCAAAGCACCCGGATGCGGATATGGGATTCATCATCATGGAGCCCGCCGATACGCCACCCATGTCCGGGTCGAATTCCATGTGCGTGGCCACGGCCCTCTTGGATACGGGCATGATACCCATGCAGGAGCCCGAGACCATGCTCACACTGGAGGCCCCGGGCGGGTTGGTCCGGGTCACGGCAACATGTCGTGACGGAAAGGCCGAGCGGGTGCAGATTACGAATGTGCCCTCATTCGCGGACCAGCTGGATGCCAAGCTCGAGGTTGCGGGCGTCGGTACGTTGCGAGTGGATACAGCCTACGGCGGCGACAGTTTTGTGATCGTGGATGCCGCCGAGGCACGCGTGGAGCTGCACCCGGGAAATGCCCAGAAGCTGGCTCAGCTCGGAGTCCAGATTGTGGCAGCTGCCAATGACCAACTCGGATTCACGCATCCTGAAAATCCGGATTGGGACCACATCTCCTTCTGCCAGTTCACCGAGCCGTTGGTCGAAAAAGACGGCGTACTCACCGGGCGGAACACCGTGGCGATCCGCCCGGGAAAACTCGACCGGTGTCCGACCGGTACGGGGGTTTCGGCTCGCATGGCGGTATTGCATGCGAAAGGACGAATGACGGGCGATATGACCTATCGGGCCCGATCCATCATCGACTCGGAGTTCATCGGGCGAATTGCCGGAACGACGACCGTGGGGGCCGGAGGCACTAATGGCGAGCGCCAAGCCGTCATCCCAACGGTTTCAGGCCGGGCATGGATTGTAGGGACCCGGCAGCTCATGCTGGATCCTGACGATCCATGGCCACAGGGGTACCGCGTAGGAGATACCTGGCCCGGGGCCTGAGGACGCGCCATTCGAAGGGATTGAATGCGGCGGGGCGAGGTATCCACCTCGCCCCGCCGCATATCGCCAATCTCATCAGATCAGTAGGCAGATCACGTCAAATCACAGGTCCAATTCGCGTTTGCGCAGCAGAAAGAGCCCTTCCCCGCGGCTGCTGACGGCAATAACGCCGCTCTTGAAGTACGGATAGTTGCTCCAGGACCCACCGAATCCGGCTTCATCCTCACCGAAGGGCACCGTATCGAAGTGACCCACTTCGACCGGGTTTTCCGGATCCGTGATGTCCAGGATGCGCAGGCCGGCCTGGTAGTTGGACTGGTACATGAAGTTGTCCTTGACGTACAGGTTGTGGTCCGAAGCGGCATTAGACAGGTAAAACTCCTTGACCAGCACCGGATCCTCCAGATCGCGCACGTCCCAGATAAGCGTACGCGTCTGCTCGGTCAGACCACCCATCTCGTCCAGCTCATCGTTCATGTAGAAATAATCATGGTCCTCCGTCAGCCAGCCCTGGTGCGTGTAGGCCTGGTTCGGGTAGGACGTAGCGGCCAGCGTAACGGCGTTTTCCTTATCTGTCACGTCGGCAATCACGAACATGTTGCCGCTGGAGTTGAAGCAGATCTCACGGCCCTGGTAGTCCGTGTCGTCGCCGCGGTAGAGGACGCACTGCGAATCGTGCGTACCACCGGCGTCATCGAAGGATTGGCAGCCGGCAAAGACCGGGTTCTGCGGGTCGCGGATGTCCACCATGTGGAGCTGTCCGCCGCAGGTCTCACCACCGGAGCGGTTGCCAACGAGGTAGGCAAAGCCGGTTTCTTCGTTGATGACCACGTTGTGCGTGGAGGCCGTACCATCGTAGCGGGCTGTTTCCGGGAAGGTGACGGGCATGTCGGCCGGATCCACGTCTCGAAGCTGCGTCAGGTCAAAGATCTGCAGGCCGTGCTGCTCGGCGCCATCGGCTACGACGAAGGCGTGGTCCTTGTACACCTTGACGTCGCGCCATCCCGAACCAGGGGAGCTCGCGGTCTTCGGCATTTCGCCCACCCAGACCGGATTGCCAGGGTTGGAGATATCGACGAACGATACCCCCTCAGTACGTCCGAGGATGACCCACTCCTTCCCCGTTTCGGGATCTTCCCAGCCCCAGATGTCGGTCATGCCCACGCCGCGGTCGGTGGAAACGTCGCCGACGCTCATGAAAGAGACGAGATCAACGTTGTCACAGGCAAAGCCTTGGGCCGAACCGTCCTCGCACTCCACCTTGTCGCCCGAGTAGGAAGCAAAGCGGATGACTTCGCTCTCCAGCGTGGCCGTGTGATTCCAGCCGTCGGCCGTGGCTTCCCAGACGGACGCCACACCGGCCTCATAATCCGCCGACGGGCTGCCAACGACAGCCGTCGTGCCGTCAAAGGCCACACCGGTTCCGAATCCGGGCTGCAGGCGACGCTCGGGCGCTTCAATGCGGGTCATGTCGCCCGAGTCGAGCGCCACGGCGTAGGCCGCACCACCCGCCGTGATGACCGCGTGGTTGCCGCTGGCTGCAACGCCGCGTCCGAAACCGAACAGGCGCTGACCTTCTTCGACTACGGGCGAAAGCGTCTTTTCATACCCGAAAATGCCATTGGGCTGCATGGCGTAAACCTCAACAGCACCCGTACGGTTGGTGGCCGGAGCCCCGGCGAAGACTTTGCCCCCCGAAACAGCCAGGGAGGACCCCAACTGCGCGGCGCCTTCACCCGAAGGCTTGAGCATGCCCATCTGCATCCAGTAGCCGTGGTCCATGAAGACATAAATGACACCGGCCTGCTCGTTCGTGCGGGGCGCGGCAATAAAGATGTTGCCATCGTCAGCAGCCACGGCGAAGCCGAAGCCATCGCCTTCCTTGGCCGTTGCGGCCTTGAGGGTGACCATCTCCTCCCATCCACCGTCCGATGGGCGGAAAACGTGGACCGCACCGTCATGTGTTTCGCCATTGTAGGAGGTCACGATGATCTGATCCTTGGCAAAGGCGATGTTGCCTGTGCGGCTGCCGGCGCGGGCGTAGGCCCCGCCGAACTCGGCGCCTTCAGCCAGGCTGGAGGGCTCCAGCTTACCCGTCTGGGCCCAGCTGCCATCCTCCTGCAGATCGTAGACGTAGGCAGCAATCATGCCGGGTGCGCCTACGACGATGCGATTACCATGCATGGCCACCGTGCGGCCGAAGTCATCACCCACCTGGGCATCGGACGCCATGAGGCGAGCGGCCTCATTCCATGAGCCGTCTGTGCCGCGGGAGAAGACGTACACCACACCGGCGGGCTCATCACCGCGGGGCCATCCCGTGGGCGCCGAGCCGACCGCGATGTGATCGCCGGAAATCGAAACCGTACCTCCGAATCCGAGGCCGGTGGAGCCATCAACGGCGAGGGATTGGGCCGAGGCGGGCACCGTCAGAAAGGCGAGGGCCACTACCAGTGCAAAAAGACGATGGAAAGAATGTCGGTACATCAGTGTCACGAAGGGGTAAGGTTGCAGGTGTCCAAAAGCATAACGCACCGATCAAAACGGCGTTTCTGCCGCTCTGACGATTATTACAGTCCAGCCATTCCAGAGAATACCGTGAAACAGAAGCCGGCGCGTCGTATATCTGACGGATGAACGGAAGAACAGACAACCCATCCCGGATGTACCGCCCACTTGCCATTCTGGCCCTGCTCCTTCTCGTGCAGTCTGCTTCGAGTCAGTCACGACCGTTCCAAGCCTGCGGGGACATGTCCTACCTGGATGAACTCGAGGCCGTTGGCGCCCGATTCTACGATGGCGGCGTGCAGAAAAATGCCATGGCCATCCTGAAGGATCACGGAATGAACATGGTACGTCTGCGCATCTGGCATACACCGGACAATGGACGCGATGGACTGGCAGCAACGCTGCAAATGGCGAAGCGCATCAAGGCCCTGGACCTCGGTTTCATGCTGGATTTCCATTATTCCGACTACTGGGCCGACCCCGGAAAACAGTACAAGCCGGCTGCGTGGGAAAACTTGAATTTCACCGCCCTGCGGGACTCCGTGCGGACCTATTCAGCCAATGTCATCCAAGCGTTGGTCGACCAAGGGACAACCCCGGACATCGTACAGGTCGGAAATGAAACCACCACCGGCATGTTGTGGGATGAAGGTCACGTGGGTGGCAGCTTCGACACTACGTCCCAGTGGGGCCGGTACACGGCGCTGACGAAAGCCGGCATAGAGGGCGTCCGGGAAGCGGGCGGTAATGACATCCAGATCATGATCCACATTGACCGGGGCGGCGATGCGAACGGCGTGCGGTGGTTCTTCGATAATTTCACCGACTTCAATGTGGATTTCGACCTGATCGGGCTTTCGTATTACCCGTTCTGGCACGGCGACCTGAGTGATCTGGAGGCTGCCCTCGACGTGGCCACCACGCGGTACGACAAGCCCGTCATGCTGTCTGAAATCGCCTATCCGTGGACGTTGCAGTGGTTTGACAGCCAGAACAACTTCGTGGGCAGCGCCGATCAGCTCATCGACGGCTACCCGGCCACACCCGAAGGCCAGCGGGCCATGATGGAGGCCATCGTTCAGCGGGTTCTGGATCTGCCGGACAGGATGGGTGTCGGCGTCTGCTACTGGTCGCCTGAGCTGTGGGCGCTCCCCCAATACCCGACCGCCTGGGAAAACCTGGCCCTCTTCGACAATAATGGCGACGTTTTGCCGGCGGCCAGCGCGTTGAATCCCTTTTTCAATGTGGCCAGCGAAGCGGCCAGCCCAGAATCTTCCCCGCTGCAGATGGAGGTCTATCCCAACCCGGTTCGACAGGGAGATCCTGTCCGTGGCACAAGCGCCGATAGCGGTATGGTTCGCCTCTTCGATATCCAGGGGCGCGAGGTAGGTACCACTGCTGTCCCTGCAGGTCGATGGCATCTTGACACGGTCGGCTTGACACCCGGCGTGTATCGCGTTTCCTTCCGCGATGTGCGAGGAAAGCGCACGGAGGTACGGATGATAACCATCCTCCCGTAGCAGTCGCGATTTCCGCATGAACCCCGTAGATTCCTCCGGTTCGGTTCATGAAAACCCAACATTCATCAGACGCACCCCGCTCCCCCATGGACACTTCTGCCCAAGCCAAGCCCGGCTTCATCGAACGGGCCCTCAACCGCATCGAGGTCATCGGCAACAAGTTGCCCGACCCCGCCATCCTCTTCCTGATTTCGCTGGTCGTTGTCTGGATCCTGTCCTGGATCATGTCGGGCATGTCATTCAGCGAAATCGACCCCCGTTCTGGCACACCAATCGTCATCAACAACCTGCTGGCCGGGGATGCGATGGCCACGTTCCTCTCCCAGATGGTGACCATTTTCACGGGCTTCGCGCCACTGGGCGTCGTCCTCGTGGCCATGCTGGGCGTCGGTGTGGCCGATGAGGCCGGGTATTTCAATACCAGCATCAAAATGACCTTGTCATGGACACCCAAGGCGCTCATGACGCCGATGATTGTGCTGGTCGGCCTTATTTCGCACAGTGCCATCGATGCCGGATACGTGCTCGTCATACCCCTGGGCGGCATCATCTTTTACGCCGTTGGGCGGCACCCGATTGCGGGTATTGCGGCTGCGTTTGCCGGGGTCTCAGGAGGCTTTTCGGCCAATCCGTTGCCTGGTGCGCTCGATCCACTCCTGCAGGGCTTCACGCAGCCAGCAGCCCAGATCATCGACCCCTCGGTGCTGGTCAATCCGCTGGGCAACTACTACTTCACGGCCATCTCGTCCCTGCTGATCATTGCGCTGGGATGGGCCATCACGGATCTCATCATCGAGCCCCGCCTGAACCGGACGACTCCGGTGGATGAGGACGCTGAGGCCGCGGATGACATGGACACCGTGTCAAGTGCTGAACGGAAAGGCTTCATTTGGTCGACCCTGACGCTCGTGGCAGGGCTCATCGTGCTGGTGCTGGTCATGCTGCCTGCCGACTCCCCCATGCGGGATGCCAGCGGCTCCCTGAACAGCTTCCAGGCGCCCATCATGCAGTCCATCGTGCCGCTCATCTTCCTGCTTTTCCTGATACCGGGGGTCGTATTCGGCGCTGTGACCGGCAAATTCAAGAAGTCCAAGGACATGATCGATGCCATGACCAAGTCGATGCAGGGCATGTCGTACTATATCGTGATGGCCTTCTTCTGCGCGCTTTTTGTCTATGCCTTCGGCCAGTCAAACATCGGCGCTTTGCTGGCACTCAAGGGAGCCGCGGCGCTCCAGGCGCTGGCCTTCCCGGGCGGCGTGACCATCGTCGGCATCATCTTCCTGGCGGCCTTCGTCAACCTGTTTGTGGGGTCGGCCTCGGCCAAGTGGGCGCTTCTCGCTCCCATCTTCGTGCCCATGCTCATGCAAGTGGGCATCTCCCCGGAACTGACGCAGGCCGCCTACCGCGTCGGGGATTCGTCCTCGAACATCATTACGCCCCTCATGCCCTACTTCCCGCTGGTCGTGGTCTACTGCCAACGCTACTTCAAGAAGACGGGCATTGGCACACTGACCTCCATCATGCTGCCCTACACAGTGGTCTTCCTGGTGGTCTGGTCCATCTTCCTACTCATTTTCTGGGCCCTGGGTATCCCGCTTGGCCTGCAGGCCTTCTACTCCTACCCGCCGCCGGCGATGTAGGCTTCAGAAGCTTCCAAACAGACGGGCCGGGCTCGCCTTACGGCGAGCCCGGCCCGTTGCATTTCAGGCTAGCATCAAGCGGTCATTCTTCCTTGGCCGCCTCTTTGCGGGCCTC
>Ga0181573_10001699_pt1 | contig 21239 bp, 11 predicted proteins | sample 101ome_25_FD_148643 | JGI IMG/M metagenome (GOLD analysis project Ga0181573, IMG submission 148643) | Coastal salt marsh microbial communities from the Groves Creek Marsh, Skidaway Island, Georgia - 101409BT metaG (spades assembly) | ecosystem: Environmental > Aquatic > Marine > Intertidal zone... | reverse complement strand
ACGCCGTGATCGTCTTCCCCTCTGAGTACACCAAGGGCATCCAGGCATTCTACGACCAGAAGAAGAACCCCCTGTGGGAGGGCGGCCGCAAAGACGGCTGGCTCACCGGCGACTTCCAGCAGGTGTACTTCACCCCGACCGCGTTCAGGGGCGCCGTGGAGGGTCCCCCGCCCCCCGGCAAGGGCAACGGCGTGACCCTCTGCGCCAGCGGTGAGTTTATTTTACTCTTCGTAAGTGTTACTGACACGGGCAATTAGTATGACGACGTGTTCTTTTAAACAGGCCTCTCCGCTCCGTACGACGAGTGGTTCGCGGAGTTCACCTCCCCGGAGTCGGACCAGATCCACGACAAGTACGGCGTCATCGCGTCCGTCGTCGGTAAGGTCCAGCCCGGGTCCACCGGCTTCGGCAAGACCGGCGGGGCCGCCGTGTACCACCAGCACAAGACGCCCAAGCAGGCCTCTGAGTTTGGCAAATTCATCGGCGCGTTTCTCACCGGCCCGGACGCGCCGCCCAGCCTCGACATCTCCAAGGGATTCTACTTCAACTACGGCGGAATCGTCGCCGACGTCGTCTACCCCGATAAGATTCCCAAGGCGTGACCGAGCGGTGTGAGAAGGCGTGAACCCTTATTACCCGAGGCGCGATGACCAAAAACCGCGACGTCCGTCCGTCCGCGGCTCGCGACGATAAACTATGGTAGTACCTTCGCGACAAAACTAAGATTAGTCCTCGATCTCGACCGCCCCGTCGTCGAACGCGCGCCGCCTCGCCGCGTCCACCATCGCCTCCATCTCCGAGAGCTCCCTCTCCGCCTCCGCCCGTCGCGCCTCCGCCTCTCGCTCCGCGCGTCGACTCCGCGTTACGACGCGTCGCAGCCGATCCCGCGCGCCCGGGCCCACCTCGGTTCCAACCGGGACGGCGGCGAGCACCCGCCTCGGGTCCACGCCGTCCACGGCGCCCAGCGCGTCCATCAGATCCCCGACGAGCGCGGGACTCGAACTAGTCCCCGCGACCTTCACGACGCGGGATATGACCCCCTCCCACAGCTCGTCGGCGTACGCGTCCAGCTCGCGCGGGTCGTCGAAATCGCCCTCGCTTCGCCGCAGGTGATCTCTGGCGAACCGGGCGGCGTACTTGGCATCTCTCAGGCCGCCGACGATCACGTCCAGCGCCCTCGGCGCGTCGCCGACGCGTGACAGCAGGTACACCCGCTCCTTGAGCAACCCGCGGCGCTCGCACACGGCCAGAGCGTCGACGAGATCGTACCCAGTCGCCCTCTCCAAAAAATTCAAGAGCTCCTCCGGGTGAAACTCCGCGTAGAGCGAAACCTGCGCGCGGTGCCACCTCTCCCCAACGTCGGGATCCCGCGCGAACAGCTCGCGCAGGTACAGGTGGAGGCACTCGCGCGTGCCCCGGACGTCCGCGGCCCTCACCGCCTCCGTCAACGCCGCCACCGTAACCTCCGCGGGCACGCGAAGGTTCGGAGGTTCGCCGAGACTCGCATCCGCGAGCATCGTCGCCGCGCGCCGCGGGTCCAACCTAGCCAACCTCGCGAGCGTGTTCGTGTTGTTGGCGTTCGTCGTCGTGTTCGCGTCGTGCGTACCCTCGAGGTTGGCGCACATCGGCAGCAACCCGTGCCTCTGAACAAAGTCGAGGACGGACGGGCGCCCGAGCTCCAGGTGCAGACGAAGCGCTCGCTCGCGTTGGCCGTCCGCCAGGTACAGCTCCGCCAGCGCCTCCCGCAGCGTCGGGGAGTCGCCTCCGGGCGCCTCTATCTTCCGCCTCACCGCCGATACCATCGACGGCACCGAGTATATCTCGCGCGCCCACGCCTTGACCGTGGCGAGAAAACGCGCGTGGTCTTTTTTGTCGTGGAGGAACGCGTTCAGCACGAGCTCGTACGCGGCGGCGGCGAGCCGAGGGTGTTCGGTCGGGACGTAAGGCGCGAGGTGGGGCAGCGCACCGGTCGGATGCGACGCGAACCGCGCGATCCAACGCTCCCACGCGCACGCGTCGGTGCCCAGCAGCCGTGGACACAGCGACGCGCCGCGCGCCGGGTCGCCCGCGTCGAGGTGCGACTGAAGGTACGCGTCCACGATGACGTCGCGGACGCGTCTCCTTCGGTTTGGGACGTCTCCGTGAAGGACATCTTCGTCTCCGTCCGAGTCGTCGAAGGAGAAGACGTCCGCGGCGTCGGGTGCCATCGAACCGGACGCCACCGCCGCGTCGCACGCCTCCAGCGCGGCTTCGTAGTCGCCCCGCTCCTCCACCAGCCATCGAAGCCTGTCCGCGACGGTTCGAGGCTTACCGACCAAGACGTCCCGCGGCGACACGAGATAGTACGCGACGAGACCGCCGTCGGCGAAGGTCGCGTCGTCTCCGCCGTCGTCGTCGGGCACGCACGCCGCGAGGTGGTAGTCCCCGGCCCGGAACGACTCGTACCCTTTCATGGTGAGCGCGTCGCACGTGAGGTCCTCGTTTTGCCACGTCAGCACACGCACCTCCGGCCTCGAGCTCGGCGCTCGCTCGCGCGTCGGTCCGTCCGTCGCGTCGCCCTTATCCGCGTCGCCTTTAACCGCGTCGCCTTTAACCGCCTCTCCTTTATCCGCCTCTCCGCCCAATCCCTGGTCGACAAACGCAAACGCCACGAGCCTGTCCGGACCGAACGGCGCGATCCCGCAGACGAAGTAATCCGTCTGAAACATGGCGACCACCTCGACGAACCGCGCCACGGTCGTCTTTAATGCCGGTTCCTCGTCCGGTTCCTCGGCGATTGGGCGCGACGACCGCGCCGCCGCCCCCGAACGCGTCCCGGGAATATGGTCCCCGCTCTTCTCCGCGAGAGAGCCCGATCCGAAGCTCAGGAGCCGCTCGGTGGTCCCGCTCAGCTGCTGCGCGAACGTGTCGCCGAACTTTCCAACTTCAGCCTTGAATCCGTCTAGGTCGATCGACGCGAATCCGGACGCGAAGGTTCCGGATGTGAGCCCGGATGAATGAAACCCTCTCTCGTCGCCCAACGTGGGCACCCTGGACCGGTTTAAACGTCCGCTCCTCTCCGACGCCGTCAACGTCCTCGTCCTCACCTTGGCCACCTTGACGCAGTCGGCCCACGCGATGAGGAGGGTCCGCGCCCCGTCGCACCACGCGATGTGGGGCGGGTACTGGCCGGGCGGCGGGCAGCCCCGCGGCCTGTCCACGTACGCGATTCGTCCGTCGCGAGCCTCGTCGAAGACCTTCACGCCGACGTCGTTGGCCCACGCGATCAGGGTCCCGGCCCACCGCACGCGTCGCACGGGACCCTCCCCGGCGTGCAACACGACGTCGCGCCTCTCGCCGTTCTTGTTCGAGGCGGAGAGGACGAGGCGACCGTCGTCGCCGCCGCGAACGAACCGGCGCGATTTGGGTCGGGACGCGAATCGCGGGTCGAGCGCGATGGAGCGCACGGGACCGGCGTCGTACTCGCATCGCACGACGCGGGTGGACGCGGAGGACGCGTGCGCGTCGTCGTCGTCGTCGTAGAGGGCATGCGCCGCGCAGGTTCCGTCGTCGGCGCACGATCCGACCCACTCGCGACGCGCGTCGAGGCAGACGTCGTTGACGGGCGCGCGATGTGCTTCGGTGAACCGCCGGAGCTCGTTGCCGCCGCGGTCGAGGACGATCACGACGCCGCGCTTGGTGCCCAGGACGATGATGTTGCCCCCCGCGCACGCGCACGACGCGACGTCGTCGGAGAGGATGGCGGGGACCGCGCCCCCGAGCCGCTGGTACTTGAGCATCGGCTCGTCGTCATCCTCCGACACGCTCTCGCTTCCGGACGTGCTGGCGTCCGAGCCAGACTCGGAACGCGCGTCCTCGTCCGCGCGGGGGTCATCGCCGACCCGCGGACCCTCGCCGGGGTCGTGCGGATCGGGCGGCTCCTCCATACCGACCCCCGGGCCTCCTCCTCTCACCCGCGCCCCAGAATCTGTCAGAATCCAAATTCTCGGCCGGTCCAATCTCTTCATCTGTTTGAACCGCGGTCCTCCTACTAGAGGAGAGGGCGCGTCCGTGACGAAATGCCGCCGCGGAAAAAGGCCAAGGCGGCGGACGAGGCTGCCCCCGCAGATGTCGCGGAGGCGCTCAAGCCCGTGGAGATGACCTCCGCGGAGCTCAGGCGCGCGCTGGAGGGCAAGGGGATCAAGCCCAAGTCTGCGACCGCCCGGCCCGCGCTGGTGAAGATGCTGCAGGAGGCGTTGGAGGCCGGACCGGGCGCATCCGCCGCGCCGGTCGATATCTCTCAGTCCGAGGCGCCACCGAGGGAAATCGGCGGTAGGGGCGGCGGCCGAGGCAGGGGCCGAGGCAGGGGCCGAGGCAGGGGCCGAGGCAGGGGCGATGAGTCGACGGCGACGGCGATCGTCGTCGCGGAATCTCCCGCGCGAGGGGAGGCGGAGGACGACGCCCCGGCACCCGCGTTCGCCCCGGGCTTCCTCGACCTCGCCGCCTCCAAGGGCAAGAACAGACCCGCGTCCAAGTCCAAGTCCAAGCCGCGTGACGCCGCCGCCGGGCCCGACGGCCCGCCCCCGGATGACGCGCCGAAGCAGCCCAAGAAGCAGCCCAAGAAGAAGACGAAGGCCAAGTACGTCCCCGAGCCCGTCGACGAGGTGCCCTATCGCACGCTGACCTTCGCGCGCAGCGTGCCGCCGCCGGTCCCGGAGGACACGATCCACGCCCCGATCAGGATCGGCGAGTTCGCGCAGATGGCGTCCGCGGGGCTGGACGAGCTGACGTCGCTGCTCAACGACGATGAAACGAACGAGCTCCTCAAGGACCGCACCGAAGCCGACGTCAACGTGGACGACTGCATCATCGAGCCCGTGGACAAGGCGGTGACGCGCGCGATACACGAGATGCAGACGCGCATGCAGCGCGAGGCGGAGGAGAAAGCGCGGCTGGAGCGCGAGCGGGCGGAGGCGGAGGCGTCTCCTTCGGGGGCGGCGGGCGGGGTCGGGGGCGGAAAAAGCTCCGCGGCGGCGTCGACAGAGGCGCCGCGAGAGGGACGGAAAAAGCCCGTCAAGGGGAAGAAGAGGAAGGGCCACGCGGCGCACGACGACCCGGACTCGGACGACGACGCCGCGAGGGAGGAGCGCGACCGAGGTAACCCCGGGTTACCTAACCCCGGTGACGATCCGGGGAGCTCGCTCGCCATCGTCCCAGTCGCCGACCAAACCCAAACTCTGGGTCCGAGCAAGCGGGAGTACGCCGCCGTGAAGGAATCGCGGTATCCGATGCCGAACTTCGCGGGGATGAACCTGGTGACCGAGGAGGAGTACGCGCGGCTGGAGAAGGAGGCGAGCGAGAAGCTCGTCTCGCTCCAAGAGGCGTACAAGTCCCGGGAGGAGGGTTTAGGTAAGCGGAAGGATCGGAAAAAGTTCAAGACGGCGACGGACGTGTGGGAGTGCGTCGCGGAGCCGCGGGAGACGGAGGAGGACGAGCTGGAGACTTTGCGCTGGCGCGGACACGGCATACCCCTCAGCGCCGAAGTCCCCGAGGTTCGTAAACGCAGGGAGCGGCCGAGAGGGCGCGTGGTCCCCGGAAAGGACGTCCTGGTCTTCGTGTCCGTTCACAACCCGGCCAACCCGGAGCAGGTGCTCGAGGAGCTCGTGGTGCTCGGGACGACCACGCTGGAGGAGTGGAAGGACGCCATCGACTGCGTGAGCAACCTGCAAGCGGCGGAGATCGGCCTGCCCCCCAAGCGCGACGGATACCTCTTCGTCGAGGGGGTGTTCTACAACGACATGAGGGGCCTGCCAGCGCCGCCGCCGCCGCCGACGGACCAGCCCCGAGACGATCTGCCCGGAGACGACCAGCCGGAGGAAACAACGGAGGCGATGGTGCAGGCGACGGGTCCGGGTCCGGGGCGAGGGGGGAGGGGAGGTCGCGGCGGACGACGAGCGGGCGGGCGCGGGCGCGGGGCGCGCGGGAGCCTGAGGGACGAGCCCGAGGAGGAGGAGCCCGAGGAGGAGGAGGAGGAGGAGGAAACGAACGCGGAGGAGGAGGAGGAGCCGGAGATTGGCAGGTGGCCGAACCTCCGTCCGCTCAAAAAGCAGACCGGGTGGCCGTACAAGGGCCCGTACCCGCACCCGAAGCCCCCGGTCCCGCACCCGGCGTGGACCGCCGCCGCCCCACCGATCGATTACAGCGCCGCCATCATCGCGGCGCAAAAGGAAAACGACGACGCCGCGGAGGGAGCCGGGGCGTTTAGCCGCGAGCACTACATGTCCGCTCCCGGCGCGCGCGATCACGTCGTGGACGCGTTCGTGGCGGCGCAGGCCAAGTCGTTCGAGGAGGAGCTGGCCAAGGGCACGGACAGGGAGGAGGCGCGGGAGATCTCGGTGGAGGCTGGACAGGACGCGGCGGAGGCGGCTTCGGGGAAGCGGCCCCCCGCGTACGAGGCCAAGGACATGGCCGGGGTCACCTTCGACGACCTCGAGATCGTCATCGGGAAAACTTACCTGTACGTGCACATGGAGGAGCCCCACTGCGAGCACCCGATCGTGTTCCGGGACGTGCGTTTGGCGCACCCCGACGACCCGGTCGACAGGAGGGATTACCCGGCTAGACTCTTCGCGGGACGCAAGTACCGGCGCAAGTGTCAGATGTGCGACGTGTTCGAGGCTCGGCACGTGACGCACAAGGACAGGCACGCGCCGTGCCACCCGTGCTTCTTCTGCGATCAGTGCTTCAACTGTCTGCACCTCAATAAGGACGGGGAGCCGTGGTACACGGAGTACGAGCACAACTTTTACCACCACGAGTGACGGGCGGGAGCCGGGAGGAGCGGGCGGCGGCGGCGGCGGCAGTCGTATCAAATCTTTTTTGTTATTCCACGCGAGCCCTCCCCGGGGCGGGGCGTGCGTAGCCGCGCCCCATCGGAGACGGAAATCGAAACGAATCACGGGACGATGCGTGTCTCGGTCGGTCGGTCGGTCGTCGTTCGTTCGTGCGCGTTCCACGGGTCGTCGTGGGGCCCGTCAGTCGATCTGGGTCCAGTTGCCTCGGTTGTCCACCCGGTTTCCGGTGGCTCTCGGCTGGTGCGGTTTGTTACCCGCCGCGGCGGTCGAGAACGTCAGACCGATCCCCTCCGCCACGCCGCAGTTGCCGTACTTTATGTTGCTGCGCCTGTCGCCCGCGCCGATCTGAGCGATGCCCACCAGGATGAGCTTGACGTGCTCGTAGGGGATGCCGGACGCGGCAGCCACCTTGCGGCGTATGCTGCTCTTCTTCTCGTGGTCGCTTATCGATATCGGTATGAGCGTCCCCTCGGGTCCCCACGGGCCCTTGTGCACCATCTTGACGTCGGTGATGGCGGGCTTGTCCCAGTCGATATCCTTCTTGTCCATGGCGGCGGCGGTGCGCGCGCGACGTGCGGGCGGGGTTCTGGAGGCGACGCGGCCTCGGGAAAGGGAACAAAGAAAATAAAACTGAACGTCGCGCGTGCGTTGTTGTTTTCTCGCGAGGAGGCGAGCGGTCGCCCCCTCGTTGGTTTCGGCGCCACTCCCGCGCGGCGCGCGCATGCCTCGAGCGTCCGCGGTCACGCAGCGCGCGGTCACGTACGCGGTGGACGCGCTCCGAATCTCCGGGCGCGCGTCGGGGGGGCTCACGGCGCGCGGTGCGGCCACGGCGCCGCCCCATCTCAGGCGCGGGTGGATGGGCACGACGCGCGCGCCCGGGGGGGCACCCTCGACACGTGAATCGCGCTCCGTCGCCGCGATGAACCCGCCCGCCGCCGCCGTCGTCGACGAACGCGGCGGCGGCTGGGTGTCCCTGGGGACGCCCCGCTCGGAGCTCGTCCTGGCGCACACCCTCCCCACCGGCCAGTCCTTCCGGTGGAGGCTGACCACGCGCGGCGATTACGTCGGCGTGATCGGCAAGAGGGTCGTGTCGATGCGTCAGTGCGACGACGACGTCCTGTACCGCGTCCACTGCCGACCCGCGGGGGAGGACGCGACGCACGACGCCGCCGCCGTCGCGGACTACTTCAACCTCTCCGTCTCGCTCGGCGCCCTCGCGAAGGGGTGGGCCAAGGCGGACGCGCGATTCGCGAAGCTGCAGCCCCACCTCCCCGGGTGCCGGATGCTCCGGCAAGATCCCGCCGAGTGCCTCTTCTCGTTCATATGCAGCTCCAACAACCACATCTCGCGCATACACGGCATGGTCGAGAGGCTGTGCGCGGCGTACGGGACCAAGCTGGTCGTGGACGCCGCACTGAGCGAGGCGCGAAAGGCGACCGCCAACCCCACGGGAACCCCCAAGAAGAAGAAGAAGAAGCAGAAGAAGAAGCGCAAGCTCGCCAACGACGACGAGACCAAGGCCGAAGACGACGACGACGACGACGACGACGCGGATCGGGACGTCGACGAGGGCGAGCCGCTCGGCGACTTTTACTCGTTTCCCACCGTCTCCCAGCTCGCGTTCGCGACGGAGGCGGACCTGCGAGCGGCGGGGTTCGGGTACAGGGCCAAGTTCATCGCCGGCGCCGTCGCGGCGTTGTCGAAAAAACCAAACGGCGCCGACGCGTACCTGTCGTCGCTGCGTCACGAACGCTCGTACAAGGAGGCGCAGGCGGCGCTGGGGGAGCTGCCCGGGGTTGGTCCCAAGGTGGCGGCGTGCGCGTGCCTGTTCTCGCTGGACAAGCACGAGGCGATTCCCGTGGACACGCACGTGTGGAGACTGGCGACGGAGCACTACTGCGCCGAGTTAGAGGGCAAGTCGCTGACGCCAAAAGTGATGGACGCGGTGGAGGAGGCGGTTATTAAGGTGTTCGGTTCACACGCGGGGTGGGCGCACAACACGCTGTTCATCGCGGAGCTCGCGCACGTCAGGGCGGCGCTGCCGGAGGAGCTGAGGACGCCGCCGAGGGCCAAGGCGGAAAAGAAGACGCCAAAGAAGGAGTCGAACGAGACGCCAAAGAAGAAGGAGTCGAAGAAGGCGTCCGCCGGCGGGGCTGGGGAGGCGGGAGAGGAGCTGGACGGGTTGCTCGCGAGTCCGTCGCCCGAGCGCGGGTCGTTTCGCGCGCCCAAAAAGTCCAAGGCGGCGATCGCCGCGGACGACGCGGAGAGCGAGTACCTGTGACCGGACCGAGCCTCGGGCTCTTGGCGAGTCACGGACGGACTTCGCCAGGGTGTCGTCCAGGTCGTCACGAGTCGGGGACAAATTTTGGCTGTGAGTTAGGATCGCTAGAAAATTGCACGGCATCTCAGTTACGCGAGTTTCACGATGTAACTCCAATTTGCAATCTCTGCGCGGTCCGCGTGGCGCCCCGAGAGCGAGCGAGGACCACGGATAGCCGGATGAGATTTCAGGAAAAGTCGCGCTCAGCACGCTCGTAATAACGACCCTTCGCGGAGGCGGCCCATTGGCAGCCCGCGGCCCGGGCTCGTGTCTGTCTCGCGGACGAAGACCGGCGGTTCGTATCGTTTGGGAGCACCCGGGAGAGTCGAGTCGAGGCGAGGGCGCACGCGCTCGCGGCCGGAGCGGGAGACGAGCGCGCCCCAGCCGCAAAAACCCGCGGGGGGGCGTCGGTAACTCGGACTCGTTCATTCCCGCGCGCGGCCTGAGTCGGCGGACGGAGCGTCGACCGAGGGTGAGGGATGGCGGCGCGGGACGCGATGGCGCTCGCGCACGGTGCGGTCGTTCCGGGATTGACGCGACGCGCGGCGGGGCGAGCCCGCGCGGCGCCCCGCGGCGGGCGCGCGGTCATCCCCGCGAGGGCGGCGTGGCCGAGGGCGGGTCGCGACGCGCACGGCCGTCGGACTTATCTCGCCCTCGGCGCCGCCCGCGCGGCGTCGACCTCGCTCCGGTCGGGAACCACGCGCCCCGCGCGGCACGTCCCCACCGCGATCGTCCCCACCGACGAGAGCGGCCCCACCGCCGACGCCAACAAGGCCGGCCCTGACCAGGACACAATCCCCACGGCTGAGTGGGAGAACGTCTCCGCATCCTTCGACGACGCCGAGCGAATCAAGGACAAGATCGCGGACATCGCCGCCAACATCAACATCAAATCGTCCCTCAGCGCGGAGGAGATGGAGCTCATCAGGCAGAAAGCGTCGATGTACCCGACGCTCGACGACATCGTCCTCGACTTCTCCGAGGGCATGGAGAACAGCGCGGCGACCAAGCTCTTGCTCATCGGCGCGTACTTTCAATCGTCGCCGGCGGAGGTGGCGGTGAGGCTCGCGGAGGTGACCGCCGTGGGGGCGGGGATCTACGCCACGTGGACCTGGGAGGAGAAGACGGGAGTCCCGGAGGAGCGACGCACGAGGGCGGAGCGCCTGCGCGAGGGCATCGCGTCGCTCGGGCCCGTGTTCGTCAAGATGGCGCAGACGTTGTCCACGCGTCCGGATATCATCGGCGCCGAGGCGGCGGACGCGCTCAAGCCCCTGCAGGACCAGATGACGGCGTTCCCATCGAACGACGCGTACGAGCAGATCCGGCGGACTCTCGGCTGGGACGGGCCGGTGTGCCCCGGGGATCCCACGTGGACCGGTTCGTCCGACGCCGAGCCAATCTACGCGGAGCTGTCGGCGACGCCGGTGGCGGCGGCTTCGATCGGTCAGGTGTACAAGGGGAAGTTGCACACCGGCGAGCGCGTGGCGGTGAAGGTGCAGCGGCCCGGGGTGCTGCGGCGGATCGCGCTGGACCTGCACATCTCCCGCATGGCGCTCATCTGGCTCGAGGAATCCGGGCTGAACGGCTCGGAGGGTTTGGCCAACATCGTGGACAGGGTCGGCCAAGGGATCTTCCAGGAGCTCGACTACACGCGCGAGGCGGACAACGCGGACGCCTTCCGCCGGGCGCTCAGGTTCCTCGATTTTGTCGTCGTGCCCAGGCACCACGCGTCGCTGACCGGGCGCACGGTGCTGACGCAGGAGTGGATCGACGGGGAGCCGATGAAAAACCTCGGCGACGACGACCAGCTGAAGATGGTGCAGATGGGCGTCGAGTGCAGCAGCGCGCAGCTGTTCCGCACCGGGTTGGTCCACGCGGACCCGCACGAGGGTAATTTACTGTACACCGACACCGGCAAGCTCGCGCTCCTGGACTTTGGCCTGGTGTGCAGGGTGAACAACGCGCAGCAGGAGGCGATGGCGGGGTGCATCCTCAACATCCTCAACCGCGACTGGATGGATCTCATCGACAATCTCCGAATCATCGAGATGCTTCCCGAGACGCCCCAAACGTGGGTCGACGCGAACGGCGTGCCCGCTGCGTACAGCGGAGAGGAAGGGCTGGGCGGCCAGTGGGCGGTGAGCGACGACGCGACGTTTCGAAAGGCGTTTGTCGACTGCATGGACGGGGAGGACCCCAGCTCGAAGAAGCTGACAAACTTCACCGAGCTGGTGGTGGACCTCACGAAGCTGTCCACGCGTTGGCGGTTCAACCTTCCCCCGTACATGGTGTTCATCATCCGGTCCCTGACCACCCTGGACTTCTGCGCGGTTCGCACGGGCGCCAACATGTACGAGCTCGCGGCGCCCACGGCGCTCTTCCGGGCGATGGCGCCTAAGACGGAGCGCGGCAGAGCTCAGCTGAGGAAGATGCTGCTGGCGAAGGACGGGGACGTAAACTGGCAGAAGCTGATCGCGCTGACTGAGAGCGCCGGGGGAGGGGCGGGGGATGTCGAGGAGGGTGCCGACCCCGCGGACATCGCCGCGAACGAACGCGTCTCCACCATGACCTCGAAGGACATCAAGACGGTGGACGCCGCCGCGCCGGGGAGGAGCGCCAAAAACCCGGCCATGGACAAGCACACCCGCGAGAGCGTCAACAGGCTCGTTAAGGAGCTCGTGGGATCCTCGTCCGGCAGCGCGCTCCGGAGGATCCTCGTGCAGGCCACGCCGGAGTCCCTGGTCCCGCCGAGCGCGGTGCGATCCACCATCGTGCGAGCCACCCGGTCGACGTTTGCGAGGACGGTGTCCGAGCTCTCCGTCCGTGAATTTTTCGGCCTCTTCGTCCAGGCGATCCGTTCGTTCTTCGCGGCGCTGAGCACCGCGGGGAAGGGCAAGGTGGACAGGGAGTCGTGCGACGTCTTCGGCGAGGGCACCGCGGAGGAGTACCACTGCAAGGTGAACCTGGATAAGCGCAGGAAGAAAATCGCCGGGTTGATGCTCAAGTCCAAGCTCCGCGGTTGGGGCGGATTCGCGTCGGCGGCGGCGCTCTTCGCGCTGTTCGGGTGGGCGGCGATCACCGGGACGTGCATAGGGATGGTGCAGGGGATCCGGAGGCGCATCGTGGAGGCGCTGGGGGGTACCCTGAACAAGCCCGACGCTTCAAAGTAAGTTAAGCCTTGGTTAGCAACGGAACGGAACGACGCATCGTGACGCCAAATTATGATATTTTTCACGCGCTCCTGCTTTTGTTTTCGACGCGCGTGGAGATCGTCAGAGATGGGGGACGTGCCCGCGGTGAAGGAGGAGGAAAGGTTGAGGCGCGGCGCCGACCTCCTCGAGTGGATTAAATCCGAGGGAGGAGATGTGGACTCGGTGCGAATCGCGGGCGGGCCCGGCGGCGTCGGCGTCTTCTGCGCCCGAGACGTTCCTCGGGGCGTTCCCTTTTTCCAATGCCCTGTGCGATGCGTCATGCGCGCGTCCGACGTGAAGGGCGCGAGGAGGGGCGACGCCGACGACGACGCCTTCGTCGCCGCGCTCGACGCACTCGTGGTGGACGATGATCCCATCGATGACCGCGTCAGGCTGCAGCTCCACCTGCTCAACGAGCGCGCGCGCGGTTCAAGAAGCAAATGGGCCCCGTACGTACGGTCGCTTCCCGGGAGAGAGCTCGTCGGTAACCTGCCGGTGTCGTGGGCCTGCGAAGAGGACCCCGACGAGCTGCTGTGCGGACTGTTCGACACCCACATGTTCCGCAAGGCGCACGAGGACAAGTCGTGGTTGAATAAGCTGTCGGGGGCGCTGCTCGAGGACCCGCGCAACTTCCCCGCCGACGCCTTTGGGCCCGATTTACTCCTCTGGGCGCACGCGATGTACTGGTCGCGCGCCATCCGGCTCAAACTCCCGGGCGGCGGCTTCTCCAGCGCCTCGAACGACGGCAAGACGGACTGTCTCGTGCCCTTGTTGGACTCGTGCAACCACGCGTGGAGGTCGCGGCACGACACGGGACGGGGCGCGATCGGCTACTCGTTGGTCGCGGGCGCCGCGTTAACCGCGGGCGACGAGATCTGCATCAACTACGGCATGAAGGACAACGGCGAGCTGCTCTCGTCGCACGGCTTCGTGTGCCGCGAGCACGCGCGGTTCGACTTCACCTACGTCCGAATGTTGGATCCGGCGACGTCGGATCCGTCTGTTTTTTCGGAGCGGCGCGCGCGGGTGAGGGACATCGTCGGGCGTCAAAGAAAGGGAAAGATGAGCCGCGACGATCCCGCGACGACGACCGCGCCGTTTCACGCGGAGATTCACTTCGTGGAGGACGAAAAGGGTGGGGGGGTCGTGGGCGCGTTCGCCCCGTTCGCCGTCGCCGTCGCCAGGGCGCTCTACGCGCCGACGGACGCGGACCACGCGGCGGCGTGCGCCTCGTTATTAGCCGCCGGCGACGGGGACCCGGGCGATGGGGCCGCCGGCGATGGGGACCCGACGCGTTCGTCGGACCCGTGCACGCGCCGGGCGATGCGATTCCTGCGCGCCGCCGCGCACGACGAGTGGCGCAGGCTTCAGAGGTGTCGAGAACTTTCCGGTAGTTTGACGTGGAAGGCACATCCGGGTTTGGGTGGGCCGGATTCGACCGCGGAGGCGTGGGAGTCTACGCCGGGTGCGGCACCACATGGGGGCGCGCGAGCCGCGATCGACCTCTACTACTCGACGCAGATGCGGCTGCTGAGGGACGTGATGGCGGAGTGGAACGACGACGGGGCAGATGCGGAGGATGGGACACCTGGGGCGACGGAGGCGGAGGATTGGGCGCGGAAGCGGAGGAGGCGACGGGAGAACGAGCATTCTGGAGGTGGCGTTTTGGAATAAACTCGCGCGTTTTGGAATGATGCGCTCGCGGCGCGGGCGGTTTATTCCACTGTTATGCGTGGCGTCTGACTCAAATCCACGTCGTCATGATCCACAAATACCCTTTAAGGAATCCAATTTTCGGTCCGCTCGAGTCGGGGCAAACAGAAAGCGGAGCGCCGAACTTTGGAAAGACCTTCCGCCACAGGCAAGCAGTTACAAAAGTTTCCAAATTCGTCGCCAATGATAAAAATCGCGAATGACCTGGATTCGAGTCAGCTTTTAGATATCTTCGTTTCTGCACTTTCCAAAGATCTGCACATGCATCAGACTGAATAACTGTGACCCGAAACGAGCATTCCGCAACTCAAGAAATAGTTCGGCAAACAGCGGTGATCGGTTATGCCCTGCTTTCCGATACGTCACGATCTTTTGCCGTCCGTCCCGACAGAGCGGTCTTAACGCGAGTGTGCGTGAATAGTGTGCGACCGCGCGAGTAGGCGGCTGACACGTCGAGGATCACATCGAGGTCTCCGGCGCATCGTGACCTGCATCGTGCGTTCGCATCCGTGAGCAGCGAGGGAAGGACGGCGTGCAATTTGCTTCGCCATCTTTCTCAGAGCTCTTTTCCCCGAGCGGAACTCCCGTTTCGCGCCTTTTTCTGATCCCGGCCACGTCCGGAACCGGCGACGCGGTCGCGCGCAGAGTCTCGAGCGCGCGCGGGCGGTCGCATCGCGTCGAGTGGATTGGCGTGAAGTTCGCGGAGTCGTATCGATCCGCGCGAGACTCGCGAGATGCCCGCGGCGGTCGCGGCGCGGCCGTTTCTACACCCCGCCCCGGTCCCCGGGACCGCGGGGAGCCCTGCGGACGCATTGCCGCTTCGCGTGGTGTTCCAGGCTGACGCCTTCGAGGAGGCGTGCGCGTCCAGGCTCGGGTACGATGCCGACGAGGTCAAGGCCGCGAGCGACATCCTGATGGAGGCTGCGCCGCTGATGGTCGGCAAGCACGTCGTCGTCCCCGACGACTCGATGGTGCGCGCCCTCGCGTCCCGTAACAACTCATCCCCTCCTTCGCGGTTTTTTTTCATTCCTATCCGGTGCCTCCGAGACGCCAAGTGCCGGGGCGTATCGGGGCGCCTCGGGGGAACGCGTCCCGCGCCCCGCGCCCACTCGAAACGCATCTGACGTTCCTTTCGGTCCATCCTCCCCACGCAGAACCCCGCGCAGTGGCAGGCGTGCGCCGCCTTCATCGCCGCGGGAATCAGGCGCGCGTCCGAGCACGCCTCCACCGCGGCTTCCAGATCGGGCGGGAAAAAGCGCCCGGCGCCGCCCGCCCCGCCCGACGCCGTCGCGTCGCTCACCGACGTTCTCCGCGCGTTCGACGTCAACTGCGTGGATTTCTTCAGGGCCCTGCGCAAGTTCATGATGGCGTCCGCCGTGCCCCTCAACGCGCGTCTCAAGGTTGCGGCCAAACCCCCATTAAAGGCGGGTGGATCTCCGCGGGGAGGTCCCGCGTCCCCCGCCAAAGCCCCGAACGACGACGACGATAATAACGACGACGCCGGGCTCCAACGCCCCCCCGGATCCAACGCCGACGACGTCACCAACGGCGGCGAGGGCCTCAACGAGCTCGAGGCGCTGCTCTCCGTGTCGGAGCTGCGCACGTCGTTTGCGTTTACCAAAGTCGCGGCGCAAAAGTATCGCCAGTTCCTGGACGTGCACTTCGACGTCGCCGCGCCGGGCGGGGTGGACCTCGCGAAACTCGGGTGGAAGCTCTACCTCGCCGCGAAGCACTCGCTGCTGCCCAAGTTCCCGGACCTGTACTCGTGCTACCACCTGCTCGTGGTGGTGCAGGCGTTTCTCCTGGTCAACGCGCCCCGAGGGTTGACGCGGACCGAGCTGCGGAACATGGTGAGCATGAGCGTGAAGGACGACGCCGGGGACGTCGACGCGCTCGCCTCGCTGAGCGTCACGTCCAAGACGAAGCTCCCGCTGCTGCGGAGCACCATGGAGGATTTTCAGAGGGTGATTGTGCAGGGGCTCATCGCCGCGGAGCTCGGCACGGCTGGCGGCGACGTCGAATCGACCCGAGGCGCCCCGACGCGGCGCTCCTCCGCGAGGGGCGCCCCGGGGCCCAAGGCGAAGGACGACCCGTCGCCAGCTGTACCGTCGTCATCCGCGCTGCAGCCCGCGGAGTCGCCGGGCGAGGGCCTCGCCAAGGCGGGCCCGGCGCGATTCCCCGCTCTGATCCCCGACGCCGACGACGACAAGGCGTCAACACGGGGGCTCGCGGCGGCGCACGCGGCGGCGGACGCGGCGTACGCCAAGGCGTGCGCGCCCCTCGGGCACCTCCGTTTGGACGAGCGCCTGTACCTCCCGACGGACGCCGAGACGGAGGCTGACTCGCTGAGGGTGCTCGGCGACATCAAGAAGCCCGCGGCCGTCGGGGGCAGCGGCGGCGTCGCCGCCACGCCGGGTCCCGGGAAGAACCTCGACGGCGTCCTCGGCGGGACCCACCCACCCGGGGGCGTCCCGGGGACGCCGTGGCGGCTCACCAGCGCCGCGCGGTCGCTCCTGACGGGCCGATCCCCCGCGAGGTTGGGCACGCCGTACCGCGCGGGGGTTCCGGGCGGGACCGGGTCCACCGCCGCGGCAAACAACGGCGTCGGGGGCGGGGGCGGGGGCGGGGCGATGACGGCCGGGCCCCGCACCCCCGCGGTGCCGTTCACGCCAATCTCCGAGGCGATGGCGTCCGCGTCGTGGCTCCACGCCATCGTCGCGCCGCCCTCCCCCAACGGCACCCCCAAGCGACCGAGCGGCCAGATGGAGCCGACGCAGAGGCTGACGCGCTTCGTGTCCGAGGAGGTGGCGAAGAAGCTGATGGACAGCGTTCACAACCTGGCGGGTAAGACGAGCGCCGCGCTGCGCGAGGATGCGTTCCTGGTGACGATCAACGGCGTCGGCTTGCTCGCGGGGCAGGGGCACAACGTGAGCCTCGACAACCTGGTGAAGCGACGGCAGGAGGAGGCGGTGCGCGTCTTTGCGTACTTTCTGGAATTGATTCTGGAAAACGAACAGAGGCACGTGATTCGCCAGGCGGAGGCGACCAGCACCCCGGCCGAGCCCCCGGCGAAGACCGCATCCCCCGCCAAGGACGCGGGGGGGTCGAACGGCGACAAAAGCGGCGCGAGGCGTGGATCCGTCGCCGACATCGCCGCCATCGCCGCCGAGCAGAAGGAGGACGCCTCGCTTCCCCCGCCGCCTCCCACCGAGGCGCAGCGCGCCGGGTTCGAGGCCTTACTCGGCTCCGGGAGGTTCGTTCGATCCGTGCTAGCGTGCTCGATGGAGGTTGTCGTGGCGTCGTACAAGACGGCGACGCTCAAGTTTCCGGCTATCCCGCGGCTACTCGGCCTCGACGCCTTTGACGTGAGCTCCATCATCGAACCGTTCGTGCGCGCGGACGTCACCATGCCCAGGGAGGTGAAGAAGCACTTCAACGCGCTGGAGGAGACGATCATGGAGATGCTGGCGTGGAGCAAGGGTTCGTCGCTGTTTGGTTTCATGCGAGCCGCCGAGAGCGGTCATCTCCCGGCGAGGGGACCCGCCGCGGCGGCGCTCGCCGCGGTATCCGGCCGCGGACAGCCCGCCGCCGGTGACGCCGCCGCGGACAGCCCGGGAGATGTCCCGGCTAAACCCGGGGTCGCCGACACGAAACCCTCCGCCGACGCGGGCGCCGGGGCGGAGAAGACGATGCGACGCGAGCGATCCTTCTCCGTCGCCGCCGTCGCCGAGGCTGCGGCGGATGGCGAGGATCTTCCGGGCACTCCGGGTTCCGTGAGCCCCGCGGGCCGGGCGAGGCGTACGGATAAGGGCGATCACATCGCGGCCTTCTCCACCCCGCTCAAGGGCGCCACCACCCCGGCGCGCCCCGGTCAGACGAAGCCGCGGCTGTCCATGGGGGGCGCCGACGCTGAGCCGCTCCCGAAGCGATTCGTTCGCGACGCGCTCACTACTAAGGCGGCGTCGAAGGACACGCCGCCAATTGGTACGAACGGTCACCGATCCGGGGGAGATCCGTCGTCCGGGGGACCCGCGGGTTTAGCGTCTTCATCAAACCCGGGGCCGGATCCGGCCGTGGTCAACTCGCTGCGCGTGTTCTTCGCCAAGGTTATGCGCCTGTCCGCGCGGCGACTGGCTGATCTCTGCGAGAGGCTCTCGCTCCCGGCGGCGCTGACGCAACAGAGCTACGCGCTCGTCGAGCACGCCCTGTACGAGCACACCTCGCTGCTGTACAACAGGCACCTGGACCAAGTCTTGCTGTGCGCGGTGTACGGCGCGTGCAAGGTGAACAAGGACACGCTGCTCAAGGGCCGCACGGTTCCCTTTAGGGAGATTATATACCAGTACGAGAAGCAGCCGCAGTGCCGCGAGGAGGTTTTCTGGACCGTGATCCTCACGCAGACGGACCCGGAGCTGGAGGTGAAGCAGCAGGGCGACATCATCGAGTTCTACAACAAGGTGTTCGTCCCGGAGATTAAGGCGTTTTTGCTCTCCTTAAAGTCGCTAAACTTGCCGAGCGCGGGGCCGTCGCCGATGAAATCACCAAACGGGCCGATGACATCACCGAACGCCGCCCCGATGTCGCCCCTGCCGGCGGGGCTGCAATCACCCCGTCGCATGCTCGGCGGCATCAGGCAGAACGTGTACGTCTCCCCGATGCGCAGCGATAAGGCGCTCGCGTCCCTCGCCGGGACGTTCACGCCGAGGTCGAAGAGCCTTTACGCGTTTCTCGGGGAGAGCACGCACGCGTATCAGTCGCCGGCGCGAGACCTTAACTTTATCAACCGGCGCATCTCGTCCTCCGCGGGGGGAAACGGCGTCGGCGGAACGGGCGGCGGCGGAACGGGCGTCGGCGGGGGCGGCGGCGGGAACGGTGGGGTGGCGGACGTCGCGGGGGAGGTTGCGGCGTTGCCGAGGGCGGTGACGGGTGGGGTCAAGCGGGACGGCCCGCCCGCGTTTGACGAGGGATCCCCGGGGGACGGGAAGCCACCCAAGGCGCCGCGGCTGGCGTGAGACGCGCGAGTTAGCCAGCCACGTGAATAAATAATACGGCTACATATTGTACAATGACGGCTATTCCTTTTCCTCCTCCTCCTCCTTTTCCTCCTTTTACTCCTCCTCGGGCGGTTTCGATCCCGCTGCCAAGTCGAAGAAGACCTCGCGGCGGCTCTGCAGCGTGAGCGAGTGCCCCGCTCGATCGAAGCCGTACCTCGCGCACCCCTCCGCGCACCCGCCCGCCCCGATCGCCGCGTCGAACCGACCGATCGAAGACGCCGGGGGTATCACGTCGTCCATCGCGCCCGTCAGCAGCGTCGTCGGCGCGCGGCGCATCAGTCGAGCGAGGGCGCATCGGTCGACGCTCACCTCTGTCGCGTCGCCGTCGCCGTTGACGCGCGTCAGGCGGTACAGCTCCACGCCGCTGAGCAAACTCACGCCTCCGCGCCACGTCGTGTCGTCTGCGTCGCACTGCGCCTGGCCGGCCTCGTCGAAGTCCATGTCCTTGTCCCCGTCCTTTCGATCGCTGGGCCGAGCGCTCACCTCCAACTTGTCCAGCACCGGGACCCTGGAGAGGATGAAGAGGCCGAGGAGGACCGCGGTGGGGAACCTGGTCTTCATGCGCATCAGCGGGTTGACCAGGACGACCCGCGTGATGTCGTGCTCGCCCGCGTCCATGAGTTCGTTCGCCGCGAAGATCGCCAGCGCGCCTCCCATGGACGAGCCCACGATGGCGAAGGCCTCGCCGCGCACCGCCGGGTGGGAGAGCACCCGCCTGATCCTCGCGAGGGACTTGGCGGCGCCGCCCCACTGCCCGCGGACGTCCCAGAACGACCTGTCGCACGAGCCATACCCGGGTAGATCGAACGTCAGCGCGCGGGCGCCGCGCTTGGCCAGGCCCACCGCGAGCGCGCGCACGTTGGGGTTCCGGCAGTGAGAGTTCATTCCGTGGATCACCAACACGAGCTCGTCGCCGCGCGCGTTCGTTGCCGCGGGGCTCTCGTCGCGCGCGTTCGCGGACCGATCGCGGACCGCGGGCTCGACGAGCTCGGCGCCGAAGGACATCGCGTCGGAGAGGTCGGTGATGACCACATCGCCCGGGGCGTCGAGCTCCATCGCGCTCGCGTGTGCTCCTACCGTGACGAGTTGGCGACAGATGACCCGCTCGGTGCCCGCGGGAAAACTCGGGAAGGATGCACGCGGCCAGCTCAGCAGTCCAGATGGCGCTCCTCGCCCCGCGAATCGTCCCGTGCATCGCGCCCGCGCGCCTCGCGCGCCGGCCGCGCCTCGTCGCCGGATGCGCGGCGAACGTCGTCGCCCCGTCGCCAGCCTCGGCGCCCGCCGCCGCGTCGCTCGCCCCGGCGACGACGCCGCGCGCGTCGCGCCCGGGAATCAGATCCGGCTCGTCTAACGGTCGTGCCGCGCGGACGGTCGCGTGCGGCGGCGGCGCGAACGCGCTCTTCGACGTCGCCGCGGGCGCGTTCCGGGTCTCATCCCTCGCGCACAACTCCGCGGCGCTCGCGTGCGCCGTCGCGCTCGCCATCCTCGTCGTCCAGGCGCTGGACGATACCGGCGCATCGGCCGGCGACACTAAACGCAACGCGTCGCTCTTACTCCTCTCCGCCGCCATCGTCGCCCCGCCCGCGGTCACGGCGTGGTGGCTCACGAGCGCGGGTCGATCCGTCGCGTTCGGCGCGCTCGCGCTCAGGACCTTCCTCCTGAACGGCTCCCTGAACCTCTTCGGCGCGCTCTCATCCGCGATCGACGCCGTCGCAACCTTCGGCTTGCTCGTCATCACCGCGACGCCTTGGGCGAACGCGTGGCGGTCGACGCGAACCGCATCACTCGTCAACGCGGCGGTGTGCGCGTACATGCTCTTCTCGCACATGCGCGGCGGCGGGGACTTCGCCACGGCGTCGCAGGGCAAGTACCTCAGCGCCGGCGGCGGGTTGAGGCTGGTCGCCACGGCGGGATACTGCGCGCTCGTCGCGTTGGCGCTGCCCGCGGCGGGCGCGCGCTGGTGACGCGGAGGGAAAGGGGGTGGGGTGGGGTGGCGCCGCGCGGGGGCAAGGTGGGGTTCGGGTGAGAGATGCGGCGCGCGCGCGAGGTGGTGGTCGCGGTCGTGGCGGTTGTTGTCGTGTTGGCGGTGGTCGTTCAGCGACGTTCCAGTCTTGTTCGATCGTCAGAG
>Ga0181573_10001698_pt1 | contig 21240 bp, 18 predicted proteins | sample 101ome_25_FD_148643 | JGI IMG/M metagenome (GOLD analysis project Ga0181573, IMG submission 148643) | Coastal salt marsh microbial communities from the Groves Creek Marsh, Skidaway Island, Georgia - 101409BT metaG (spades assembly) | ecosystem: Environmental > Aquatic > Marine > Intertidal zone... | reverse complement strand
GGCCCGCGGGGGGGTGGGGCGGGTCGGGGGGCCGCGGGATGAAGAAGGTGGGAGGTGGGAATGTGACCAAGGGGGGCGGCGGTGGTCGGCGGCCGCCCGTCGTGGAAGAGATGGAGCAACATGCGAAGAAGCTGGAGCAAGACGTGGCGGCCCTTCAGGCCCGGCGGCGAGAGGTGCGGGGCCAGCTCGAGGCAGTCTTGCGGGAGAACGAGCAGTTGCGGAGCGAGCTTAATGCGGGCAAAGGAGAGGATGGGGGGAATACGAAGAGGGAGCAGGATGACGTGGGGGGCATCAAGTCAGCCGGTGGCGGTTTGTTGTACTGAGTCGGTCGAGGGTCGAGGGTATAGGATATCGGTCGACTCCGTCGGCCCACCCGGTCAGTGATTGTGTCAATTGGTAGTAGTAAGCCAATCGTAAGAGATGATGATGATGAGGATGATGATGATGATGACGGTGACGATGATGATGCTCTCTCTCTCGTCCAGAGTCGCCCAGGCAAGAATCACTGCGCTTCCGTCTTGACCCACTCGAGGTACTCCACGTAGCTCGCGCTCACCTTGCTACTCTGATACCGCTCCACGGATATCCCCTCCAGGAGCTCCCGCAGCGGCATCCGCTGGCCACTCTGTCGATACACCCACACATCCCCGTCGTCGCCCTCCTCCTCCTCCTCCTCACCACCCCCACCCTCCTCGATAAAACACCCTGCCTTTCGTATCAAATGCCGCACCGTCTCGGCGACCCCCCACCCCTGCTCTTCCGCCACCTCGGGCAGAAACGTGGCCGAGTACACGTCCCCCCCAAACCCGAACCGTACACTGATCCCGTGCACCCCCACCTCCCAGTCGTCCCACCTCGCCGCCTCTTCAAATCCGTGCAGCAAGCTCACACTGCACTCCAACCGCTCCAGCTCGTGGGCGCCGATGGGCGGGAACCGCGAGTCCCGGAGGGCAGCCGCGAGCGCGTACGTCTGCAGGCCATTGAAGAGCCCTTGCGCTTGAAACGTCCCGATGCATCCCCGGAGCTCTGGTTTTCGGGATAGGTTTACTCTTGTGTTGAAGGTGACGAAGAGCGGGCAGCGCGGGAAGGCTTCCCGGGCGAGCAGAGTGGCAAAGTCGAAGGATTCGGCCCGGTCATCGCTCGCCAAGAGGTGGGAGGCCAGCGTGTGGAAGCACAGGTAGACATGGTGGGGCTGCGCCGAGACCGCCGGTGCGGACGATGAGGGAGCGTCTGGCGTGGTCGTCGTCGTCGTCGGCATGAACGAGTTGGTGGAACTTACATGAATGCATTTATGAAGAAAAAATGTCGGCTGGATGACGAAAATTGGTTGGTATCAGCAGCAGGGCAGTTTTCGAATCGACAGTATCGTTGTTGAGTAGTGTATATATTCCGGAGGCCCTCGTCGTCGTTAGTCGTCGAGGCTCTCGACCACGCTCGACCCCAGGCTACAGCTGACGTTGCACGCCTCGCCACAGGCGTCGTGCTTCTTGTCCTTCTGGAGGACCGCCCAGCTGTACATGGCGGCGGCAAGCTTGTCCCACAAGGTGACCAAACGATTCTTGCTCGAGTCGGACGCGCCCAGTGCCCAGGTCGACCTGTCCCCCAAGACCTGCGCAAAGACGATGACCTCGTCGAGGTCTTCGAACGAGTCAGACTCGAGGTGGACCTCGACGGACGTACGGTCCTTCAGCGACTCGAGCAGGTCGGCGTCGGCATGGAGAATCGACTCGACCACGAGGTTCATATCCCTGCAGCGAACGAGCGAGCGAACGAGCAAAGCGCGTAGAGCGAGTGAGAGGCAGGGCGAGGGCGCGCGAAGCACGTCGGCCGAGATCAGTACCCACCGCTGGAAGATGTAGGACCGGACGGCCGGCGGAAAGGGCCAAAGGAGGCGCTTCCCGGCGACATAAGCGTAGAGAACCAGGGTATACTCTCCTTGAGCATCCTCGTTGAGCACGAGCTCCCCGAGAACTCGGTCGCGGAGGAGCTGCTGCTTCAGGCTGTTCAGCGCCCTCGCGTCGTACTCTGCGCCAACCGACGTGGTGAGCACGCCCGTATCGTCCGAGTGCGTGACGGTGTACCTGGCGAGCGAGCGAGCGAGCGAGCAAAGCGCACGGCAGCACGAGTGAGGGCCGAGTCTGGGCACAAAGGGTGAGCGAGATACCCAGAAAATACCCACCGGCGGACTACCTTGCCTGCGGCCTCGGAACAGGCAGATGACCGCTCCTCCGCGTTGTAGACCACCCTGGAGATGACGCGCTGGGCGTCAAAGTGGGAGTGGGAGTCGAGAAACGTATGGAGCAGACGCCGGCCCCGACGGAGGGTGCACGACTTGAGGAGGGACGACGAGCGCCTCAGCAGGCCGAGGTGGTACTTGGCGATGTCGATGGGCAACAGCTGGTAGCCATCCGCCTGACGAGGACCCTTGGCCGAGGCCGCCGAGTTTGCTACGGCGGGCTGCCTCGACACTCGAGCGAGTGATCTGGGAGGTCCGCCAAACGGGCTCGGCGCGAAGAGCGTGCGGCCGGCATTGTTGCATTCATTCATTGTAAGGCTGTTGGTCCGGAAAGGGAGCAGCGCTGGTGGTTTTAAGGCCGGGTTGCGTTTCGAATTCAGTTGGTGTCGGTTGAAACTACAAGTGCCACGGTGCGCGACAGCGCCCCCCCGACACTGCGTACTCAAGCTCATTGGATAGGGTATGTCGATATACGTTGATGAAGGCAGAATAGATAATTGGAATGAGGGACTTCGGAGGCCGAGGTTGTTTTTGACCAGCCAGGAAATTCCTTCCCACGCGTTGCGTGCCAACGCGGCAACGCGCTTCTCTTTCTCCTTCTTTCTCCTTCTTTCTCCTTCTCTCTCCTTCTCTCTCATTCTCATGGCCTACGCACTCAATCAGTGAGAAAACGAATTACATACATACAAGAGACGTGCGCGGCGCTGAAACCGGCGTGGTGGCTCGGTCTGAACTACGAAAGGGTCCACGTGTCCGGGGTCCGATGACCCACCAAAGGCCCCTCTGCGGTGGGTTCGCGGACGTGCCAGTCGACCCGACGAAGCGCACGCTGGACGGAGACGACAGCGGAGATCTCTACTCATTCCTGGAAGGCGCCCTGGCGAAGGAGGGGGGCGTCCCCACCCCGGTCGTCATCCTCCAAGCCGCGAGACAAGTGGTCGCCGGACTGTACGTACGCCCTTCGCTCCTTCGCTCCTTCGCTCCTTCGCTCCTTCGCTCCTTCGCTCCTTCGCTCCTTCGCTCCTTCGCTCCTTCGCTCCTTCGCCCCTTTGCACGTCCCGACGACCCTCTCACTCGCCCTCGCGCGCTCTGCTCGTTCGTCCTTCGTCCTTCGTCCTTCGTCGTTCGCCAGAAACTGGAAGCTCGTCGTCGAAAAGGACGACACTTCGTGCTACGAGGCCCTAATCTACCAGCACTTGCCCTGCAACGGCGGCGGGTTCGAGCTGAAATCGCTGGAGACTGTGGAGAGAGCGAGGCCGCAAGAGAGAGCGACGACCGAGGCGGACGAGACGCTCGAGGAGTGCGACCAGGCTGTGTCATTTGCGCTGCAGTCGTTGTCGGAGCAGAGCAACTCTCTGGCTCCATTCGAGTTGGTCAAGCTCGTGCGTGCGGTCAAGCTGCGGAATGGCGTCCACGACCTGGCGCTCCAGGTGCGCCAGGGCCGCGGCAGCACCACGACGGTGGAAATCCTGGTCCGCGAGGAAGACGGATACAGAGTCGACAGAGTCAAGTTCCTCTAGCTATATATAGCTATAAAGCAGCAGTTTCTATCCTAGGAGCGTCGCGAGGATGCTCCCTGCGAGGAGGGTTTTCCCCCGTGACGGCGTTCGGCAGGTGTTTCCGCTCCCGTTGACCTTTTGCGGAGCTGTCGGACTGATTGTGCACGTGGCAGCCTCGGCGCCCGACCCTTGTGGGAAGTTCACCGTGCTTCCCTCGTTTCCGCACGTGTTCCAATAGCTGCTGTCGCATTCGAACGCCTCCAGTGTCTCCCAGTCCAGGCACATGTAAATCTCGTACAGACTTGACCCCTTGTCGTTCTTCTCGCACTTGATCACCTGCCCGCCTACCCCGAACGACTGCATCATCGCGTCCTGGAGCGCCGAGACGCTCGGGGTGTCGGAGAAATCGATGCCCGCCTCGGCAAAGGCGACGTTCAGATCGTACCGATCGTTGGCGTCCAACGCCGCGGCAAAGTACGCCTCTTGTGAAGTGAAATCGGCGCACGTGCCGTGTTTGGCCCACTCATAGCTCCAGAAGTCTTCGTTCGGGCCCGTCGACGAGATCCAAGAACAGTCCAGGCGCTCTATTGTTGTGCTGGTCAGCTCGGACGTGCTGAACTTTTGCGAGGAGCAGTACGATGGGGATTTGCTGTCGAAGGTGAGGCCGGACGGCCACAGTCCGTGGATGGTCCTGGCGAAGCGCGAGGCGAGCGTGAGCGTGAGCGTGTCGGCGCAGGAGAGCGCCTGGCGGAGTCGATACCCACATCAGCTCGGGTTCCTTGCCCTTGGAGCACGTTTTGGAGGAGACATCGGCGCAGAAGGTTGGCGTATATTGGCGGACGAAGATGTACTGTTGGTCGTCTGCGTGCACGGAGGGGGGCGAGGTGAGTGGCGTGGTGCTGATCGGGGACGAGAATCATACGCACTTGCGGAAGACCTCGCAAACACCGCGATCAGGGTGGCGAGTATGAACGCGAGTTCCATCGTGCGTGCGGGGAGAAGAAGAAGAGAAGAAGAGAAGCGTATTAGGGAGAGAACGCACAATGGAGATGACTGCTCCGGGAGCCCACAGGGTGGCTCGTGGAGGCGTCCTCCACGAGCCACAGGCGCACGCAGCAGCGCCATCTATCCACGTCGCTCTCCATGTAGCACATTGTCATATTTGATTTCATTCAATTTCATTCTAGGAAGAACAGCGCCGACCGACCGACCACGAGGCGAGGAATAGACGATACCAGTAAAAATGCTTGCATCGATTCGCACGCCCAGCGTCCGCCAGGCCGTCGTGTGCAAGGCCACGCAGCAGAACGGAGACCTGGCGTCCTCCTCGTTCTTCTGCCCGACCACGAAGAAGCCCTGGTGCGTATTGGTGACTTGCCGATCGGCCGCTAACTGCTCGCTCACCCGGTCTCTCTCTCTCTCTCTCTCCTGACCGGTCGGTCGACCTTGTGTAGCCCGAAGTGCCCGAAGGGAGGGTGCCGTCCGTGCGCGCGGAACGGCGTCTCCCCGAGCCTGCACAAGAACGCCGTCGAGTTTGAGGCCGTCGAGGCGAGCCAGAAGGCCGCCGCGGAGCCCGTGGAGCTCCAGATGCAGTCGTCGCCGGTCGCGGGGCTCCTCGCCCTGTCTCTCGCGGGCGTGAACCCGTTTTTGAACTTTCTGCAGGGGCAGGCAGACACCTTTTCGAAGCTTGACCTGCCGCCGGCGCTGATCAAGTACGGACACCCGGGGAACATGGCGGTCGTGCTGCTGGCGATGGGAGGGTACGGGGCGCTGTACCTCGGGTGGCAGATTCGTCTGGCGGATAACGTCGAGATGCGCCGCAAGGTGGGTGTTGACTTGCTCCGACGCTCCGACGCTCCGACGCTTTGACTCTGACTCTCGCGCTCACTCGCGCCACGCGCTTTGCTCGTTCTCCAGGCGATGGACCTGCACCCCAAGCTGGCCGGGGGCATGTCGATCTTCTTCTTGTTGGGGAGCATGGGCGGTATGATGAGTCTGTTGATGCAGAACGAGAACCCGTTCCACTCTGGACACTTCACGACGGGTATCCTGGGGCTCGTGGCGCTGTCGCTGCAGGCCATGCTGCCGCTCTTCTTCGCGGACGACCCCAACGCGAGGAACATGCACGCGTACTTCGGGACGGGCATCATGGCGCTGTTCTTCATCCACGCGACGCTCGGCGTCAAGCTGGCGCTGTCCATCTGATGATATAGGATATAGGCGACTGTCCATTTTTTGCTGCAACTCATCTGTTCGTTTACCAGGCGTCGAAGTTCGACATACTCGTGGGTTTATGCTTCTTTTTGGGCCGGACTGCCGGGGGAGCGTCGAGGCTCGCGGGCACGTTGAGGTACTTCCCCACCCCGCCGCCGCCGCCGCCCCCACCGCCTATGATCTCATCCAACCGTCGCTCGATACCAACGCGCTGCTGTTTCTCCTTCTCCTTCTCCTTTTCCTCGCGCGCCTTCTGCTCCTGTATCATGTCCGTGTACGGATTCACAAACACGGTGCACGACGTCACCCGCACGGCCTCCTTGGGCCGGTCCTTCTCGTCGCATTCCACCCGTTCCATCTTGGTCAGCACGTCAAAACCGCCGACCACCTTTCCAAACACCGTATGCTTCCCGTCGAGGTGCTTGGCCGAACGGTAGGTGATGTAGAACTGGCTCCCGTTGGTGTCCTTCCCGGAATTCGCCATCGCCACGACCCCCCGCCCGTCGTGACGCAGTCCCGGGACGATCTCGTCCTCGAGCGTGCCAAACACGTTGGCGCCGCCGGTCCCTGTCCCGGTCGGATCGCCGCCCTGAATCATGAAGTTCTTGATGCTGCGGTGGAAGGGCGTGTTGTCGTAGTAGCCCGAGGCGGCGAGCGCGATGAAGTTTTCGCACGTCTTGGGCACCTGGTCGCAATGGAGCTCAATGTTGAGGTCGCCCAGGTTGGTGTGGAGGCGCACATATCCCTTGGTGCCGCGTGCCGGGCGGAGATAGGTCCGCTCTTTGGTGCGCTCGTTGGTCAGGGCGAGGTCGACGGCGGTCGAGGTGAAGGACTTCGAGGCGGCACCCACGGTCAGGCTGGTTTCTTTGAACGACACAGAGTAAGGAGCCGGGAGGGTCTTGTCGCCGATGTCTTTGGCGCTCGGCGCCGCGACCTGGTTGGCGTCGGAGTTCCACGTGGCCGTGCCCGGCTTGAAGGAGACGAGCTCGTAGCGTTTCCGCGCCGGCTCGGATCTGTAGAGAATCTTCTTGGCCTCCTTGTCCTCGGCATCGTTGGTGTCGTTGGCACGCTTTTGCGCGCGCACGGCTTCGAGGACCCGGCTCGCGTCCTCGCTGACGGCCCTCACCGAGTTGTTGTCGACGGCGACACCGGCGCTCGCCCCGCCGACACCGCCATTGCCTCTCCGCAGATGGTCAAACTCCTGGACGTTCTTGCCGCGGAGGTCCTTCGGGTCTTGAATGGTCAGCACGTCCTTCCGCGTGAACTTCTCGTCTGTCAACAAGTCTCGCATGTTCTTCGCCTTCAGATTGAGCTCGTCCACCGCCTCACGACAGTACACGTTCCCAGACGTCCGCACGGCCACGATGTGCGTGTTCTCGTTGAAGACCTTGCCCAGCACCGGGCAGCACATCTCGCCCTGCTGGTTGGTCGAGAAGGCAATCTTCGTCACGTCCCCGAGTTCGAGCGGCTCACCGGTAATCGGATGCGCATGGTGCTTCGCGATGTACGGGACCACGGCCTCGAGGTTGAAGACGGCACCGTCTGGGGCGATGACCGCCACGTCCCCGTTGTCCGGGTTGATCGGCTTGAAGGTCAGCGCACAGTGGTTGAACGGCAGACGCGCCCCTCGGAACGTGGCCACGCCGACCGCCTTGCCCCCGTAGTCATTCTTCCACTCTTGCGCCGTCAGGTAGTCTTTCTGCTTCCCCTTGCGCCCCATGAGGATGACGCGAGTGCGTGTATTGGGGGTTGGGCGTTCTGACGGACATATCCTCGAGGGTATATATATATATAGGCGACTCGGTGGAGACTCGGAGGAGGCCAAGGTGCTCTTCGCCCGGGCTCTGATGACTCGAACTGTCCCTTTATCCAATCCTGCAGGTATTCGCCGATATGAGATACCTTGGTATCGGCGAATCCAAGTCGATCGCGGGAACTCCAGCATCCGGTGAACTCCAGCATCCCCGCCGGGACCAGACCTCCGGGACGGGCGACGCGATCACGCCGAAGTGGCCGCGTCCGTACGCATCCCACGCATCCCAATACCCCAATACCCTAATACTTCATATCCCACATCCCACATCCCGCCGACCGCATCCCGCGGCAGGGTCTCTGGGTTGGTGCCCACCAACCTGGTTGGTGGGCCCATTGGCCCTTCAGGCCTGGGAACGCGATTTATGAAGACGCCGCCCCGTTTCTTCTCCCGCGTTTAAACGACCAATAGTTATTCACAGGTACGTGAGTAGCCTAGAGCTTGCCTTGTGACCGCCCACTGTCCGCCCGACGGCGAGCGCGAGGGAGAACGGCATGTCAGACGCCGATTTGCTCGAATTCCAGTCCGGCGCCTCCTGACCGTCTCCGCGCTCGCCGACGGCTTTCGGGGCTGAAACATGCCCACGAATGGCGTTGTGTCCGCATCGAGTGCCCGCCTGGGAGATCCAGCGGCGGTAAACGGACGATGGCCGATTCCGGCCTGCGCTTCTTCGCGAGTCAGCCACGTCTCCGCCCGCCCGCCCACCCGACGCCCTCACGCCGCCCTCGCGCCGCCCTCGCGCCGCCCTCGCGCCGCCCTCGCGCCGCCCTCACGCCGCCCTCACGCCGCCCTCCCACCCCCTTCTCCCCGTGCAGAAAACATGGCTACCGTCGTGAGGAAAAAGATCGTGAAGGAGGCCGGCGCCGCCGTCGACGAGCTCGAGGAGAGCGTCGCGCAGGCCCTGTTTGACCTCGAGGCCACCAACTCGGAGCTCAAGGCCGACCTCCGCGACCTGTACATTGCCGGCGCCAAGGAGGTCGATGTCTCCTCTTCCCGCAAGGCCATCATGATCCAGGTCCCGTACAGGCTCCTCAAGGCCTTCCACAAGGTCCAGCAGAGGCTCGTCCGTGAGCTCGAGAAGAAGTTCAGCGGCCGTGACGTCGTCATCATCGGCGTCCGCCGCATCCAGCCGCCCCCCAAGAAGGGAACCCGCGCCCAGCGGCCGAGGTCCAGGACCCTGACCAGCGTGCACGAGGCCTGGCTCGAGGACCTCGTCTTCCCGACCGAGATTGTCGGAAAGCGCATGCGTTACAGGGTGGACGGAAGCAGGGTGCTCAAGGTGCTGCTCGACCCCAAGGACAGGAACACCGCCGAGCCGAGGACCGAGAGCTTCTCGGGCGTCTACAAAAAGCTGACCGGCCAGGACATCGTGTTCGAGTTCCCGGTCCAGGAGTGAAGTGAAATCATTAAGTTATTGAAGGACGCGCGGGAGGTGTAATATTTAAGGTCGTTCGGCCCAGATGGGCCCACGTGGGCTGCCTTGGCCGCGAGGTCGAGCACCCACCAGCACCCGTTTGTCTGCAGACGCACAACCGCACCGACCGCGTGCCACACCAATATACCATTGAAATAGGGAAACCGACTTTCCCGCATACACATAGACGAGAGACACGCACAGACCGTGGAAGAGAAAGAGAAAAGAGCGAGAAGAAAATCTACTCCAAGGCCGAATCGAGATGACTGACGCCTCAGGAATGCCGTATATCGGCAGTTTGATGTCACTGGTGACCCATAACGGCGCCCGCTATGAGGTATGGAGGATGTGGACACGGGAGGAGACGTGGCGAGCTCGAATTTCCTGAATCGCTCGCTCACTTCTCGTTCGTTCGACGACAGGGCGTTCTATCGAGTATTGATATGTCGAACAGCAGTATCATGCTGCAAGGGGGTACGTGCCGTGGACTGCCTGTTCGGGCCGCTCGAGATCAGCTCGGCGTACGAGACGACTCGCTCACGACGACTCACGACTCACTCGTTCCTCTCTCTCTCTCTCTTTCTTCCTTCTCCCCTTCAACAGTCAAGTGCTTTGGGACGGAGGGTCGCGCGGCGATGATGGGCATGGCCGAGATGCCCATGTCGCACCAGCTGTTCGAGATGGTCGCCTTTGCCGGCCACGAGATTGCCGAGTTGACGGTGTTGCAGCCTCCGCCGACGCAGATGTACGGTGCGCCGGCGCCAGCGGCAGCTCCCGCGGCTCCGGCTCCGGCAGCCCCGGCAGCGCCGGCCGCACAGGCGTCGCCGTGGGGCGCCGCGCCGCAGCCCGCGGCGCAGGCACGCGGGGCTGCCGAGTATAACAACCCGTGGGGCGCGGCACCTGCCCAATCGGCAGCCCAGCCGACCGCAGCCCAGCCGGCCGCAGCCCAGCCTGCGGCCCCCAAGGCGTCCAACGCGCTGCCGACGCCGGCACCGGCACCGACAGTCTCTGTGGGCACGACGGCCGCACCGAAGGCAAAGCCGCTGAGCTACGCGCATGCCGCGGGTGGAACGAACCCGGTGAGCAAACCTGCGGCATCCGGGGGTCGCGGAGGTCGCGGTGGTGCGGCGAGCGCCGGCGGTCGTGGCGCGGGCGGCCGCGGCGCTGGCGGACGAGGCGGCCGCGGTGGCTACAACGGCCACCAGCCGCACCAGCACCACATGGCCGCGCCGCTGGCCATCCCAACCACCGAGTTTGACTTCCAGCAGTCTCTCAAGAACTTTGACAAGGACAAGATTGCGCAGGACCTGTCTGGCAAGAAGGGCTTTGTCAAGACGAGCGAGGAGGTGTACCAGAAGGACGATTTCTTCGACTCGCTGTCGTGCGAGGCGCTCGACAAGCAGCAGAGAGGTGGCAGGACGAGGTTCGATAGGAGGCAGCCGAACTCGGCGACGTTTGGGTACGACGGAAGGGGCAGGGGCGGCAGGGGGGGCGACGGGAGGGGCGGTAGGGGGGGCAGTGCCAACCACTACCAGAGGAAGCCCGTCGAGGCCTGATGATATTAACGCTATGTTGTGATATGGAGGGATCCCTCCAATGCTCCGGAGCATTTCGGGCGAAATCATCACTGCAAGTGCAGTCCCTGCAGTCCCTCCTGGACTGCAGGACTCTTGTGTATCCGTTCACTTTCACTTCATCGGTGACTGACACGATATATCGACGGTATACGGTCGTCGTCGAGGCGTGGTGGAACGTACGAAGCAGTAGACAGGGGCCTGGCCAAGAACATCAGCAATCCTTCGTTTCGGTTCGGGCAGCGAATCCCGCGCAAAGGTCCTTCTTCGCAGTACGCTCGCGCGGCCTGTGTCATACTTGTGCTTCTCGGAACCTACAATTGCAAGGGTTGCTCCAGGGGCTCGTCGTCCATTGACATTGCTCCACAATGGACGACGAATCGCTGGCAACGGCAGAGCAAACGCAGACGAACGCAGGCAGCCCGGCGACCGACCCGACCTCTCGGCCAGCGTCGTCGTCGACCAAGCGGGATGAGGATGCGTCTGCGCCGGTGCATCGTCGGAAGAAGTCGATCCCTTCGCTGGTCTCGTCACTCTTCAGCGTGCCGCCGCAGAAGAAGCTCCCGAGCATGAGGGGTGGGATTTACGCAGTGGACGGCGTGGATTTGGACGACGAGGGGCGTGTGATGGGCATGGATCCGAAGTATTGGATCAAAGACATCGATACAGGCAATGTGTACTCGCTGGAAGGCGATACGAGGAATCCTGAGGGTGGCGACTCGTCGCCCTCCAAGCGTCCGGCTGCTGCTTCCGTCTCTCGTCCAATGGGTCCCATGGAGATGGGGCTGGCGGGGACGGCGCGGTCGTCGCGCGAAGGCTCGTCTGCGGCCGCCGACGCCGGCGTTGCAGGCAACCGAGACGGCAACATCAGAGTGTCCGACGTGTTTTCGTCGAATCGGACGAGTATAAAATTGAACGAGTTCGAGGAGGCGCTGGGGTATCGGACGTCGGCGGATGCGCTGGGTTCGTTGGCCTCGCCTGGGACATCGGGCTCGCATCGTCCGCAGTCGTTGGAGGATCGGGCCGTGGCCAACCCTGTATTGGTCAGGTCGGGAGCAAAGTGGTGGTACACGGCGGTCAACGCTGTCAAGCGCGAGCTCAACATCAGGCACCCGCACAGCCACCCCCGATCGCTGTACCATGCGTCCTCGATGGACGCCAACTCCAGTCACGCCAATCATGCCAGTTATGCCAATCAGCCGGGGCTTTGCCCATCGCCGTCGGCATCTTCTCCCGGATCGGACGGGTTCGGGGGACCGGGGCTGCCCGGTCGCAGCCAGTACGGCCTGCGTGTCAAGGTGGTGACGTCCCGGAAGAACTTCAAGGAGTTCTCCGGGCTCCGACTGGTGCAAAGCGTGTACGCACACGAGGGAGTGGTTTGGGTCGCCAAATTCAGCCCGAACGGCAAGTTTTTGGCCACCGCGGGGCAGGACGGGACCGTGGTGGTGTGGAAGGTCAACACCAACCGGTCCATGGCGTCTGGCGAGCGTCCGGCCGCGGGAGAGGACCGCGATCGCGGAGAAGGATCGCGCAAGGCAAACTCAAATAAAGACGAACGAAAGAATAAACGGAGCTCTGACGGCGCGGAATCGGTCGGACCGGTGGATGACGCCGACGAGAAGAGGAACCGGAAGAACGGCAAGAGCGACGGCGACGACAGCGGCGACGAGGGGGTCGAGCGCCCGTCGGTCAACTACGGCTCGGTGCCGGTGCTCGACTCCACGCCGTATAGGGTGTACAAAGGCCACAAGAATGACGTGTTGGACCTGTCATGGAGCAGCTCCAACTTTCTGTTCAGCGCCTCGATGGACAAGACGGTGCGGCTGTGGCACGTCAGCGTCGACGAGTGCCTGAAGATCTTCAGACACAACGACTTCGTCACCTCCATTGCGGTTCATCCGTTGGAAGAGACGCTGCTCCTGTCGGGCTCGATTGACGGCAAGGTGCGCCTGTGGGGCGTGACGGACGCCCGCGTCAAGAGCTGGGTGGACATCCACGACATGGTGACGGCAGTCAGCTTCAACGCCGACGGATCCAAGGCAGTCGTCGGGTCCATGCGTGGCAAATGCCGCTTCTACAGCCTTGGACCGAACAACTCGCTGGAATACGAGGCGCAGCTCGACGTCAAGAACAAGCACGGTCACAACTCCCGCGGCCGGAAGATCACCGGCCTGACCTACGCGCCCAACAAGCTCTTCCCCAACGCGTTGCTCTGCACGTCCAACGACAGTCGAATCCGCCTGTACGACGGGTACACACTGCGATTCAAGTACAAGGGGCTGTCCAACAAGAGCACCCAGATCAAGGCCTCCTTCTCGTCCAAGGGCAACTTTGTCATCAGCGGCAGCGACGACGGGGCGGTTTTCATTTGGGACTGTTCCAAGTCGCCGCTCAACCCGTCGGCCGATACGGCGCTGATGAGCCGGGGCAACCTGGTCGAGCGGACCATCTCATCGATCAGCGACGCCGCCCCGTTCTTCACGAGGGAGAAGAACGCCTCGTGGGAGAGCTTCCAGGCGAGCGACGACGTGGTAACGTGTGCCATTTTCGCGCCAGACTGTGCGCGACTGAAGGACGCGCCGCAAGAGTACGCGCAGTACGCGGCATTCGGGCAGGTGATTCTGGTCGCGGGAACGGAGGGCGAGCTCAAGTTGTACGAGAACACGGGAGGACCCCAGTGGCTGTAAGGGCGTAGCACGGTTGCGAGTTCTTAGATAATGTAAGAGCAGTTTCCGCCGGCGACATCCCGGATCATCTCCCACTCCTCCTCCGACAGCGTCGTCTTGACGGAGTCCAGCGTCTCTTCGTGCGTCCTACGGAAGTCCGACAGCGTCGACGTCACCGTCTTCCCGACGGCTCCCTTTTCCGTGGCCACGCGCACGAGGGCCATCAACACAGGGCTCATCCAAGACGGCACGTCGTACGGCGAGCTCATCACCAGCGCCCGCAGTGCCAGCACCGCGCCGTGCCTCGTCGGCAGGGTGTGCGCGGCCTTTGTCGAGCTCGAGCTCGGTGTCTTGCCGTCACCGTTGGCCAGGCGCCGGCGCTTGCGATCCGGAAAGATGGTCTTGGCGTGCTCGAGGATCCTGGCCCGGACCACCTGCTGGCGTTCCGCCGACAGCGCCCGGATGACGCCGCTCACCGTGTCGCATGCCATCTCGCGTACCTCGAGCTTCTCGTCCTCCAACAGTCGTATGGCCTCGTCCAGCACCTTTTCACTGCCCACCTCGCCCATATTGATGGCATTGCGGAACCAGAAGTACTGCAAAAACTGCAGTGCCGCGGCGCGCTCGGTCCAGAGCTCGCCGTGCATGGACTGCACCAGGACCGAGAACATCGGCTCGATGAACTCCGCCTCGAGCGGCTGGTACTTGGCGGAACGCAAGCTCAGCCTCACGGTGGATCCGACGAACTGAGCCTCGCTAGGGATGAGCTCGAGGACGCGCATGATGTTGCGGAGTGGCTTGATCAGCAGGGGCGTTGTGTCAGACGAGGCGCCCGCCAGGAACTGGTACGTCAGCTCGCACACGAACGCCACGTGTGCCAGAGAATGGCCCTCCTCGTTGCTCAAGTCGACGTCCATCATGATCTCCTGGGAAGGCGTCATCATGTCTTCCATGCTGGCCTTGACCATGTCGGCGAGCTGGGCCATGTCGGGCATGTCGCCATCGCCCGCCTGGTCCAGCTGGCCGATCTGCTTGGCAAGCTCTTCCATCGCAATTTTGTCGGCCACCTCGTTGTTGGCGGCGTCGGCCCTCTTGGCCCTCTTCTTCCCACTGTCGCCGTCACCGGCCTCGGTGCCCTCCGCGACCCTGTCCTTGTTGATCTTGAACAGGTAATCGGTGGCCTCGTCAAACTGAGCGTAGACTTTGTCCAACATGTTCTGCACCTCGGCCTTCAAATCGTCCATCTTTACCATCCCCGGCTCGTCTTCGGATGCCATCGTCATGACAACCATGCACGCGTCGGCGGTCAGGCCGGCGATGGCCTGACGCGCCATGTCCGTGTCGCATCCGGTCTCAATGAGGGACGGGAGCGCCTGGAGGACTTCAGATAGCAGCTTACGCTCCCCGCGGGCCAGCGTGGGCAACGAGGGAAACTTCCCGGTCGCGTCGCCGAGCATCTCCTGGAGCATCTCGGTCACGTAGGTCACTCGCTTGTAGACGTCAGCCTGGGGCCCGCTGAGATTCTCCGCGAACGTCTTGTTCGACAGGGCCGTGTCGACGATGCTCCGGATCCCGCCGTCGTCCGTCTGCTTCTTTTCCTTGAGGCCGTTGATGCCGAATCGCAGGACGCAGTCGCCCCAGACGTTCAAAAAGTCGAGGGGAGCGCCGTCGAGGCCCTTTCCGAGAGCGGGCAGCACCCAGGAGGCGCTTTCGACTCCAACAAAACATCCAGAGGCCACCAAACCGGCCAGAACCTCGGCCGCCGCGGCGACGGCGGGCTTGTCGGCGTCCTGCGACTTTGCGAGCGCCTCCTCTACGGGCGCCTTGAGGTGTGCAAACGCCGCCGCGGGGTTGACCTGGGCGAGGACCTGCGTGACGCGCGCGTGTCTCACGGTGAAATTCCCCTGATTGATTGCCTTGAAGCCCCCCGTCGCGACGGGCCACTCGAGCCCCTTGAGCAGGGTGTTGAGGGCCGCGGCCACGATGGTCTCCTCCTTGCCCGAACCGATGCCGCGGATCCGCTGCGATTGGCCGTCCTCTCCGGTCGAGGACATATTATGATGCGATGTCGACAGCATCTGGACGAACTTTGGGAGCAGCGTCGCGCCTTCCCTCTCGAGCACCCCTGCGAGGGAGTCCCGAGCCGCCGCCACGGCCTCTTCCGACACCTGGGGGGTCTCGGACGAGTATGCCTCGTTCTCGTGAGGCTTCCACAACGGCAGAAGGAGCATTTCGATTGCCACCCCGGACACTCTGCGCACGAGCGGCACGTCGCTGACGAGCGCGTGGGCGTACATGTCGACCAGCTTGGCCGCGACGCCCGGGGAGATGTCCGGCAACAGGTAGAGGGGGAACAGCATGGTGATTGTCTCGTGCTTTCCCGATAAGGAAGGCGAGATACCGTCCCTGGCATTCTGGACGATCTCCATGCAGTCCATGCATATGAGGTCTGCGACGCCCGCGCCCTCGGTGGGCCGCATGGACCGCAGGGCGAGCATGAGCTGCGCCATCGTCATCGATATTTGCGCGTCGGGACCCTGGTAGGCAAATCCCGCAATAAGCGCCAATACGATCGCGCGCATCCCATCGTAGTCGCGAGTGAAGTAGCGCCAGCTCGAGATCCACCGGAGGAGGGAAGCCGCGCCGGCCCCGATCGACTGCTCTTCCTCGCTCTCTGGCACGCCCGAGGCCGCGGCCTCGGCCGCGCGCTGTGCAGAGTTTTTCGCCGCCTCGATCAGCTTGGGCAGCAGCTCGACGCACGAGACGTTCAAGTCGAACGTCATCAGCTCGGGCATCTTGGCGATCCCCGCGCACACCGAGGCAGAGATGTGCTTCGACAGTTGGGGATAGCGCTTCGCGCACTTTTCCACCAGATTCGACGACACGTCTCGGAGATGGGATCCACCGTTCAGCATGTAGTGCACGGCGAGACCCAGCGCGTCCACGTAGACGGTCGGGATCTTGTCCACGGACAGGAGCGGCGCGTCGACGGACGCAAAGCTGCGGTAGCTGCACTGCGACGCCCTCCACTCGAGGTTCATGAAGACTTTCTCTATGGCAATCCAACGCGGTCGCCTCCGACGCCATGTCGGATGCGAAGGCGAAGACGACGGCGGAGCAGGCCCCTCTGGAGCCGGCGCGGGCAACGGCCTCGACCCGTCGTCCAGCAAGAACCCGGACACGGACGGCTGCTGGAGCCACTTGTCGTCCGAGGCCCAGGCCGAAGCGGACGAATCCGACGAGAGGAACTCGGCGCATCCGACCGAGAGGAGGCAGTCGAGCACGCGCATCAGGTACATGAGCGTCTCGACGTCGTTGGCCTGGATCATCTTGGAGGAGGCGATCAGAGCCCGACCGACCTTTGATCGAAGCGCGCCCGATCCCACGGTCGCACCCAAGTTGCCGACCACACAGGCCGCCTCGTCCCGGGACGGCCGGTGCTGGCCCTCAAAGTCGGGCAGGCAGCTGCGGGTGCCCTCGAGGCAGCCCTCCAGCGTCACCATGATGGACCTCATCTCTTGCTTGCCAATGGACGAGGACGGGGACGAGGACGAGGAAGCCACGTCGAGGATCCTGTCCGAGGGCGCCTCGAGGAACGTCGCCAAGAAATCGTTCGACAGGGCGATCTCCGCCTCGGAAGGCTCGTGCCAGACGACGTTGTTGTTGACCAGGGTGGGAGTCGCCGTGGGAGTGGCCGTGCCGTTTGTCGACGACGACGCGTTCTGCGACAAATCCCAGTCGCCGAACTTATCCACGAACGGCTCCAACTCGAAGCCGCCCGTCTCGACCAGGCACGTCTCGTACTGCCGGAGCGGGTAGTACGAGCAGAGACCGACCAGCAGAGACGACAGACACCTCGACGCGGCGCCATGGACGGTGGTAGACGGCGATGCCAGAAGGACTTTGAATATGGCCTTGATGTGCTCCCCGTGGCCCGTCGCCTGCGGGCCCATGTGGTAGACAAGGGACGACAGGAGGCCGATGCGCCAGCACAGCGTCGTCTCGTGCACCTTGGAGAGCTTGGCGTCCTTCGCGGCTCGAATCGCCTCGCACTCCTCGAGCAGCTGTGAGACGAGTGGAGCGAGCAAGTACCGCTCCGTCTGGTCCGGGTCGGCCCACGCCATGGCGTTGCACAGGATGGCAGCCTCGGGCGCGACGGAAGAGAACGTGCTACCCAGCAGAAAGTCGGCCGTCTGCTTGATCGTCCTGGTCCTGAACGGCTCGGGAAGCCTGGCGAACAGCAGCTCCATCAGCGGACGGAACATCGAGTTGCCGTCCAACAGGAAGGACGACCCGTCGTCGTTCTTGTTGTTGCTGCTCGAGTGCTCGCCGCCGCCGATCCCCCCGTCTGGAGAATCCACGTTGGCGATCACCGCAAACACCCTCTCCAACAGCTCTGTGGCCCACTCCTCCGAATATAGAGAGACGATGGGGGGGGACGATGAGGCGAGAGAGAGGGCCGCCTCGGCGTCCCGCATCGGCCCGACACAGCTGAGCACGCAGCAATACAGCCTGACGAACGAACGAACGAAGCGCGTAGCGCGAGTGAGAGAGTCAGAAGGGGAGGGGGGCGTCAGGGCGTGCGAGCGCTCGGCGGTCGGAGTTCAATACCAGCCTGAATACCGCCAAGCTCTTCGGCGGATCGTTCGCGTCTATACCTGGCAGCGTCGCGATCATCGCCGAGCTGATCGACGCGAAGATGTTGTGCGGGGCCGTCAGGTCCTCGGGGGAGGAGGCAGCGACGTCGGCTGGCGAACGAGAGAAGCGCACGGTAGCGCGAGTGAGAGAGCGAGTGAGAGAGCGAGTGAGAGAGCGAGTGAGAGAGCGAGTGAGAGAGCGAGTGAGAGAGCGAGTCAAGTCGGGGCGCGCGGGCGCACGGCGGTCGAGCTCAATCCGTACAATTGCTGGTATCCGCGGCCGCCCCCCGCCGCGCCGCGCAGAGCAGCATCGGCCGAACGCACAGACTGAGCGTCTGGATGGCGTTGCCATACTGTCTGGCCGACGTGACGGTCTCGAGCGCCGTGACAAAGTGCATCTGCACCTCGGGAAGCACGATCTTGGGCTCGACGCACGCCAGCATCGACAGCACCTGCGAGGAATACCTCCGCATGGAAGAATCCTTCCCGCTCTGCCCCTTGAGCGCGAGTCGCATCAACAGCCGCACCACGGTCTCCCGATGGGCCCCCGTCAGGTGCCTCCTCGGATGGTGCGCGTTGTGCGGCGCCGATGTCGCCTGCGTCGTCGACGCAAACGCCTGGCGAACGAACGCGGAACGAGCGAGCGCGGAGCGCGAGTGAGTGAGTTTTGAGTGAGTTTTGAGTGACTTTTGAGTGAGCGTTGTTGAGTCTGGGCGTTGGGAGACCGAGCGAGCGCACGGAGGGGAAGAGGAGCCCGCCACCGCCGCCCCGAGCGCGACGCGGCCTGGCGTTCCGCCCCCCCACGCACGTCGGTCGAGTTCAGATACCCACCGCCCCCACCATCTCGTCGTCCGACAGCGAGCTGTCCGCCCCCGCCTCCCCCGTCCCCGTCATACTGGCGTCATCGTCGTCATCCTGTTCCTCGTCATCGCTCGGCTCCTCCTCGCTCTCGCCGCCCGACACGACAGAATGCAGCGCATTGGCGATGCCCACCTGGCGAACGAACGAACGAGCGCGGAGCGCGAGTGAGTTTTGCGTGAGCGTTGAGTGCGTCTGGGCGTTGGGAGACCGAGCGAGCACAGAGGGGAAGAGGAGCCCAGTGCGCGTCGTCGCGGCCAGCAGCGTCCCCAGAGAGGACGAGTGTTGCGCCCAGTGTGCGCGCGGGCGTCGTTGCTGAAGAGTACAGCACCGCCCCACGTCGGTCGGAGAGTTCAATGCAGTAGAGTTCAATACCCACCGACACTGAGTGCTCGGCGACCAGCCGCTTGCAAAAGTTGTCGCACAGGTTCCGGAGGAACAGCGCCAACGATCCCGACCACTTGCCTGACGAACGAATGAACGAATGAACGAATGAACGAATGAACGAATGAACGTGAGCGTCGCGAGTCGAGGCGTCCGACGATGCGCGGACGCACGTCGGTCGAGTTCAACAAGGTCGGGTTCAACACCCACCGCCGTTCGACGGGTGGTAATACTGCTCAAAGATCGCGACGATATTCTCCAAGCACGACAGGGCAGGGTCGTTTTCTTCATCGTGCTCTTCACCGTCTTCTTCTTCGTCGCCGTCGCCCCGCATCCCCGTCATCCCCGTGATATCTTCGCGCCCGATGCTCCACATCAGAATCTTGGCCGTACTCGCGCTCCTCGACAGCATATCGTTCGCAAAAAGGGCCTCGATGGGCGCCGGCGCGCCGGCCCTGAACGGCGGGCTCGCGCTCGCCGGCCCCAGCGGCACGTGGAACGCCCACAGGAACCGATTCACGATCCCACGCATATGACGCCTCCAATCCACCGCCCCATGCACATCGTGCTTCGCCAGGCGTGCCAACAGGCCAAACCACAGCGACTGCCAGGTCTGATTGTGCACCCGCTGCGACCACGTGGCCAACCACGCCTCGACCGTCTCCTGCCACACCGCCACCTTGTCCGCATCCAGCCCACTCGAGCAAATCTCCTGCGTCGGCAGTATCATACACATCCAACCGATCGCCTCAAACGCCTCGCTCGAATGCGGATCCTTCAATGCCGGCCGAAAGTACGCCCAGATCTCCATCGCAGAACCCTCCGGGAAGAACCTCCGCGACTGATGCAAGAGGTGGACCAGCGCCTGCCGCCTCGCCTCCATCACCCCAGCGCCCTCATAATTTGGCGTCATCACGAGGTAATGCCGACGCAGCTACAGAAATACGATACGAAAAAACGAGTGTGAGAACAAGAAAGAGAAAAGCCGTGTTGCGAGCAATCAATCGAGACAGCAGCAGCATAAGTCTCCACTCGCCACCATAAGTCGTCCACTCGCAAACGCATCATCATTATCGATCATTATCGATCATTATCGATCAACATTATTTCGTACCTGCGTGTACAGCGGGAACCACTCGATCTGAAACGGCAAACCCCCCTGCAGACAGTACTTCTTCAGCTTCTTCCCGTGGCTCCGCAACAACCGGTGCAGCACGCTCCCCCACCGCGCCTGCGCCGTGAGGTCACACTCCGTCGACAGCACAATCGCCAGCAACGTCGACGTCAACACCCGAATCAGCTTCAACCCCGGCTCCGCCTTGGCGTCCAGGAACGCCTTGACCAGCGGAACGTACGGAAGCGTCTGACTGATTGACGACGGGGTGAGTCTGTCCCGCTGCTGTTTGAACTCCTCATCGGCATACACGATCCTCGCCAGGGCCGTTATGCAGCGCCCGAACCTGCAGCGTGGTATAGGGGTACGTATGGCGAACGCGAGTGAGCGGCGCAAGTGAGCGGCGTGCGAACGAACGAACAAAGGCCAAGAAGGAAGGGCGAGATTGATCAATGCCCACCGAGCCGGTTCCTCCGCCCGGATTTCGCCGGACAGAGCAGGCGGCAACCAGTCGTTCCAAATGAGCGGGGCCATGTGGATGGAAGGATGGAAGGATGGAAGGAGAGAGAGGGGAGGGGAGGCTCAGTTCAACGATCGCTGATTTCAAATGCCTCTCTTGGTTCAAGCGTCAATGTCGACGAGACGACGATAGCCGCTGTCCTGGGCGTGTGTCTACCTCCGGGTGTCTCTACCTAGAACGTCCGTCTACGACGACTACGACGACTACGACGACTACGAACGCCAATTGAGACTGCAGGTACTGGCCAGCTCTGAAAAACATCACGCTTCCTTTCCTTCTCTGGCCCCCGCAATATATATATATATACGTAC
>Ga0181573_10001697_pt1 | contig 21242 bp, 17 predicted proteins | sample 101ome_25_FD_148643 | JGI IMG/M metagenome (GOLD analysis project Ga0181573, IMG submission 148643) | Coastal salt marsh microbial communities from the Groves Creek Marsh, Skidaway Island, Georgia - 101409BT metaG (spades assembly) | ecosystem: Environmental > Aquatic > Marine > Intertidal zone... | reverse complement strand
ACCGACTGACCGGACGACTTGCGTCCTCCCTCCTCGAAACTCGATGTCAGTTACGATCGAACGATCCTCGGTGAGAATTCGACGAGGGCCTCCTCTTCGCGCCTTCGGCGGGTCTTATGCGCACCACGGAGATACAACAACGACGTACCCATGGTAACTTGTTCTATAGTTCTTCGAGAGACGGCCGGCGACAAACTCGTTTATTTCGTTCTCTTCGATGTTGGACCTGGCCGAGCGGCTTGAGCGGGCGCACGACGGTACGTAGTCGTAGGAGTGTTCATTCGTTCGATTGGAGGCTGGCCTGGGGGCGTGGTCGTCGAGGTCGCCCGGGACGAGGGCTCGCGATCCCGATTTCCCGTGCTGACCATTCGTGATTCGGTCGAATCTTTTCGTTTCGTAGCCCTGGACGCAGGCCTGAAGGCGGCGGGCGTGGCGACGGCGGAAGGACAGGGGCAGGACGACGCGTCGGGGTGTTCTGAGGCGCTCTTCCGTAGCGCCATCGACCTCTACACGGACGTGCTGTCCGCATTGACCACCGAGACGGCCGCCAGTGGCACCGCCGAGGCCGTGGATTGGCTCGTCAAGTGCCTGCATCGCCGCGCGATGGCCCATGCGAAGCTTGGAGAATACGAGGCGGCGGTTCGGGATGCAGAAGCCCTGATCGGGATGGTCGGCATCGAGCAGAAAAAAGAGGTGGATGAGGCCGGGAGGACCACGACCACGACGACGACCACCACCACCGCGCGTCGCGAGGAACATTGCGTCTACGTCCTCAAGGCGTATCATCGCAAGGCACAGGCCTTGTGGTCCATGGGAGAGAAGGTGCGCGCCGTGACGACGTACAAAGAGGCGCTGTCGCTGCCGCTGCCGCTGTCGATCGAGACGTCAGAGTCGGCTGTCCTTCTCGCGCCCGCGGCTGACGGTATCCGGGCTGCGGCGACGCTGATGGTGGCCGAGATGCCGCATTCGTGGTTGGCATCGTATTATGTGACGCTGCTTGCCAAGTGTGAGTCGCCGCATCCGTTGTCGAGAAGGGACGGGCTCGTGCTGAAGCGGGTGCCCGATTCGGTCAAGTTGGACGCGGCGAGGGTGCGTGGTGGGCTGGTGGACGGGATGGACGGGGACGTGGTGTTCCGGCGGGCGTGTCAGATGGGCGTGGTGGATCTCTGGAGCGGTTCGCAGCGGATGAAGAGCCTGTGTGCGTACGTGCGTGGCTCGGTGTACTACCGGTGTGCTACCGAGGGTCTGGACGAGGCGATGCGGGATGGGTTGCTGCGCCAGGCGGAGATGGATGCGACCGTTGCGTTGGTGTATTACGGGGACGAGCCCGGCAGCGACGGCCCGCGTGCGGCGTCGGCTCCGGCTCCGGCTCGGTCCTATCCGGCGGGGCATGCGCTGCGGGGGCGCTGCTACGAGGCGCGGGGGGAGAATGTGCTCGCGGTGATGGATGTGCTGCAGGCGATCGAGGGGGCGGCGGCGGCGCAGTCGTGGCACGACGACGGCGACAGCGACGGCGACGGCGACGGCGACGGCGACGGCGACGGCGACAGTCGGGTCTTCGAGGAAGCGCTGTCTCGCTTGTTGCCGAGGATCCCGGAGCATTACGCGGCGGCGATCAACGAGGGGTGCGGGTACGCCGGGTTGCGTAAGATGATAGAGGTGGAGCGGGAGCGGATGCAGCCAGAGTTCATGAAGAAGCGACCCAAGTACTACTACTATTACGAGTGGATGAAGAAGCGCATCACGGAGCGGCATCCGGAGATTGCCGAGGGGGTCATGGACAAGCTGCTGGCGTTGGACGCGGGCGAGTTGGACCTGCTGCTGCAGTATCCGCAGGCGATTGATGCGACGGTGCACGAGCTGGAGAGCGTGCTGGCTGAACGCGGAGGAGACGCGCTGGAGACGTACGAGGTGCCTCTTTTGAGCTGGGGTGACGTCCAGCGGTACAAAAGCAGCAAGGAGGTTTCCGAGCTTGAGAGCGGCAATGGCGTCAGCTCCAGGCGGGCGACTGCGGCCATCGAGGGGTGAAGTATCGGGTATTATACATTCAGTGTCGTTCAATTCAAGGCACACTGTCGCACAAGTCTCGTACCCTATCCGGCATCCGCGGGTGGTGCCGCACGACCTCCCGCAGAAAGTCGTCGGCCACCGCGCAACAATCCCCGCCGCCATCATCGACAACAACGTGATGCGTGCCGTTCGTCGCCGTTGTATAGGCTTCCCGCAGCCGGACCGCGAATTCGCGATAGCAGAATGCCTTCTCGCCCCGCTGGTATGGAGGGTATGGAGAACACGACGGTACGGAGTGAGCGTCCGCAGGTCGAGCGTCGAGCTTCGAGTTCACAAACACCCACCTTCTTCACGCGATTATCAGCAATCTCCCGCACAAAGAATTCGACGTCTCGTTCGCTGAAGTGGCTGCCCAGCGCCGCGCGAAGCTTGACCTGGTTGCAAACGAGGGGGAGCGCGAGTGAGCGTCTGTCGCATCCACGGTCGGGTCGAGTCCACACCCACCTGCTCGCCATTCTTCGCATCCGTCTTCACGAACTTGATCTTCTCCTTGGTCACCGGATCAATAAACCGCTCCACGCACGCCCACAACGTAGAGAAAATTCCCGGCGCGTCGACCACCCAGAAGTTCCCGAGCCGCTCCGGGTACCGCTCGCCGGCGAGAGACAGAAAAATCTTCGCGAGCCGGGGATCACAATCCACCAGCCGAAACCCGTGCATATCGAGCACCCAGTTCCATTGTTCCACGCCCGGCGGCATCAATCCGATCGCCGTCTCAAACGTGCTGATCAGGTGCTTCCTGTTGTCTTCGATGTCCTTGTTCGCCGCCAGCTCGAGACACGAGTAGATCGTCGGACGATTCATGAGGTCGTAGGTCACGACGTGCATGTAGTGCCCCGCCGCACTCGCCTCCAGGACGCCGCCTGAACTGAGCTTGAAGCACGCCGGGCACACGAGCTCGTGCGGCCGCTCCTCCTTCATCCACGCCAGCATCGACACCAGTCGCTTCGCAGCCTTGTATGCGTGCTCGACACCGCCCTCGGCTCTCAGAAACCGGGCGACGTTTGCGTCGTCGTCCAGCCACGCAGCGAGGACGGGGTCGGACCGGACGTCCGCTGCTGTTGAGAGCTGCGTCAGGACCTCTCTTCGCACGCGATCGACCGCCCGGTCTCCCTCCCTATCATCCATCCTATCCAGATACCCTATCCAGAACCGTCACAGCCGAACGAAAGAAAGAGGTCTGTGAAAAATGGATCGTCCGAGTCAGTGACTCTCGAGCGTCACAAAAAATGCCACCGGACGATGATCTCCGTGACTCGGCACCTCGGGGCGTGGACTGCAGCACGATCTATCTGTCGAACCCGAACTGCCTGCCCGTTCGGGAGGAAGCGTGCGCCACAGGTCAGGATGTCGTCGTCGAATGATCCCTCCTCCCTTCCCCACCTCGACCAGCATGCAGCGCAAGCCCTGGACGTCGACCTTATGTCGCCCGAGTTCGGGTTTAGCATCGACCAGCTGATGGAGCTGGCCGGGTTGTCGTGCGCGAGTGCGATCAGGGAAGCCTACCCGGAGGCGTCGCACCCGGACGTGCTCGTGCTCTGCGGTCCGGGGAACAACGGGGGCGATGGACTCGTCTGCGCCCGTCACCTGCACCATTTCGGGTACCCGAACGTTGCCGTGTCGTATCCGAAGTTTAAGGCGGAAAGTGCGCTGTACGCGGGACTGGTGACGCAGCTGAAGAGCCTCGGTGTCGAGTTTGTGGAAGCGGACGATGCGTGCAGGCGCGTCAGGGCGCGCGAGTGCAACGTCGTCGTCGACGCCATGTTCGGCTTCTCATTTACCGGGAAGCCGAGAGAGCCGTTTGCGTCGCTCATCGGAGCGACGGCGGCCGCGCTGCAAGAAGAGAGTGAGAAAAGTGGGAAGCGTTTTGCCGTGGCGGCTGTCGATATTCCCTCGGGCTGGCACGTCGAGGACGGCGACGTCAACGGGCTGTATCCGGTCCATCCGCACATGCTCATCTCGCTGACGGCGCCCAAGCTGTGCGCAAAGACGTTTCGGGGCAACGTCCACTACCTCGGGGGCCGGTTCGTGCCGAGAGCCATCGCAGAGAAGTACGGGCTTGTCGGCTTGCCCGCCTATCCGGGCACGTCGCAGTGTGTGTGCCTCAGCGGCCCCGGCCCTGTCTCTGTCGAGAACATCCGAAAAACCTACGACACCACGATGACGAGCCTGTTCAACGACTCGGACGGTGTTGCAGTTGTAGCAGACGATCCGATGGACGTCTTCGACCGGTGGTTTGCCGATGCGCAGGCGTGTTCGATCATCGACGAGCCCAACGCGATGGCCGTCTCGAGCGTCAACGCCGATCACCAACCCAGCACCCGCTTCGTGCTCCTCCGCGGCTTTGACCGCACCGATGATCGATGCGGGTTCAAGTTTTTCACCAACTACGGGTCACGCAAGGGACGAGACTTTGCCGGTGCGTTCTTGGTCTTGGTCTCGACGACGATGATGCGCGCGCTCATGCGCTCGCGCTCGCGCTCTCACGTTTCCACCACACACTCACCCACCAGGCAACCCGGCCACCTGCGCGACCTTCTTCTGGGAACCCTTCAGCCGCTCTGTGCGGATCGAAGGCCGCATCGAACGGTGGGTATCGATCTCGACCTCGACCTCGACCGACGTACCCTCTCCTTTACGCTCACACTCACTCGCCCGTCCTCCCATCCTCCCATCCTCCTATCGTCCCACAGCCTCTCCGACGCCGAATCGGACGCCTACTGGTCGAGCCGTCCCCGCGAACACCAACTCGGCGCCCTCGCATCCGCCCAGAGCCAGCCCCTCGGCTCGGACGCCGACCTCCTCGCCCGCTACGACCAACTCGAGTCCCTGCACCCCCCCGCCGCGGGCCCGATACCCCGCCCGGACCACTGGGGCGGCTACGTGATCGTCCCGCACCGCATCGAATTCTGGCAAGGCCGCGCCTCCCGACTCCACGAACGCCTCGAGTACACCCGCATCGAGCGCACATGGCACACCCGACGCCTCGCACCATAACACTGTAATACTGCTGTTACACACATCCAACCCACATCCAATCCAGCACCCACTAGGCCACAGTCGCAATAATGTCCCCGTCCCTCACCACAATATACTGCTTCCCGTCCTCCCCCTTGTACTCGCTCCCACTAAACTTCTGATACATCACCTTGCTCCCGACCACGCTCTCCACCTTCTTCACCTCGTCTCCGTTCGTAACGCCCGGACCCACAGCCACCACCTCCCCAATCGTCGGCTCCTCCTTCGCACTATCCGTCAGCAGCAAACCCCCCGAGCTCGTATCGCTCACCTCATCCACTCGAATCAACACCCTATCCTGCAACGGCGTCATCTTCGACACATCACTCCCAGACCCCAACGTCCCGACAAGATCATCGTTCTTCAGAATAAAATGCGGCATCCCCCCCATATCCACCTCGGTCCCGGCGTACGAACTGTACACCACCGTATCCCCGGCCTTGACCGACTCGACCGACGACCCGGCGGAGACAATTTGGCCCTGGTTCGGCTTGGTCGCCGAGGTCGACGGAAGGAAAATGCCAGACGAGGTACGCGCCTCCTCCACGACAGCCTTGACCAGGACGCGGTCGCCCATCGGGGTGACTGTTGAAATCTGTGGGTGGGTATTCGGTGGGTGAGCGTGCGCGTGCGCGTGGGCGTGGGCGTGCAGTCGTGACGAGGGCGACGAGTCGAGTGCCCGCCTTTCCGTTTCTTTCTCCTCCGTTCCTCGTTCCTCGTTCCTACTACTGACGCTCGAATCTTCGACCCGAATCGATTCGCCCGCGCCGCCCATTCCGCGGCCCGTTCCCATCGGCGCCCCTCGCCATTCTCTACACGTACCTCCTTCGGCACGGCCACAGCGGCATTCACTGTAAGCCTGGTGGTCCTGCTCCGCATGTGCACAGTCGGCACACGGGATTGCTGCATTGCCTTCATTCCCAGCATCGAGACGAATGAATTGGGGAGATATGAACAGAAATGGTAATGAGATTGACAATGTGCTCGGTATATAGAGGTAGAGGGGAATGTTCGATCCCCGAGCGCTCGTCAGCGACGATCGAGTCGAGTCTGCCTGACTGCGTCAGGGAGGACTGCCACGTCGTCTGCATTGCATCATCGACCTCGGGTGGCAGTCTCGGGTGGCAGTCTCGGGTGGCAGTCTCGGGTGGCAGTCTCGGGTGGCAGTCTCGGGTGAACCGTGCGTCAGCCTGAGAGCAGCCGAATGGCTGCGCTGACGGGGCGCCAGGCCGTGACCGGTGGGTCAGCACAGTCTCTCTCTCTCTCTCTCTCTCTCTCTCTCTCTCTCCGGGAGCACGACGAGCGGGTGACTGTCGACTGTCGACTGTCGACTGTCGACCTGCAAGCTGGTGGTCCAATCCCGCGTGATGCACTCCGCGGGGGAGACGCCCGACAGACGCCCCATCTTCTTTGGGAGCCCAAGCCCCTGCTGATCTGAACTCAAAAACAAACCGAACCTTCGGTTGTCTCGTGTGTGTGTCGTGCGGTAGCAATACGACCAACAGGCTCTCTCACTCGCGGAGGCTGGCAGGCAGAAGAAGACCAATTTTTCGGCTGGAATTTGGTTCTCTCCAAAATCCCTCGCCAAACGCTCAACAACGGATCACGCGCCTCGAGCTGGACAGGATACTGGATACGCCATTGAGGTCTTGTCGCGGTTCGAGTGTTCAGGATGGGTAACGCGTTCGCCCGGCTGTTCGACAGCCTTTTCGGTGCGTCCCAAGATTTGCCCGAGGAGAGGACGGTGACGTGTCTCGTCCATCGGCTCCTCGGCTCCTCGGCTCCTCGGCTCCTCGGCTGGGTCGCTGCATCACGCACGCACGATAGGACACTGCCTCACGGACGCACTCACTCGCTCTTTCTTCCTCCTCGTCTATAGGCACGAAGGAGATGCGTGTCGTGATGCTGGGTCTGGATGCGGCCGGGAAAACAACGATTCTGTACAAGTTGCATATTGGGGAAGTGTTGTCGACAGTGTACGTATTCGTATTGTGGATTCCTCGGGTGTACAACGCGCAAGCGCAAGCACCCACGCGACGCTGACGCCAACGCACTCGCGCACACACTCGCAGGCCGACCATCGGGTTTAATGTCGAAAAGGTCCAGTATAAAAACGTACTCTTCACGGTGTGGGACGTCGGCGGTCAGGAGAAGTTGCGGCCGTTGTGGCGTCACTACTTCAATAACACAGATGCGTTGATCTATGTGGTGGATTGTTGTGATCGGGATCGGGTGGGCAAGGCGGCGAGCGAGTTCAAGCAGATTATTGAGGATCCGTTGATGCAGCATTCGGTGTTGTTGGTGTATGCGAACAAGCAGGATTTGCCTCGGGCACTGAGTCCGAGTGAGATTGTGAGTGCGTTGGGGTTGCAGGGGATGAAGGGGAGGAGGTGGCACGTGCAGGGGGCGGTGGCGACGAGGGGGGAGGGTTTGTATGAGGGCATGGACTGGCTCAGTGGGGTGCTGAAGAGCTTGAACCGGGGGGTGCCAGTGCAGAGCGGGTGAGCGGGTGGGTGGATGGGTGGATGGGTGGATGGGTGGATGGGACGGAGGACAACTGAACGAACAACAACGATGACGACGAGGAGGTCTAACAACGAATTTGCAACAACAGAATCGCGACGTTATATGAGGTATCCTTGGATACGCTGCATTCCTTCTTGGGTCATCCTGCCGTAAAACTTGAGCACGCTCTCCTCCAGGATGCGCGTCAGTTTGCCGCTGCGCTCCAACGCGATAGCCAGACGGTGGCTGTCGACGCCGTAGATTTTGACGAGTGCGTGCTCCGCTTGGACTGCGTGGACCTGTTGGATGTCGTGCTGCCAGTTGCCGACGTGCACGAAGATCTGACCCGCGCACGCGTCAATCCCGTCGAGCGCCCTGCGCTTGAGCAACGACTCCCAGTCGGCGTCCTCGCCGGGGCGGATGGAGGACGAGCTGAGGTCGATCTGGGGGCAAAAGGCGTGCACGACGTTGGCGTGCTTGGCGAAGAGGAGGCACGCGGTGGCACCCATGCTGTCGCCGACGTAGAGGACGTGGGCGTAGTCGGCCGCGACGGCGGCGATGGCGTCGTCGTATTCCCGGAACCGGTCGTCGCCGCCGTGGTACCAGCTGCGCTCCGGGTCGACGACGTAGAGAATATCGAAACTGACGTCGGCGTGGAGGGTGGAGGCGTCGAGGTCCTTTCGGACGCGGCGCAGCGCGCCGCCCCAGTTGGGCGTGCCAGGCGCGCTTCCAAATGCCACGACGAGGACGGTCGTGTCATGAGTTTTGGTATCGTCGGTACGTTTGGCAGTGTCAGTGTGGGCACCGGGGTGTCGCTCGAGCTTGAAATACCCTTGGACGTTGGGGACGATGGTCGAGGTGAGGACGTGCCGTGTCGACCTGCCAGTGCTCTTCGTGCCACACGCCTCCATCTGCGCGGCGTCCAGACCGACAGTCCCTCGCCCCTCGCTCTGCCGCGCGGCTTCCGCCAGCGCACTGACGCTCTCCGCCGACAGCGGGTTCCCCTCGAGCCAAACTCTCCGCTTTGCCGGCGCCGGCCCGTCCCCCGGCGCATCTACATCCCCGCCGTCGCCGTCGCCGTCGCGGTCCCCACACGCGACCAACTCCACGGGAACACACTCCAACGCGTTCCCGTACGCGCTGAAGTCCACCAGCCCCGCCAACTCGCCCACCTCGGCCGGCACCGTCACCATCCCGCAGTCCGCCACGGACAACTTCCGCAACCGCCCGCACCGCCCCACCTCCATCGGCAGCTCTGCCAACGTCGGGTTCCCCTGCAACCAAAGCTCCTCCAATGCACCCATCATCCCGACCGTCTCCGGCACGCGCACCAACCGGTTCCCGTGCAAATCAAGGACCCGACACGCCGACAGCATCCCGATCGACTGTGGCAACGTCTCCAGGCGATTCCCTGCCGCAACCAGCTCGACGAGACTCTTCAACGACCCGATTGATTCCGGAAGCCCCGTCAACCGATTCCCGGCCACGGCCATCTGCTTGAGGTTGAGCAACGAGCCGATACCCGCAGGCAGAGACTCCAGCAGGTTGCCGTGCAGCCACAGTCCTTCCAGCGACTCGAGCGCGCACAGAGAGTCCGGAAGCGACCGGAGCCGATTTCCAGACAGCTGTAGTTTCTCCAGAGATTTCAAGCTGCCAAAGCCGTCCGGCAGCACCGTCAGGTTGTTCCCAGCCAGCGACAGCTCCACCAGATCCGTCAGCGCAAACACCTCTTTCGGAACAAACTCCAGATCACAGTCGGACAGATCGAGCTTGCCCGAACCTGCCGCGATACCGAGTTTGACCCTGATATCAGCCCGCAATATATTCTCTTCGTCCTCGGAGGACGCCCTGACGACCGTCGTCCGATTGCGCAGCGGTGGCATAGGTGGCGTGGGTGGCGTCCGAACTGTTCGGATCGTCGCGCGGGCTTCTCGCCCTCGTCGTGATCGTACTCGCACGCCTCCTTCTCCACGCATCTTGGACTGACCAGACACGGCTCCGACATGCAGAGACAACCTCATCGTCACGACTACGACTACTACTTCTTGACCGGGACCTTGAGCTTCCTCGCCAGCTTTCGCCCCTTCTCGAGCAGTTTGACGGGTTCTTTGCTCCCCGGCTTGGTCAATGCGCTATCGGAAGATCGAAGATAGGTCTCGCTGAGAGCTAGGATCGTGCTCAGAGCGGCGATCGACGCAACGACGCCCCACATTCGTTGATTGTTTTGAACCAGTGGTTCAAGCGGCTGATCCCATGATCTTTCCAGTATAGTTCGTTGTGGACGAACCCTTTCGTACAGTTCGCCTTGTATAGAATTCCGAGACCAACTCGACCGCGCCGCCTGCTCGATACCGTCAAAACTCGACTGAATCCGGTCTGAAAAATCAACCTCAATTGAATGCACACAGCCGATACGCATGCCGCCCGGTGGGATCGAAATCGCGTCGTTCGAGGCTGAGGTTGCGGCGGAGGCTGCGTCGAAACAGTCAGTCTACTTTGTGCTCGAGCAAGCGACGTTGGATGTGGCCAAGGTGGGCAAGGGCTACGACTTGCTCAACTCGGACGACCATCATACCTTTCTGAAGAAGCACAAGAAGGAGCCGGCGCACTACCGTCCGGACATTACACATCAGGCGCTGCTGACAATCCTGGACAGTCCTGCGAACAAGGCTGGTAAGGTGAAGGGGATTTATGTGCACACGTTCAAGAACGTGCTGATCGAGGTCAACCCGCATGTGCGGTTGCCACGGACGTACAAGCGGTTCGCTGGGTTGATGGTGCAGTTGCTGCAGAAGTTGAGTATACGAGGGAATGGGCCAGAGAAGTTGCTGAAAGTGATCAAAGGGCCAGTGGGGCGGCATTTGCCGCCGGCCGCGCATCGGATTGGGTTTTCGAGGTCGGCGCCAAAGGTGATCGCGATGCATGAGCACCCGGCGATAGAGCGAGAGGGTCCGCTGGTGTTTGTGGTCGGGGCGTTTTCGCATGGGAAGATTGACGAAGGGTTGGTGGATGAGTACATATCGATCAGCCAGTACCCTTTGAGTGCGGCCTATGCGCTGGCGAGGATCACAAACGCGCTCGAGCAGCGATGGAACATCACCTAGTCGTTGGTTGTACTGACTGTAAGTTGTTCTTACAACAACAACAACAACAACAAGGTCGTCAACGAGCTAGTTGTTGACGACCTTGGTGCCGCGGAACCACTTGGGGTCGAGCTGGCGGGCGTAGTGCACGCAGAGGTCGACGAGCTGGTCGCAGATGAGGGCTGCCTCGCCGCCGAATCCGCCACTTAGTTGGTGGACGGCGAATGTAGCAATTACGGCCTGACCGAGGGGCTTGAGGACGGATTTCTGGGTCGTGGATCGCTTGAAGCCGCGCTTGCGCTCCTGGTCCTCGGCGCAGTCGATGGCCGCCTGCATGATGATGGAGGCGGCGTGTTGGGCATCCCATCGGACCTGTGAGATGAGTGTCTCGTCCCAGGGGAGGCGGTGCTTCCTGACGGCGACGCGGAGGGTGTCGTGGGCGTAGGCCGTGTCGGCGATGATGGACAGGGTCTGATTGACGGTGCGCTTCAGGTCGTGGCAGGAAGCCGAGATAGCGTCCGAGCTGGATTCTGCGGTGGCAGGGAGTCTCCAGGTGAGGAACGACTCGCAGGCGGTGAGGAGGCCTTCGACGGCGCCGGCGACCTCGACCATCGTGTACCACTTCTCCTCCTTGCCGTCCTTGGAGCTGGTGGGAAGCGTTGCGGACTTGTGCTGGTCGCCGAATGATCGGTAGTGCTTCTTGACGTAGGAGAGGAGCTCGTGCACGTCTTCGCTGTAGAACTCGTCGACGTTGACCGGGGCTGGGACAGTGTGGTACTTGCTCGCCGAGAGGGATTCGATCGAGTACTCTCTGCTCTGCCAGTCGACCGATTGGCTCACGATGCCGTTGTCCGTGAGAAGCTCGTGGGTGAGGCTGAAGAAGGCGGGGACCCGTCGGATGGGGGGCAGGTCGCCCTTCTTGTCGTGGGTCTTGGTCTGCTCCCGCGCCCTCGACTTGGACAGGTTGAACGGCCTGGGGTCCGTGGTCCTCGCGGCGGGCTTGGAGAGCCTCTTGTGGAGTTTGCCGTCTCGCGTTTCCTTCAATTTCGGATCCGTCTCTGTACTTGCCTCCGGCTCCATTCCCAGCTTGTCCTTGTTTTCCTTCCTGAGGCGCTGGTCGAGGCCGGCCTTGTTGCTCGACGTCCTCATGTCCTCGTCCCGACGAGGTCGGCCGTGCCCACCGTCGTCGCCGGCATCGACGCTTACGCGTCCGGAATCGATCGCTGTCTTCTTTCGTATCAGCGACTGCAACTCTGTCGCCGTTGACTTGATCGAGCTGACCTCCGTCTTGCTCTCCGAGTCGCCGTCCCGGTCGCCACGATCGTCGCTCTCGGTCTCGTCCGGCGCCTGGATGTCGCTCAGGTTGATAGATACCGATGCCTGTTGCTCCTTGAACGCGTTCCGTACCATCGACTTGGCCTCTTTCACGATCGACTCGGGCGCCCTGGGAATCTTCTTCGCGTCGTCGACCAGCCCGACAATCAGGCACCGAAGGTCCGACGAGTCCTGACAGTCTTCCGACGTCTTGATCAGGTTTGGAGAATACTTTGACTTGCTGGATTTCGACTTGTTCTTCGACGTCGAAGACGACACGCTGGGCCCAGCGGCGGCATCGCGAACGTCGCCGCCGCCACTCCCAGCCCGGCGACTCGACGGTCCGTTGGCCAGCGCCCCCTTCAACGACGTGAACAGTTCGTCAATGATCCGATCCCGAGCCTTCTGACTCTCTGTGACCGGCGGATAACTGGCCAAGATCCTCTGGCGCAACGCCAACAAGTCCGAACTCGCGATGCCCACAGGCACCATCGTCTCCTGCAGCGCCTCGATACGCCGCTTCACCTCGGGCAAATTCTCCTGCTCCCACAGCAGCCTCGTCAACCGATGCGTATCTCCCTTCTCCAGGGCTCGTTCGATCTTCCCGGAGATCTCGTCTTCCCGCTTCCTCACCAGCGTCAGCTCGGACACCACGTCGTCCGACATCGCATCCAAGTCGATCATCCACATCTTCATGTCACGCAGCAAGTTATCGTAATCCGCGGTCGATATCGATGCCTCCATTGCCTTACTCACTGCCGCGTCGAACAGGCTGTCTCGCGCCTTCTGCAGCTCGTCCGCCTGCCGCGCCGCAAACTGGGACTCGGCGAGCGCCCGGGCCACGTGCAGGTCCGGCGCTTCCGACGGCGTGTCGGGCAGGAACGACACAGAGACTCCAGGGTGGGACGATTGAATCACTGGAATGGTTGAAGCCAGCGACACGGTCGCCGTGGAGGTGGAAGCAGCCGTGGATGAGGACGGAACAGCTTGAGACGCTGGGGAGAACGCGCCGCCAGGAGAGCCCGCCATCTGCCTCCGAGCTATCGTATCCGCCATGGATGCCGCCATCGCCTGCTGCAGAGACGCGTAATACTCTTGCTCAGACTGCTGCTGCTGCTGCTGCTGCTGTTGCTGCTGGGACGACCGCTGCGAAGACTGTGACGACTCCCCAACCGCGCCCGTGTTCCCATTCGTCGGAGTCGCGGTCGCAGTCGCAGTCGCAGTTGCAGTCGCGCTTCCCACCATCGCCGACCGCTTTCCCACCGTCACAGACCCGGGACTCCCCGGCGTCTCGTGCCTCAACGACTCTCGACCCTTCTGACTGGCTCGTCTCTGCTGCTCCCGCTTCTGCTTCTGTTTCCTGGCCTCCCGCCCGTCGCCTCTGACGCGTCCATCCCGGCCATCCCGGCCATCTCGGCCACCCCGGTCACCCTGTCGCTCTTTCTTTCCTCTTGCCGCTTGATCCATATCGAGCCTCGTCCGCACCGGCTCTAGACCCCCAACGGCCGGACTCGTGGCGTGCCCGCTCGACGTCGACAGCCCCCGGTCCAACAGACCCCGCTGCGGCGTCGCGTTCGACACGTCCGACCCGTTTGCATCCTCCTTGTTCCCTCCTCCAGACTTGTTCCGCAGGCGGGAGAAGAAGGACTTCATCGGGCCTCGGGAGTCCCAGCGACGCGGGAGATGACGCTGGCGACGACTGTCGTGGCCACAGGGACACACAAGAGTATGTCTTCTTGAAGGGAGCGGGGTTATGAGAGAATTATTGAGTGCATACGACGAAGACGAATCTGGTTCGTTCAACGAAGGAACGGTTCCTGGCAAAAGAAGAGGGGCGACGAAACAGTCGAGAGACAAGCGGTGCCTTCCACTCGCCACGCGCGTCCATGCGGACGTTGACCACTTCGAAAAGGGGCCACGAGACGCTCCCAACCGCTCAGCTGAGGACCGCAACCCGACGCCAGGGCGGTCCGGCCGGCTGTCGAGGCCCGAGCCCCGCGCTCGGGGTCTCCATCTCGACCCAAAGGGGAAGCCAAGTTTCTTCGCCGGAGACGTAGGGAGTGGATAGAAACCGGACAGCCTGTCCGATCTGGCTCTTGCAGAACCCGGCCTGCTCCTCGTGCTTGCTGCCTCGCTGACAGGGCCGCCTTGAGAGAGGAGCCCTTCTCTCCCCTCTTCAGACTTCAAACTTGTTCTCAGCTCTGCTGATAGCATACCTCAGAGCCTAGCCCTGAGTATACCTCAGAGCCTCCGCGGCGAAAACTCCCGTTTTCGACGGCCGAATTTTGAAAACGGCTTCTCGGCGGATGCATTGCTGACGCTTCTCCGTTCTCACAGAAGAAGAACCATCGCGACGTACGTCCGAGTCAAAATGAAGGTTCAGCTCCGTGTCCAGTCGGCCACGACGCGCGCGGCGACGGGACTGAGGAGGAATGCCCGTCGCGTTTCTCGGACGGGGAGCGCGACCGTGTGCCTCGGCGCTCGCGACGTGGCGTCTGCCGGCGATTCTCGTCCGGTGCTCTCGAGTAATAACTCGTGGGAGCAGACGCTGCGGGCGGCGACCCCTGCGTTCCTACCGTCGTCTGTGAACAAGGAGAAGCTCCGGGTGTTCTCGGGGACGTCAAACACGGCGCTTTCGGAGGAGATTGCGATGTACTTGGGCCTCGATCTGTCGCCGATTAAAATCAAGCGGTTTGCGGATGGAGAGATTTACACGCAGGTGGGGGAGAGTATCCGTGGTTGCGACGTGTTTCTTTGCCAGCCGACCTGCCCGCCGGTGAACGATAATCTGATGGAGCTGCTGGTGATGGTGGACGCGTGTCGCCGCGCGAGTGCGAAGACTATCACTGCAGTGATCCCATATTACGGGTACGCGCGTTCGGACAGGAAGACGCAGGGGAGGGAGAGTATTGCGGCGAAGCTTTCAGCCAACCTCATCACCGAGGCCGGGGTGGACAGGGTGCTCGCCATGGACCTGCACAGCGGGCAGTGCGTGGGGTACTTTGATATTCCGGTGGATCATGTGTATGGTGATGCGGTGATTTTGGATTACCTGGCGTCGAAGCGGATCCCGACGGATCAGCTGGTGGTGGTGAGTCCGGACGTGGGCGGGGTGGCGAGGGCGAGGGCGTTTGCGAAGAAGCTGAACGATGCGCCGCTGGCGATTGTGGACAAGAGAAGGAGCGCTCATAATGTCAGCGAGGTGATGAATGTGATTGGAGACGTGGAGGGGAAGGTGGCCGTGCTGGTGGACGATATGATCGACACGGCCGGGACGATTACCAACGCGGCCAAGGTGTTGAAGGACCAGGGCGCGAAGGAGGTGTACGCGTGCGCAAGTCACGCAGTGTTCTCGCCCCCGGCGGTTGAGCGATTGAGCTGCGGTGTGTTCGAGGAGGTGATTGTTTCGAACTCGATTCCGATCAGCCCGGAGAACCAGTTCCCGCAGTTGACCGTGGTGAGCGTGGCCAACCTCCTCGGGGAGGCCATTTGGAGGGTTTACAACTCGAGCTCGGTGCAGAGCATCAGGGACCCGTAACTAACTAACTAACGAACGAACAGTCAGTCGGACTGTCGTGGGCCGGCATGTGTCGGCATGTTAATGCGTTCATAACGCGTTTATGAGAATGTAGAGAATGAGAATGTTGAGACATTCAATTTAACGACACCCTCTTCTCTTTCGTCACAGACGAAAGTCCCACGCGATGTCGACCATCCCGCGGCCGGGCACGTAGGCGTTTTGCTCGCCGACGCGCAGCTTGAGCCCCTCGAGGATGGGGAGGAGGTCGTTCGCGTTGGCCAGCAGCTTTTGACATGCGGCCTTGTACCGAAAGTCTGCGAGTGCCGGGTCCGAGCAGAGCAACCGAAGCCGCAACGTTCGCTCCACCTGCGTGACGAGCGCCTTGCGCTGTGCGGCCTCGTGACGACGACGGCGCAGGTGGTCCTCGGCGCAGGCACCGTATTTCTTGAGCGTATTGAGGACGGAGGTGGGGTCATCCGTCGCGGCCACGCGCAGGACGCCGGACTGGATGTCCTTCTCCGGGTGCAGCCCTTCGTCCGAGACGACGGCCAGCGCAACGCCGTCGTATCTCGCCGGTTTGTCCGGTGGAGTCCACCGGAGGACTGAGAGCAGGAACGATTCATACGCGTCTGACGACGAGGACGACGAGGACAATGTAGAATCTCCACAGTCGTAGATGGCCGCGACCCCGAGCACGTCCGCCGCTTGCGTGGCCAGCTGCCGTACGGCCGCTTTCATCTCCAGACCTTCATGCAGCAGTTTCAGGTCGATACTTTCGATGAACTTGGCCCACGATTCGGGAGATGCGCTGGCGTCGAGCCAGACGGCCCCTTCGCTGACGTGTGTGGTGAAGGCGTTGCCAAAGCCGACAGTCAGCCCATTGATCTCCGCAGGACACGAATTCTCGACAATATCGACCAAGTCAGTCAGCATCTGGACCTTGCCGAGCGTGCTCTGCGTGCCCGGCGCCGCGTCCTTGGCGAACAGCACCCTGATCCTTCTGGCGTAGTTCAACGCGGCAAGCATCGTCCGCAGCGACATCTGCGGGGTGCCGGTGTCCGTGAGATCGACCATATACTGTTCGTGCACCATCGGTATGAACTCTAGGAGGGACTGCGGCATATCGGTGTGCGAGTCCCGACGCGCGCCGTCGTCGCACGCGAGCTCGTCAATGTCGGCCGCCCGGAAGAGCTTGTTCAGGTTGCGTCGTGTCGCCATCGGCGACGCCGAGCTCGGCGCTGGCAGGGTCACCGATATCTTGGAACCCGCATCGCGCCCGTCGACGAAAAACTCGAGGTTGTACGACGCGTGGTAGCTCGGCGCCGACGTCTGATGCGAGCCAACCACCGAGGCGTTCGAAACAAAGTCCTGCAGCAGCTTGAAGCTCTTCTCGTTCACCCGAGCCTTGGACTCATCCGTATGGATGAACAAATCGGGGTGGACCAACCGATAGAGCAGTCGGAGCTTGGCCTTGGCGTCGTCGCAGATTGCCGACGTCGTGTTCGAGGTCGAGGAGGCTCGCCGTCGAAATTTGAACAGGTTCAGCACGCGCACGCCCCGCACCGCGTCGCGCATCGTCCTATGCTACGCTATCCTGCATCATTCGCACGACTTACGACCGACGACTCCGCCGAATGAAAGATTTGAGAGATTTCAAGTCGTCTCCGCATCCCGGTGGATTCAACACGCGCAGCGCGGATCCCGCCCCACCGTCGCGCCGTCCTTCGTCACCGTCACGTCCATCCCGCGCCCGCCCAACCGTCTCTCCGTCCCTGTACAGCACGACACAGATCACAGTCGCTTGGTCCGAATGGGACACGCGCAGTTTGCGGTTCTTGACGTCGTTCGCACCGCCGTCCGCCGACGAGAGCAACTCGTCGAGCGTGCCGCTCCCCAGCAGACACCGGCACCGGTCCACGTCCAGTCGATACGCTAGGCCGTTTATATCCCGACGATATCGTTTCAATTCAGTTTCCGTTCTGCCTTTGGTCGCCGAGATGGTAAAGTCGATCGACGCCCCCGTCTGCTCGAACGACGTCGTTAGGGTCATCGAGCACGACACGTCCTCCGCGTACGGCCGCTCCAGCAGGACGATCGAACGGTCGTTTTCTTCCTTCCATTCGACGATCCGCAGCTCCTTGTGCTGTTGCGAACGAGCAGAGGAAGCGGAGGAAGCGGAGGAGATATCGCACACCGCGTCTCGAATCGCCCTCGCCCTCGCCTCGGCCGCCTCCACCTCCTCCGGTCCGGCCAGCAGCCTCGGCCCCTCGGACGGCACGCCTCCACACTCTCCACGATCTTCGCCGTCCGCCTTGCGACGAAACTGCAACAGCGCCTGCACCATGTCCACCGCGCCGGTCGTCATGGCGTCCCCGACAAAGTTTGTCGTCGGGCCCACGACCACCCGCTCGTACCCGAGCTCAATTCGCTTCTCGCTCCCGTCGAGGTTCTGTTTGAAAACGTCAATCCCCTGGCTTCCACCGGCCTGCCGACGATGATGATGGTGCGGGTCGTGGTGAGAGCGAGCGAGGTGAGAGCGAGATCGTCACGAACCACGTTTGGCGCGGCCAAACCTCGACTCCTACCTTCTTATAGCCACCTCGCGCCACGTGAGGTTCTTTTGTCCATATCTGGCTATATCGATGCGCCTCCCGGTTCGCCCGAAGCTCCTGTATCTGGCCCTGGGAGAGCGCGTTCTCGTTGACCGATTCGATCGCCCCGTTTCCTTCGACGGCCACTATCTCCATCGTGGTGGTAGTACGTGGTACGTGGTTTACAAGAACGGCCGTTCCGTCTGATACGCGATAAAAGAGGAGAGAAGAGGAGAGAAGAAGAAGAATTCAAAACTGAGGCGACCGGCGCTTCATTTCGCACGTGCGCTGCCAGTGCGCGACTGGCCCCGCTGGCCGCGGTGTATCATGTAGTAGTTGTACTGGAGGTGGGAGAAGCGGCGCTGCTGCTTCCAGTGGTCGGGCGGCTGGGAAAGCCGCTTGATGAACGCGGCGAAGGCGTCCCAGTTGTCGACCATCATGTCGCCCATGCGCAGGAACGTCAGTCTGTCCATGCGGCCGGCCATAGCGCTTTGTCCGAAGGTCGACTCGGCAATCTTATCGAACGCGTTGCCGTCGTAGCGCTGCAGGGCGTTCTCGCCGGCGACTGAGACGTTGAACTTGGCCGCCGCGCTCAGGACCTGGGTCAGCAGGCCCTCGGGAGAGCACAGGCCCTCTCGAGGGTGCTCGCAGTCCCGCATCTCGACACACGTGAACGACACACCGACGTCGTTCTTGGCCAGCATCTTCATGATGGGGATGTAGCCGTCGTGCTCCCTGGTGTTGTAGTAGCCCGCGGTGAGCTCGGCGGCATGCGCTCGGCTCTTGAACCACCAGTGCACGCCGGCGAGCTTGATGCTCAGCTTGGCGGCTGGCTCGAAGACGTACAGGCTGCCGCCGTCGGAGGCCTCCTTGACGTTGGTGATGTCGCGCGGGCGACCGGGCTGGGAGAGGACGCCCCTCGCCTGCGACAGGATCCGATCGGCGTGCTGGATGAGCTCGCCCGAGTACCACGACAGGAAGAACTTCCCGTACTCGCTCAAGTAGCTCCCGCCGTCGTTCCTGAAAAATCCCGTCTCCCACTCCCTCGAGTTGTAGTGGCCGGCGTCGTGCGGTCCGCCGTGTCCCCATTCGGGCCTTCCGATCGCCTTTGCGGCGTCCTGAAGCCGCTTCAGCATGTATTTGTCAAAGCACTGGAACTGACCCACGCCAGGGAACCGCCACCGCCCGTCTCCCTCCGGGTAGGACGGGTACCGCAGCTCCCCGGCCGGCCCGAGCCCGACGGTGATCTCGGTGATAGTGTGCCCCATGAGGTCGTAGAATTCGTCCGCGAATGCCGTGATAAAATCCGTGTACGCCTCGAGCGGAGTCCTCCCGAACAAGCACGGCACCTCGTCGCAGCCGAGCGAGATGTACTCCGGGTTCCTGTGGCCCCCAGCGTCTGTGTAGAAAATGTCTGGATCAAGCTCTGCCGCGTCGTACACCCACGCCGGCAGCGGGATCGTGCACGTGTCCCCCACGTTCCCTCCCGCCGCGTGGAAGCTCATAACGGCCTGCACCTTGAGCCCCTTGGACAGGATCTTCTCGAAGAGCGTCCTATAGGCCGTGAAATCGTACTTCTTCGGCCCCAGGTGCTCTGCGATACCCCACCACACGTCCACCATGACCCCCTCCACCCCAGACGCCCGCAGCATCTCCAACCCCACGTCAATTCCGTTTTCCCGCATGAGCACGCTCTTCAGGTGATACGAAGACGAAGGCGACGACGGCTGCGATGACGACGAGGCCACCTCCCCGCCCGCCTCGACCGTCTCTATCGTCTTTGTCTCCATGGTCGCCTCTGTCGTCTCCACCAGCCACACCGTATCCAACGGCAGCATCACGTACACAGGAAACCCGCGAACCGGCGCCGTCAGCAGTGGCTTCTTCTCCTCCGTCGACATGCTCAGCAAGTCAAACTCGTTATGCCCCTCTTCCACCAGCCGACTGATCATCGCACTCATCACCCGATCCTCCGGCTCATTATGCATCCCGTATCCATTATCGTCACTGATCCTCCGAAGCAGCCCTTTCAGTTCCGAATCCGGCTTGATGAACCCGGAACGAACCCCGGGCCGCGGGGTCACGTACTGCGACGACGACGACGAAGACGACGAAGGGGCTGGTCCGGACGATGACGAAGGGGCTGGTCCGGACGACCCTCCGGACGACGACGCCCCGGAACCCCCGGGTGCTCCACCCCGGTTACTCGTCGTCGTCGAGCTCGCGTGATCTCGCTCGCGGTCAAACGCCCGAATTCTCTGCGAGAGCCCGTCGTGGACCTTTCGACCGCGGGAAACGCCCACCCTGCGCGCATTCAGGTGTGAACTTCCTGATAGTGCTACTGCGTACACTGCCATGGCTGGCACGTGTCTCTCGTGGAGAGAACGCGGAAGGAACCCCTCTCGGTTTCGATTCAGCCAAGTAGAGCAGAACCCTCGTACTGTGCACGGTGCCTACGCACCAAAGGTACAAAGAGTATGTACGGTATCTGCTGTGTGTATTCGGATTCGGTAGGTAACGCGGTTTGGTTCCGTTTCGTTCTGCCCGGAACCTGTTCTCGCGCGCCGAGAAAGCGACATCGCAGAAAAACGTTGTTTCCTTCCAGTCATGGTCATCGCGCCACTCAGACAGTCCATCGTCAGCTCGATCGGCGTGGTCAGGGCGCTGACGTCGGAGCGCGCTGCCTCTGCGTCTGTCTCTGGGTCGCTGGGCCGAATTCTCTGTGAGGACGCAGCCCAGAGCCCCACCTGGGCGACTCTGGCGAGCCGGGCGGGGGGCTACCAGCACCAGTCTCACCGCTCGCTCGTGAGTGTGGACGTGCACGGGAACAAGGTGGACAGGGCGTTGCGGCAGTTGCGGCGGAAGCTCATAGATGAGGGCGTGAGGGAGACGTGGCTGAAGCAGCGGGTGTTTGTCAAGGTGGGTCTGAATCAGAACTTGAACACGTCGTCTTTCGTTCCCTATCGGATGGGGTCGTTCCTTCCCCTTCTCGCTCTTGCTCTCACGCTCTCACGCTCACGCTCACTCGCGCGTCGCGCTCGTTCATTCGCAGCCGAGTCACGTGCGGAAAAGGGTGCTGGAGGAGGCAGAGCGGCGGGTGCGGGGGGAGGGGTTCAAAGAGAAGATGCGATGGATTCTGAG
>Ga0181573_10001695_pt1 | contig 21246 bp, 15 predicted proteins | sample 101ome_25_FD_148643 | JGI IMG/M metagenome (GOLD analysis project Ga0181573, IMG submission 148643) | Coastal salt marsh microbial communities from the Groves Creek Marsh, Skidaway Island, Georgia - 101409BT metaG (spades assembly) | ecosystem: Environmental > Aquatic > Marine > Intertidal zone... | reverse complement strand
CCTCGAGCCTGTCCGCGAGCTCGGGCAACGTCTCGCCGGGGAACTGCTCCAGGGAGAGGCCCGGCGGGGCCTTGGGCTCACCTTTGTTGTTCCTCTTCTTCTCCGGAATGTTCCACGGGATGCCCTCGGCGTCGAGCGTGGCGCGCGAGACGTGCCCCGCCCGCCCCATGCGGCGAGAGACCGCGAGAGACCTGCCGAGCCGGCCCGCGGGGGTCGCGCGGACCACGCGACCGCCGGCGCGCGAGTCACCGCGGGGGGAACGACGGTCGACGCCGTACGTCCCGCAGACGGTCCGCGTCGCCATGACGCGCGCGCAGGCACTCATCGTCGCTCACTCGAACCTCCCGACCTCAAAGAACCCCGGGAGAATGAATTTTTGACGGAAGGGTCCTTCGGGCTGGAGGTGATGCGTCGCGAGCCACGAGACGCGCGAGTCTCCGCTGTTTCGGTCCGGGGCGCGAAAACCTCGGTATATCCTTCACCGAGTCGTCCACGGGGATGTCGCTCCGCGTCGCTGATGCCCCACTCGGCGGCGGCGTCTGCCTCCGACGGGTCGCTCCGCGTAGGTGTGCCCTTTACGTGCCGAGTAGCGGGTGTTTGTCATGAGCCTCATGACTCATGGATCTTGATTGAGACGAGCAGATGAGGTGACAGCGTGGCAGAGAAATATCTGCGCGTGTTTTTCCCTTTATGGTCAAAATTTCCGAACTGAAAACGCATACGCGACCGGCGACAAAAAAACCTTCTCTGCTGAGACATAAAAAATTTTACCCCTCCTTCCTGTTGGGGTCGTCGCAGAAGCTGTTCTCGTTGGGCCACACCGTCCGAGGCGTGACGCAGTTCATGTTCTGGCACGTCCTGAAGAACTCCAACACGCGCTCAGCCTGTTTAGCGTCGGGCGCGCGCAAGCCAGGGACGCGCTGCCCGTCCCCGTATCCCCTCGCGCTCTCCCCCAGCTCAACCACGACCAGTGTAGGGCCCCGCAGTTTCTCCTCCAACCCGGCGCCGTCCACCGCGGGGAGGCCGTCCTCGTCCACGCCGCTCCCGAGCAGCTCGTCCACCTTGACGTACGCCACGTCGTCTTGCAACGCCTCGAACCTCGGGTCCCTGTCGAGGTCCACCTGCGAGATGACGCCCTCGTTGCAGTCGAACTGGACGCTCTGGCAACACGCGCCGTACCCGGGTTGGTCGAATACGACGCCGCCGGGGGTTTGACGAGGTCCACCGCCGCCCGCGGCGCTGTCAGAGTCGCACCGGCTACTAACTACCACGTGCAACCTGTCCCTCACCCCTAAAAACGTGCCCGGGGGGCCGCGCGTTATCCACCGGGATGAGCAGTCCAGCGCCGGGATCACCGGCCTTCGTCCCGCGGCGAGCGCGAGGCGGACGACGTTAGCGACCGCGGCGCCGTATAACGAAGTAGCCTCCATGGCGTCGGTGACGTCGACGCCGGCTCTTAACCCGGCGACCGCGAGGGCGCCACTTTTGTCCAGCTCCGTCTGCAGTCGATGCAGCGAACGCTTGCGGAAGGCGTCGCTCCCGTACGTCCACCACCCCAGCGACTTGAACGTGGTCTGCTTCGCGAGCCCGCCCACGAAATGCGCCACCGCGACGCGCGGCGGGTACAGGTTCCAGTTACCCGAGACGCCCTGGAACTTCTCGTCGCCCCACACTCCGCTCCACCCGGCGACGAGCCACGGGGGCGCGGCGGCGATCTTCTCCGGGGGTTTGGAAGCCTCATCCGGGGTGAAGTGGTCGTAGCACGTCAGCGGCTTGAACTTGACCGCGTGCGAACCGGGGGCCAGGTCCATCGGGTCACCCCGGGATGTCAACGGCACGTCCTCGGCGTTCACCACGACCCGACCTTCGTCGAACGGGGCGCCGTCCATCGGGTACCCCTGCTCAATCTCCCATGCGCGTCGGAGGTCATCCCTGGGCTCGATCAGTCGCTGCATGGACCGCCGGCGCATGTCCTCGCCGTACGCGCACGACTCCAGCACGTCGTTGTATATGTGCTGGTCCCACAGCGCCTCCTTCGCACCAATCACCGGCTGACCGTCCCACCGCATCAGAGGCTCCGGTTGGTGCTCCAGTATCTCCATCATGCGAGTCACCGTCTGGTTGAGCACCCACCGCACCCTGCCGTTCGGCCGCGCGTTCTGGGCGTAGATCCAGCCGATGTTGACCCCGTTGAAGTGTCCTGACTCGTCCTGGGCAAACAGGGAATACTCCGCGAACGGTCCCTTCAGCAGCGGATACGGGTTAACCCTGAATGACACGTCGGTGTCGATGTACATCGGGTTGTACCCCAACTGAACGAGCCTGTCGAGGAAGTGAAACCGGACCCACCAGAGCCTGAACGGAGTGGCTCCCTCCTCGTTGAGCAGCTGGTAGTCCTTGAGCCTCTCGTGGTTCTTGAGGTAGCTGGTGTACCCGCAAGTTATGCCCCACGGGCCGTTCATCAGCAGCTCGCAGCTCTTGGGTTCGTTCGTGACTATGAGATAGTGCTCGATGCCGACGCTGCGAAGGTTGGCCACGGCGTTTGCGGCGAGGATGGCGCCGCCCTCGTTCGCAACCATGACGATAATCTCCCCGCGGAAGGACCTCTTCTCGGCCGCGGCTTCGAGCGCCCCCGGGGCGGACAGGTCCTCGCCCGTCAGCGGCTGCGTCTTGCCGATGCTTCTCCATTCTCCGCCTATGGACGCGGGTACGTCCGGGAGGGGAACGGGGCCGCCGGGACGCAAGTCTGACCCGGAGCCGGGGGCGGGACCCGCCGGTGCCGTCTTCCCATCCGCCTTCACCGTCTTCCCACCGGCCTCGACCTCCTGACCCGCCTCGACCGGGGTCTCCGTTGACCGGGTTTCATCGTTCGTCTCCACCGGCGCCCCTTCAGTTTCAGCGACGGGCTCGTCTTCCCCCAGCTCATCCACGTACTGCTCCTCGTTGTTCAACCAGTCCCCGTTCGCCGGTTCGGTTTTTGGCGACGGGACCGCCGCGGGCTTAAGTTCGGGCGGTGGAGATTCCTGGGGGATCGGGGTCGCGATCGGCGGGGGAAGGAGGGGTTGGGGGTCCGCGTCCTTCGCCTCGTCTCCATCCTTCGACTCCCGGGTGTTGTCCAGTGTGACGACGCTCACCTTCGGCGCCCTCCCGGCCATGGGCACCGGCGCGGTCGAATCGGGCGCGGGGGGCGCCGTCAGCAGCGGAGCCCTGGGCCCACCCTTCCTCCCCAGCTCCAACTTGTTCGAGGGCGCTTGACTCACCCCCGTCTCATGCACCACTCCCCCGTCTTTCGTCGTCTTCGGGCCCAGCACCGCCGCCCTCGCCGCGAGCCTCATGGCGTTCACATCCTCGTAGAAGATAGCGGTGACCAACACGAGGATGCCCAGCACCAACCACTGCAGGGTTGGGAGGACGCGGAGGAACCAGTGACGCTCGGCGACGGGCGCCTGATCTACGGGTGGCATGCCGATTAAGACGCGCGTTTCCCCTCCCGCCGCGATCTCGCGCACTGCCGCCACGTGCCTAAGCTAAGTGGTCCGATCTTGGAATCTGGGTCTCGCGAGAGATTTATTTTGGCAATTCCAACGCCGCCACCAGGACTACTAAAAGTTAAGCCGGCGAGGGACGTCATCGTTGGCGCTCACGCGTCTTTATTTACTTTAAAAAGGCACTACATGGATCGGCACTTCCATCTTCCAGAATATAACATCTATAACGTCATCACATCCTGTTCGACTTCGACCTACGCATCGAAGTAAAGCAACATCCGTCTCCGAGGATACGGCGGCCCCCTTCCGCTCGCCTGCAATCTTTCTGCCAGCATATGTTATGTATACCATCATGAACTGCCCGCGCAAGGCCTGCGCGGGGTTCCTTTGTACTCTTGTTTCGTCATCACACATTTCTGCTCTGCTTCAAAGAAGTTTCACTGTGGTGTTTCTCTCATCAAACCTTCATTCTCGACCGGGCATCAACGGCTGTTGACTGTTTAGTCGTAGCGGTCGAGCTTGATCTGCATGGGCCTGTGCTCGAGCTCAACGCCGTTGAAACCCTGGATCGCGGCCTGGGCCTGCTCGCGGTTCTCGAAGAGCACGGTGCCCCAGCCCTTGGAGCGGCCGGTGTCCGCGTGGCAGACGGCCTCCGCCTTGATGACGGTGCCAACCTGCTGGAACACCTGCCTGAGATCCTCGCTGGTGGTGGACCAGGGGAGGTTGCGAACGACGATCTGGAGGCCGGAGGACGCCTCGGGGCGACCCGCGTTGGGACCGCCGGACTTGTTCGCGCCGCCCGCGCGCTCGAGGCGCACGATGATGGAGCGGCCCTGGAGGTCGGAGTTGTGGAGGGTGTTGATGGCGCTGTTGGCCGCGTCGGGGGTCTCAAAGTCGACGAGACCCCAGCCCTTGGACCTGCCGCCAGGCTGCTTGGCAACCTCGGCCTGGACCACGGTGCCAACCTGGGAGCAGTGGGCTGTTGGACGAGAGGAACGAGGGGTGGGTTTAGGGGTTGGTTTAGGGCTTAGGGCCGCGGTCAGCGGGTCACGAATTCCCGAGAGGAGAATTCAACTCGATCCAAGAGGCGGGAGAGATTCAGACGTCAGGAACCGGGCGCTCCGGGCTCGTCCCGCGCGGTGGGGTGCGCGGGAACGACCCGAATCGGCTCGATTGGGGGTATCGGGTTGAAACTCACCGATGAGGGACTCCTCGTTGGTCTCCCACGCGAGGTTGCCGACGTAGCAGCGGCAGCCGTCGGCGGCGGGGGTGTCACCGATGGTGGACCTGTTGCCGCCGCTCTTCGAGGGGGCGGACTTGGTGGGCGCCTTGTCCTCGCGGACGGTGATGTTGCGATCGCCGAGGGTGTGACCTGGAGTGTGACGGGGGGGGTTGGGTTTAAAATCGATGGATCAGCGTCGTGTTGGGCGTTTGGAGCGAAGTTTCCACGCCGCGGCCGCGATCGCGCGCCCTCTTGGCCCGCGCGATCATCCCGGGACAATTCCGAGGGTCTCGGAACGGCATGGCTCGAAAAGAAGGCGGCGGGCTGGGCCTTCGCGCGTCCACGCGCAGACACCAACTCTTCCTTCGCCGACGCCGAAAACGCGGGTGCACGGAAGAGTTCACGCACCGTCGAGGGTCTGGATGGCGACCTGAGCCTCGTTCACGTTGGAGTACTCGACGATGCCGTAGCCGCGGGAGCGGCCCTGGCGGCCGGTGGGGATGTCCACGAGGGTGATGGTGCCGCAGCCGGAGAAGATGCCGCGGAGCTCATCGACGGTGGTGGACCAGGGGATGTTGCCGACGTAGAGGCGGTTGGTGGGACCCTCAGCCATGGTGCTCGAAAGACTTTTAACGCACTGTGCGACCTGCGACGGCGCCGATGTGTAGTGCCACAAGAGGCGATCGGGCCCGCCAAAACCCTCAAAACAGCCCAACAAAAAAACAGGAATTTTCAGGCCGGCGAGATTTTTTTTGGCGAAAGAGAGGCGGAAAACGCCCCAAATTTGCGTATGGCGACCAGGCACAGCCTGGTCTGAAAGTTCGCGATGGATTTTCCGGCGCCGACGGTTCGGGCTTTCTCTTTTTTCACGCCAGTCGCCAACAACTCAACTCCAATCACAACAGCGCGTTATGTTACTAACCGCCCACCGCCCACCGCCTTTTCTCCTCCTCGGCGTTCACCGGGTGGTACCAGTCCGGCCTCTTGACGTGCGTGCTGAGCCTGTAATTCAGGAACACCTCCTCGTCCAGTATGAAACGCTTAGCCACCAGCACCAGCGTCGGGACGACAACCTTCCCCGGGTGCACACGCTCCTCCGCGTCGTCATCGTCGTCGTCCTCGCCGAACATCCGGGCCAACGAGCCCGCGAACCCCCCGCGCCGCTTCGCCTCCCCCGCCCCACCGCGCCGCTTCGCCTCCCCCGTCCCGCGCGGAACCCGCCAAGCCCCGAGCCCGACGTTGGGCAGGTACCGTCGCAGCTCATCATTCGCGGCTCTTTCGCCGTCTTCTGAATCGTTCGCGTCAAAGACGACGTCCACGGATGCCACCGCGACGTTGGGCGACATGCCTCTCGGCGGGTGGTTGGCGAGGTGCGCGAGCGCGAGCGGGTGCCGCCTGTCCACCGCGTCGGCCGCGGCCCTGGCGTGTTCGAGCTGGGTCGGATCCAGGGGAGTCTCGCCAGCCGCGGCGCGGAGCCAACCGCCGCCTTCGACAAGTCGACCATCCGCTGACGCGTGTGTGCCCCCCCCCCGCCGTCCGTCCGTCCGTCCCGATGGGCGCGCCGGGCCAGCGACCGAAACCTTCCACCCGTTGTCGTTCGTTCACGACGGTCTTATTCTTCGACGTCTTGGACCGACCCGCCTTGGACCAACCCGCGCCCAGTCCCCACGGCGACGCGTCCACCACGCTGCCGTCGTACCTGGCCACCAGGTACGGATTATCCGCCGCGATCTTCGGGTACCCCGGCATGTGCCTCAGGTTCTCCGGGGCGTACACCACGCCGGGGTAGACGCACACGATCTCGCCCGGGTCCACCTGGCCGTCGACGAACAGGCCTCGCCCCGCGTTCGGCACCGTGGACTCTTCGACGCGAGCGGAGAATCCGGCGCGCCTGCGGTACTCGGCGGTGACGTCGTCCCGTGACCCGTACCCGGAGCCGTCGGTCGCCCTCAGCGCGTCCCTCACCTCGACGCACATGGTGTGCAAGTTGGCGGTCAGGTTTTTGGTCACTTCGGCCTTGACCTCGTCGTACGTGAGCCCGCGCTGCTCCTCGCTCAAGACGTCGATCAAGTCAGCATCGTCATCGACGGGGACGTCGCGGGCGTGGGACGACGTGAGGACGAACAGCTCGCGCAGGTCGAGCTCCTCCTGCACGCGACGCCACCCGCTCCGCAGGTGATCTGTCGCGCCCCGCCTCCCGAACCTCTCAACCAGCCCTCGAAGCATCGCTCTGAGCCTCGTTATGACCAAACGCCCCGTCCAAAACCCAAAATATCTGAAGGCGAGTGGGGGAACGCCCAAGCGAGGTGCCTTTTTTGGTCATGACGGTCAAAGCGGGGCGCGCGGGGCTCGGACCCCGAGAGACGGTCTCGGCGAGTGCGTGTGGGGGGGATGGTGGACGTCCTGGCCGCCACGAGCGCGGACGTGCACGCGGTCCTCTCCCAGCGCGCGTCCGGCCCGCTCTCCGGCCGCCGCGAGCAGGTGGCCCGGACGCTCCGAGAGTTTGTCGACGCCAACGAGGATGCCCGCGCGTCGCCCAACCTCAGGGACGAGCGTCGGGACGAGTTGGGGGGCATCACGTCCCTGTTGACGGACGGTGACCTGCCCGGGGACCAGGACTTGGCGCTGCTGGCGCTCAAGACGCTCAAGATCCTGTCCAGGAAGGAGGACAACCGCCGGAGGTTCGGCCGCGAGCTGTGCCGCGCCGTGGTCCGCCTGGCGCTGACCCATCCGAGAGCGTCCCACGCGATCACCGCGGAGGGGGCGAACGTGGTGTTGAACGCGTGCTACGAGAAAGAAAACGTGGAATACGTGCTGGAGTGCGGCGGGGTCGAGCCGCTGGTGCGAAGGGTGGCGGACACCGGCGAGACCCTGCGCTGCCGGTCCGCCGCGGCTGGCGCGGTGCAGTCGGTGTGCTTCCAGGCGGCTGGTCGGTGCAGGGTGAGGGACTGCGACGGCGTGGCCGCGCTCGTCGCCCTGATGAAGGAACTGGACCGACTGTCTAACGTCACGGACGACGAGCGCGTCATGTGCAGGGCCCGCGTCGTCGGCGCCTTGCACAACGTCAGCGCCGACGACGACGCCATCCGGCTGATCCGCGCGTGCGACGGCGTCCCTCACCTCGTTCGTTTGTTATCGGACGACGACGACGGCGTGTGCGGCAGCGCGGCGGGGGCGACGCAGAACGTGTCGAGGGAGAGGGCGTCGAGGGCGCTGTTCCGACGGGGCGGCGCGGTGCACGCGCTGACCAAACTGCTGGCGCGGGGACGCGATCCGGCCACGCAGGCTCGCGCCGCGGGGGCGCTGCTGAACATCCTCGGACCCGACCTGGAAGACGGACACGACGCGGCTTCGAGGGAGAAGGCGAGGGAGAACGAGGGGGACGATGGGAACGAGGGGGACGATGGGAACGAGGTGGACGATGGGAACGACGATCGCCCAGGGACGGGGGACGCGAAGGAAAACTTTGAGACGAAGACGAACGCCGGGTCGAACGAGGACGCGAGGAGAGCTCTGAGGGGGAGCAGGTCGTCGGGATCGGGGAGGCCCCCGGCGGAGGGGTCGGAGCGTAGGGCTCTGGGCAGGCTGCTGTCGTCGGCCGTGGCGCTCACCGCCGTGTGGGACGGACTGTTCGAGACCCAGCCCACGTTCGATCCGAAGGTGTCGGCCTAGTTTTGTAGCGGTCAAGCGAGCTCGGCAGTCGCGGCGCGTTGTTTTTGGTTGTCAAAAATCTGCTCGGGTTCATGTGCGGAGCGCTTGACCGCCGACAGGTTTTCTGAATTCGCCCAGCCGCCGACACTGCCGAGGCCGCAGGACACGCGCCATGGTCAAGGCTCGCATGCGCAAGAAGGTGGCGGCCGCCAACCAGGCCGCCACGGAGGTGGACGGCGGGGATGACCCAGCCTCGAAGGAGGAGGCTGACGCGGAGCTGGACGCGACGATGTCGTCGCTCGCGGGGCACCAGAAGAGGAAGGTGACGAAGCGGGCCAAGTTCCTGGAGAAGATACGCGTCGCCACCGCGAATAAGATGAAGAAGAGCGGAAAGAAGAAAGGTGCGAGCGCCGCGTTCTCAGACTTTGCCACCCTGGAGTCAACGCTCGGGGACATCGCGAGGAAGGGCTTGAGCCCGGGCAAGAAGGACAAGGTCAGGGTTCTCAGGGCCAAGGCGAGGACAAAGCTGGCGGCGACTGAATCGCAGCGGATGCAGCAGGTGTTGGCGCACCCGACGTTCCAGGAGAACCCCATCGCCGCCATCAGCAACCACATCGCCGCGTCGCTCAAGGCGAAGCCCCCTCCCCAGGAGAAGAAGCTCGCGCCGTCGCTGGAGGCCAAGGCGGAGAAGATGGCGGGTCGCAAGAAGGGAAAAAAGACAAAGCCGAAGGTCGTCGACGTCAACGACGCGAGCGACGCGGTGGCGCTGGCGACCCAGGCGCGTATAAGCGATGCGGCGTCGCGGGGTATCGGCTTCAGAGGCGGGGACTCGCGCCTCGGCGTGCGTCGGACCACCAACCAGAAGAAAGGCCAGGGCGGGAAGAAAGGCTCCAAGCGCGGGGAGAAGCGAAAGAAGGAGACGTGGTGAATGAATGAGACGTTTTCTCGACGTCCCGCGCATCCACCGCACCGCGGCGGTTCCTAGACGATAGATCTCAGATAGCGGCGTTACACGACATGATACATCCCTCTACGGCCATCTACGGCCCTCAGTGCGGCGGGTGCGCCACGCCCCAGGTGGTGGCGAGCAGGAACACCTGGAGCGCGCCCCTCGCGCAGTGACCGTACCACGGCAGCACCTGCATCGACTCATCCGCGTCCTCGGGAAGGGGACCGGGCGCGTTGTGCGTGAACATGTACGTGTTGGCGGGGGTGACCGCCAGCGTGAGCAGGAACAGACCGTACGCAGACGTCGGCGCGAGCCAGTCGGGGGTGTCGAGAAACCACAACGCACCGGACGCCATGCCGAGCCCGCCGACAATCTCCGCCACGCCCGTCCAGGCGACGTGAAACTCGGGCGACCCCGGCAGGTTCCACCAGCCCCACGCCCCCTTGTGCGGGTACATGTCCTTGAAACCCTGCGGCAGGGCGAAGTGCGCCGCACCCGCCGCCACGTACGTCAGCCCTATGACCGGCCAGGTGGCCCTGGACCACGACATGACCGTGGGAAGGGCGCGCTCCAGGTCAGGGCCGAGGTGTGCGCACCACGCGACCGTCAGGGCCCCGATGCCCGTCCACACGCCGAGCACGCTGGCGGTCTGAAGGGGCTCGTCGAGGGACGATACCTTCGCGCCCCTGTACCCGGGCTCGGACCACGGCGGATCGAACACGGCGGCGGTCGCCTCGACCTCCTCCACCGCCGCGGCGCTGAGCCCCGGGCGCGATGACGTGGGTGGCCGGTGGGGTGCCGAACGAGGGCGCGGTGACGACGGGAGCGCCTTGCGCGGTGACGAGGCGGGACGAGCCCGACGGGCCGGGGCGATCGTCGTGGAAAAGCTGACGATGGAAGACATCATGCGCGACCGGATCGTCTCGCGCGGGCAGGTGCGGTGCCGCCGCGTGTGGCCGGTACCAGACACAAAAAGCAAGATGGCTGGTATCGCCCGCGCCGCGCGCCTGCCATCGGTCCTTCAGCCGAGATCGTCACCCCCACATCTCGAGGCTGGGAGAGTTCCTCGTTTTGCAGGCGGGCTTTCAGGCTGCAAAATTGCGAAAGTGGGAAACGCTGACGTCAGACTCGTTTCTCGTGCCCGCACAAATGCCAAAAATGGAAAATTTGAGGGGCGTTCTGCTAGGAATCTGCTGTCGGCGGGTTTATTTGGCGACGAATAATTCGGGATTCACGGTGTATCACGCCCGGCCGCGAGACGACAACAAAAACCCGTCACGAAAAATCTGGGAATGGTCGATACCAGGGGCGTAACTGCTCCGGAGCGGGTTCCACTTCACAGCGCAGGAGAAGACGCGCGCGCGTCGCTCCTCGAGTGAGTCGATCGGCGCACCGAACTTTGAAAGGTGAGACTCTTGGTACATCTGACCGGCCGGCGGGCGGTTCGCGCGTTTCCTCGCGTCGCGTGCCCCGCGCTCGGGATCGTCCGGAAAGGCAACTCTTCGCCGTGCTACGAGCTATCAGCGTCATTTTACACGCTTTTCGGAGTTCCGAAAACGACGCGCACGCCCCGACGCGACCGCGCGCAACGCCGAAACTCGGCGAATCCGAGTTTCCGAGGCGGTTTTATCCGGATCTCGCTCGTATCGACCGGTTCGACGCACCCGTTCAGGCCGCATTTCGACTTTGCTGAGCTCTACCCCTCTCGCCATCTCGACTGCTCGCAGAAGTTTTCTCGGGAGACCCCCCATCGTCACCTAGCGTCCCAATCGGCGATTGAACACACAGGCGCTTCGTATCAACGCGTCAGGTGAGTCCTCAGCACCCGTGAACCCGTTCGAAGCGTGGAAACCCGCGGGGTTGACGGTCGCGCGGTGCTCCAGGGCCCGTTTCCGGGGCCGGTGTCACCCCGAGCCAACTCTTCCCGCCCCCGGTTTTTTTTTGGGTGAAAATCTGTATGGGTATTGTTACAGAATCCGTCGCCATATTTTCTTCTCCACGCGGGGAAAAATTGACATTTTCCTCACTGCTCCCCGTGCGGTGGTCCCCCGGCGGTCCTGTCACGACTCGCGAATCTCGAGGTCGTTCCGTGCGTTTTCACGACCTTTATCGTCACTTTTCCCGGTCAGAGCGACGCGCGTAAACCGGCGACGATCCGCTCTCCCGACCGTCGATGCGCGATGAGCTCCACGCTGACGATCAAAACCACCAATAATCCGACGCAGATTGCGAACATGGCCAATTCCGACGTCCCCGCGCCGAGGCACTCGTCGCGCAACGTCAACTCGGCGTACGCGTCGAACAACATGAAGAATCACAAGGGGGCTGCGCCGGGCGGCGACGCCTGGGTTAATCCCCCCGCGACGAAGCGTCAGCGCACCGACTCCAAGCACGACACCGAGGACGGCACGCACACGCCCGGTCCCAACACCCCAGCCACCACCAACTCCGGCGGCACTCCCGCCAAGTTGGCCAGGCCGGGTGACTCGAGCGGCTCGGAGGGTGCCGCCGCGAATCCGGCGCTGCGGGGGGTGGACAAGAAGGCTCGCGCCGCGTGGAGTGCCGAGGCTGCCGCGCTCGGGTACGAGGCTGGAACGATCAAGAATAGCGCCTACGTCCTCCTCGCGGCGTCGGGGGCGAGCGGCATGACCGTCGCCGCCATCGTCGACGCGGCGACCAAGCAAGGGTGAGTCCCCCTCTCGATCGCGATCGGCTCGCGACGCCACCACCTGGGAACAAAAATCAAGTCTGACAAAAGTTTCTTACCCCTCTGCCTGATGAATTATTTTCCACACCGATCGGTCGACTGCGTCTCACCGGAACCCCCTTCCCGGACTCCGATTCGAACAGGCTGTACAGCTGGGGCACGTGCAAGACCCCGAACAACTCCGTCACCGCCGCGCTGTCCCAGGACACCACCTTTGTGCGCATCGCGCCCTCCACCTACGCCCTTCGCAGCACGCTGAAGGGCGCCGCCGGGCCGGTTCCGCAGGCGAGGACATCCTCCGGGAGCATCAACAGCGGTGCGCCCACGCGCAGCGGCAGCGGCCTGAGCGGCGGGGCCGTGGCTGGGCGTAACGCCTCGGGCCAGAACGCGAGCTCGAAGGCGAGGAAGAGGGAGCGAGAGGCTGCCGCGCGAGAGGCTGCGCGGGGCGCGGTTGCGATGGCTGGACCACCCGCGGATGCCGGCTTGGACGTGGACGCGGTGGCTGAGATGATGGAGGACGAGTACGACGCCGCGGCACCCATGATGATGGGCCACGGCGTGTCGTACGCGGTGCCCAAGTACGGCGGAAGCGGTCTGGGCGGCGAGACGTACGAGCACATGGCGCGTTCGCTGGCGATGGAGTCGTACCGCAGGAGGATGGACGTGTGCGGCGGCGCCGTGACGGCGGACGCCGAGGCGTTCGCGCCCCTGCCGATGACGAGGCCCGATTACGACATGGAGGAGGCGACCGCGGGAAGCTGCCTGCTCTGGTACCCCACCGCCAACCCGGCGCCCGAGGTGTTCGAAAGGCCGAGCCCCCTCAAGGAGCCGACTGAGGCGTTGATGCGCGCGACGTCGTGGAAGGACGAGGCCAAGGCGGCGATGGCGGGGTCGCCGGTGACTGGCGGTGCCGACAGGGAGATGTCTCGACTGGGAAGCGGACACCTGCCAAAGTGGGTGCTGGAGTCCTTCAACGATTCCAGCATCGCCGCCGCCTGATGGGACTAGGTGTACAGGGCACCGCCGAGGGGCGTGTGCCAGGCGGGCAGGAGCCCGAGAATGGGGCCCGAGATTGACATCACCGACAAGATGAGTTCACGCGCGAACGAATCAGGTTTTGTTTTTTCTTTCCCGCTGCACTTTTGTGTTTTTGTGTATTGCCGCCGCGCGCGTTTGTGGAGGAAAGACCCTACGGATGACGCGTTTTCAATACCCTGTGTAAGATTATGGAGCACTGATGACGAGAAAAGCCTGTTTATATATGTTCAGTGTCAGCCGTGGTGTATGAGGAGGACGGAGAGAGGAAGATCATGTCATCAGGATGTGATGACAAGGTGGCGCAAGCTACGAGCGAAGCTTAGATAACTTATGAAGTGAGACCCCGCGTTGATAATAAAAACGAAGGAGTACCGTGTTCAACCCGTCTCGCGTCTCCGCCGCCCGCCGACGTCGGCGGTTTGATCAATGCGCGTTTCTCGCCTCCTCGAGAGCCTGCGCAAAGTCGGCGACGATGTCGTCTATGTGCTCGATGCCGACGGAGACTCGGATCATGTCCTGGCTCACGCCCGAAGCCTTCTGCTCCGCCTCCGTGAGCTGCTCGTGGGTGGTGGACGCCGGGTGGATCACCAGAGTCTTGGCGTCGCCGACGTTGGCGAGCTGCGACGCCAGGCGGAGGGAGTCGATGAACTTGGTGCCGGGGCCGAGGCCACCCTTGACGCCGAAGGTGAGCACCGCGCCGTAGCAGCCCGCGCGGAAGTAGTCGTTCGCCTTGCGGTGGAAGGGGTGGTCGCTGAGACCGGGGTAGTTGACCCAGGACACCATGGGGTGCGACTGGAGGTACCTGGCGAGCGCCATCGTGTTCCCGCAGTGGCGCTCCATGCGGAGGCTGAGCGTCTCCAGGCCGAGGAGGAAGTTGAAAGATCCGAACGGGTTCTGGCACATGCCGATATCGCGGAGTCCCTCGACGCGGCAGCGCATGATGAACGCGACGTTGACGCCCAAAACGCCGGTGGGTCCGAAGGTGTCCCAGAACCTGAGGCCGTGGTACCCGGGCGACGGCTCGGTGAAGATGGGGTGCTTGCCGTTGTTCCAGTTCATGGTTCCGCCGTCGACGATCACGCCGCCGACGGTGGTCCCGTGACCGCCGATCCACTTGGTGGCGGACTCGACGACGATGTCGGCGCCGTGCCTGAGGGGTTGGCACACGTACCCGCCGCCGCCGAAGGTGTTATCGCAGATGAGCGGGATGCCGTGCTTGGACGCGATGGCCTTGAGCGCGCGGAAGTCCGGGACGGAGAAGCGGGGGTTACCGATGGTCTCCACGTAGAGGGCCTTGGTGTGGGAGTCGATGAGGGACTCGAACGACGCGGGCTCGTCGTCCTTGGCGAACTTGACGTTGATGCCGAGCCTGGGGAGGGTCACCTTGAACTGGTTGTAGGTGCCGCCGTACAGGGACGGGGTGGACACGATGTTATCGCCCTGCTGACAGATGGTGGTGATGGCGAGGAACTGCGCGGACATACCGGAGGACACGGCGACGGCGCCCACGCCGCCCTCGAGAGCGGAGATGCGCTTCTCGAACACGTCGTTGGTGGGGTTCTGTCGTCGATCGCGGATTATAACATCAACGGGGTAGGATCGTCAGCATTCTTCCGTCGGGGGCGGAAGGAGGCATCGTCGGGGTGGTGACGTGGGGAAAAAGAAGGTCGGAGTCTCGCGGTGAGTTCTACAGGGGCCAATGACGTCGGGCGCGCACCATGATCCTCGAGTAGATGTTGCCGAACGCGCGGAGACCGAACAGATCGGCGCCGTGCTTGCTGTCGTTGAAGGTGTACGAGGTTGTTGCGTAGATGGGCATCGCGCGGCTGTTGGTGGTGGGATCCGGCTGCTGGCCGGCGTGGACCTGCAGGGTCTCGAACTTGAGCTCAGCCATGGTGATGGACGAGTCGGTGTGTTTTTGTCGGCTGCGATGGACGTGCGCTGACGAGATGGAGTCGAGCGATCCGATCGTCGGCGGGAAACCCGAAACCGGTGACTCATCATCCGAGGTAAAACGCATGAGGGAAGTGGCAAATAGTTAGAACAACCTTTATTTGGTGTTACAATTGGCTAATCATATCTTTTGCTTTATCTGCAGGTCCTCATCCGTCGTGGCCCCAACCCCGCAGAGCAGACTGGTCCTGTGCGACACGTCGTACTTGGAACCACCGCCGTGCTCACCTCCGCTGGCCACCGAACGCGAAGCCCACAGAAGCATGCAAGTGAGCAAACTAGAGGTCAAGAAGATCAAGTCGTAGAAGTTCTGGTAAAAGGAGAACTCCAGGTTGTCCGCTCCCATGGCCTCGTCGATGAATCCCCTGTACCTGTCCGGCAGCGAGTTTCGTATGAGCAGCACCGAGGACAAAAAGTACAGGCCCTGCATCTCAGCGACGAACAGCACCAAAAACGTGGACGTTCCCCCGCCGCCGCCGCCCACGGCGAAGAAGAGCCGGTTCAGCGCGTACACAAAGTTTCGCATCGAGTTGGCCACGAGGAACCCGATGAACAGCAGGGACAGGTACTGGCTGAGAACCTTGGGGTCCACGTAGTCCACCTTGGTCTTGCTGGTGATGAGCACCGACAGGGCGGCGGTGATCGGATCCGTCCGCAGCTGCCGTTTGAACACGAGGTGGTACAAACCGGTGACCACCCGCCATGCGCACACCGCCGCCATCGCGATGCCCGCCGCGTTCTTCACCTTACCCCACGCGGTCCTGGACTCCACCGCCCGCTCCCTCGCCGTCTTGACCTCGTGCAGCTCGGAGAAGAGCGACCTGCACACCTGCTCCATGGCCTGAATCTCCGATTCGAGCAGAGCCAGCCTCGAGACCAGACCGCTCGCGCGCCCCGGCCTTCGTTTCCACAACCCTCCGAGGTAGCCTCCCCAGCTCGCCTTGGCACCCTCGCCCCCCGCTCCGTCCGCGCCGCGGTCGTTCCCCGTCGCCTCCCTGAGCTCGATGCGCAGCAGCACCTCGTTCTTTTTCCGTTGCACGACAGTCTCCGTCGCCTGCACCAGCCTGCGTTCCAGCGCCGCCGTCTCGGCGTCGCCCACGTGCCGCGCGAAGAGGCTCAGCGTGGTGTACGGAAAGTTGACAGCCCCGAACCCGGAGAGCACCGCGAGGAGCACCACGCCGATGGTCCCGACCCTCTTCACCGCCTGCTCCGCCGTCAACATGTCCGCGAACGTGCTGGACGCGCCGTCACCCAGCCTGTAGAAGGCGTACAGCGCCGCGGCGTGCACCACGACGGAGGCCAGGAACGACGCGACCCGCGTCATTCCCACCGTGGCCCTCGCGAACTTGTGTATGTGCAGGAACGGGAGGACCAACACCAGCAGCGCGACGACGCACCACAGGTTGAATCTCCAGTGCGCCCTCAGGAAGTTCTCATCGACGATGCCCAATATCTCGTACAGCACCAGCAGCAGCAGGCCGGAGGAGAGGGAGAAGGAGGCGGAAAACAGCGTGGTGACCAGGGAGTCGATCTCGTGATGGGTGCCCTTGCACAAGTAGTGCTTCAGGAACTGGTGACCGCCCACGAACAAGCCGCACGCCGACACGACGGCGAAAATCTGGCCCAGCATCTCGAGACGCGACCCCGCTGGTCCGCGGTGCGGTGATCGCGGCTCGCGCGCCGTAGTCTGATGGGCCCCCGTGCGCGTTTCAAAAAACTGGCCTTGGTTCAAGGTGTCCCTTGCTGTGGTTGACGAGCCCAGTCAGCGTGGCGAGATTCTCGTTAGGGGTCCTCACCACTTCCGACGGCGCACGGGCAAGGCAAGCACCGTCTGAATCGACCGACGCCGACGATGCAAGTCTCAGTGATGCCACACATAGCCATCGCGAGGCCCGGCGCCGTTCGCCGGCGCGCCGACACCCCGGTTCTCGCGACCTCCTCCACCGCAATCATCGGGCGGCGGCTGCGAGGGAAAGTTCCGTCATCGTCGCGCGTTCCACGCGGTGGCCGCCTCATCGTCCAGGCGTCCTACGAGCGCGAGACCGCCTCGGATCCGTTGAAGGCCAGGCAACCTCCCGCGTTTCCGCCGGCCCCGATGCGCCCTCCCCCGGGCGGACGTCCTCCCGGCGGACCGCCCCCGGCGCCCAGAGGCGGCGGTTCGCTGCTCCAGAAGCTCACCACCCCGGCGGCCATCATCGCCGCGGCGCTGGTGTTGGCGGTGACGAATCCGGGGTTCTTGGACAAGGGAAGGTCGAACCTGCTGTTTGAGATTTACAACAGGGAGAGCGGGTACAACGCCATGGTCAAGGACGGCGTGGTGTACAAGTACAACCCGCGCAGCAAGAGCGTCACGGCGGACAACAAGAACGGGCTCCAGATCCAGGCGGACGGCGGGATGTTCGTCACCGTGCGGATGAGAGACAACCCCGACAGGGTCAAGGCGGCGTACTACCTGGGCAACATCAAGGACCTGCCCCCGGTGCCCAAAAACCCCACGCAGAAAGACATCGAGAAGTGGGAGGCGCTCGTGGAGAAGAGGTACGGACCGGTGTTTGACAGGCTGCCGGACCTCAAGAAGGTGTACGAAGCTCCCGAGCCGGGCGTCAAGAACAACCCCGGGTTCGGCAGGAAACCCGGGTACCTCAAGCTGTTCGAGTGATTGTAGAGTAGCATCTGCCCGAACGGCCCTTGTTTGTAACATTATCGATCCCCTAAAGCTAATCATTCCTTCCGCTTGCATCTACCCCAAGCGCATTTACCTGCGACAAACGTTGAGACCACCTTTGGCGGCTTTGTCGAACCAAGGTCTTCTGGGCTCCTATCGAGCACAGTAAAGTCAGCGTGTGCTCCTCGCCATAAAGTCCCGACTTCACCGCTCATGATAGCCACATGTGCCGCGGCCGTGGTGTACATGGTCAACGCCTGTTGCGGCGTGAGCTTCTCGGATGCCTCCCACACCCCATCCGCAGAGTTATCGAAGTCGTCGCCGCCGACATTCCTGCTCACCGCGACGTCCATGGCGGCGAGGGGATCTGCATCGACGATGGGCCAGTCGCTTCCCCCGGACAGAGGAACACCGCTCGCGAGTAATGACCTAAAAGCGTATGATCTCGCCGCCCTGTCGCGACCGAGCCGCTTGACTGCAAGGTTCCTGTCCAGCCTCATGAACTCAGGTTGGACGGACGACACAGCCCCAGCCATCGCGATGCGCTTAGGCTGCGATTCGATCGGTGCGCCCAGGTGTTGGGTGTGCTCGATCCGGAAACGTCGATCCCTGTTCCCGTTCAGATCTTTCATGGCTTCCGCCGCATCCAGCGCGACGTCGACAGCCGCGTCGCCTATGGCGTGCACCGCAACCTGAAGATTCGCCGCGTCAGCCGCCACCGCACGCTTTTTGAACTCGTCCAAATCGCACACCGCCACGCCTTTATTATCGCCGTCATCCTCGTAGGGCTCGCGCATCAAAGCAGTTCGAGCGCCGAGAGAACCGTCCAGGAACGCCTTGACTCCAGCCAACCTGAGCCTGGTTCGGTCACCGTACGCCTTGTACCTGGCGTCGTCGCTCTTGACGTCCCTGAACATTCGGTCCCTGAAGTCAACCTCCGCGACGCGTTCCCAGTCCGCTAATGGAGGATAGTGCGAAACGCGAAGGGGGAGCTCGCCGGCGTCGTCCATGGCGCGTAGGATGTCCAAATCTTTCCAAACGCGCTCGGCGTTGCCGGTTATGTGCGACCCGGCGAGGTGGTCGATGTCGCCAAAGTCGCAAACCGACGTTACGCCCATGGAGAGCAAGTGATCGAACGCGCGTTTGAACGCCTCCCGTCGTTCCTCCTCCGATTTCGCAGGTCTCGCGGCGGTGACCAGTCCTATGGCGTTGTCGCGGAGAATCCCGTTTGGCGTTTTCCCATCCGCCGGATCCCTGACGACGACGCCGCCAACCGGATCAGGCGTGGAGGCGTCGATTCCGCTCACCCTCAGCGCCTCGCGTGATGCAACGCCGGTGTGTGCGTCGGCCCTCAGCAGCCACGCCTTGAGTGTCTTTGGGATTGAAGGGTGATTGAACCACTCCGCGGTGGGATCCTCGTCCAACTCCGAACCGTATCCGCCGCCTACCAGCCACTGGTCCGCCTTGAGTCCCTTCGCCGCGGCAGCGACGCGCTCGACGAACTCGTCCCTGGTCTTAACATCCGCGAGATTCAGCTCCGCGAGCCTGAACCCGCCCGACACGAGGTGAAGGTGCGTGTCGAAGAGACCCGGAACGACGAAGTCCCCATTCTCGCCCCCGAGATGGTGAACCGGGGCGTCCGGCCCCGCCGCGAGGGTGACGGTGGGAAGGTTACCAATCGCCAACACGCGGCCGGCTTCGGTCACCGCGATCGCCTGCACCCACGGTATGCCCGCATCGCCTGTCCAAAACGATGCGTTCGTGTAAATCCTGGCGCTGAGGCCTCCGCCGTACCGGCGAAACCAAGCGGCGTGGGGATCTCTCGCCGTGATCTTCGTCGTCGCAGCCGGCTTCTCGCTTCCGTACCCGAGTGGACACGCCATTCCGCTCCCGTTCGCTTCGGCGTGGGGGTTCGGAACGGGCCAGAAGATGCCGATCGCGAGGCCGAGCGCGGCGAACGCGCCCGCAACCTGACGGCCTGTCAGGCCGACCATATGTGCTCGTCGTTGTATCGTTCACCTCGCGGATTAGTGGGCACCTTGTTCACAACCCTTGTGCGCGACGCTGGGCGGTCTGCGCGATGAGTTCCGCGATGTGCTCGCCGCTGGCGAGAGCGAGACGACCCGTGCCCCGTGGTCGCATCGCCCGGCGGAGGATCACCAAACTCTCGGCTTTCGCCTCCTCCGCCTCCTCGATCGATACCTGCGTGTTGAGCGTCGATGTCGGAACCACCGCGTTGAAGGCGATGCTCCTCGCGCCCGACGGCACGGCGATCGCCTCCACGGAGCGCGCGTACGCGACTGGCACGGCGAGCGGCGAGTCTGGTCTCAGCGGAGCGATCGAACAGCAACCTGGCGAGTGGTTGGACGCCTTCATCGAAGCGTCGCACGACCTGCTCGACCCGCTCGGTACCGACGCGTCACCCGCGGGCATCGCGCTGAGCGGCCAGATGCAAAACGTGTGCCCGGTGAGCGATGGTCGGTCGCTCAGGTCATGCCTGCTGTACTCCGACGTCAGGGCGATGAGGGAGGCGGATGATATCGCCGAAAAGCTCGCCATGGACGGCTCGAGCGCGGAGGCGAAGCTCGCCAACTTCAAGGGTGCCGCGGCTTGCCTCTGCAAGTGGCTGTGGCTCGCTCGTAACGACGGCGAGACGCTGCGCAAGTCGACGAGGCTTCTGCTCGGTGCGCACAGCTACGTGGCATACGCGCTGTGCGGCGGCGATGACGAGGCGTGCGCGTGCGATCCCACCACGGCATCCACCACCGGTCTACTCACGCCGCCGAGGCTGTCGCGCGATGGGACGGTGCCGGAACCCACCTGGGCTGTCGAGTCGATTGGAGCGTTCGACGGCGTGGATCCGAGCCTGTTGCCGCGGCTAGTGACCGGTTCAACGCCCGCGCCGATCGGCGAGGTATCCAGGTGGACGGCGGACGCTCTGAACCTTCCCGCGTCCCTCGTTGGCGTGCCGGTGTTTCACGGCGTCGGCGACTTGGCGAGCACAACCGTGGGAGCCGTGGGGATCGGCGCGAGTTCAGGCGCGTCCTACATGTATCTCGGGACGAGCGGTTGGATCGCGAGATGCGTGCCGTGGACGGACATCCTCAGTATCGATGGGACGGAGGATCGGTACGTGGGTGATGGCGTGTTCCGCCTTCTTCATCCAGATCCGTCCTTGGCGATAGTCGCCGCCAGCATGGTCACAGCAGGGGGTAACGTGGAGTTCGCGCGAAAGACGCTACTGCCCAAAGGAAGCAACTCGGCGAAGGATCTGGACGCGAGAGCGAATGATGCAAAAGCCGGGAGCGACGGCGTGCTATATCTCCCTCACCTGAACGGCGAAAGATCCCCGTTTACGGATCCCACCGCGAGAGGAGCACTCGTCAATTTATCGCCCGCAACGACAACCGGGACGATGTGCCGCGCGGTGCTCGAGGGTGTGGCGTACAACTACAGGACGCTCTCAAACGCACTCGGGATGGACACGACGGGAGCGATCGATGAGCCGCTTCCGATGGTGGGTGGCGGAGCTCGGTCAAAGCTATGGACGTCGACCATCGCGGATGTCCTCCG
>Ga0181573_10001692_pt1 | contig 21265 bp, 13 predicted proteins | sample 101ome_25_FD_148643 | JGI IMG/M metagenome (GOLD analysis project Ga0181573, IMG submission 148643) | Coastal salt marsh microbial communities from the Groves Creek Marsh, Skidaway Island, Georgia - 101409BT metaG (spades assembly) | ecosystem: Environmental > Aquatic > Marine > Intertidal zone... | reverse complement strand
GGTGGCATCGGTCGCCGCGGGAGGTCTCTCGGCGATCGCGACGGCGCTCACGAACGTCAGTCGTAGCGTGGAGCAGCTCACGCGCCAGCAGGTGGAGCGGCAGCAGCGGAGGCAGCAGCAGGCTCCCGTGCCTGCGGAGATGCGTCGGGGATACGCGCCGCAGCCGCCGCAGCCTCAGTATCAGGCACCTGCGACACAGTGGGACGCACAGCGTCAAGACTATGAGCAGCACAGGTGCGAACAGCAGCAGCAGCAGCAGCAGCAGCAGCAGCAGCACTACCCGCAGCCAAACTATGCACCGCCCGCTCCGCCCCCGCCGCCACCGCCAGTGCAGACTGGAAATCCGTTCGCACCTCCGGGTGCGGCCGAGCCCGCGAGCCCATCGGCACCGCCTACCGCGCTCCTGTACCCGTCAGTTCCCGGCGGGCCCGAGCCTCAGGCCCACGCGGCTCCACCGCCCACGGAGACTGGCGCTCCGTCGCGAGAGGAACAGGCCAAGTTCGCGGCGGCCAAGGCTGCGACGGAGGCGAAGGTTGCAGCCGCCAAGGCCGCCAAGGCTGCGAAAGCGACGGGAGCGAAGATGGCCACGATGCTCGGAAAGGGTATGCAGGCCGTGGGTAAGAGAATGGAGGAGGCGGCGAAGGATGGCGCCTCAAAGGCAAAGGACAACAATCCTCCGAATAGGCAGTGATAGCATTAGCGCTGGGCATGTCATACGCATCGTAGTCGTAAGTATTTGATAACGAGCTCGAATGGCGAGTCCCTACTATCTAGAGGACTCTCCAGCAGTTACGCTAATCAAAAGAATAGCCTCCACATTCCTCTACAATCCCACCTATTACATCTTGATGTCGTGTTCCATGGAGCCGAACACCCCCCTGCCAACCTATTCCGCAAACCTCGCGGCGGGAGGGGCTTCACCGCCCGGTCGTCAAGTCACACGTGAGCAACGCGTGTTGCTTAGAGGCCGGAGCGACCCCAGACAACGAGGGAGAGGGAGAAGGAGAAGGTGGCCATGAGGGCACCCCACGCCACGTTCACGATGAGGGGCTCGCCCTCAGCCACCTGCACGAGCTCCATAGCCGCCTGCGCCGCGGGGGCAGACATGGCCTCGTACACGGCACCGGCAGCGAGAACACCGGCGACGGCCTGATGAGGACAACAAAGAGTGGGGAGGGGACGAACGGTCAGAGGTACTTCGAGGGGGCGACGGAGGATGGAGTCGTTCGCGCGAAAAAACCCAAAAATGCTCCCAGGCGCCTAGGCGCAGCAGCGCCCGAGCGGACGTAGCCGAAGGGCTTGGGGACTCGGAGATCGGGCCCCGCGCTCCGAGCGAAGGACGCGACGACCGCACGGATCGATAACATCGATAGACCGGGCGTGAACACCACGGGTCCCGGTCGAACGTCGTCGATTTGTGCGTCGTCGCGCCCACCCCGGCGTGCAACGAACACCCTCGACCCGCGATTTCAGCCCTGCGCCCAGTGGCGAAAAGAAAGCGAGACCCTCCCGCGCGAGCGCGCCGCGTCGACGCGCCGCCGACGTTAAGACCCCCTCATGCATCCGATCATCATCGATTATCACTCATGACGTCATCGAAGACCTCGGGACAAGACGGGTCTCGTCGCTGTCGCGCCGCGCGGACGCTAAAACCCGCGCGGGCGCTGCCTCTCTCCAGCGGGACAAGTGGATATGGCGTCGATTTTCAACAGGGCTCGTCGCGCACCTTCTGCTGGACGCGGACGGCGTCGACGGGGGCGGCAGCCTTGGCGACGACGGCGGTGCGGCGGGCGGTGCGCGCGGAGCGCTTCGCGACGCGCGCGGGGAGGGCAATCTTGCAGGTCTGGGTAAGAGCGGCCATGTTTCCGGTTTGGGTGTGACAATGACCGCGGTCGCGATCCGGCCTCACCGGAAAAACCCGAGGATGTTCGAGGATAAAATGCGAGCCGCTGGCAGTACAAACGAGCTCTGATTGGCTGAGAGGGCTGCAGGTTGCACGGCACAAGGCGCAAACCGTGCTTTTGGGTTCATTCGAAATGATTGTCAAATGTGGGCGGAATTGGAGGTCTAATAACTCATGGTCGGTTTTGCCAAAAATTTTCGGTCGGTCGAACCCTTGACTTCAAAAATTCCGGTCGACAGTCGAGAGGGGGGGACAAAGCAGTTGGGGGATCCGGCGAAGCGCGGCTGCATTCGCGGACCGCGCGACGTCGAAGCGTCCAGTGCGCCAGCGTCGGACTCGCCTCGTTCGTGCGTTCGAGCCGAAAACAAAGCATCCCGTCGTTTTTCGGCGGAGGATATCCCGGAGAGCCTCCCGCAAGAGGCGCTCCTGATCTCGGTAACGCGCGCGTGACACCTCAACGAAAAAGCCAGAGTTCCGCCACCATGTCGGACCCGACGTGGGACACCTCCAAGGAGAACTTCCAGCCTTTAAAGAGGGGTCGCGACGCTAAGATGCTCGATCAAGTTACGAGCATGGACAACGGCGAGCGCGCGACGAAGATCAAGGAGGAACGAAGGTACGAGGCGACGCCCGAACGAACCCCCGACCCCTGTCTGGATTTGGTGTTCCGAGAGTGACTGGTCGATTTTGGAATCTCGCCAACTCACCCCGCCCCTTCCTCTTTCCACAGCGCCTTTTGGAACGCTATCGCCACATACGACGGTGATGACCCGCTCGAGGTGTGGGTGAGGTTCATCAAGTGGACGGAGCAGACGTTCACGTCCGGTGGACGCGAGACCGAGGTGCTTCCCCTCCTCGAGCGATGCACCCGCGAGCTTCAAGAGGTTCCGCGCTACAGGGATGATGTGCGATATCTCCGCATCTGGGTCAAGTACGCCGACTGCTGCAAGGAACCGCACGATATATTCAAGTTCCTTCAGGCGAACGACGTCGGCCAGCGTCACACACTGTTCTACGAGGCCTACGCCGCATTCCTCGAGATCCGCGGCGCGTTCAAGCAGGCGGGCGAGGTATACGACCGCGGCATCCTCATGCGTGCCGAGCCCACGCAGAGGCTCAAGGACAAGCTCGCGCAGTTTCAGCACCGCATGATGAAGCGTAAGCAGCGCAAGATGGAGGAGGGCGGCGCCCTCGAGGAGGAAGGAGAGGGCGAGACGCGGAGGTTCGGTGAGGTTGGCGCCGCCGCGAGGGGCGGGAGTGCAAACGCCGAGAACCCAGGCGGCGCCGTGCGCAGCGGCGGCGGTGGCGCCGCGGGTGTCGTGGGATCGAGGGCCCGCGGCCTCGGTGGCACGGGCGGTATTGGTGGCGGTCGCACGCCCAAGCGTTCCAACGAGAACGACGGCGGTCTGGAGATTTACTGCGACGAGGAGGACGGGCCGGCTCCATCCGCGGCTCCTGCGCCATGGAAGAACCTCGGCAAGTACACCGAGACCCGCAAAGAAAACACGAGGGGAGCCACACAGTGGACGGGTCAGGGCCTCGGGAACAAAAGATCGAGGTCCGGACAGGCTGGCGCCGTCACTCCCGCCCCAGACCTCGAGATTTACGAGGATGAGGACCTCGCGCAGGCTGAGGCTGAGGCTGCAGCGAACGCGACTTTGATGTCCAAGTCGGCCTCGAAGCCCCCGCCCACCAACGCGCTCCGCCGCCGCCTCGACGCCGCGAACCCCAACCTCGCGAGTAATCCTATGCTGCACCACGGCAAGGGGGCGCCCGAACCCGCGCCCATCGCCGGCGAGCGACCCAAGACGTTCTATGGCGGCTACAACCCGGCGGATACGGTTAACAACTTTGGCGAGGAGGTGTGCTACGAGGAGCGCCGCGCCGCGAGGTGGGAGGTCGCGAACGGCCCGGTGGCGGCACAGAAGCCCACCCCGGGGCTAGTCATCGGCCGTGAGACTAAGGAGGAGGACATGGAGCTCGATGCAACCGTGGCTGTGCCCACGACCATTGGGGGTGTGCCAGCTGAGGTGACCACCACAACTGTGCAGGTCATGCAGAAGCCCAAGCTGGAAGTCGCCGAGGTGCAGACGGCGGCACCACCCGAGCCCGTGTCCCAGCATTCCTTTGGATCATGCGGTGATCCCCCGTCGGATGTCGGCAGCGGTGTGCAAGGACGCGCGCTGGAGCGAGCGACTGACGAGGCCCAGGGTGTGCCACTGGCGGGCGCCGCGCAGCCAGTCGCCGCCGCCGTACCCGCAGGTCTTCGCTGGACCGCCACGGAGGGTGGAACATACGGTATGAACGAGCCGACGATGACTTTGACCACCAAGGAGGCGTGGGGCGACATCATGTCAATGTTCTCCGGAGGACTTGAGGCTGAGCGCGCCACAAATCCAGCGGAAATGGGCGACGCCGCCGCCACCGCCGCTCTTGCACCAATCAAAGAGGCAAACACCCCAGCGCAGAAGGCTGACGAGACGGAGAGCTTCGCGATTTACGAGGATACATGTCTGCTGTCCAAGGAAGCTGTCGCCGCGGCCGCCGCGCCAAAGCAGCAATCGCCCATTGCTGATCTCGATATTCGAGAGGATACTGTTGTGTTGCCGCCCATCGCTGCCACCCCAGGGCCTGCCGCGTTTGGCGCAAACGCCGCAAAGACCCCAGCGATGCACGGACGGACGCCACTAGCGGCGATGCCGATGAGAACCCCCCTTGCTCCCACCACGGCGACGCGCCAGCCCCTCGCGACCAAGAGGGGCACGGCGGCCATGCCTCCGTCCGCACCAGTGGCTGGGAAAGCCGCAGCTGACGAGAACGAATTTGCCGTGTACGAGGATCCCACTGAGCAGATACCGAGCGGAGCGCACTCCCAGGCTGTGAGCATGCAGCCCCCCGCAGCACCAGCGAACACCCCGGCGCCGAGTGATGACGGTGGCTTTGACGTTTACCAGGACACCATGCATATCGACCCGGCAGTGATGGCCGAGGCGATGAGACAGGGTGAAGGGTCGCAGGCGAGCGGCTCAGCTGGAAGCGCACAGCACACCAGGTAGATTGTGACGAGTGTAATTTTGATTTGGGCGGTGTACGTTGAGAACCAAAAGGACACGTGACTGATGCTCTCTTCTTATAGGACCTTTGGTGAACCGTCAGAGAATGCGGAACGCCGGATGAAATTTGCGTTCAACTCTGAAAACATCGTGCCAGCATTTGATATACCTCCTGGCTCGTTCGTACCTCGCTCCATCGCTGAAGCGGCAGCAGCGGCGGCGGTGTTCAAGCCTGTATCCATAAACCTTTCGCCGAGCGTGTCCGAATCCGAGGTTGACCTCTCCGAGCGCACCCTGCGCTCGGCGCAGCCCCCGCCCGGGCTCGAGGGAAACGACGAGTTTGAGGTCTTGGCTGACGAGGCAGCCTCCGCGCTCCAAACCCTCAAAACGACGACGAGGCCGAGCCCGATCGCTTCTGTACGCACCAGCAATCTCAGGCACAGCGCTTCCCCGATCAACCGTATCGCGCAGTCGGCGGACCCTTTCGACCGTGACGCGTTTGATGCTCACCTCGCCACCATTGACAGGGGCCTTGCCACTTTCCCTGGAGTTTACGTCCACGCCGGTGATACGATTCTCGCGAGCTTGCGCGCCGCGGCGAAGGCTGGTGGCGGCGCGAGGGTTCGCGCGAGAGGAGGCACGTCGCTTGTACTCGGCAGCACGGAGTACGTCCTCATGGGCCTTGCCGGGTCTGGAGCAAATGCCAAGGTTTATGAGGCTGAATACGCAGAGGTTGCCAGCGTCTCGGACGAGGATGACGAGGGCTTCGGCGGCCTGGCCATCAAGGTGCAGAGTGCTAGGCTGGCTCGATGGGAGTGGATGGTATGCAAACGGCTCGCCGGGCGCATCGACCCCCTGCACGCCGCGGGCGTTGTTCAGCCCTCTGCTCTCCACCTCGTCGGCGGCGCCGACATTGTCAAGGGCTCGGACGCGGAGATTGGCGTCCTGATCATGCCATTTGGCGACCACGGAACCCTGCAGGACGTGCTCAACTCGTATCTCCGTGTAGATAAACAGATGGACGAGCTGATCGTGATGTACTACGCCATCGAGCTGCTCAGGGTTGTGGAGTCGCTGCACCTGGCTGGAGTGGTCCACGCAGACATCAAACCAGACAACCTGCTTGTGCGAAACGGTGGAGACAACTGGTGTGACTGGGCCGTGACCAGGCCCGGGAGCTGGAAGCTTAAGGGCCTTTCACTCATCGATTTCGGACTCGCCATCGACCTCGGCATGTACGACTGGCAGACGGTGTTTGTCGGCGATTGCGGCACCAAGGGCTTCAGGTGCTCAGAGATGATTGAGGGAAAGCCATGGACGTGGCAGGTGGACATGCACCAGATCGCAGCCACCGTCCACACCCTTTTGTTCGGCAAGTACATGCAGGTTCACAAGGTGCTCACCGATTTTGATGGATTCAAGTACCGCCCGAGGGAGTCGCTGAAGCGCTGGTGGAGGACCGAACTGTGGGAAATCTTCTTCGAGGTGCTGCTCAACTTTCCCACACTGGACTTCAAGTCGCCGCCGCCGCTGGGCGATCTGCGCCGGATGTTCGAAGAGCACATCATGGAGGAACGCCTTGGGGCGCAGCTCCGCGTCAGGCTCATGAAGCAGACTGTCTCTGTGTTCCAGCAACTGCGCGAGGGAAAGACGTGAATTGTAGGTTGCACCGAGTGCTCACAACGATGAAATGAAAATGAATACGTTACAAATGGGTAAATGAAACAACGCCTCGCTCAGAATGGGATGAAGTGGGCTGACTTCGTCTTCTTCGGCCGTGCGGTCCCTGTCCGTCCTTCGTAATGAGTCGAGTCCGGACTGTCCGTGCTGACCCCGGAATCCACCCGCGGCAGTGAAGCTGAGGAATTTGAAGATCTTGGGGGCTTCGCTGCACCCCTGCCGCCGTTGCGCTGCACCAGCCCAGGCTTAGACTTGTTGGCCTCGTCGGTCTGCTTCAGCTCCTCGAAGTTACCTGCGGTTCCGATGCGGCCGAAGCGAGCCTGAATCTCCTTCATGGCATCCTTCGTGTCTAGGCTATCGTCCGAGGCCATCTGGGGAACTCCCGGGCTGCTACTCCTGCTGTGCTCGGGTGAAAACGTCCTGCTCTTGGGCTTCCTCATTCCCGCAAACTCCACAACCTTGACCGTGGAGAGACCCGCGATGAGCTGGCAGAACACCGCGAGATCACCCGGCACGATCAGACCGAGCTCCTGTGCCTTGGTGAGCGCCTCCACGTCCGTCCTCGTCGCGCCAACCTGGTGCACCACCGGAGCCGTCTCGTCGTCCAGCGTCGGGGTGGATCCGACGCTCAGCGCCGGCACCACGCCGCGGTACACGAGCTGCTGCCTCGCCTCCACGTCACCCTCGACCCTCCACTGCACGGTACCGCCGTGGACGGTGGGAATCGACAGCGACAGCACCGGGCACTGCGGGTGGTACTTGGCCACCAGCCGCGTGGTCTCTCCTGTGTGCGAAAACACCACGATGAGCTTGGCCTCAATCTGGTACGCCGTCTGCACCGCCGCGGCAGCCAGCGCCTCCTTCTTCAGGTTCACGTCCACCTCGAACTGCTCCAGTCTGATGGTGAGAGAGTTGCGGCGCGCGTTGGGTTTGATCTTGGCGAGGTCCGGGTCGTCCTTGACCAGCGGCGCGACGCCCCACGGGAGCGAATCCGTCGCCTTGGCCAGCTTGACGTTCATCTGCACCATCTGTCGCCTGTACCTGGCCTCGTAGTCGTACACCGAGTCAGCCTCCCGCGCGATGGACAACACCGTCTCGAGGCAGGTCAGCGGGAAGTTCCCGTCCAGCGTCTCGAGACCGAGAAGGAGGCCGTCGGCGCCGTCGAGGACGATGTTAGCCACGTCAGTCGCCTCCGCGCGCGTGGGCCTGGGCGCAAAGATCATGCTGTCCATGAGCCGCGTCACGATGCACGGCCTGCCAACCTTCTCGCACATCTTCAGCACGTGCTTCTGGACCGCGAACATCTTCTCGGACGCCACGACCGCGCCGAGCTCGCCGCGCGCGAGCACGACCACGTCCGCCTGGCGCAGGATGCCGGGCAAGTCTCGAAGCGCGTGGAGGTTATCAATCTGCGCGATGATCCTAACGCTTGGCAGGCCGCTGTTGCGGGCGTGCTGCTTGAGAAGTCCGAGCATAGCGCCGTCGCGTACCGCGCCGACGGAGATGAAGTCCACGTTGGCGGGCACGGCGAATTCGTTCACGATGACCTCGTCGCACGCGTTGAACGGCGGCGCATTCTTCGCCCCGCTGAAGTTGACGGCGAGGCGCTTTACGGTGGACGGCACCTCCACGTCGTTGCGGCACACGCACACGATCTCCCTTTCGCTGATGGAGGTCACCTCGAGCTCGGCGGTGAGCTCGCCAGCGCGCAGGAACGGGTGGACGAAGACGACATCTCCGGGTGAGAACGTCTCAGCGAAATCGAGCTCACCGATGCTGCTGTCCAGGTGCAGTACGTCGCTGTCGTCGCACACGGGTTTGCCGTGCAGGAGCTTGACCGTCTGGCCCTTGGTGAAATTGAACTCTTTGTCGGGGTCATTCCTGGATACCGCGAAGATGTTCCCGCCCAAGGCGCAGTAGATTGCGCACAGGCACTTGGTCCGCTTCTGGGCCGCCCTGAGATTCTCGAGCGTCTGCAGGTGCTGCTCGAGCGTCCTGCTGCCCGAGGTGAAGTCAAAGCGAGCGACGGTCATGCCCGCCTCAAGCATCTCCGCAAGCTGGTCGACGGTCTCGGTCAACGGACCGCCGATCGTGACGATGACCTTGCACTTGTCGTAGTTGATCTTGGGCCTGGCGGCCTGTTCCAGGATGATTTCAGCTAAATTCGCCTCCTTCGCCATGCCCTTCCTTAACCCGTTGGTGCCGGAGAGCATCCCCATCTCCGAGCCTCTCTCCTGAAGCTTCACCTTACTCTGCGTCATTCTCGGGTTTCCCTGTTCTCTCCTTTTACCTCGCGCCCCGTGCATATGACGATCTGGCGGACGCGTTGGCGGGAATTGGACAATCCGGGTCGCCCCAAAAGTGAATATCGGCGGATCTCTCGGATGGGACGCGCTTGCCGCGGAACTCGTCATTCACGATCTATTTTTCCCCCGTTGTCCCTGCAAGCGAAAACGTGGTTCAGAGTTGAGAAAACAACAATCGGCACCTGGTGCTGTTTTTCAATTCCACAGAGACGCGTGCCACGACGCCCGTCATGGCCACCTCCGCCGAAGGCGTGATGCCGTCGCTGATCGCTTCCGGCGACTCGCCCCCCAGACCTCGCGAGCGATTGGGGACTGGGGTGGACGAAATGTGGAGGAAGGAGAGCGCGCTCCATGCCGAGGCTAGGAAGACCTCTCGAAGCCCGCTCGATCCCTTCGTCGACGCTTGCCTGCAGCTCACGGCGTCGTTCAGGGTGTACTTCAAGTTCCTTGTGACCATGGAGTCGCTTTTCTTGTCCATCATTTCCGTCGCATCGGTCCTGCTCTTCTCGCTTTACGAGGTCAAGGGACAGAGGCTCGCGGTAAACGTCTCATGGGCATTCATATCGTTCGCCATCGTCATGCCACTGACCAACTCGCTCAACGAGGCGTTCAGGAGGCGCGAGGAGGCACTCAGCCTGATCAGCGATGTCAAGGCGTACCTGTTGTCGTACTATCAGGGCCACAGGGACTGGGACTGGGGAGAGAACGGCCGAAAGAGGCTCCCCGCGAACCACGTCTCACACGTCAGATTCATCATCGCATCGCTGGTCACCGACATGCGCGACCTCCTCACGTCACCGCCCACCGCCAGGCAGATCCACTTTCACACGGCCAAGGGACGGACGCAGCGACGGAAGATGCGCGCGATCCAGCACGAGATCAGCGCGAGGTGCTGCGAGCACTTCGACCGCGTCTCGCTCGCTGTGGAGGAGCTCAAATACGGCGGGATGCCGGGTAACGAATCGGCGAGACTTCGGCAGTACGTCACGTTCACGATGCGAGCGTGGGAGAAACTCAAGATGATCAAGCGGTACCGCACGCCGATCGCCACGCGGGCCTTCGCCAGGGTGTACATATTTCTCCACCCGATATTCTGGGGGCCGTACTACGCGTACCTCGTGGAGCAGATGCTGAACGAGGACGCGGCGCTGGGCGACGCGATGATCTCGGGTTCCACGGCGCACAAGGCGATGGCGAACGTGTACGCGTGCGTGCTGTCGGTGCTGACGTCGCTGGCGATGCAAGGTTTGTTCAACGTGAGGTACAGGATGGAAGATCCGTTCCTGTGCGAGGTTGGCGCCGGTGAGAAGTACGCGGGGCTGGATCAGATTGACGTGGGGCGGGAATTTGCCGAATTGATGCGGTGTTTGTGTTCAGAGTTCAAGGACGCGGACCAGAACGAGGCTGGCGGGGGACCGAGTCGCAGGGTGTGGCCCGTGCCCAGCGAGTGCGCGATCGCCCACCTCGAGGTTGGGTCCGCGCTCGATGTTCAAACAATCATCCACCACACGAGGGAGGAACGCGTGTGAGGCGGATTTTTTTACAACACTCAACATTCGCCTTCACAGAGCCCTCGCCGCCTTCCTCGCCGCCGCGCCCGGCCGCCTGATCGCCCACGCCGCCAGTCCTCCCGTCGCGACGCACAGTGTCCCCCACGTCGCCGCGTAGTTCACGTGGTCCTGCGGGTTAACCTTGAAGTCCCTCAGGTCCGCCAGCGCCACGGGCGCCGGATACGACGCCTCCGCCGAGCCGCTCGGCCTCTTCCCCCGCGCGTTGTATCCGTTACCGGCGTACCTCCCCCCGTCGTGCACCAGCTGAACCATCTGGGTGTCTGGCGGCAGGCTCATGGCGGCGCACACCGCGGCTCTGTCGATCCAGTGCCACGCGCCGGCGGCTGGGTCGTTGGCCGGGGTGAACGCGCCGGGCGTCTCGCTCCTTCGAACCACGCCGGAGGTCTTGAGGCACGTCCCGCCCTTGGGCTCCACCCAGTCGTCGGGGGCCCAACCCCGGTTGACGATGATCGTCCGCCCCTTCCCGCGCCTGGGTTTGCACGCGGTGAGGACGACGGATCCCGGGACTGGCGTGCCGTGAACGCTCCTCACCCGGGGGCGGATCTTGATCGTCCGCCCCGTCTCGAGCTCGCCCTCCACCAGCACCCTGGCGTACTCGTCGGGTTCGACCCCGGCGTTCACCATGGCGGCGATGTCTCGCATGGTGAGGTCCGGGGCGGATAGCGCCGCCTCGCGCGCGTCCAGCTCGCCCCGCTTCCACTCGTACCGATCCAGCTGCCACTTGCACAGGAACGCGCACACCGCGCTGGGGCTGACGAGGAGCGCGTAACCGAGCAGCGAGCGAGCGCCGGCGCCGGGGGAGGTGCCCGCGTTCGCGCCGGCGGCGGATGCGGCGAAGCCGGCGGCGGAGGTGGTCATCCCGGCAGCGGCGCTCGCCGCGTCCTGGGATTGCTGGGTGCCCAACCGCGTCCAGGGCTGCTGGCCCCTGCGCGCGTATCCGTGCAGTGGCGCGCGCGGAGCGGCGGCCGAGCGGCGCGCGAGGCGTAGCAGCAGCGCGGACCTGGACATTTGCGACATCGTCGTGCGTTTCGACGCGCGTCAGAGTGAGATCCCGGAGCGCAGGCGAGCTTCGGTTTTCTGCGTTGTCAAGTCATCCCGTCAGTGCCACCCGTCAGTCAGATCGGATAACGCTTCGGCACAACGTCCTCGCGCATCATCCGCATCGACCCTGAGAACGATGGCTAAGGAGATGCGCATGAAGAGCCTCTCCGTGGGTGAGCTCTTCGGCGTCGAGGGCAAGACCGTGCTCGTCACCGGCGGCGCGCGCGGCATCGGCCTCATGATCGCGGCGGGTTTCGTCGCCAACGGAGCCAGGGTGTACATCGCGTCTCGCTCCAAGGATGCGTGCGAAGCAGCGGCTAAGAAGCTCACAGCCGAGGGCCCGGGAACGTGCGTGGCGCTCAGCGAGGACCTCTCCACCGAGGCTGGCTGCGTGAACCTCGCCAAGATGTTCAGGGCGAGGGAGGACCGGCTCCACGTGCTGGTGAACAACTCGGGAACGTCGTGGGGAGCGCCGCTGGAGAAGCACTCCGAGAAGGGATGGGACAAGGTGTACGCCCTGAACGTCAAGGGGATCTTCTTCCTGACGCGCGAGCTGCTTCCCGCGCTCGACGCGGGATCCACGACGACGGACCCGGCCAGGGTCATCAACATCGGCTCCATCGCGGGAGAACGGCCGCAGGTGTTTCCGACTTACTCTTATGATGCGAGCAAGGCGGCGGTCCACCACATTACCCGCAAGCTCGCGGACGAGCTCGCGGACAGGCGGCAAAAGGGCGGGCACGCCATCACCGTCAATGCTATCGCCCCGGGGTACGTGCCCAGCGCCATGAGCGACGGTCTGGCGATGTACAAAGAGAGCGAGGAGATCGCAAAGTCGGGTATCCCGCTAAGGAGGAAAGGTGCACCGCAGGACATGGCCGGCGCGGCGCTCTTCCTGTCCTCCAACGCGGGGGCCTGGATCACCGGGACGACGGTGCGGGTCGACGGAGGATTCCTCGCGAAGCTGTGAGACTATAGTACTCGTGTTGCCACTTCTAGCTAGCTAAATTATCGCGATCAGCGTCGTCCTCCTCCTCTGCCACCCTTTTTACCTCCTCCTCGGCCCCCTTTGCCCATGATTGTCATCAACTGACTGTCCTCCTCCCCGTCTCCGTCCCTGTTCCGCTTCTTCCCGCCCCCCTTCGCGTCGGCTTCCCTCATCTGCTGCTGCGCGATCCTCTGCGCCTCGTTCACCCGCTCGTTCATCAGCAGCACCGCCTCCTCCGGGGCGTCGTACGCGTCCAGCTTCTTCTGGATGAGGCGCTCAATCTTCTGATACAGCTCGACGTCGTACTGGGTCACCATGGTGATGGCGAGGCCGCTCCTGCCGGCGCGCGCCGTGCGTCCCACCCTGTGCACGTAGTCCTTGCTGTTCTGCGGGACGTCGTAGTTGATGACGACGTCAACAGCGGGGATGTCGAGACCGCGCGAAGCGACGTCGGTGGCGACGAGGATGTTGCGCTCGCCGGCTTTGAACTTGTTCAGCGCGCCGATGCGCTTGGGCTGGCTCATCTGGCCGTGGATGGGTATGGCGCCGAAGCCGAGGTTCCTCGCCACCAGCGCCAGCTTTCTGGTCTGGTCGCATGTCCTGGTGAACACCATCATCGTGGACGAGCTGAGCTCGTTGAAGAGGTAGTTGACGTAGCAGTCCTTGTGCTTGGCCGGGATGAAAAGGTAGTTTTGCTTCAGCGAGTCCACGGTGCTGTACTTGGCGCTAACCTCAACCTTGACCGGGTTACGGAGGCACGCGCGCTGAAGCTTGGCCACCTTACTCGTCATCGTCGCGGAGAACAGCTGCGTGCGCCTGTCCCGCGGGACGACCTTGAGGATCTGGTCGATCTCCTGCTCGAAGTCCAGGTTGAGCAGCCGGTCCGCCTCGTCCAGGCACAGCACCTGCAGCTGCTTCAGGGTGAACCCCTTGGTGTTGGTGAGGTGGTCCACGACGCGGCCGGGGGTGCCGACGACGACGTGTGGCCGCTTACCCAGCTGGATAGACTGCGCCATCATGTCGATGCCGCCCACGAGCACCGCGGTCTTGACGCCGATGCCGGCGCCCAGCGCCTCGAACTGCTCGGCGATTTGGATGGCGAGCTCGCGCGTCGGGGAGAGCACGAGCGCGAAGAACGCCTGGGGCTTGTCCAAGAGCTCCTGCAGGATGGGCAGAGCGAACGCGCCGGTCTTGCCGCTGCCCGTCTGGGCAAGGCCGATGACGTCCTTGCCCTGCAGGGCCTGCGGGATGGACTGCGCCTGAATCTCGGACGGCGCCTTCCACCCGAGGTCCGCCGCCGCCTCGGCGAGCTCCTCGCACACGCCGATGCCGAGGAAGGCCTCCTTCGCCTTCTTCTTCTCCGTCTCGTTCAGAACCACGGCCATTTCTACGGTGGCGGCGAGTCTCTTGCACGAGCGTGGTCGTCAAAGTGGGGCGGCGGTGGAGCGCCTCTCGGAAGAAAGGAAGACTTCTTCGGCGGCGGTCCGATCGTCTCAGCTCGCGGACGCTGACCCATTTTCGTGAAATTCGAGGTTTTGTGACTGGCGGCCATGAGAAAAACATCAGGTAAAGGCCTCCCGCCTCCCCAATTACCCTTTCCGATCGTGGTCGAAGGCGGGAGAGATCACAGCGTATCGCGCACGTAACAGGACGCCGCGGAGGGGACTGTCATCGCGGGTTCGAAAGATGGCGTCAACGGTGCACTACAAGTTCAAGTCCCAGAAGGACTATGACTCCATCGAGTTCGACGGCATGTTCATCTCGGTGGGAGATCTGAAGCGCCAGATCGTGGACAAGCGCGGGCTCGGCCGCGATCAGGCCATGGAGCTCCAGCTGACGAACGCGCAGACCAACGAGGACTACGAGGACGACGCCGTGTTGGTGTGGAAAAACACGTCGGTGATCGCTAAGCGCGTGCCGCGGGACCAGCTCGCGGCGGTGGGGTCCGAGGTTGGGTCCACCACCGTCAAGAAGACGGTGTACGTGCCGCCGCCCCAGATCCCGGCCGGGACGGAATTCAGGAAGCCACCCCCGCGACGGAACATGACCTACATCGCGCCCGGAGCGGCCGGTGCGGATGGCGCCCCCGCAGACACGAGCGCCGATCCGTCCATCGCCGCGCTCGTCAGCGGCGCGGCGTCCGCGTGGGAGACGGAGAAGGCGGCAGCCTCGGCCATGGGCCGAGGCGCGGGCAGGGGAGGCGGCCGAGGCGTTCCCGGCGGCGGGAGGGGCATGGGAGGCCGCGGACGCGGCATGGACACCAGCGGACCGCCCCCGCCCGGGTATGTCTGCTTCAGGTGCTCCGTACCCGGCCACTGGATCCACCAGTGCCCGACGAACGGCGATCAGAACCTCGACGTCGTGCGCATGAAGACCGCGTACGGCATCCCCCAGAACCGTCTGGAGCACACGGAGGACGGCGTGCTCGTCGCGCCGACCGGTGAGTCCACCTCGTTCAAGGCGGACGACGACGAGTTCTCGAGGATGATGGGGTTCCTCACCGAACGGGAGGAGGCAAAGGCGGGGACCGCGCTGCCCGCGCCCGGAGACGAGGGCGGGGGTGGCGGGGGCGACGCGGCGGCGCTCCCGGCGCCCGGTGATGAGGCCGCCGTCGACGGCGGGGGGGGCGGCGAGGGAGCCGCAGAGGACGGAGCGGGTGCCGAGGATGGAGCGAACGCCGAGGACGGCGGAGGGGAGGGCGCGGGGGGCGAGAACTTTCAGCCCCCGCTGCCCCCCGGCCCGCCCCCCCCCGGCGCGCAGCAGGCAACGGCGAATGGCATGCCCGGGATGATGAACCCCATGATGGGCATGGGAGGCATGGGAGGCATGGGAATGAACCCGATGATGGGGATGGGAATGGGAATGGGGATGGGGATGAACCCCATGATGATGAATCCCATGATGGGCATGATGGGAATGCCGGGCATGGACATCATGATGAACCCGATGGCGGGCCTCGCGGGTGGTGGCAGAGGAGGCATGGGTGGTCGCGGCGGCAGGGGCGGACGAGGCATCGTCGCCGCGCCTTCCGGCAGGGGACCTGGGACCGCCAAGGGGAAACCCATCAAGGTTGTCGTTCGGAAGAAGGGCGTCGGACCCACCGGGTCGGCGCCTCGTGACTCCCCCGGGGATAGGAGGGAAGACGACGAGGCTGAGAAGAGGTCCGGCGATGAGAACGAGGACAAGGACACCGCCCGGGAGGGAGACGACGAAGGCGGCGCCGACGGCGACGGCGATAAGAAAATCGACGACTCTCCCCCCGAGAAGAGGGAGGTTCGCCGGGTCGTCATCAAGAGGGACCGCGACCGCAACGTCAGGGAAAGATCTCCTGAGCCATCCGGACCGCGCAGGGTCGTCGTGGTGCGCAAGAGGGCTCGGTCCCCGGAGCGGGCTCGGTCTCCCAATCGATCGCGCGAGGATAGCCCCGACGGCGACGAAGGTGGCGGCAGCGGCAAGAAGAAACGACGCAACCGCGGTGGCAAAAGGCGTGGCGGCAAAGGAAAGGGCGGTGGTGGTGGTGGAGGCGGAGGAGGCGGTATCCTCTCCCGCCTTGGCAAGTAAGCCCTCAACTAAGCAGTAGATCCAAAGCGGCGAGACTAGACAGCTCGCTGGAAGAACCTGAAACTCAGCTCACAAGTTCGGCTGAAACTTCACCGAGTACCTGGTACTGCCGCGGTCTACTGACCTGTTTCGACACTGCTGCTGTCATGCTCCCTCCCCCTTTGCATCACTCCATCACAGGAATGACTTTCACGACTACGCTCTGACTTACCTGCCCTGACCTTCTCCGTCTACTCGCAAACGATTGTTGAAATGAAAGATGAATGATGATGATAACACTAATCGTAACATTAAGTCTTACTTGTGCGCGTGAACGTCAAATGACTCGCGTCCCCATTAATCGCACCCTAATGCTACTCCTTCTCGACAGTCGCTTTGAATGTCTCCAGCTTTCGCCTATGTTTATCTACCGGAATCCTCTGCCTCACGTCCTCCAGGTAGCCGAGATCTATGTCCGCGGTCGCTATGCCGATGCCGTTGTCCGGATCCTCGAGTTTGGCCAAAACCTTCCCCCACGGGTCAATGATGATCGCGTGTCCGTAGCTCTCCCGTTTCTCGCTGTGAACCCCTGCCTGCGCCGCGGCGATGACGTAGCTCTGCGTCTCGATCGCCCTCGCCCTCAGCAACACCTCCCAGTGTGCCTCACCCGTGGGTTTCGTGAACGCTGAAGGTACTAGCATGATCTGTGCGCCCATCTCGTGCCTCAGCCGCGAGTACAGCTCGGGGAAACGCAGGTCGTAGCACACCGTCATGCCAAGCCGCCCTATCGGCGAATCAGCCGCGACGATTGCATCGCCGGGTGACGCCGTCTTACTCTCCATCAGCACAGGGCCGTTCGGAATGTCGACGTCGAACAGGTGGATCTTCCTGTAACTGGCGCACACGTCCCCGTCGGAGTTCACGAGGACGTGCGTGTTGTACCTGTGATCCGCGTCCGGTCCTGTCTCCGGAAAGCCCCCAAGGGACAGCCACACACCGGTGTCCTTCGCCAGCTGCCTGTACCGTGCCATCAGCGGGCCGTCCAGGGGTTCCATCACCGCCAGCGCGTCATTTCCCGCTATTCCGATGTACGCGAAACACTCGGGGAGGAAGAGTATGGAGCACCCCTGCGAAGCCGCGGCCCTGGCGAGCGTCGAGCACGTCTCGAAGTTCGCCTCCACATCGTTGGTGGCCCGCATTTGCCCCACCGCGGCTTTGGAGACGCCAGCGCGCTTCGGTGGGGGTTCCATCGCCGCTGCTCGCGTCACCGTCCTGGTTCGCGATGCCAATGATCTCGTCGAGGCGCGAGCTCGCACGAGTCGGGCTCCAGAGCGAAGGAGCGACGCCCCGCTCATCGGAGAGTGAGCACCTGTCCGGATAAAACGCAACCCTCACTGGTATCGGCGTTTTTTTCGGCAAAAACGTGAAATGACGTGTGACATAACAACGGAGGCAGTAGAACAGCGCCAGAAAGCCGGACGCAGAGCGAGGGTTGACACCTTGCTCCGCGGGTTTCCGCCTTTCGAGGGTCTCGGCTCCATACCGGCTCGGGCACTAGGCCCTTTCGATTTGGATAGGGGGGAGGAGCGACGCGAACCGAATTCCGTGACTCACAATTAACCATGGTGCGAGATTCGGGCGACAGCTCAGCATGCCGGCTCGGGGCTTCCAAGGGCGCGGGGTTTTGCGTCCCCTTCCCCGCCGGTCGCGTTCAATTCGGCCATGACGGAAACCCCCTCGGTGTTTGAACCCCAACATCTTCGTTCGGACCCTCGACGGGGCCACGGGCAACTTTGGCAAAAGCGACGCGACGGGATCTCCTCACGACACCCGCGACTCACGACCCGCCTCCCTTTCCCCCGCCGGCTACGCAGGGTAACAAGATGTCGACGTCGACGTACGTCATGACCAAGATGGGCCTGATGAAGAAGAAGAGCTCGGTTGACCCGAAGTACTGCCGCCCGCAAGGCCTGTACAGCTCGCACAACCTCAACCTCAAGAAGCTGAAGAAATTGATAATCGCGGGCAAGTTGGCGCCTTGCTACCCGGGGCAGGAAGGGGCGGAGGTGGCGGCGGAGGCGGGGTCCGATAAGGGCACATCACGAGTGAGCGTGGCCAAAGGAACTTACGCGGCGCAGGGTTACGGCGACATCGTCCTCGACGAGTGCCCGATCTGCTTCCTCAACTACCCGTACCTCAACGTCAGCCGGTGCTGCAGGGCGTGCATATGCACTGAGTGCTTCCTGCAGGTCAAGGCGCCAGCAGAGGGCCAGTCGGTGCAGTGCCCGTTCTGCAAGTCACACGGGTACAGCGTGGAGTTCAGGGGGCAGAAGACGGAGGCTGAGCGCACGGCTCAGCAGAAAGAGGAGGCAGAGGTTGCCGCCGCGGTTGCGAGGAATCGAGAACACCTACTCGCCGAGGAGCGCGAGCGAGAGAAGCGACTGTTGGAACGGCGGCGAAGCATGGGAACCGAGGGTCCGAGCACACCGGGGACCCCCGCGCAGGGTGGAGAAAACACCAACGACAACGTCGACGACGAGCACGTCCCCGAGGGTTGGGAGGAGGAATACGCCGCGATGACGCCTCAGAGGCCGGACCCCGAAGCCAGGCGGGGTCGATGGGTCAACTCACCACCCACGCGCGACGAGTTGCGTCGCGCCAGGCACGAGTACCGCGGGAGGATCTCGTCGAGGCAGCAGGCCGCGCGCGACGCGGCGGTGAACGAGCGCGAACTTTTGAGGCAGCTCGCGGATCAAAGGCAACGGCGGACGCGCTCGGGGCTGAGGCGGCAACGGGATAACGCCAACGCGATGGACCCGGCGTACCTGCGCCGCATACAGGATTTTGTCCCCGCGCACCTGTTGGACAACGCGCCGGACGAGGCACTGATGGCGGCGGGTGACCTGGACATCGAGGACGTCATGGTCATGGAGGCGCTCTACCTCTCGTTGCAGGAGCAGGAGCAGAGGGAGCAGAGGGAGAGGGCGCAGCGGCAACTGGCTGACGGGGAGGACACAGAGGTGGCCGCAGCAATCGCGCAGGTCGAGGCGGCAGAACGGGAGCGACAAGACGAGGAGGACGCTCTACCCACCGCAGAAGACATCGAGGGAGGGAACTTTGACTATGACGAAGAAGGGGAAGATGAGGAAGAGGAGGAGGAAGAGGAGGAAGAAGAAGATGCGGACGACGACGAGCGCGACCGGGCCTCCGCGGATGCCGCCGTGGAGGCCATCACCGCGCTCCGCACGTCGTCCACTGCGAGCCGGCACTCCACGGACCAGTACCTCGAGGATATCAGGCGACTGAGGGTGGCCGGGTACGACGAAGATATCGACGACGACGATGACGACGAGGAGGAGCGCGACGAGCACGAGCACGAGCACGAGCACGAGCACGAGCACGAGGTTGACGACGATGACTACGTCAGCCCCGAGAATCTTCTCGCGTCGCCGCCGCGCACCTCCGAGGATGGGGTGTACGCGTTTGGGATATCTCCCGCGGATGTCCTATCCGCGACCGCCGACGCGACGGAACGGACGGCGGACGCGCTGGAGCGAAGCGCCGAGGACATGGACCGCGCGCACGACGCGCAGGAGGCTTCGCTGCAGCGCATCCTGCGCACGCTCACAGCCAATGCGGACGCGATTGCCTCGCTGTCGCGGTCGCGCGCGAGCGAGGCTGCGGCGAGGGAGGCGAGGGAGGAGGTGGAGGCGTTCGTCTCCGAGGAGCTCGAGGCCGAGTTTGAGGAGGAGGAACCCGTGCCGACGCTCTCGCCGGGCGACAGCGAGAAGAGCCTGGGTTCCCAGTTCAATCCGGTGCAGACGATTCGTCGCCACTCCTTCACCACCGATGACATCGCGGAGACGGTGCGTCGCGTCGTGTCTGAGCTGGCTGATTTCTCCCCGGATGAGACGGCCGAGGCTGCGGCTTCCGAGGAGGTGTTCCGCCACCGAACCGCGGATATCGTGTCCAACGTTGTGGCGCAGCTGGGTGATTTCTCCGGTGATGAGGTTGAGATGTCGCGTGCAGAGGCTGAGCTCCACCGGCACGAGCTGGCCGAGTCGGTGGCTCGAGCGGTGTCTGAACTTGCGGACTTTGGTTGGACCCTACCCGCTTCCAGCCCTTCAGACAATCGGTAGCTTTAGTTTGAACTTCAACTTCATCGTAGGTTCGTCTCTAGTAGCTAGCTAGCGTCCAGACCCCTTCGTCGCGCGTCGGCGGCGAGTTCCTCGTCTTCTTCGCTCAAGTACTCCACCTCCACGTCACCCTCCTCCTCCTCCTCGTCCTCGTCGTCGTCTTCATCTCCGAACAGTTGTCTGGTGAGGAGCTCCTCCGCCTCCGCGTCCGCCCGAACCACGTCCTCGACTGGTCCGCCCTCCAAGCCGGCCTCCATGATGTTGCCCCCCGCCGTGCCCTCCTCTGCCGCGACGGCGCCGTCAACGTTCGGTTCGAGATTGTCCAATATTTCTGCCACTATGTTGTCAGCCGCGTTGGTGATCGGGTCCCCGTCCCCACCTTCCTGCTGTGCCAAAATTTGCTCCTGAATAAAGTTCATGATCTGTCTCGGGTTCAGGTCAGGATGTCTTTGCTGCAAGATGTGGAAGAAGTTCGGCACGGGGTGTACCTCTCTCATCCGATGGCCCGGCCTGTGCTGCTGGTTGAAGCGGCCCTCAATGGCGCCGAGCCGAGGGCCGCGCTCCACGAACCTGGCCTCGACCAAACCGTGACACGCGCCGCAAAGATCGAAACCCATGCGTTCGGGGCAATCGATGCACCTGAACCTTCGACCTTTGATGGGGTAAACCCCGCACGCGTCGCATCCCACGGCCACGTGCACAAACGTCTCTGGGTTCGGCCTCAAGTCGTCCACGTCCACGTCCGCTTCGCCACCCTCGGGGACAGCGCCGGGCAAGGGGTTTGCCTCCTCTTCCTCCTCTTCCTCCCCATCATGATCCTCCTCCTCCTCCCCATCATGATCCTCCTCCTCTTCCTCTTCCTCTTCCTCTTCCTCAGCCAGTTCCGTCTCCGCGTTCAACCGCGCAGCCTCTTCTCGCGCCGCCGCCTCCCTCCGAACCCTCTCGGCTATCGGGCTGGCCTCGATGACTCTTTGCATCAGTTTGCACACGGCGGGCATCTTGTCTCCCACGACCCTCATGCGGCAGTCGCCGCACGGGCACAGGCTC
>Ga0181573_10001691_pt1 | contig 21269 bp, 15 predicted proteins | sample 101ome_25_FD_148643 | JGI IMG/M metagenome (GOLD analysis project Ga0181573, IMG submission 148643) | Coastal salt marsh microbial communities from the Groves Creek Marsh, Skidaway Island, Georgia - 101409BT metaG (spades assembly) | ecosystem: Environmental > Aquatic > Marine > Intertidal zone... | reverse complement strand
GGGGGCTGTGGCGTAGACGGGAGGACCCGCCCCCGATACGTGGGGGGCGACCCCGGGAGGGGCGCCGCCTAAGAGAAGCGACGGGGGTGGGGGGAGGCCGGCGGCCCAGGGGAGGCCGGGGGGGGGTGGGGGGGGGTAGGCGGCGTGGTACCACAGGACCGAGGGGGCTGGGGGGGGCGGAGGGGGGGGCTTGGGGGGCGGCGCCCAGGCGGGAGGCGGGTTCCCGGCGAGTCTCGAGCGTAGATCCGCAACTGCCGAGGCGACGCGCGTGGGAGGCGGACGAGAGGGCGGAGGGCAATCGTCACCATCGGCTTTCGCGTCCCCGCTGACAGGGCGGCCGGCAGCGCCGTTTTCCGGCGCATTCGATGCTTCCACCGCCACGTTTGTTGATCCGGTCAACTCGATACGATCATTTACTGGGAAAGAAGACCGAGCCGCGGGGCTGGAGCCTTGGATCGAGCCGGGTGAAAACATCTGACCTGGAGGCCGAACGGCCGAAAGCCAACGGCGTTTTTCCTGTCTCTACGCTGCGAGATCGACTGCGAGCTCGGGGCACGGGTGATATGAGACGGTTTCGGTCAGAATCACACCAGGATTAGGGGCGTAGAGTTCGGGAGCCGCGCTGGAGAGGCCAGTCTGACTGACAGCCGCGGCTGACCCCTTCCTCGCCAGAGAGCGCGAAGTCGCGGGTCTTGGTCCGCGACGAGGGTCGATTTTCCGACCTCAGAATCACGCGGGGGTCGGGCGATTGACTATCGGGAGTCGAGGGGCCCCGTCTTCGGGCCGGCTCTCCACAGCACTGTCGTCGAGAACAAGGCGTCAAACCCCCCTCTCTCCGTTATGCACAAGACGAAAGCAGAGTCACGAGGTCGTCGAAGGTATCTCCTCGACACCCGGTCGCGCCGGCCGGCGACCCGCGGTCAGAGAGCCTGGCAGCCAACGACCTCGTCTTTCTCGGGCTCGTCACACTCTGCCTCCCTTTTCGACCGCCATGCCGGCTCTCCTCGCCGGCTCGCCGCGGTGCCGCGCATGCGGCATCGTCGAGGTGCCTCGCTACTCGACGCCTCGGAGCGCGCCCCTAGCGCAGCGGCTGAGAAGGTCCCAGCCGCGTCGGGTGGTCGCCGTCGCTGCGGCAGAGGAGGGACCTGTGGGTGCCGCCCCGCCCGCCTTCGACGCCCGCCGCGCCGTGCTTCTCGCTAAGGCGGCCTTCGAGGCATATAACGATCCCCGGGGTGCGACCACTCGGTTCCGGGACGTGGACGCGGCGGGGACCGAGGCGAACGGGTGACGGGTGGGGAAGGGCAGGGGCCGCGTGGGAGGGGCCGCGTGGGGGGTCACCCACATCCCACGTCCAATGCCCCGTCCCCCTCCCCCCGGCGTTCTCCCTTGCAGACCGTCTATTTGGATCCTTCCTTCGTCTTTCGGCGCTTTCGGGGCCTGCTGGAGGTGCGGGTCGAGTCCGCGACGCTCTATGGCCCTGCCGTCTCTGCCCCCCTGACCCAGCTCCGGGCTCGGCTCAGCCTAGCGGGTGACTCGGGCGTGGCCTCGACGGCCGAGGCTCCCGCGCGGGGTGGTCGGCCTGACTGGAAGGGGGAGCGGCTGGCCCTGTGGAGGCCACGGGGCGAGCCGGGGAGGCTGCTGCGGGTCTCCATTCGAGCGGGGGGAGGCGTAGCCTCCCTGATGGGCCGCACCGCCGCGGGGGACGGTTTTCTGGATCTCGACGCCCTCGAGGCGTCGGGCGCGCTGGGGCGGGCAGGCGACGTGGGCTTGGGCCGGCTCCGGACCCCGCCGGCCCTGCTCGACGCCCTGGACCGTCTCCCGGGGGGGAGCGCGGTGCTGGCCTTGCTTGCACCCTTTTCCTCCTCGGTCAAGGTGCCCGTCCGCGGCCCTGACGGCCCCGCGGGCGATGTATCGGTGCGGCTGCGGGAGCTGCCCTTTGACGCAGCTGAGACGGGGGCTTGGGATCCGCCTTCGGAGGTCCGCGCCGCTCTCTCCCTCTTGGGGAGGGCGACGAGCACCGACTCCTCGGCCCTGTCCGAGGCCGAGGCCGCCTGGGGCGCCCTCGCCGCCCGTGTCCGCGAGGGGTTCCGGGTGCCGCCTCGCCTCGCCCCCGTGGCCTTTGTGGAGAACATGGGGACCGACACCCAGTGCTATGTGCTGGCGGACCGGGGACGCCGTGAGATCGTCGTGGCCTTTCGGGGCACGGAGCAGGCGAGATAGGAGAGACGAGAGGGACCTGATGAAGCAGAGGGACCAGAGGAACGTGAGGGACCAGACGCGGGGTGACGACGCCCCGGAGGCCACCGCTCCAATGGCCACCGGGGCGTTGTCGCCCTGGCCATCCGTTGTCGCTGTCGGCCGATGGGATGGCCCCCCCTGCGGTTGGCCGCATTCTCTCGCGACGCTCCCTCGCCAACCCACTTTCCACCGCCCCCAACCCCCCTGCCAGGTCAAGTGGAGGGATCTACTTACCGATCTCTCGTTGGCGCCCACGTCCCTCGACCCCGAGCGATCGGAGGGGGCGGGCGGAGGGGTGCTGGGGGTGGCGGTCGACCTCGCGCGGCGGGCAACGGCGCCGCCAGTCCCCGCCGGCAAAGACCACGCGCCTCAGGTCCACCGCGGTTTTCTTGCCGCGCACGACTCGGTCGCGGCACGGGTGGCTGCTGTCGTCGACGCCGTCGTTGACGAGGAGGAAGGAGAGGAGGAGGGAGGGGAGAGAGGCGATCGCGGCAGCTCCGCCCGCCCGTGGCGTGTCAGCGTCACCGGCCACTCGTTGGGCGGCGCACTGGCGACGCTGAGCGCGGTCGACCTTCATCGGCTGTCCAAAGGGCGATATGTCGTGGATCTCCTCACCTTTGGCGCCCCCCGCGTGGGCGACCGCAACCTCGTCGAGGCCGTCGAGAAGGCATGCGCGCGCGGCGGGTGTTTCCGCGTCGCCAGCGAGCGCGACGTCGTGGTGACGGTGCCCAAGCTGCTAGGCTACGCCCACGCGGGTGTCGAAATCCGCCTGTGCGCTGACGGGAGCGTCCGCGAGGCCGGCGCTTTGTTGATGGATGGACGGGGGGGAAGAGAGGTGGCCGCATCCCTGTCCCGGGAGCTCGGGCTCAGCCCCGGCCCCGTCCTCGGTCCCTGGGAGCAGGAGGCCGCCGCGGTGACCCAGGCCTTGGGCAGGGCCGAGCTCGAGGCTCTCGTCAAGGAGGAGCTGCTGGTGTTGATGCATCTAGCCGACGGCACCGCCCTGGCGCATCACATGGAGGACGTCTATCTCGATGCGCTCCGGGCTTGCTGGGAGGGGACGGGGAGCGAGGCGGAAAGCGACTGAGGAGGAAGCCCGCCGCCATCTCTCGGGGCTGGGGTTCCGAGGCGCCGGCGTCGGTCAAACATCTCTCCCTTCGTCTCGCGTGTTTGACTGACTCAGTTCAGTGACTTTTCCTCACCCCCCTCCTCGATGCGGCCCCACTGCGATGTCCCGCAGAGCCCGCCAGGGGCCTTCGTGTCCCTTCTGGCTTACTGCTTTGTTCTATCTCGAGGCGAGAGGGGGCGGTGAAGGAGCACTGCCGTGCACATTCCGCGCGACGGCGACAAGCGCGCCCGTCGCTTGACATCCCCGGCTCAGGACGGCCGCTCGGGTCGCGCCTCGGGGTGCCTCATCTCGAGAACGCCCAGGATAACAATTTACGCGCGGTGAAACCTCCCATCGTGGCCCCCGAGCCGAGAACGGGGGGGCGCGTCCTGCTGATCGAACGCGATCGGGACGCGGCGTCGTTCGGGTCGCTGTCGCTCGTCACGTACCCGGGACAGCGCGGCTTTCGGCGACCGACGAACGGCGACGGGACGCGTGTCGGTGCCAAGTGCCCGGAACCGGGTTGGCCGTTGACGCGTTCGCGGTTCTTTTTTATCTCCTTTCGCGTCCCGCGGGTTGCGATCGGTCTCGCGCTCGGCGCGAACCGCGTCCCGCTCGACGAAGGCTTTTCGACGGTGACCCGGGCGACGGCGTTTCGTCGGCCGTCCGCTGTTTTGGCCTCTCCCGGCACGTGCGATCACCGATCCGACGGTCGCATTCTCGAGGCTCAGAGCCACGGTAGAGAAAGAGTGCCTTAGCGTGTGCTCGGTCCCTTCCCGTCCCCGACGTGGACGAGGAGGGGGCCTGGCCCCCTCTTGCCGGAGGACGCCCACTGCGCAGCCACGAGGTGTGGGCCCAATGCGCCCAGGCCGGACCAGGCTTGGACGAACCGCACTCCTCGCACCCCTGACTACCCCCCACCCCCCCCCCGATCCCGTCCACCCCATCAGGTTCTCCTCTGGACCTTCTGCCTGGTCAGCCCTTTCGTTGCGTGTGCCGGGGCTGCCTCATACGACGCGTCCGGCTTCTTCCAGCGCCAGGTCTCTGCCTTCTCAGGCATCTCGTCTAGCTTCGGCGGCGTCGACCACCCTCACTTCGACCCCCTCCCTTCGTCCGTCCTTCCTTACGAGGCGGGAGGTGTCCTAGCCTCCCTCTCGGACACGTTCGGAGGTCCCGCCGTCGGCCTCGCCCTCGAGGAGGAGGACACCGATCCACCCGGGTTCCGAGCGAAAGACCTAGGTCCACGCCTCCAGGGTCTGCCCGTGCAGTCGGGCATCCCAGGCGCGTGGACTGGAGTCAAGGTCTTCGTCTGAGCGACAGAGAGAAACTCCCCTTCCCGTTTCTCCTTCCCGCCGCTCCCGACGTTCCTTGACTTCTTCCCTTCTTTCGTTGCAAGACAACAACAACACAAAACACACCGCTAGGCCGACCGCCTCTTCCAACAACACAAACACCGCCAACTTAACACTTCCTCGGTCTCCTCTTGTCGTCATGGAGGCCTCCAACCGCACCGGAGAACGCCCCAGCCGGTCTCGCCGCGGGACCCCTCGCCGGTCTGCCGACCGCCCCCGCCGGTCCACCTCGCCCGATGCCGCTGCCGCCCCCACGGCGTCCGTCACTATGGCCAACGCCCAGCGCGTCAGCAGGGCTCCCATCAAGGCCCCTCCCGCGCAGCAGACCAAGCGGGCCACCAAGCCCCTCACCGACATCGCCGCGGGCGCCCTCGCGCGCGTTGCCAGCCAGGGCACCATCCACCCCATCGACTCGCTCAAGGTGCGGGCCCAGGCCGGGGCCAGCACGGGCGGCTGGAGCAAGTTCTCCAAGCTCGTTCCCCCCGCCGGATGCACCGACTTGGGAGCCCACTCGAGATACGTCTTTGGTAAGGCAATTCCGAAGGTCGCGACCCTCTACAAGGGCGTATGGGGTGCTGCGTCGGGCGCCGGTGTCGCCATCGGAGCCTACTTCGCATGCTATGGCGTCGCCCACAACGCCCTCGCCAACGCGCTCCCCGACTTGAGCCCGGGGGCCACGGCCCTCTACGCCGGAGGAATCGCCGCGGCCGGATCCTCGATCGTCAAGGTGCCCATCGCGGTGTGCGTCCGGTCCGTCCAGGCGGGCATCTACCCGGATGCCCTCTCGGCGGGCCACGCCATTGTCAAGCGCGGCGGGCCCTCGGGGCTCTTTTGCGGCTTCGTGCCCACGGTGCTGGAAGACATCCCAGACATGGCGTTCAAATTTGCAGCATATGAGTCGCTGCGGTTGGTGCACCAACGCTTGATCGGCGACCGCAGGGCCACACCCGCCGAGGACTTCGCCATTGGCGCCGCCTCTGGCGCCTTCGCCGCCGCCGCCACCACGCCCCTTGACGTCATCAAGACCAACATGATGGTGAGCGCGGGCGGCGAGCGCCTCGGGATGATCCAGGCCGCGCGGAAGGTCCACGCGGCCTCGGGCCTCAGGGGCTTCGCCGCGGGCGTTGGGCCCCGGGCCATCTCCAACGGGATCAACTCTGCTGTCTTCTTCTGCTTCTTCGAGGCCCTATCCCGCGCTTTCAAGAAACAGACCGCCGAGGCCGCGGCCCGTCGGGCCCTGCGCGCCGAATCCGAGCGGCTTTCGCAGCGGCCCGCCCGGGGCCGCGCATCGCCGGTCCTTGCTCGCGTCGCCGCCAGGCTCGGGGGCGGTGCCGTTGATGATGCCATCTTCTCCCGGGACGAGCTCGCCTTGCAGCCTGCCAGCATCTCCCAGGGCGTCGCCAAGACGCTCTTGTCTTCCTCCGAGACCCTCAACTGAGGGAACCGATAACCCTATCGGTTCCCCCTTGGGGAGGAGGACGGCGGTCGACAACGTCGGGGCTGTAGCGCGCTTGTCGTCCCCCCGAGGAGCCCTCTGGGGGCACCTTGGGATGACTGTGCGCCGATCCCCTCGATCCCGTCCCAACCGGATCGTGATGCATGCGTGATAGAAGAACGAGGTTGGCGATGCCCCGTGACGATGTAGACACTGTCGCGGGGTGACGCCTGGCCTCCCTTGCCCGTGCGTTCCGCGCCGCTGACACTTGGCGGTGTCGGCGCGGAGCAGTGCGCGGGCGGGGGGAGCAGGGGCCGACTGGTCGGGGTCCCCCTTTGTTACGCGAATGGTGTGTTCCAGAGCCCCAACTCGCCCGCCCAGCTGGCCGCCCCCCCCGCCCACCCCCTCAAAACCCGCGCGGCTGATCCGACAAGCAATCGATTCGACAGATGATCTCATTCTACCCTCGTCAATCGTCCCCATCCTCGCCCCCAACCTACTCGTCTGGCCCCGCGAGGCGAAAGCGCCAGGCCACCAGCGTGGGCCCCTCCCACCACCCCGGCGCCCCTGGCCAACACGTGAGATCCGAGGGGTCTTCGGCCGCATCGGTATCGGGCGCCCCCGGGGCTTCGTCCCCCGGCAATACGCAGAGAGGTGGAGCAACGAGGATGCGGCGGGGAGGAGCTCCGCCCCCGGAAGAGGAGGAGAGGCCCGCGACGACGGCGGCGGGAGCGCCCGCCACCAGTCGGACAGGGCCCCCAATCCGGAGGAAGCCGTCAGGGTCGCAGTGGGGATCCATGCGTAGGAGCGATGCCAGGCCCGGCCCGTCGGCGACGACGCAAGAGGCCACAGCCAACGAGGGGCCCACGCGAAGGGCCCCGGCGCCAGGCGCAAGGTCGAGGGCGAGGGGGCCGGGCCGCGCCCCGGGCACAAGGGGGTCAGGTCGGCCGCGGTCGGTGTCGCAGTCGACGAGGGCGGCGAGCCGGGCGGCAGGCCCCCCGGCGGGCAGGTGCCCGCAGGCGCCGCCGCCGCGGCGGGGGGTCGTCGTCGGCGGCGGGGCCGGCAGAGAATTCAAAAATGCGGCGAGGGCGGCGGGACCCCGTCCGGTGAGGTCGCCCACTGTGGGGGCCGCTGTCCGCGCCGAAGGGCGGGGGGGAGGTGGGGTGGCGACTACAGCCGTGGGAGTGACGGGGGCTTGGGCGGCGGGTGCAGCAGCGGGGGGGGGCGCGACGACGGCCCCGACGCTCCCCCCCCCCACTCCGAAGAGAGCCCCGGCGAGGCCGCGGACGGCCGAAGCGGAAGAGGGTGCGGGCGCCGGCGCCGCCGTCTCTGCTGCCGCCGCCATGGATGACGGCCCGTGGCCGGCGACGGGCCCGACGACACTCGTCGGGGCCGCGCGGGCGACGACGCGAGCGTGGGGGGCTCCCCGGAACATGGGGTGGGCGGCGCGGCGCTTGGGCGGGGGGTGAGACCGCAGGCGGTAGGCAACAGCAGGCGGCAGCGCCGGGCAAGGCGGCGTCGGGGCGAGGGGCGGCGGCGGCGGCTCGGCTGCCCGGCGGGCAAGGGCGGGTGTCAGGGCCGCTGATCCCGACGCCGACCGGTGGGGAGGCGCGAGGGACGGGGTCCGCGAGTCCGACTCGGCGGGAGGGTGGGCTCCGGTCATCAAAAGTCCTTCGATGATGTCTTGCGCGCCACCACCGCCACCGCCGCCGTCGGGGGAGCCCGCGTCGGGCCAGCGCCGACCGGAGCCTGTGCCGCCCGGAGGGGGGGCGGCGGCGAGGGGTGCCGCGCGCCGGCGCCGACCGAGAACGGGGCGGGGGCGGGGAAGGGCGCCTGCGTTGATTTTCAGGGTGGGAAGTGGGAGGTGAGCGTCGCGTGAGGGTGGCGTGCCCGGCCGACCGGGTTGAAGACGAGACTGAGCTCGCCTCCCGCCCAGCTGAGGATTGGACCGCCACGCGCCGGCGCCCGCCGACGCGGCGGGGAAGGCGGTTGTGCGGTAGAGTGCCGACTAGGAGCCACCGCGACGCGGTGACGGCGGCGAGGGCGACCCCGACGGCGACACCGCGCCAAGAGCAGCGCTCACACGGCGCAGCGCGGTGACGACGGGGCCGCAACCACGGCGCCCCTCCTCTCGTCACTCGCCCTGCGCTGCGACGGCTGACGCCTCGTCAGTACTGCCAGCATAGTCTTCGTCCCCTCCCCACGCGACGCGATGGTGTTCGTCGTCCATGAAGGCCAGAGGGGGCCGGCTGGCCAAGGCGTCGAGGAACGCGACCAGCACCAGCGACGCGGGGGGAGATGGGGAAAGCGGGGGGACTCGAAGGGCTTCTGCCCCTTGTCTCCAGCTAAGAGGGACGAGGGGAGATATTCGACCAAGAATTCAACGAGAGGCTCAGCGGCGGGTCGCATGTCGGCGCGAGTGTTTGGTGGGACCCCGCCTCGTGTCGTCGGGCTTTCCCGGCCGCCTCAAACGTCGACACCGGCAGTCACGGCATGGCGGCGATTATTACGACTCCTGTTCTCCTTCTGTCCGGAGCGGGACCGAGCCCCGCCGCGCGAAGCGGCCCGAAGGTCGTCGTCGGGAGCGGGTCGGGGCGCCGTCGCCGAGAGGCGGCCATCTCTTCCTTCCCCCGCCTCCCCGCTTTCTGCAGGGTCAGGAATATGACCTGCGGCGGATCAGTCTCGGCCGCCGCGTCGACGTCGCGCCCCGACGACATTCCGCTCGCCGAACTCCAGGCGAGAGTCATCAACGCAGACCGGGCCGCCACGGACGACGACCTCACACGCCCGGCCGACCGTCGGCTACCCCCGCCCCAACCCCCCGTCCCCGTCTTCGCCCCCGTGCACAGGCCGCGGCAATCGCGGCGGCCCGCGCCGGCCGCGACGTCGTGATGGCTGCGGCGGATTTACCTCGGCAGATCGAAAAGAAGGGGACAACCGACCTCGTCACGGCCACGGACAAGGCGTCCGAGGAAGCCGTGCTCGAGGCACTGCGGTCGCGCTTTCCCTCCCATGCGATTCTCGGGGAGGAAGGGGGCGTGACGGGAGACACAAGCTCCGAGTACCTGTGGTGCGTCGACCCGCTTGACGGCACCACCAACTTCGCCCACGGCTACCCCTCATTTGCCGTCTCCGTCGGGGTGCTGCGGCGGGGCGCGCCTGTTGCGGCCTGCGTGGTCGCCTTTGTCGGGGGCAGAGGGGCATGGAGCACGCGCGAGTACGTCGCCAGTTTGGGCGAGGGGGCGACGTGCAACGGGAGGGCAATCTCGGTGACGGACACGGCGGATTTGACGGATTCTCTTTTGGTGACGGGCGAGTGGATGCGAGCGGGGCAGGGCGAGGAGAGATCCGGCCGCGCGCGCCCTCGCTCGTTCCGATTAGCGCCATCGCCCCGCCCTCACAGACTGGCCGAGCCCCGATCCGGCCCTCGCAGGATTCGGGTACGAGCACGACGCAGCATGGAGCGCCAATATCGATCTCTTTCGGTATTTCACCGATGTGACGCGGGGCGTCAGACGCCTGGGCGCCGCGGCCGTCGACCTTTGCATGGCCGCCGAGGGAGCCGTAGACGGGTACTGGGAGTACCGCCTCAAGCCCTGGGACATGGCCGCAGGCGTGTTGATTTTTACCGAGGCGGGAGGTCACGTGACGACGATGGATGGGGGGCCGTTTTCCGTCTTCGATCGGTCCATCTTGGCTGTCGGGCCCAAGCTTTACCCGCGGGTGTTGGAGAAGACCCGACCCAGCGTGGAGACGCTGCTGAGCGAAGGGGTGGATCTGTCTCGGTGGTTTGTTCCGGAGGGCTACACCGCGCTGGGCGACATCCCAACAGAATGAGCGGTTGAAACCGCCGCCTCTATTGGCCCACCACTTGCCCCCCCTTCTCCCGCGCCAGAGCGAGCGCGATACGGGCCTCCGTCCGGGGCGACCCCGGCTCACCGCTCCCCTCCCCATAGCCGCGTCCGAGAAGCTCGGCAAGAGTCGCTGCGGCGGCGAGGGCCCGGTCGGCTCCGCCGCACGCCGCCGCCGTGCGCGCGAGGTCTGTCAGAGCCTCTAATGAAGAGACGTCATCCCCCCCCGGGCTGACACCCCCCGCGAGGCCGTCGGCGGCCCGTTGCGCCCGGGCCAGGGCCCTGTCGGTGCGAATGGGGTCAGCAAGGAGAACACCTGAAAGAGACTCCGCGGCGCGGCAGCACGACTCGATTTGGTCGGCACGACGGGCAAGACGGCCAACGCTCCCCAGCAGAGCGTCCGCGAGGTCTCCTTTCCCCTCAGATGACAACGCCCGGCCACACATGGCCAGCGACGACCAAAGGCTTGACAAGGCGACTCGACGGCCGGCGCTGGTGGGCATGTCATCCTCGAGAATGAGAAGTGCCCGTTCGAGGCAAGCCCGGACGCGCGGGGCGTCGGGGGATCCTGGCGCAAGGTAGCCGGCCCGCACGGCCTCGGCATTAGCCGCCGACAGGGCCACATCAAGGCCCGCGAGGGCCGCGGACCCACCGGCAGCCGAGGCAAGGGCAGACGCTACTTGAAGAGCCAAGGGCGATGACCCGTCAACGCCCAGAGAAATGGCGCGCGCCGCCAGGGGAGGCAGCATGGCCGCCAGCGCGGGTACCGAAGGACTATCGAGCGCGAGCGCAGCGTCCACGGCCGTCTGCACGAGCGAAAAGTCCGACTTCAGCAGGTCGGCCAGGCCGGCGAGCCCCGCTGCGCCGTCGGCCGACCGCCGCGCCCCACACGTGTCCTCATCGGCCTGGTCCACTGTCTCGACCGACACCAACAGCGGTGACACGAGTCGCATCAACCCCACGACGGCGTCAACAGATGAGATGCGAGCGTCGACCGAGCGGGCCGCCGACAATAAGCGTCGGGCGAGGGCGCGACGGTCCGCGGGGGGCAGGAGAGAGGCAAGGTCGCCGGGCGCCGCCGACGCGAGGACGGTGGAGGGGTCCACCGCGGGAGAGGGAGGAGACAGAGAGGGCGGAAACAGAGCGTCGACCAATAAGTCGATGAGGGGCTCCCGGGCGTCCGCATCGAGCCCCCCCACGGGAGGAAGCGTCGTGAGGCGCTTGAGAACAGAGGCGAGCACATCAACCGCGCCTCCGTCGCCACTGCCACCGCTGCCGCTCAGGGACAGGGCACGGGCGAAGCGCAGGCGTGCCACTCCAAGGGCGATGACGTCGACGCCGGGCGCCCCTTCGGACGCCCCGGCCGTCACGGCCTCGAGAGCCTCGCGGGCCGCCTCGGGGTTGAGGGGCGCCCCGGTCCGCGCGCACCGGTCGGCCACGAGGGGTAAGAGATCTGCGAGGAGGCGATGGGCCCCGACGCCCGTCCCCATCGTCGAAAGGGCGCGAATCAGGTCGAGGAGCCACCGGCGGCCGCCACCCTCCACGACCCCGGCGGCGATCGACGGCAGGGCGCCATCGAGGTAGGCGGTCGAGTAGTCTACACATCCAGGCGGCGTCAGCACTGCGGCACGGAGGACCGTCTCGCCCACGACGGGGTCCATAGCGTCGCGAGCCGCCTGGACAACGCCCGGCAGGACGGCTGCGCCCCACCCGTCGGGATCGTCCGCCCACTTCCCCCCGCGGGCGGCCGACGCCGCCGCCGCAGCCACGACTGGCGACAGCGCGGCGTCGTCGGCGTCGAGCGCCTCAAGCGCGTGCTCGCGAGGCGGCGCTGAGGCCCGAAGGCGCGCCCACAGAAACGCCAGCTCCGAGAGATTGTCGAGGGCGAGGGTCGGAGTTTCCAGTAGGCCCTTTCGCCCCGCGGGGCCCAGAGCGGCGAGGTCGAGGTGGGCCCGGAGCAGGAGACCCCGCAGGGGATGCTGCGCAGCGGCGGACAGGGCCGACACGTCCGTCAGCAGCCACCGGGCTAGCTCATGCGCGCGGGCATGGGCGCCATCGGAGCCGTCGGGGGGGGCAGACGAGGCGTCGTCGGACGCGTCCTTGGCCGCCGCGCCCGCGACGCACGCCGCAAGATAGAGTCGGGGCACCGCCGCGCCGCAGTGCTGGACCCGCTCATACTGACGGGCGTAGGGGCATACGCCGGTGGCGTCCAGCCGTCGAAAGAGCGCCAACAGGGGGGGCAAGCCCCGCCGGACCTCATTCCAGAGCCGGACGTAGAGGCTGACGGGGGTCGGCCGTTCCTCCGCCTCGTCCGAACGCCCGGACAGCTCCCGAAGAAGGAGGTACGACTGGCGGAGCGCATCTGTCAGGTCACCGTGGGAGGCGGCCTGGAGAGGGAGAAGCGCGGGGGGTCAAGGGGTGGAATAGAAGAGAAAGACGGAGATGACGACGCCCGGGGCCATCGCATCGGCGTGGCTGCCGGCGAAGGCTCGGGCGGGGAGGAGAGAGAGCAGGAGAAACTGTCGCCGCTGACCTCCTTGGAGACGATGCCTCGGGCGACGATGCGCGGCCTCGCCGGACTCGCGGCCTGACCGAGCTCAGGAGCGCGATGCCATCAAAGACAACAGAGAGAACAGCAGTCTTCCTAACAAGGAGAGGTTCGAAGCAGTGGAGACTGAGCCGCGAGAGAGCCGGGGGGGGCGGCGGTGGCGCCCGTCACCTCTGCTGCTCGCCCGCTCGAGATCCACCGCCAGGCGTTTCACCTTGGCCATTAGGCGATCCTCCTCTGATAGAACCTGCGGGGCCGGGTGGCCTCGCCCAGAAGTGGACGGGACGGGCGACGCCGACCACGAGGCCGCTTGTCCATGCACCGACGCCGGCGGTGGGGTGACAGGCACCTCCCCCACCGCGCCAGGCGGGTGCGCCGAGGGCGTCGAACCCCACGACTGCTCGCCCTGCATCGAGGTCTGGCGGGGGCGGGCGGGCGGGGCGGGGCGACAACGAAGGCCAACACACCGCCGACACCGGCCGTTCTCTCATCCCCTCGGCCCCGGCCCCGGCCGCCGCCGCGGGCTTTTCAACCCCGCTTGGTGGCGTATTCGGCCATTCCCCTCGTCAGGTCCTCGACATGCTTGACGTGGCGCTCAAGCGACTCCCTCAATAGATCGGCCCCCGCTTTACTTATCGTCTTGTTGAAGGCTTTGCTGTCGAATCCATTGGGCCCCGTGTGGGGGCAGGGCGGCAGGGCGGACGCGCGGGCGCGGGCAGCGGGTCGCGACAGCGCCCGGGTCACGCCCCCGCCCTGTTCGTCGGAGGAGAGCCCTCCCATTCCGTCGTTGTAGCCCTCGCGGGTGGGAGTCCGGGCCAACTCCTCCAACACGTTAGAGGGGGCGATGAGATAGTCGACCCCGGCAACGGAGAGGGCGTCCTTCCGGGTTCGAACGCCAGACACGATGACGCGCGCCTTGCCATCGAGTCTCCCTGCGCACAAGGCCCAGATGTCGTCGAGAACGAGGGCGGCAGGGTCGACGTCGGATGCGTAGCCGGAATCCTCGCGGGGGCCGTGGGGGTCCCTGCGAGTGTGAGAGAGTTGGGGGTGGGGGGATGGGAGTCGGGTCGTGGGAATCCGGGAAAAGACGGTCCAAGAGGGCGCCCGGTTTCCCTCTCTGCACAGAGAGACTCGCCGAGGCACATTCGGGTATTTCCGGTGCCAGTCGCGCACCCGGGACAGACCGTACTGCACCACCTCGGCACCCCCGAATCCGGCGACTGCCTCAGCCTGCGCGAAGGAGTAGCAGAAGATGGCGTGGCAGGCGAGCCCCTCGTCCTGGAGCGCCCGAATGGCCTGGGCCCCTTCGAGGGTCGAGGGGATGCGGAGGAGGAGCCGATCGCGGGCGAGGCCGTCGGCGGCAAACTGCCGGGCAAGGGCGCGGGCGCGGGCAACCAGGGCGTCAGCATCGTGGGCGATACGGACATCAACTTCGGCTGAGATACGGCCGGTGACGCGGCGGCTCAGGGCGGTGCCGAGATTGGCGAGGGCGAGGTCCAGGCGGAAGGCCTGGGGGGGTGAGGGAGGAGGGACAACGGCGGAGAGGGGTACTGAAGAGATTGCGGGTGGGTCGGGGCGAAGGCTCGGCAGGTCAGGCCGGCGGCCGGGGGCGAGGGGGGGACCACCCTCGCCTGGACCCGATCGATGCTCTCCCCCGACAGAAAGTCGGTTCCCGTCGGGTAGTCGGCGGGAACACGGTCGGCGGGGTAGGACCACGCGTTGAGGACCTCCGACCGGAGTTCGGCAGGGGCAAGGGGATTCTCGACAACGGAGAAGGCCAAATCGAACGTAGAGGCGGTGGCGGCCGTCGCGACAGCACCTGCGAGGGCCTCGGGGCCGGCGGTGACATCGAGGGTGTCCGATAGGACCTGCAACATTGGGCGCGGGGTGGGGGAGGAGGGGGGTGGCGAAAAGCGTAAACATCGGTATATGACGCTCGGCAGACCGCTGTACTCGTTGCCGTCCAACAGGAACTTCGGCGCGGCGCGGGCCTGTTGTCCGTCTCGATCTCTCCATTTCTCTCCCTCTCTCACTCTCTCGCCTGCGTCAAGTCCAGCAGCGAGCTCAGCTCGTTCCCGCCCGTGGCACTGCTTGGAGAGGTGTAAACCTCGGTGGGGGTCGCCTGGGGGGCGGGGCGCGGGGGTAGTGGGAGAGGTGGGTCGAGAACGAGCAGGGCTCGGGCAAGGCGAGGGAGCTGAGACACCGGAGGTGACGGGGAGCGGTCGCTGCGCCGGCTGATGACGAGAGGCCGCTGACGTGCGCCACGGCGCGGGGCCCCTCATCACCAGCTGGAGGGGCAGTGGCAGCGGCATTGGTAACGGCGACCGCGACGGTAGGGAAAGGGGCTGTCGCGGCGCCACCAGCAGCGGCAGCGGGAGTGGGAGGGAAGAGCGGCCGAAACCGACGTCGCGGTCAACGAGAGGTTGCGTCTGGGGTCCCATTCCCGTCGCTCGGCTGGGTCCAGCAGTTAGGAATATAACGTGAAGTGGTCTGACCTCGCCGCGCGGCCCAGAGACTGCAGGCGAAGGCCGAGAGACGGCGGGCGAGGTCGGCGGCGGACGACGTGGACGCTTGCCCGTCCTCGTCGAATCTCTGCTGATTTTCGCGCGAAGATCGGGCTCGCCTGGACAGTCATCGGCAGTCTCCCCTCGAAAACGGGAGATTTGGGCGCCAAGCGACAAAAGGAATCCGCTGAGGGGGTGTTGGCCGCAGCCCGGCCGACGCGGAGAGGCCCCCCGACGACTGACGGCCGCGACGAGAGCATCGCCATCGACTTTGACATGGAAACGATCGGCAGGTTCAGCGACGGCTTGGTCTTGCCAGCTCGCGATGTCGAGGCGAGATGACAGAGGGCGTGGCGCAGTAATGGTCAGCGCTTGAGACAAGAATACGAGTCGCGGAAAGGCCGGGCCGCGTCGGCGCAGCCCCCAGAGCGCGAGCGCGACGCGATGACACGCAGCGCTGCTCCCGGGAGGGAGGTCAAGCGAGTGGCGGTTCTCGTCGGCGAGTAAATGCGACGGCCGGGGCGCAGCGGTGGCGCGGTCGCTAGAGGTCGCGCAGAGAGGAGGGGCGAGCGTTGTGGCGTCGTCGAGTGACATCACAGCGTGGAGCGTCGGCGGGACTCGGTCTGCTCGGAAATGGGGGTGTGACGACGCATCCGACGATGACGACAGCCTCGACGACCAAACCCAACGAACGAAATAACCCTGTTCTCTCTCCCCCCACTCGAACCGCAGCGATGGAGGCAGAGGCGCGCCCTCTGATCGAGGCCCTGGGCCTCCTCCCTGTGCCCGTCTCCGCCTCGCCCCTGGGCGTCGCCGGCACCCTCTACCGACCGGGCGGCCTTGCGCCGGGTGCGCGGTCGAACCCGGCAGCGGCGGCAGGCGGCGCCCCGGACGTGTCCCTGTCCTCGGAACAGTTCGCGTCCCTCCTCGACTCGGGAGCTGCCAGCGGGCTCCAGGCGAGACGGGGGGGGGGGGGGGGAAGGGGAAGTCCTGGGCGGAGTTCAATGGGGGGCCGGCTGACCGCCGGGGGGGGTCCGCGTCGGGGCCAAAGGCCGGGCGCTCGTGCCTCCCCACCCCGCTTGACTCCGCGGCGCCCCGCCGCCGCTCCGCTCCGCGCTCTTTCCCCCGGTCACGCTACAACGTTTCCACCCACACCACTCCCCCACCGCCAGCTCCCCGAGGGCCTCGACGTGACAGTGGCGGTCCTGCCCAAGGACTACACGCACGGGTGTGACGCCGTGGGCACTGTCCCCGCCGCCATCGCGACCCATCTCCTCTGCACGGCCCTCTACCGCGACGCCGACGCCGACACCGCGCCCGCGGGGGAGGCGTCGCCGCCTCTGTCCTCGACCTGGGGCCTCGACCTCCTGATCAACGCCGGGACGTGCGGGGGGTTCCGGTCAGAGGGGGCGCGGATCGGCGACGTCTACTGGTGCGATCGGGCGGCGTTTCACGACCGACGCATCCCCCTGCCCGGATTCACCGAGTACGGGGTCGGAGGACAGGCCCTGGCGACTCCCCGGGGCGACGGTGGGCTGGAGGCGACGACGGGCGACGCCGCCGTGCCGCACGACGAGGCGGCGGCGTGCGGGTGGGCGGCCGTCGGCGCGCGGAGGGGGGTGGTCACCACGGGCGACTCGCTCGACTGGAACGAGGACGACCTGCGGGGCATGCGGGCCAACAGGGCCGTTTGCAAGGACATGGAGGCCGCCGCCGTCGCCTGGGCCGCGGGAGGGGCGGGAGTACCGGTTATCTGCCTGAAGGCCGTCACGGACATCGTCGACGGCGATCGCGTGCCGGCCGAAGAGTTCATGGAGAATTTGGGCAGGGCGAGCGCGGCAATCCAGGCTGCCGTGCCACGCCTACTCAGGCGCATCGCGGGTAGGAGAACGGATGACTTATAGGGAACGCGGCGATGGGGTCCGAGGATCTGGGCTGGAGGCGTCAAGCGTCACCCCCGCCGAAAAAGCCGAGATGCTCCGCTATCAGCCGTTCGGGTCGGCGACCCCGACGCGGACGCCGCGGCGCGACCCGAGGCGCGACGCCGCAAGCAGCCCCCCCCCTTCCCCCACCCCACCCCCCACCCCCCCCGTCGATTCGACCCGGTCGATGGCGTCGCGTTTTGCCTTGCGGCTTCGCCGATGCGTCGAATAGCGCGAGAGCCAGCGACGGGGACGCGACCCTTGCCCGGCCTCCTCGTCCTCGTCGTTGGCGAGGAAGAGGCGACCCTTGTCCCAGTCGAACGACGCCCTCTGCATCGTCCGCGCGTTCTCCGCCGAGGCCTCGTCCAGGAGGGCGGTGCGCTCGGCTGACGTGACGCCCAGCTCGAACCCCGACCGGCAGCGGTCGGGAAGCCACCGCCCCGTCCAGTGCCGGAACCACCGGAGCACCAGGCCCTCGCCGGCCAGCTCGGCGCCCCTGATGCTGGCCCCAAGGCGAAGGAGGTGGCGGCGCTTGCGTTCTCCGTCGTCGACGGCGTCGGCTGTGTCGTGCAGGGCGTTCCACTTGGGCCAGTTGTGGAGGGGTCGACCGAGCACGCGGCTCGTCCACCGGTTAAGGTATTTTTTCGACAGCAAGATGGGGTCGGTCAGCTTCCGTCGGCCGGTGTGCGCGGCGGCCGTCCTCGCGGCCTCGGCCGCCGCCCTGCGCTGCCTGCGGCCTGCGCGGGGGACAGAAGAGGGCGGGGGTGGAGGCGGCGCGCGGACATCAGAGATAGACCGACTTTGGGAGGTGGCGCGCACGATGGCACGATGGCACGCACAAACTCGCTCTGGAACCAGCGGCCCTCGGTGCAGACGGCAAAGGCGTCGATCCCCCAGTCGATGAAAAAGTACACCTGGCGAGGCCGATAGGGGGGGAGAAAGAGGAACCAGAGCGGTGGGAAAACGAGTGTCGGCAGACCGAGAGGGTCGGCGACGGCGGGCCGGGCCTCCGACGGCCGACCGGCGGGACGGCCCCCACGCACCCTCCCGCGAACCCGCCTGACCGAGGATGGCGACGACGACGACAAAGCCAAAGGACACCAGCATGTAGGTCGAGAGAGCCTGGCTCTTCTCGAGCGCCTGTCGACGGGGAAACGTCGGTCGGGGGGAAGGGAGGGCGGTCGGGACATGGTGGAGTCGTCGGGTCCGGGGGGCGCGTCGCGTCGACCGGGCCCTTCCCCCCTCGTCGCCTCCTCTCTTTCTCGCCTCTTCTTCGGCGGCCTCGGCGTCGGCGTCGCCGTCGGCGGCCGCTTCCACCGTCGTCGTCGGGTTGACGATGTAGAGCGTCACCAGGAGGGAGTAGGTGACCAGCTCGCTGAGAGAGTTGAGCGCCGCCACGATCTGATCACGGGGGAGCTCGAGCGGCGCGAAGCCGAGGGAGCCGCCCGCCGACATCGACGCCAGGACCATGATGACGAGGGCGGTGCGGTAGGCACCGGACGGATCGCCCGCGGGGTTCGTCGTGGCCTGGGGCGGTCGGGGGGTTGCGAGGTTGCGTCGGATCGCGTCGGCCCCCTCCCATGCCCTGCACCCCCCGGCACCCAGTGCCCCCCCCGGCCCCCGGCCCCCCCCCCCCCGCCCCGAGAACTCGCCATGAGCGCGATGATGAAGACACCGAGCATCGCCTTGGTAAAGGAGACGGTGAGGGGCATGTACTGGAGACGCATCCACCCCGCCTCGCGCGCCCGGCTCCGTACGCCGCGCTGGGCCTCGGGGGACGCGAGCGGCACGAGGACGCCGCCCCGCTCGCGGCCGACGTGGCCCGCGTCGACGCGGACGACGGCCGGCCCGAGGACGTCGTCGAAGAGAACGTTGTACTTGCGCAGCATGACCTCGCCCAGATGGCTGCCCGCCTTCCACTCCCCTGGCAACGAGCGACGCAGGATGCCAAACCAGTAGAGGACGGGCACAGGCCACTGGGCCTCGGTCGCTCTCCCGGCCTCCACCTCGTAAAAGAGGTGCCGCTCCTCGGGGAACGCGAGCAGGTGAAAGGCCTGGGGGCAAAGGAGGGGGGGCGGGATGTCGCGCGGGCGGAGGGCGCGCTCGCATGTCGGTGAGTTCGGGCCCCCCTGTCACCTTCCCCCCCCCCCACCGCATGTTCTCGCCATCAGGCATCCCGACAACCCCGCCATCAGCGGGAGGAAGAGCAGCACCAGAGCGACCCCGCTCACCACCTTGTACCAAACCCGCGTCGCGACGAGGCCCGAGGCCGCGTTGAAGACGAGGGGGAGCACGAGGAGCGCGAGGAAGAGCTGCGGCTTGGGCCAGGCGATCCACGCCGGGGCGGCCTTCTTCGCGCGCCCGGCCTTCAGGCCCTCCTCGTAGGCGCGCGTGGTGCCCGCTCCCTTGCTCATGTCCCATCCCATGCCGAGAAAGAGGGCGAGATGACATCCCGTGACGCCGACGAGGAGGACGACGCCCCAAAACAGCTGTCGCATCGCCCGCTTGGTGGCCGCCAGGCTCCACGTGGTCGACTGCGGCGGGATGTTCGCGGCCGTCTCGTCGCCCTCTTCGCCCTCCGGTTCAGGCTCCACCGGGGCGTAGCGCAGGAGAAGGTCTCGGCCGGCGTCCCCGCCGTCGTCCGCCGGGGCCGGCGGCGGCGCCCGGGCGACGGCCCTCTGGCGCCGCCACCGATCCACGGCCCAGTCGGCCTTGCCTGCCCCGTAACCCCCTGCCGGCTCGTGCCAGGGCGCCATGCAAGTGCCGGCGTCGCTCAGCGAGCGGGCGACGACGGGCACGCCGCTCCCGACGCGTCGCTCGGCGTGGCGACGTCCCGGGACCCACCCCGCCCACCACCCGCCGGCCAGGGACGCCTCCCCGCCCCCCGCCCCGCGACCGCGCTCGGAGCCCACCGCGCCCAGCGCCCGGCGCCCCTTCGCCGCGCTCCCGCTCGTCTCCTGCCCGAGGTCCTCCTCAAAGTAACGGTCGGTCCAGGCCTCGAAATCCAGGTTGAAGACGGTGCCGAGGGCGTTCGACGCGTCCGTGAGGGTCGCGCTGGCCCCCGTGGGCAGGACGTTGCCGACGGCGGCCAGCCGGGCCACGCTGGCGCCGACGCCCGTCGCGCCGCCGCTGGCGCCGCTCGCGGCCGCGCTCGATGCCGACCCAGCCGCCGACGCGGCGCCCGCGGCCGCGGCTCCGGCGCCCGCGGCGGCGCCCACGGCCCCGACGGTCGCCGCGGCGGCCGCCTCGAGCAACTCGGGCGCCCTCTCCTCGATCGGATTGTAGACGGTGCAGAGGCCCGTCCACGTACGCGCCCGGGCGAGGTTGCCGGACAGGTCCCGGACTGGCGGCAGGTCCGGGTCGTCGGAATCGAAGGGCTGGAACTGGACCTTGAGGAAACCCTCGAGGTCGGACCGAATCGAGAGCCTGGCCCGCTGGCCCAGGACGTCGATTGCGGTGACGTTGACCTGACCCACGTTGTCGCTGACCAGGAGGTACTGGCCGAGGTCCTCGGCCGCGCGGGGAAGCGTCGTCGGCTCCCCAAAGTCGAGCTGGAGCTTGACCGCCGCGTCGCAGCTAAAGTTGGTCGTTTCCGATAGCCACTGCGTCGCGGGGCCCAGGGTGTCGACGTCGAGGCGGAACGGCGCGCCCGGCGATACGCCGGCGTCCCACCACGGCTCTGCCTCGAGGGCAGACCGCGCCGCGGGCGCGAGGGTGAAGGTGACCGTGCCGTCCACCGCCGCGTTGGCGAGGTCGGGCGCGACGAAGACCTCGCGGGAGGACACGAAGGACTCGGCCGTCACGGGCTCGAAGGCCACCGAGGCCGTGAGGGCGGCGCCCGACTGGGTCTGCTGCGCGCGGCGACGACCCGTCGCCGCGTCGGCGGCGTCCGTCGTCCCCGCCGGCACCAGGTACGTGCCCTGGAGCGCGACGCCCGCCTCGATCCACGCCGTCCGGGTGGCCTCGGAAATCGGCCCGGCCGTCACGAGCCGGCAGCCAATCTCGTCCGGGCTGATCGGGGGAATGTCGGACGGAGAGCAGCACGTCGCGGGAGCGACCGGGCCCGTGCACTGGATGGCGTACGCCACCGGGGAGCCGCCGCTCGCGGGCGGGCAGCAGAGGCCGAATCCGTCGTAGTCGTAGAGGGTGAGATCCTCCACGACGGGTGGCGACACGCACGCCCCCGTCGCGGCGTCCCGGACGAACCCCTCGGCGCAGGCGCACGTGTTGACCGCCCCCACGACCTCGACGCAGACCTCGTTGGCGCCGGCGCAAAAGGTGCCCGAGCAGACGACGTCGACGCACGCCTGCTTG
>Ga0181573_10001687_pt1 | contig 21295 bp, 15 predicted proteins | sample 101ome_25_FD_148643 | JGI IMG/M metagenome (GOLD analysis project Ga0181573, IMG submission 148643) | Coastal salt marsh microbial communities from the Groves Creek Marsh, Skidaway Island, Georgia - 101409BT metaG (spades assembly) | ecosystem: Environmental > Aquatic > Marine > Intertidal zone... | reverse complement strand
CCACCAAGGAGGTCGACGAGCAGATGCTCAACGTCCAGAACAAGAACTCGTCCTACTTTGTCGAGTGGATCCCCAACAACGTGAAGTCGTCCGTCTGCGACATCCCCCCCAAGGGCCTCAAGATGTCGGCCACCTTCCTCGGCAACTCCACCGCCATCCAGGAGATGTTCAAGCGCGTGTCCGAGCAGTTCACCGCCATGTTCCGCCGCAAGGCCTTCCTCCACTGGTACACCGGCGAGGGCATGGACGAGATGGAGTTCACCGAGGCCGAGTCCAACATGAACGACCTCGTGTCCGAGTACCAGCAGTACCAGGACGCCACCGCCGAGGAGGAGGGCGACTTCGAGGACGAGGAGGAGGAGGCCTACTGAGTGCCTTGCCACACGGCTTAGTCGGCGCCGCAGGTCGCGATCGTCGCCGTTCTCGGCGCGTGATCGTCGAACGCGGCGTCCCCGCCACGCACGACTTGAGGGGGTTCCCTGAGGCGCGGCCCCATGTCTAGGGCGGGCTTGCGCGGAGTCTCACGAGGACGAACGCCGCTGCCCGGCTCGGGAGCCCGTCGGACAACGACGCAGCTTTTTTGAACCCTCGCTCGCCACAGCACACCCCCCGCCCTCCCAGCCAGCCCTAGTAGCCATATGCCAGCGTAATCTGCGTTACCTTCCCTTCCCGGAAAGCACGCTCGCCGCCTGCAGCAACCCACTGAAGCAGGCGCTGACGGCCGACGCGCAGTCAGACTCGCCAGGGCGGCGGGCGTTCTCGGCGTTGGATCTGCCCTTGGGGTGCTTCTGCGGGGGTGCGGGGCGCGAGGGCGACATCGATGTCCGCGCATTTTTCCTCGGCCAGGGCCTCGAGTTCGCCGCAGGCGTGCACGACGAACGACCGTGCGTCTTCCCCCCCGATGAGGCACCGCATTTCCGACTGCATCACTTCGATCGATCCCCTCGCCCTCGACACCGCGCCCGTCCTCCCGCTACGCCGGCGGACGAGCTCTACCACCCCTCCCCCACCAGCGCCTCCTCAGCGTCCCGGTAAACGTCCTCCCGCGGCCGGTCGCTCCGCACCACACGGAGCCGACCCAGCTCCTCAAAGTGGGACAGCACGGGTCGCGTGTCCTTTTCGAACGTCTGCAGGCGCAGGGCGATGCGCTCCGGGGTGTCATCCGACCGGCCCTCGCCACGGGACAAGAGCCGCTCTGTCATTAGCGCATGGGGGCAATCGAAAAACAGAACGAATTCGGCGCCATGCCCCGCCATCGCCTCGAACTGCCGCCGGTTCTCGTCGTTACGCGGGAAGCCGTCGACGAGGAAGAGGGGGCGGCCGTCCTGGCCCGCGGCGGGGTCGGTGCGGGGCGCGGGGCTGATGGCGCCCTGCAGGGTGCGCTCGGCCAAGAGGGCGTTTTCGGCCTCGGCCTCCCTCCCCAACCTGTCCATCTCGTCGAGCAGGAGGCGAATCGTGATGGCCGAGGGCACAATCTTGCCCTGGGGGAGGAAAGAAAATGAAAGAGAAGAGGGGAACGGTCGGTCCGTCGTCGTCGTCGATCCCGACGGAAAAATTGAGCGGCACTGCGCTTCCCTCGGTGCCCGAAGGGCGAGCGGGGAACAGAGTAGCCCCCGCCTCATCGATCAGCTTCTGAATGAGCCTCCCGTCCGGACTTCCATCCTTAACGGCCTGCCGGAGAAGTTCTCCCGCGCTAAGGTGATGGAGGCGCCGCCCCGGCCAGCTGCGCTGCCGCACGAGGCGGCTGCAGTTGGTTCCCTTGCCAGACCCGGGGCCACCGAGGACGAAGGCGACACGGCGGGCTGAAGGGGGCGCTACGGCGTGGATCCCGCCACTTCCGCCGGTGCGCGACCCAAGGCTGGAGGCCCAGCGGGACCAGGCGGCGGGGGAGACCCACGACTGCCAGGTGGCGGCCTCTGCGGCGCTCGCCGCCAACGTGTCGGCGACGGCGGGGGGCGCGGCAAACTCAGCCGTTTTTTCCTCGGGCGCTTTCTCGGCCAAGGCCGGAAGAGAAAGGGCCAAAGCCAAGCCCGCCGCGGCGAGCCCGACCAGGGGCGCACGTCCGGCTGTCCATGCGGGCTCCCCGGCGCGGAGCCGGCCAGCCGCGGGGCAGACGATCTCTGTGGCGGCAGCCGACGACGACACGCTCGCAAAGCCCCCCGACGAGGAGGCGACGGCGATTTTCGTCTCCATCGTCCCGTAATTCCATATGCCGCGCCTCGCTGCCCGCGCGACGCCCTTGGCGAAACGGTTCATGCCACGCTCCTTCCGCGACAGCGCTCAGCGGCGTGGACGAGCCAGTCGCACGAGAGGCTCTCACGGGACCCGTCGGTCGCGCTGACGGGAACGGCTAGAAGCGAAGTGGGTGGATACGAGCAGAGGAGCGAGGGAGGGAGAGGGGGTTGGAAAGGCCTCGCCCACTTCGACGACGACGTCTCGAAGGACTCCCCTCTCGCTCTCGTCAAGTGAGGAGCGGAGTTGTCGGCCCGCCGCCCTCCCATCCCCCCAGAGCGGCCGCCCGTCGCGCCTCCGCGCGCTCCCGCTTGGCCTCGGCGGCGATCTTCTTGTCCTCCTCCTTCGTCAGCGCCCGCTCCGCCTTGGCCGCCCACCGGGCGTCAGCGTCACGCCGTCCCCGCTCGGCCTTGGCCACGGCCGCTGCCGCCTTGGTCGCAGCCTTGTCGTCGGAGGCCTTGGCCGCTGCCAAGCGCTTCTCCTCGGCGGCCTCGGCCTTGCCCGGCTTGCCTCCGCCCCCACCACCGCTGCCGAAGCACCCCCCTGCCCCCGAGTCGAGTGGCCCCGGGACAAACTCAAAGTTTTCCAGCGGCTCCGGCAGCAGCACGCCCGCCGCCCCCCCCGGGGCCTTACTCGACAGCGACGCGCCCGGCACACGGCACCGCCACCGTGAGCCCATCGTCCCGTCATCCCGCCGCTCCTGCACCCAGCAATCGGAGACCTTCCAGGCGCCGGCGCCCGCGTGGCCGACCCTGACCTGCCGCAGTGAGCCCAATGCCACAATCGAGGGGAAATCAAGCTCGTCGACCCGCCCCGCCCGAAAGCGCACCTTTCCCGCGTCGTCGGGCAGGATGATTCCGCTCGTGCCCTTCACGCCCACGAGCTCGAAGAAGACCTGGCCCGGGGCGCCTCCGCCGAAGCAGTTCCCCTTGGTGGAGAAGGTGACGCGGTAGCCGCGGTGGGGGGCCGTTGCGGTATCCACTGCCGTCGTCGTCGGCGCACACGCGGCATCGGGGCCTGCCGCGCCGTCGGCTGCCGCTGTGTCAGCTGTCTGGAGCGCCACTTCCGTCGTCCACACTCTGCTTGTCGGGTCCAGCCTGGATCCTAGCACGCGCTCGCAGGCGAAGCGCTGCACGCACCACTCTCCCTCGATAAGGTGCGTGACGTCCACCCACCGCAAGTGCCACGACAGCCTACTGTCGCTCCGCATCAGCACATGCAGCGCCGTCAGCTGCCCCAGCTCCCCCGACCATGTCTCGTCGAAAGTGTCCACCTGCGCCGGCTGGAAGAGCGGGCCGCGCCCGGCGCTCGCTAGCTGGTCGGGCGCGGCGTCAACGGCCGATAGGTCGGCCCTCGAATCCACCAAGGTGGGGCGACCCAGCCGGCGCCACCCGCCACCCATCGACCCCAGGGCGGGCGCGAAGAGCTGATAGTCGACAGCCTCGGCAACCGTCTGTCCCCTAGCAGGCCCGGTGACGACGGAGAAACGCACGGGGTGGGGCCGGCTGGCGACCTCGGCAGCCCGAGCCCGCGCCGCGCGGTCGGCGTCGGCCCGGTCGGCGGCAGCTTGTGCGGCGGCCTCGGCGGTGGCCCGGTCGGCAGCGGCGCGGTCGCTCGCCGCCCTCGCTGCCATTGCCATCTCCTCCCGCTCCATCCGCAGTGGCGCTCCGGGGGTCGCGCGATCCCCGACGGCGCTGCCTTCGATCGGCACAAAGTCGTAAGCACGACCCGAGGGCGTCGTGAGCCTGAGGCGAACGCACCGCCAGGCAACGTCAGGAGTGGACACTTCGGCAAAGTCCGGGTTTCCAACGTCGGTCCACGGAACAGGCTCGAACGCGTCCACGGCTCCCGGGCGGAAGGGTGGACCGGGTGCACCCGTCGCCTGGACGAGCGAGGCTGGCGCCGAGACGCCCAGGGGTCCGGCGAAGCGCACGGCGGGAGGGCGGCCCCGAAAGGCGGGGCCGGCGAGGGCGTCGGCTGCGGTCCACGCCTGAATCTGCGCGCACTCGCCAGTTGAGGGGTCTTCCCAGGGGGGAGCCTCGTCAGCGGGGCACGCGCGGAGGCAGACGCCTTCATCTCCGGGTGGCACAGGGCCGCGCCACGGCAGCCAGGCCGAGTGGGCGGGGGTCGCCCGAGCGCCTGCACCCGAGCACTCGTCCGCCCGGGGGACGGCGCCCCCGTGGCTCCACTCGACCCCCTCAAGGCGCCACGTACCTGCCTGACCCCGCGCCCGCACCCATAGCTCCGTAATCCGGCCAACGTCGGTGATCAGTCGCCGGAAGGTCTCGCGGGACCCGGGAGTCAGCCTTCCGTCCCAGCCTGCCCGGCCAAGCTCCATCCAAGGGGTGGAACCGCCGTCGACGCCAACAACGCGAACCTGAACGCCACCGTCCAATAGACCGCATTCCCCGGGGCCGCGCTGCGTCCGGACCCGAAATTCGACCTCGGCTTCGACGATCGCAGCGGCGGCGTTGGCGGCGGCGCGGGCAGCGGCGTCGGCGGCGGCGCGGGCAGCGGCGTCGGCGGCGGCGCGGGCGGCGGCGTCGGCGGCGGCGCGGGCGGCAGCGTCAGCGGCAGCATGTGATGCCGCCTCCTCCTCGGCAACGGCCCTTGCCTCAGCCATGGTCCGGCGGATCTTGGCGTCCCCCGCGGCGGATACGAAGGCATCGCCGGCCTTCTTCTCTGTGGCCCTCCGCGCGGCTTCGGCCGCCGCGTCGGCTGCGGCCTCGTCTGCGCACCTGCCCCGCAGCGTACGCTCGAGGCCCTCGGCCGGGCTCAGCCAAGCGCCACCGTCCCCGCCGCCGTTTTTTTCCCCCACACTGAACAAAAAAGACCGACCCAACGCCTCGTGCAGCACCCGAATCTCCCGCGGCCTCCACGGACGTCCCTCGGCGCAGGGCTCCAGCCGTAAGACGAGAGTGTCGAGTGGCCCCAGAGTCGTCGCCTGGCGCCGGAACCGGTCAGTCTGCCCTCGGCCAAAGAGGGCGGTCTGGGCATCGTCCCGGCCTGGGTCGTCGAGGACGATGGGGCCCGCGCTCCGCCCGCCAGAATGGAGCGTCACTGACACCTCCCCGTCCGTCCCTGCCCCGCGAGCGTCGGACGTCACAACATCGATCGTGTAGAAGGATACGTCAGGGGCAGGAGGGGCTTCCCGGCGGGGTAGACGCCGGGTCAAGGTCCCGTCCTCAGCCCGGAGCCAGTCGTCGAGATAGAAGACGGCGACGGGGGCGACAGGGGCGGAGGACGCCGCTGCACTGCCGGTGTTGCGGTCCGCCGCCGGTGCCGGCGCCCCGCCCGTGGCCCCGCCTGCGTCAGCGACCGCCACGCGCAGGAGACGCCAGTCAGGTGCCGCTCCCCTCCCGTCCTGCCCAATCACGACGTGGGTGAGTCCCGCGGCCGGCCCCACGTCGCGAATCCCGCGCAGCAAAAAGCGCGCCGAGACACCCCGGGAAAAGTCGCCGTCCCGGCCACCGAGTGCGACGGCGGGCGTCGTCTCTCCGCCCGCTCCCACGAGAGCCAGTGACACGTCTGCCGATGTGCCGGCGCCCTGAGCATCGCACGTGTCCACGGTAACCTCGTATGCTCGCGTAGCCGGCTCCATCGCGTCCCCAGGGCTCTGAAGCGTTGCGCGGGCGTGGAGGATGGGGCCACCCGCGCGAGCCGTGGCAGCAGTTGGGGTGTCGTCCGCCCCGCCCCCCCCGCCCATCCCGGCGTCAAAGTCCATTCGCCACCGCCGCCCGCCGACGAGGTCGGTGACCCAGGCCCGGTCCACCGTCCAGGCTCTCCCATCCGATGGGCACTCGAGTTCCATCCCCTCGAGGTCGCCCAGTGGTCCTGCCTCCTCGACCACGACGGCGACGGTCGCTCCGCGCGCCAACCCCGCTGCAGCGCCCGCCGCGGCCTGACCGGGAGCCTGCAGCCGATGCCGGCGGCCCCGGTCACCCTGGAGGGGCCGCAGTGTCACATAGCAGTCTCCGCGGCACGAAGCGCCCTGGCGATCCGCACACCGGACGCGAATCTCATAGGGCCGTTTCGCGGCGCCGCCTGGGGCGGCCCTGCTTGCGTCGCCATCAGTCTTGCCCCCTCCCCTCTGCGGCCCCACCTCGATCCCCAGATCGACAAACGTCCTCCCATCCCCCTGGCACCCCGGCGGCAGAGCCTCGGCAGCCGCCAGCCATCGCCCGCCGCTCCCTCCTGTGCCCCGGATCGGCCGGAACCGCCAGACACGGCCCGTCACGCCGCACGCGACGTCCACCCCCCGGAGCTGGAATGACGCCTTGTGTCCCGCCGAATCATGCCACGCCCTGACCCCCGCCAGATCGCCCAGATCCCCGGGCGGGGAGGGCACCACGACGCGGAAGGCATCGCTTCCGCCGGGCCGCCGAAAGGGTGGGCCCGTGGGGCTGTCGGCGCCCGCTCCCGGAGCCTCGGCGCGGCGGACGCGGTCGGCGCGGCTTGCCCGCAGGGGTAGGGCGCCCGACCGGACGCCGTTGGCGGCTGTCAGCTCGACGTAGAGGCCGCAGTCGGTCCCCGCCTCGGGGTGTGTCCCCGTCAGCACTGTCACGACGTACGGGTGGCCGACAAGCCGCGTGGGGGCCTCGCCGTTCCTCGGGTCCGACGGCAGCGGCGCTGACCCATCGCGCGATGGCGGCGGCGGCAGGCTGCAAGGTGGCAGGCCACCCCCCGTCCCGCCGTCCGCTGTCCCCCCCCAACCTTCGCCCTCGCCGCCGTTCCCTAGGCGCCTCAGCGAGTGCAGAGCGCAGCGGCGCCACGCCGCGTGAAGATCCCGCATCCACTCCTTCGCAAGGTGCCTGCAAAGGCGGTGCGAGAGGGGGGGCGGGAGTGGTCGCGGTTGGGGGTCCGGAGGGGCGCTCCCCCCCGTCCCCTCTCTCTCCCCCTCTCTCCCGCTGTCCCTCTCCCCCTCTCCCGCTGTCCCTCTCCCCCTCTCCCCCGGTCCCTATCTCCCTCTCCTCCTGTCCCTCTCCCACTCCTCTTCTTCCTATCCCTCGCCTGTCCTCTGCCAGCAGGTAGAAGGTGTGAGACCCGCAGAGGACGCTGAAGACGCGTCCGGCAAGGGAGTCCGTCCCGGTGGCCGGACCGCGCCCCCCCCCCCCCCCCCCCCGCCGACACGCCTGATGCGTCGAGGGGGAAGGGCTCGTCGCCTCCGCCTCCGACGCCGCGTGGCGCCCCCGCGCGACGAAAGAGAGCGTGATCGGCGTATTGGATGGCGGGTCCCGGCTTCTCTCGCCCCACGGGGACCGAGCCCCGGCGGCGGGCTCGGTCGGCATCGGCGTCTGCGACGGACGTGGCGGTGGACGGAGCCTCGCCCACAGGCGTCGGGTCCCCTGGGCCCCTGTTGCGCATCCTGTACCCGACGGGTTGGGCGCGGATTGGACACTGATCCAGCGGAAGATACTTGGTCTCCTCACCGCGATCCTCCGCGGAGGCGGAGCGGCGGTAGCACAGCCGGTCGGGGAGAAGGAGGAACTGCGAGGTTGAGGCGGGTGGGGCTGTCATCGCAGGGGTCGGTGAGGTCGGGGGGGGCAAGGTGCTCGAAGCGCCGTATCGATGAGATCTAGAGGCACCAAACGGGAATTATCTGAGCTATAGCTCTCGACGGTCTCGACAAATGGCGAGCTTCACCCTCGAAAGCCCGTCAGGGGGCGCGACCGGCGTCGCCCTCGTTTCCTCCCTTTCCTCGTTTTCCCCTCGTCCTTTGACTCGCGTAGCGTCTCTCCCAGTGAACGGAGGCAGTGGTTCCGGTAAGCTTCCAGAGATACCTGCGACAGGATGTGGGATCGGCGGAAGGCGAGGAGAGCCGGTCGACAGGCGACGTCGCGCGGAGGGAGTAGCGCCCGGCCAGCCAGCACCTCCTCCGCCCCTCGCGACAGGACTCGCCCTTCCCGCAGAGTGATCTGACTCATCGCAAGCGTGTGGTCCAACATCGCGAACCCCGTGGTGTCGTGTCCCTGCATCGCAACGGGTCGTCGCGACGACGAGGCCCTCCACCTGCTGACACGGGCGCCGCCGAGCGGAGAGGAGGCGCTGGGTCGGGGGGAGGCCGGTCAGATTCCCCCGCGGCGCGCGGGAGCAGAACTCGGCGAGTGACAGCGACGAGGGCGGAGGGAGAAGGAAGGAGGAGGGAGGACGACGAAAAAAGAGATGCTTCGAGACGACGTGTCGGGGTCTCCCTCCTCCCCCCTCCCCCCTCCCGCCTCCCCTCACCGCGGCACCCCCGGAATCGTCTCCGCCAGATCCCTGAGGTCCTCGATCGGAATGTCCGCGTTCCCTTTCGCCATGCGAGATGCGGTCCCTTTTTGTTCTTTGAATTCGGACTCCTTCTCCAGACGGTGGACGGCGCGGGCGTAGGCGGCGGGGTCGCGACGGAGACCTGGCGGGGTGGGGTGGGGGGAAGAGAGAGAAGGGGGGTCGGGAGAGACAGAGAAGAGAGAGTACGAGATAGATAGAGAGAGAGAGAGAGAGAGAGAGAGAGAGAGAGAGAGAGAGAGAGAGAGAGAGAGAGAGAGAGAGAGAGAGAGAGATGGAGAGAGAGATGGAGAGGGAGATGGAGAGAGAACGAGAGACTGACGGACGGGGAGAGACTTGCAGAACAGAAAGTCCGAGGGAGAGACGTCGTTTCCGTCCCCCGCGGCGGCCCGGGCGGCCCCGACGAAGTCGGCTATGTAGTCGAGTGCGAGGGCCTGGGGGTAAGGGGCGGGGTCGGGGTAGGGGTCAGAGGGGCTGAGGGACCAGAAGGGGACCAAGGGCGGACGGGGAGGCGTCGTCCGGCCTGCCCCCCTCGCCAGCGCCCGCGGTTCCTGCGACTCGCCTCGACCAGAGTGGCCGTGTCGCGGCGGGGTCGGTACGAGTCACCGAAGCCTGGGGGCGGGGGGGAAGGAGAAGCCGAGGGACGAGAGATAGAGAGGGAGAGGGAGGGAGAGGGAGAGGGAGAGTCCCCCTCACCCTCGACCGCGACTCGCCGTGCATGAGCTTCAGAAACGAGTCTCGCGAGCTGCTATCCCGCAGGGCCAGTGCGCCCTTGAGTTCCTCGGCCTTCCGGGGATGGGGGCGCTTGACTGCGCGCTTGCGGCCGCCGCCGCCGCTGCCGGGGGGGGCGCCTGAGCTCGGGCCGGGGCCGGCGTCGGCCATTGCGGGCGGTCGCGAGAGTTATACTCTCCGGTAGTGACCTCGAGTCGACGCTCTGAGGATGAGCGGTGGAGCAGCAGGCGCAGGCGGAGCGGCCGGGGTTGGGCCCACGAGAGAAGCGCGGAAGCGGCTACGGTGTAAGTGCGACAACTGGGTGGAGGGAGGGGACCTTAGTATGCCACGACGCGCGGCGTCGGGCACAGAGTGCGTAGGGGATACGTTTGGGAGCCTCTCTCGAGCCTCCAGTGCCCGCTGTTTTTTCTGCCCGCCCCGCTCTCTGGCGGCAGGAGTGACGAGGGGAGTCACGCAGCGGAAGAGCAAAAGAGAGAGCCACACCTAACCTTTCATTTAGGACCGGAGGGATAGGCGGAGGCGGCTCTCGTCCAGGTCGGCAGCCGAGGCCGCTGACGCGCTGCCGCCGCCGCGGCCGATGGCTGCCTCCCTCCCCTTCTTCAACGCCGTTCTGCGCGACACGGCTCTCCGCGCCGGACTCACCGCCACCGCCGGCCGAGGTCTCTTCGCCGCCCGCGCGGCGTCCGCCGGCGAGCCCCTCTACGAGGCCCGGCCCACCCTCGTCGCCCCAGCGTCGGGCGCCTTCTGCCCGGAGTGCCTCGCAAGGACGGCCCCCGAGGCCGCCTCCGGCTCATTCTGCTCCGCCGCGTGCCGCGCCGCCACCGCGTCCAGTTGGAGGGCGGGATCCGCGGCAGGGGTTGACCTCTCGTCCTTGGACGCGGCGTGCCGGGCAGCGGGCGTTGCGGCTCCGCGGCTGGCAGCGCGGGCGGCACTGACGCGCTTTGGCCTCCTCGCGGGCCCCGGTGCGCGCGGCTTCGACGATCCTGTGAGCGCCGCGCGGTTGGCGTCGCTCGATCTCTTGGATCATCTATGCACCGTCGATACGGCACGGCGGGCGCCTGAGGACGCAGCAGGTGGGGGCGGCGTGGGCAACGATAACGACAGCCGCGACGAGGGCCGTGCCGACGCTGGCGCCCCGAGGCGGGCGGGCGGCGGGGAGGCCGGCCGGTGTGAGCGCTCTAGAGCCATCGCCGGTCGCCTCCCCGCGCGCACCTCCCCCCACCTACGACGGCAAAACCCCACTTACCCCCCCCACATTCCCCCCCTTTGACACACAGGGTGTGGCGCGACGCGTACGACGCCCTCGCCGCCAGCCCCGGCCTCATCGGAGGCCCCGCCCGCTTTGCCTCGATCGTGCCATGGTCGATGTTTCGATCGTGGTGCGGACGTAGTCACCTCAACATGTTCAGGGTGGAGAGCCTCGCACCAGGGCCCAGCCCGACCGCGGGAGCCACCCCCAGCGACTTCGCCGCCGCCCTCCTGGCCTCGGCGGCGTCGACCGTGGGGGGTGGCGGCTACTGGGCCGACGAAGGAACGCATACGCAGACGCGTCACGGCTCCGCCATCTACCTGGTGCCCTCGCTGGCCAACCACAGCTGCGACCCGAACGTCGACGTGTTGTGGCCGCGCGGGGATGGCGGCCTCGTGCTCACGGCGCGGGGGGACGTGGCGCAAGGAGAGGAGCTGACGATCTCCTACCTCGACTGCTCCGCCTCTGTGGAAGAGCGGCGCGACGCCACGCGGCGCGGATGGGGATTCGTGTGTGGGTGCGCGCGGTGCCAGGAGGAGGGGGGGGAGAGGTAGGGATGGCAGGGGCGGAGAGGTGTTCGGTGTCTCGCCTCTATCTTCTTCCCACCTCACACTGAATCGGGGACTTCACTACGTGGCCACCGCTTGGGGTTGTCCCAGAGCTCTGGATTGACCTCGCCCGCCGCGGCGAGGTCAAGAATCCACGTCAGCGTACCGTCCCCCACGGGTTTGACGAGCTGGACAGGCAGGGCGCCCGGCAGAGCCTGCGTCTCGAGCGCCCGCGCCACCACCTCGGCCTTGCCCGCCCCGCAAGCCACGATCATCACCTCACGGCTGGCGTTGATGCAGGGCAAGGTGAGGGTGATGCGCTCGGCGGGGGGCTTGGGCGAGTCGACGACGGGCACCACCCAGGGCCCACCAGCCTTCGCTGCCACGGCGGGCCGGTTAGGGAAGAGGGACGCAACGTGGCCGTCAGGCCCCACTCCCAGCAGGCAGACATCCAGCGCCGGCACCCCGTTGGGCCCGCGCGGCAGCACGCTCTCGGGCAGATTCAACATGGAGCCCTCGTAGGCCCGAGCGGCCGTCGCCGCATCAGCCCCCTCGCGGATGCAGTGCTGTTGATCCTCGGGCACCCCTGCCTCGGTCAAAAACCGTGCCTTAGCGACGCCGTGGGTCGAGTCCGGGCTTGCGTGCGGCACGACGCGCTCGTCGGCATAGAAGACGTGCCACTTGCTGAAGTCGGGGCGGTCGGCCACCTGGAACGAGTACCGTAGAAGGTCAAGCAGCGACCCGCCCGACAGCGCCACAGAAAAGTGCCCGCGGTCCGCGATGGCCTTTTTGCTTGCGGCTGCGAGCCGCTTGGCGAGGGCTGCACCCGCCGAGGCCGAGTTGGGGTACATCAGCACTTCCGTCTTGGTGCCCTCCTGCCCTACGGGGGGGTACTTGAACATGTGAGGCACTCCCGTGCCTTCTCCTGTCGACATGGACAGGGGCGCGACGTCGCCTGAGGGCATGAGGTGGGCGCCCATGACGGGGGGAACGCCCGTCTGCCACCGGCTGGGGGAGGGGCCGATGACGTTGAGGCGGGGGTTGGCGGCCTTCTCCTGGGTCCACTGGGACACGGGCCAGGGCTCAGGCGCAGGCTTGTCCGCGTTGGTGGCGGTGGCCGAGGGAGTGGCGGGGGCGGCGGCGGCGGCGGCGGGGGCAGAGGCAGAGGCCGAGGCCGAGGCGGAGGCGCCGCGGTGGCCGGCGATCCACCCACGGGACTCGGCGAGGCGCTCGGCGAGGGGGCGGGCGGCGAGCTCAGCAGCGCGTGAAGGGACGCGGGGGCGGACGGAAATGCCGTATGGGGAGTCGGGGGTGGGCGACGCGGTGGCGGCGCGGGCCTGGGCCTGAGCTCTGGTTCCCTGAGGCTTGCGGGGGGAGGCGGCGACCTTTCCGGGCCGCGCCGGGCTCTGCAAAGGCAGAGACGGGGGGGAGGGGGGGTTTGACAGTGGGCCCCCTGCGTTGGGCGGCGGCGACGGCCTCTGCTGTCGCAGTGGCGAAGCGCGTGTTCGCGCTCGCTGTGTCCACGAGCCCAGCAGGGACGCCGCTGTATCTGCTCGCTGCTCTCGAGCGCGAGCCGCCGCGAAGAGGTCGACGTCGAGACGGAGGACGGCAGACGCCTTCTGACGCCTCTCTGAGAGAGCGCGGACGCGGCGCGCGTCCCGCGAGCGCGGCACGGCGAAATTTTGGGGTGTGCCGTACGATGAAGGCCGAACGCAAGGGAAAGATGGACTGGACCAAGACACGGCTCCACATGGCTGGGAGCCGGCCGGAGTCGGCTCGGCACGGCCGCGTGGGTCCGAGATGACAGGCGCAGCGAGGAGAAAACCTCGCCTGAACTGATTGCATGCGTTTCGTTCCAGAGGCTGGGCCCTGCGGGGCGCGGTTCGGGGAGGAATGGCGCGGAGGGGCGACGCCTCGCGCGCCGCCCTCGTCGGCCCGCCGCCGGCCCGCCATGGGTCGCCGGCTCGGCCGAGCCAAACCTTCCCCGAGCCGCTGAAGCCGTGGCCGGCGCCGCCGAAGCTGCCCTCGACTACCGCCCCTCGAGCGCCCACGAGAGAACCGGTTCGGCGTCGGCGCGACAGACCTTCGATCCCTCCCCCCTCACCTCCCAGTGTCCTCCCCCCTCCGGAGCAACTTGCTTCCCTTCTTCGTCTTCAGCATTCTCCGCGCCGTGCTCGTGCTCACCTGCACCGTCACCTCGGCGGCCCGCTTGCGCCTCTCCTTTCTCTCGCGGATGTCGCGCCGGCGTTCGCGCTCCGCCCGCGCCGCCTCGTCGCGCCGCGCCTTCGCCGCCGACCGTTGGTCTCGCGCGAGTGCCCGAAACGCCCGCTCCTTCTCCACGTCGACGAGCTTCTTGGGCCGTCCCGCCGCGAGGTGCGCGTTGTCCCCGCTGCGCGCGGGCCTCTTGGACTGTTTCCAGCTCCGGCCCGAGACGCGTCCCACCGTCGTGACGTCGCGCCGGACCCCCTCGTCGAGCGCCCCCCGGACGTCGATGCGTCGTCCCACCCCTTCCGCGTCTTCCCGCGTCTCTCCGACGACCCCCTCGAGGCCGGGGCCGCGGCGGCGACGCTCGCGTGCGACGGCGTTGTCAGTGTATCCGCGGGGACCGAGGACGGCACAGCTCCGGCCGGGCATCGACCCCATGCGGAGATCGACTCCGGTGGTTGGGGCGCGTTGGGCGGGTCGCCAGTCCTGCACAGTGGGGGGGCCGGGGAGAGGCGGGGAGCGGGGTGGGGCGGAGGGAGCGGCGGGGGAGGAGGAACGTCGCCTCCCTCGGCGGCGTCCGCGCCGAGGCGCCGCCGCTTCCCTCCTCGTGCAGCCGTCGTCGCGTCGGGCGCGGCACAGGCGCCGGGAGGCAGGCTGCGCGGAGTGACGTCGCGTCGCGTCGTCGACGCCCGGCGGCGGGCTCGGAGGCGGTGCCGGCGGGACCGCCGTCGAGGCCGCTGGTGGCGTCTCTGGCGGCGTCACCGGCCCAGGCAGCGCCGTCCCTCCCCCCCAGCCCGCCGTCGAGGCCCCAGAAGCGGCGGCCTTGGCGGCCCGTCGGCCTCGGCGGCGGCAGCCCAAGGGAACCGGACCCTCGGCATCTCATCCTCTGTGCGAACGCGGTCCAACTTGCCTTGAAGTCTCTCCTGCTCGAGCGCGTGGTCGAGGGCTCCGCGTCGACCTCCATCGCGAGGGCGGGAGCAGCCGGGCGGCGGCCGACCGGGAACGCCGAACACGAGACTTGAAAGGCCTCTAGAGGGGGGTTCGACGAGGAGCCCGTGATCTCCACGGGCTCTCTCTTTGTCTCGGGACTTCGCCGTGAGCCGAGAAGAAGAGATCGATTGAACGAGACAGAGGCCTCGCGTGAACGCTCTCGCGCCACTGTCCTTCTCCGCCCCCCTCCCCGGCGAAACGCGAGCCTCCCAGCTTTTCGGTGGATGCGGGCGTGCCCTACGCCCACTTTTCGCTCCGCCCTCATCGCATCGACTCTCCGCAACCGCGTCGCGCGCCTCTTTCTCGCCCCACAAGGCCGGCAGACGGCGTCGGCGGCGCCTGCGCACGTCCCGAGGATGCCACCCCCCCCTGTCCGCTCCGTCCTCTGGTTCCGCAAAGGTCTGCGGCTCCACGACAATCCTGCCCTCCTCGCGGCCCTCGAGGACGCGACCGAGGAGGACGGAGCGACCCCCCGGCCCGGGTGCGCCCTCCTGCCCCTCTTCTGCCTCGACCCGTGGTTCGTCGACCCCGCGGCTGGCCGCGTGGGCCGCGTCCGCCTTTCCTTCCTCCTTGAGTCCCTCGCCGACCTCGACGCCTCTCTCCGCAAACGCGGCTCGCGCCTTGTCGTCGCCCGCGGCGCGCCCGAGACCGTCCTGCCCGCGGTCGTACAGGAGTGGGGTGCCACCCGGCTCTGCTTCGAAGGCTGCCACGAGCCGTACGGCCGTGCCCGCGACGCTGCCGTCGTCGCGGCCCTTGCGGGGGCCGGCGGGTCCGACGTGGACGTCCGTTCCCGCGACGGGGCGACACTTTGGGACCCCGCGGTCCTCGTCGCTCTGAACGGCGGCGCCGCTCCCTCCACCTACGCCGCCTTTCAGAAGCTCGTCGCGCGGGCGGGTCCCCCCCCGGACCCAGCGGCCGACGCGCCGACGACCCTCCCGGAGCCGGGGTCGGGGTCCGGGGGATCGGGGGGCTCGGGTCGGGGGTGGGAGGGGGCGTCGTGGCTCGGGGGGGGGGACGGGTGCGTCCCCTCGATGTCCGACCTGGGGTGGGGGGCGGACGAGGAGGGGACGGCGGCGGGGGCGGCTCGGAGGTCGGCCCGGCTGGTCGGCGGAGAGACGTCCGCCCTCGCCGGCCTCGCCGAGGCTGTCGCGTCCCCTGCCTGGCTTCGCTCCTTCGACAAGCCCAAAACCGACCCCACCGAGGCCTCCGCCGGACCTGGGGCCGGGGCGGGGACCACGCAGCTCAGTCCCCACCTCAAGTTCGGCACTCTCTCCCCTCGCCGGATGTGGCGGGACGTTTCTGCCGCGCGGGCCGCGGCCTCGGGCCCCGGGACGGACCCGCCCGTCTCCCTCGCGGGCCAGTTGTTGTGGCGAGAGCACTTTTCCCTGCTGCTGTACAGTCACGGAGACCGCTTCACTCGGATGGAGGGCAACCCTGTCTGCCGGCAGATCGACTGGGGCGCCGTCGACGAGGAGCCCTACCGGTCGCGCTTGGCCGCGTGGAAGGCGGGCACGACGGGCTATCCCGCCGTCGACGCGTGGATGCGGCAGCTCCGCGCCACGGGGTGGCTGCACCACCTCGCAAGGCACGTCGTGGCCTGCTTCCTCACCCGCGGTGACCTCTGGGTGTCGTGGGAGGAGGGCAGGGACTGGTTCGACCTCTGCCTGGTCGACGCCGACCCGGCCCTCAACGCGGCCAACTGGATGTGGCTGTCCTGCAGCGCGTTCCACCACCAGGCGGGTCCGCCGGGGGGGAGGGCCGGGGAGGAGCGAGAGACGGACGCTCTCCCCCGACGCAACGCTCTCGTCGTTCCCTCCCGTCCATTCGTCCGTCCACCGCCCGACGTCCGTCCGCGTTGCCCCCCCCCCCGCCCCCCAGTACTGGAAAGTCTACAGCCCCGTCGCCTTCGCCCAGAAGTACGACAAGAGTGGCAAATTCGTGCGGCGGTGGTGCCCGGAATTGGCCCACATGCCGGACAAATACATCTACGAGGCGAGGAGTGGAAAAAGCGGGGGGGGGGGGGGGGGGGGGGGACAAGGGGGGGGGGGGGGGGGGGGAGGGGGAAAGGCCGCCGGTGGAAGGTCGCCGGCGCCTGTCGGGCCGGCACGTCCCTCGCTCGTCGCCGCCCGCCGCCCCATCGCCCATGCCGACGCGTCCGACCCACTCGCCCGACACCCCCGTTCGATCGCCCTCTCCCCCTCCTCACTCCCTATTTCCCTCGCGCAGCCCTGGAAGGCCCCACCCGACGTGCAGCGGGCGGCTGGGTGCGTAGTGGGCGCGGGAGGTGACTACCCCTCCCCGATCGTCGACCATGGGGAGGCGTCCAAAGAATGCAAGGATCGTATGGCAGCGGCGTACGCCCGCGCCAAGGCCCCCGGGGGAGCGGGGGCGAAGCGGCCGGCGCCGAGCGAGGGGAGCCGTGGGGCCGGGGAGAGGAAGCGGAAGGGGTAGGTCAGCGGGGATGGCAGCATCGCCCCCGGAGTCGCACATGCCCCCCCCCCCTCCCGGACGTCACGGACGGACAAAAATCCGAAGTCTCTCGCAGAGGCACCTGAGCTCGTCGTCGGGATACCACTCGCATCGTCGGGAAGCCCCTCCCGATTGACTCGACCGCCCTTTCCCCCGCCAGTCGTGGTTGGCCTCCAGTCTCGAACAGGAGGGGACTGGGCACCTTCCCGCCCGAATTTCTCCCGCGCTTGTATCTGCCTCCACTTCATTCCAACGCAAGGGAGCCACGGCCCCGTCAACAGTCGAGGCTATCCCGCCTGACGTGAACCCGCTTCGGCGAGCCCGGCCACTGGACAGAGATCCGCCTCGCTCCCCGAGCTCCCGCCCATAAGAGGAGGATCCTTAGCGCTGAGCGGTCCGATGCCGCCCACCCGGCGCGCCGCCCGTCGCGGGAGTGAAAACGCCACCGGCCTAAACGGGGCCGACGCGGCACCCTCGAAAGCAGTCGTCGACCGCCGCATTGCGTCTCTCCTCGCCGCGTGCCAGAATCGCCAGCCGCGGCTTGGGGAGCAGGTGCCCCTGCTCGATCCCACTGCTGAGGAGGTAGAGGCCGCGGGCACGGAGCGGGCTCCTTCCTTCGACGGGGGAGCCTGGCTGATGGCGGCGCGGTCCTCGTGGGCGACAGCCGCGGGCGGTTCCGGCCGCGTCGCCCCCGCGGCGCCCGGCGAGGCCCGCGTGGTGCTGGACGCGGAGCAGCGCGCCCGACTCGAGCGTGGACTCGAGTCGTGGTTTCCGGCCCTCGCGCGGCAGTGGGGCGGGTCCAACTGCCTCGCCCCCTGCGCCGTCTGCGCCGCGGCGGGGGCCGACGGCGACCGGCCCGGGCCGGGCCCGCTCTCGGGCGCAGAGCGCGCTCTAGGGCGCTCTAGGGCGGCTTGCGGGAAGCGGGACCCGAATCGCCTCGAGGGGTGTCTGCGGGCGCCCAAGGTGAAGAAGACGGAGGAGACGATGGTGCAGGCTGCGGTGGCGGCGACGGCGGCAGCGCAGGCGACGGCGGCCAAGGGGGACGACGGAGCCGGGACAAAGACGCTCTTCTCGGGGAAGGGGATCAAGCGCATGCGCGGCGACGCCGCGGCCTCTTCGCGGCCCTTCATCTTGTCGTCGGGTCCCCCAACGGGCGACGCCGACGGCGCGGGCGCCGGGGCTGCTGGGGCTGCGGCTGGCCCCAAATCCAAGCGCGCTCCCCGGGACCCCGCAACCACCAGGGCTCCAAGGGGTGATTTCCAAATCTTCGATCGGGAACGCCGCGCTTCGCTCAGGGCGGGTCGGGTTCGGGGTCGGGGTGCCCTCTCTCTTCTCCCTCTCTCCTCTCTCTCCTTCCCGTGCTCTCCTGTCTCTCTTCTCTCCTCTCTCACCTCTCCTTCTCCCCCTTCTCCACCCACCCACCCACCCACCCATCGACCTGTCCACCCACCCACCCACCCACCCACCCCACCCCTTCCCCAGGCGGAGCACGTTGCCAATGGAGTCCCTGTGCCTGTATTCGCCGAATGCGGGCGCATCATTGCGGCCGAGTGGAGGGGAATGAGCGACGCCGCCAAGGCCCCCTACGTTCGCCTGGCTGCCGAGGATCAGGCCCGTTACGACCGGGAGATGGCCGCCTCCGTGGCCGTGCTGCCGCCCGGGGAGGTCCCCGCGGGGGGCGCCTACGACGAGAGCGGGTCAGCGGGGCCGGGGCCGGGGGGCGGGGCGAAGGCCGAGGTGGCGCGGCAGCCCTTCGACGAGGATCCGGACGCCGACCTCAAGACCGCCGCCCTGGCGCGGTGGGGGTGGACGGTGGACGCGGGCGGGCCCCGGCCGACGGGAGACCTTGCTCCTCTAGTGGCGGAGTGGCGCGACGTGGACTCGGCGCGGGAGGCGTCGGAGGAGGCGCGGGTGGCGGCGCGGGCGCAGGCGCGGGAGGAGGCGCGGGAGAAGAGGGGAGCCGAGAGAGCCGGGGTGCGCGGCGGCGGCGGCGGCGACAACGCCGATGTCGCGGCCCCCCCGGAGGCCACCGCCACCCCCCTCGTCTCCATGGCCAGCTTCGACTGTGTCGACCCTCGCGGATCGTCGTTTGCGGCCTATCGTGGAACGCCCCGTCCGTTGGCCCCGGCCGACGCCCTCGCCCTCCTCGCCCGCGGACGTTCTCTCCCTCCGAAGCGGGTCAAGCGCCCCCCGACGGCGGGGGGCGAGGGAAATAGAGCCCCGGAGAGAGAGCCCCGGGCGGGGCTGGGGGCGGCGGCGGCGCGGCCGGCCCGGGAGGGGCTCGCGTCGGCCCGCCCGGCCGGGCACCGCCCGCCCGCCCACGCGCGGCCGGCCGTCGGGCCGGGGCCGCCGCCGCCGCCGCCCGCCCTCGTCGACGGCGGATTCGAACGCGCAGGCTGGGGCGGGGTGGGCGCGTCCGGGTCCGTGTCTCCGACGCGATCGGTCGACGTTCCGGCGGCGGGGGCCGGGTCGGGGTTCCCCGCGCCTCCGCCGTCGGCGCGCGGGGCGCGGGAGGGGGCGGGGGGACGGGGCGGCGCGGCGCGGAGCGCGCTCGTCGACGGGGGCGACGCCCCGGCCGCCCCTGCCCGCGGCGCCGCGTTCGGCTTCCCAAGCGGGGGGGGCGCATCCGCCGACGAGGCCACGGGGGGGGCCGCGCTCGACATTCTCGTGCAGGCCCTGCTCAAGGGGGGGGGGCGCTGAGGGGCCCCGGCGACGGGGCAGCGATGGGGCGGCCCCGCGGGTCTACCCCCGAGTTCTCCGGGAAACGGGCTGAGGAGGGCTTGCCGCCGACTGTCCCGAACAGAAATCTCGTCGCCTAGCCTCGCACCACCGCGCAGAGTGCTTGAAGGCCCGCTCCCCCTACAGAGCCTCGCTCACGCCTGCGCCGGCCGCTTTGTGGCTGGCTTGTCGTTGGCCGGCGATGACGCCCGGTCGCGCCCTGGGCGCGGCCTCTGTCGGACCCATCTTCCGCTCGACGACCGTCTCCGCTCGCTCGCCCCTCATTTCCGCGCACCACGTCTCTCGTAGGCCCAGCGCCGCAGCCCCAGCCTGTCGTTGCCGCGGCCGCGTCGCCGCCCCCCCCGCCGCGCTCAAGACTCTAACGGAAGAGTTCGTCGATGCGAGTCGTTCGGTCGCGATCTGGAGTCGTGCCTCTTTCCGACAATCTCCCGAAAAGATCCTCGTGCGCTCGTCTCCTCCCCCCCGATGGCCTCGTCCCCGGCCGACCTTGTCCCCGGGGCCAGGGAACCCCCTCTCCCCCACACCCCCCTCCTCCCCTCCCCCTTTCCCAGGAACTCGCCGACCTCCCTGGCGCGGCCGACGATCGCCGCGCGACCGAGGCCGACGCCGAGGCCGAGCGCCGCATCGCCGAAGCCCGCGACGCGGGAACGGCCCTCGACGCTCTCTTTCGGTCCGCCCTGTCCCTTCGCCCCCTGGACCCTGCCGACCCCGCCCTTGTTGCCGCCCCCGCTGGCGCCGGTGCCACGGAGGACGAGATCGCCCGCGGTCTCCCCGACCTCGACGAGACGACCTTTGCGGCCCTCGGCAGAGACCGGCCCGCGGTGGCCTCTGCCGCACTACGGGCCGCCGAGCGCGCCGCCGACTCTCCCGCGGCCTGGGCGGCGTTCCAGGCGGGCGGCCGGGTCCGGGCGGCTCCTCCCCCCACCTCTCCTCCCCTCGACCCACCTTTCCTCCCCTCGACCCACCTTTCTTCCCCTCGACCCACCTCTCTTCCCCTCCTCCCCATCTTCCCCCCGCTCCCCCCCCGCCCCCCCCCCCTCCTCTCGTCCCCCTCCCTGCAGGCGGAGGCGCGACTCCTGAGAATGCGCGTCGACCGGGCCGAGGAGGCGGCTGCCGTCGCTCGCGCCGAGGCCACCCGCTCTCGCCGCGCCGCCTCGGCGGCCCGCCGGGCGGCCGACGAAGACGCCCGGGCGACGGCGCGGGCGGCGGAGGCCGCCGCAGGCGGCCGCGGTCCTGCGGCCTCGACCGCCGCCGCCCGCCCCCCGCCCCTCGCGCCCCGCGGCGGCCCCCTGGCCCCCATCCGCCTCGTCCTCGTCTCTGGCTTCGAGTCCTTCAACGTCGCCACCTACAACCGTGCCGCCGCGGCCCTCAGGCGCGCGACCAACGACTCCGTTGTTCTCTCCGTCTTCTCCGACCGCGACGTCGGGCCGCGCGGGGCGCGGCGCGCAGAGGCGGAACGCGAGCTGGCGCGGGCCGACGGCGTCGTGGCCTCTCTGGTCTTTGACTACGACGAGGTCGAGTGGCTGAGGCAACGCGTCGATGAAGTTCCCGTCAGACTGTGCTTCGAGTCGGCGCCCGAGCTCGTCGGGATGACGCGCGTCGGGTCCTTTTCGTTTCCGGCACCGGCGCCGCCGGGCGAGGACGGAACGCCCGCCCCCAAGGGGGGTCCGCCCCCGGTGGTGAAGAAGGTTCTCTCGCTGTTTGGGAGCGGGAAGGAGGAGGATCGACTGGTGGGGTATCTGTCGTTTCTTAAGATCGGCGAGTTGGTCGAGTCCTTCCATCCTTTGGTCGTCTCTGTCCCCCGCCATCCCCCGGTCGCTCCCGTCGTTCTCTCCGCCCCCTCCGCCCCACCCGAACCCCCCCC
>Ga0181573_10001686_pt1 | contig 21299 bp, 10 predicted proteins | sample 101ome_25_FD_148643 | JGI IMG/M metagenome (GOLD analysis project Ga0181573, IMG submission 148643) | Coastal salt marsh microbial communities from the Groves Creek Marsh, Skidaway Island, Georgia - 101409BT metaG (spades assembly) | ecosystem: Environmental > Aquatic > Marine > Intertidal zone... | reverse complement strand
GCGGGGGAAACGGCGGCGGCGACGGGCGGCCGGGATCGGCGGGCGGCGGCGGGGGCGGGAGGGGGGGCCGGGGCGGATACGGGAACATGAGCTTCGGCGGCGGCGGCGGTTGGGCGAGGGGCACTCCGCCGGGGGGGGACCTGCGGCGGAGCCTCGGGGGAGGAGGAGGCGGCGGTGGCGTGGGGGCGCGCGGCGGGTACGGGACGGGCGGGTGGGGAGGGGGAGGAGGCGTCCATGTTCGCGTCGGCGGGGGTCGCCACGACGGACGGCGGCACGTGAGGTACAGCCAGGACGACGTCGACTATCACGAGGGGCGAAGGGAGAGGTGGGGCACGGACCGCCGAGACGCCGGGCGCGAGACGAACGCGCCGTGGTCCACCGGAAAGCGGAGGTACGACGACAGGAACTATCGGAGATGAACATCGGAGACGGAGACGCGACTCGAACCGAAAGCCGCGAAACCGTCAGAGCTCGTCCCTCGGCAGCCTCCACCCGCGCGCCCCCCGCGATCGCAGCGACTCCCGTTCGTCCGCCTCCCAGTTCTTCGGCACGAACACGAACTTGTACCGAACGCCGCGGGTCAATGGAACATGGAGCCGCGGGTGGACGCCTTTCTGGATCGTCGGACGGAAAACCTCGCAGACTAGCTAGAGCACATCGATGAGAATTTGTACGGATGCTCCATCGGCACTAAGAGTTATATGCGCAAATTTATGAATTACACGTTTGGCATTAACCAAACTACGTAACCAGTCAGATGAAGTGCATGTGGTTGCACAAGGTTGATAGAGAGGAAGATTTTAGGGAAAAGTGCACGAAACACCGTCAAAAGCGATTTTATTACCCCAGCGAACAACAGCCGACATCAGAGCCGAGGGCGCGCTGAGGAGGTGGCTGCTCGAGTCGTGACGTCTCCACGCTCGATATCGGCCGGTAGCACGTTCCCGTGTCGAGCACCCACCTGCGTCAGGTCGCTGACGACCGGGCCGGGCGAGGCGAGGATTCGCGAGCGCTTTTAGCAGCCGCCGCCCCTTTTCTGCCGCCGCCCGATCCGTCGCCATGGCGCTCACCACCGAGCAACAGACCTCGCACCTGTCCCGCCTCCAGCAGGAAATACTCGCCTGGGATTACTACCGCATGGGCGGCGAGGACGACCCCGGCGCCGCCGCGGGCAGGACCCTTCGCGAGGTCCCGAAGACCTTCGCGTCGATCAACGAGTACCTCGACGTGTTCGAGCCGCTCGTGCTCGAGGAGTGCGCGGCGCAGGTGTGCAGGGGCGAGGAGGGCGACGCGCGACCGTCCAACGTCGCCGCCGTGCTCAGCTCCGAGCGCGTCGACGGCTTTCACGTCGTCAAGTTCGTCCTCGGCGAGGAGGCCATGCGAGAGTTTCGGGACAACGACCTCATCCTCGCGGCGAAAACCGACCCGGCGCCTGACAAAGACGAGACAAAGACGAACAAGGACAGGGACAAGGTCAAGGACGAGGACGAGGCCGAGGCCGAGGCCGAGGACGAGGGCGCGGTGGAAGAGAGGAACGCCGAGAGAGGGATAAAAAAGAAACACGAGAAGGGGGACGCGAAGGGCGACGGCGACGGGGACGACGAGCGATCCTCAGCGTACGAGAACATGTACGCGTTGGGTTTCGTAGACGGCCGCGACTCCCGCAACGTCATGCGCGTGCGTTTCCACCTGCCCGAGGCGGGCGGCGGCCAAGGCGTGTTCAAGCGCAGGGCGGCGCTGACGGACGACGACTTCACGCGCTTTCGGTCCGTGCGAAACGCGCTCGCGACGCCCAAAAAAGCGTGGTACCTGATGCACCTGGCGAACATGAGCACCATCGCGAGGGAGTGGCTGGCGCTGCACGCGTTCCCGGCGCTTCCGTTCGCGCACACCATCCTGGGAGGTAAACCGGCGGCCAAGGCGGCGCACTCGTCTTGGGAGCTGCCGGAGCCGCTCTCGAAGGCGATCGAATCCGCGTACAACGGTGAGATGACTTTTCCGCCCGGAACGCTTCCCTTTTTTTTTCAAAGTCGGCTTTCTCCCGCGCCTGCCCGTGAGGTCCCCCCTCTGCAATGCCCGTCGCCGTGCGCTGATGACGAAATCTTTGATAGTAGATTATGAACTTGTTCTTTGATTACGAAAAAGACATGTGGTTTCTCTGAGCACATGCGGCGCAATCGGAGAGGGGACCCGGTCTGGACGCGCGCGCTATTTTTTCTTTCTCAACCGCTTCTGTGAATTGACACTCTCTCGTCCTTCTCAATCCTTCTCACGCGAGCAGACAGCCAGCTCACCGCCCTCAAGGCGGCGCTCGAGAAACAGCCCATCACGCTGATCCAAGGTCCCCCGGGGACGGGCAAGACCCGAATCATCCTCTCCCTCCTCTCCGTCATCCTCCACGCCGTTCCCGGAGTCAAGAGCGGCCAGGAGATTGACCTCAAGCGTTTCCTCGAGACGCGCGACGAGCGCAAGCCCCTCTCACCCGCCGAGAACGCTTCGGTGCACCGCCGGGCCGCGCCGTGGATGTGCGGCGTGCCGAACCCGCGCGACGCGCCGCCGCCGCCGCGGGACGCGCCGCCCGTCCCGCCGCCTCCCCCGGAGAAGCCCGAGGTGGTGGGCGAGACGGAGAGCAGACGGACCAAGGTGCTCGTCTGCGCCCCCAGCAACTCGGCGCTCGACGAGATCGTCCTGCGCATCATGCAGTCGGGTCTGCTGGGTCCCAACGGCTCGCCGTACTCTCCGACGCTCGTGCGCGTCGGCGTGAACGTCCACCACAGCGTTGAGAGCGTCTCGATGGAGGCGCTGGTCCGCGAGCGAGTCGGCGAGGTTGGCGACAAAGTCGCGGGTTTAGCGGCGGCGTCGTCCGAGAAGAAGTTTGAACGCGCGCTGGAGAAGGACCGGGTCAAGCTCGCGATCCTCGATGAGGCTGCGGTGGTGTGTTCCACGCTCTCGTTCAGCGGGAGCGGCATGTTCGCCCGCATGACGCGGCAGTTTGACGTCGTGGTGATTGACGAGGCTGCTCAGGCTGTGGAACCGAGCACGCTGGTTCCGCTGTGTTACGGAGCGAAACAGGTGTTCCTGGTGGGCGACCCGCGGCAGTTACCCGCGACCGTCCTCTCGTCGATCGCGACGGACCACAACTACGACCAGTCGCTGTTCAAGCGGTTCGAGCAGTGCGGTTATCCGATCCACCTGTTGAAGACGCAGTACCGGATGCACCCGGCGATTCGAGAATTTCCGTCGTCGCGGTTTTACGCCGGCGAGCTCGAGGACGGGCCGAAGATGGCGGCCAAGACCAAGCGGCCGTGGCACGACAACATGCTATTCCGACCGTTCGTTTTCATCGACGTCGCGGGGAAGGAGTACCAGGGCGGGGGTATGTCCTGGGCCAACGACGATGAGGCGACGCTCGCCGTGGCGCTCGTGGCTACCCTCGTGAAAAACTACGCGGAGCTCGCGAGCGGCGAGAAGATCGGCGTCATCTCCCCGTACAAGGCGCAGGTCAAGAACATCAGGCGCCGCTTGGCAGAAGCCCTGGGCGAGGAGCGCGCGAGGAAGGTGGACGTCAACTCCATCGACGGTTTCCAGGGTAGGGAGAAGGACGTGTGCATATTCAGCGTCGTGAGGGCCCCGACCAAGGGCCGCGGGTTAGGCTTCGTCGCCGACGAGCGCCGCATCAACGTCGGGCTGACCCGCTCCAAGTCCTCGCTCATCGTGCTCGGAAGCGCCAAGGCGCTCAAGGGGGACGATAACTGGGGCGGCCTCGTGGCGAGCGCGCGAGACAGGAACCTCATCGTGAATTTACCTCGAGGAAGCAAAGATTACAAGGCTTTCGTCGCGAAACACGGAGCGACGTACGACGCCGACGACCTCTCGGGCGATGAACAGGATGAACAGGATGAGGAGGCGATCGAGACGGACGAGGAGGACGGCTACGGCGCGGCGACCGGCGTCGAGCACGGCGGCGACCCGCTCGGTGGAGGGCGTGAAGGTGGCGTGAAGGGCCACGTGCACAGGCCCGATTGGGTGGTGTCGTCGCACCTCGCAATCGAAGCGGCGGAGGCGCTTCGAAGAAACGCCGGGTCGCCGGCGCTGCCCGGCGTCGGCGCGGACGGTTTCGCCGCGAAAGGGGTGGAGGACGAGCTGGTGTCGGAGGCGCCCGGTAAGGTCGGGGACGATTACGGCGGTAATAACGGCGGCGACGACGACGGCGACGAAGATCCGTACGCTCCGGAACCCGAAACGCAGACCAGATCCGCCACGCGCGCAAAGCGAACGCGCGCGTCGACGACGACGGCGACGGAGAAGAAGGGTACGGCGGGGGAGAAGAAGACGCCGGAGAAGAAGGGTACGGCGGCGGCGGCGAAGGGGGACGCGACGTCGCCTCCCGCGGCGAAACGCACCAGGTCGTCCAGGTAAACGCACCACTTGTAATGTTATGAGTAGTACCTTCGTACGAAACAATACGGTGACACACAACGCGCGAGCGGCACCGGCAGGGCGAAGGATGGTGGCCTCGCGCGCCCCCAAGTCGCCGGAGAAGGCGATGGCTATCATCCTCTTCTCCATCCTCGCCGTCGTGATCGTCCTGACGTCGTTGACGACGAGCACGTACTCGCCATCCTCATCCTCGTCGTCCTCTTCTCGGCACGTCAACGACCCGCTCGGGTTGCCCCACTTCGTGACCCACGAGGTGAGGGACGACCCGGTGGGTTCGTGGGTGCACCACGCGTGGGAGGCCACCGAGCACGTCGTGGACGAGGTGGCGGAGGAGTTCGAGGAGTTCGGCGAGGACACCGCGCGGGTTTTCGAGCCACGGGTGTTCGAGCCCAGGGAGACGAATCCTCGAAGAGCCGGGACGTTCGGGCGCGAGCGGAGAGGGCGAGACGGACGACTGGAGAAGGACGACTGGAACGTCGACGACGAGGGACGCGCGGCGCGAAGACGAGAAAATGGCGGCTCGGGCGCCAGGGCACGGGCCGAGGGTGGGATGAAGCATCACGGATGACACCGGGTCGCATCACGAGCTTCATCACGAAATCCAAACGTCGCCAAACAGCGCGCCAAACAGGAAAATGCCAATGGCCAGTAAACGTTCGAACCTCCGCTCACTCTGGCCAGCCCGGTGACCGCCGTCCCCATGACGGTCCCGTCCACTCCTCCTCGCCCCCCCGCGTCGCCCAAGTTCCAGCTGCCGCCCACGACCGTCTCCCCGCAGGCCACCAGGCTGGACCGCGTCCTCGATCTCGTCACCTCGCACGAGGCGACCATCGCGGAGAACGAGCTCCGGGTCCTCGATCTGACCAAACGGGTGGCGGAGGCGGAGGAGGGCGCGCGCGCGCGACGCGACGAGGACCGCCGCGCGCGCGACGCGGTAGACGCCTCGCTGCGAGCCGAGCTCGCGGCCGTGAAGGAGGCGGTCAGGCGCGTCGAGGGAGAGCTCGCGTCCCGGTCCGAGGAGCGCGACGCCCTGCGCGACGAGCTTCGGGATCTCGCGGACGAGCGCCGCGCCGACGCCGCCGCCGCGCTCGAGGAGACCAAAGCCGGATTCAGCGCGGTGCTCCAGGACGTCGTCGACAGGGTCGCCGCGTCCCTCGACGCCGTGCGCAAAGAAAACGCGGTGGCACGCACGACGCGCGGCGACTACGCGTCGGCGGATGAGGTCGACGCGCTGCGCCAACGAATCGCGTCGGCGGAGAGCGCGGCGCGAGCGCGGGAGTCGCACGGGCGCGAGACCATGAACGCCATGCTGGACGCGATGGAACAGATGAAGCGTCGAACGGCGAAGCTCGTGGGGTTCTACAACGAGCACGTGGAGGCGGCGGACAGGCGGCGGGCATCGTCGGGTCGTCGAGGAGCGACGTCGACGGATTCGTTTGGCTCTTCGGCTTTTGGCGAGGAGCGCTCGGATAGACAAACCGGCGAGCTCGCCCGGCTGCTCGAGGAGAACGCGTCGCTGCGGGAGCAACTGGCGAGGGCGTCGTCGTCGAGGCGGGGGCACGGTCGGGCCGTCGAGGAGGCGGCGTTGGCGCGCGGCGCGGTCGAGTCGGCGCGACGGACGGGTTCGTCCGATTCCCTCGACGGCGACGGCGCCGACGCGAAGATGACGCGGAGCGTCCGGGACAGCATCGGCTCCGTGAACGGATGCTGACCGAGGACGACGACGTCTCGTTCATTAAGATGGGACGTAATGTATGTTACGATGTATACGAAGACCCTCTCCTCCCTCTCGTGTACGATGCGAATCGCGTCACTCGACCTTTGGGAGCATCGCCTCGAGCTCGGATCCCTCGTCGGCGTAGTTCCACGGGTAGAGCCCCGCGTCCGACCTCGCGTCCGGCCTCGCGCCCGCGCTCAGCAGCGCGCGCACACATCCCGGGTACCCCCCCCTGGCGGCCATGTGCAGCGGCGCCTCGCCGTCGCCGTCCCGCGCGTTCGCCGCGTCCGCCGCCCCGTCGGTTCCCGCCGCGGCGAGGAGCATTCGCACGATGGGTTCGAACCCCCCCGCGGACGCGTCGTGCAGCGGGGTGCCCCCGTCCGCGTCCCTCACCGTCACGCTCGCGCCCGCGCCGAGGAGCATCTCCACGCACCGCGCGTGCCCGTACAGCGACGCGAGGTGCAGCGCGGTGTCGCCGTCGGGCCCCGTCGCGTCCACGCTCACCGTGAGCGCCGGGAGCGCCACCGCGAGGACGTCCTCGTCGCCCGTCTCGGCGGCCTCCAGGACCCGCCCGAGCACGCCGCCCTGCGACGGGTCGACCCACATGTCCGCGGCGTGGTCCTCGTCCTCCAGAGGCACGAACTGGATCTCCTGCGCGGGTGGGATCGGCGCGGGGGATGGATGAGGGGAGGGAGGAGGATGACGACGGTGGATGGGAAACGCCCGAAAAGTGGCGGCGGTTGTCGGGACGAGGGTAGCCCGATCGGGGCTTCGCGGCGGGATGTCGGGCGCACCTCGTCGCCCTCGCCGACGGGCGCATCGTCGGGATCTTTGGCGTAGATCATGACCCGGCTGCGGTATCGGCCGGTGGCGCGTGGACTGCAGTGGACGCGCGTGGACTCGGCGGTGATTGCGGTTGTTCTCTCGGACTCGTCCGAGCAGAACGCCGTGACTCGGCAGCTCGGACCTCACCCAAATCTATGACAAATATCCAGCGCGCAGACGGGAGCAAAGCCAGTCGCTGGTACATCCGCGAGCATGCAGGGTTCGGCTATGTCGACGGGGCACTCCCGTGCCCTCTCGGGACCGAGATCCAGGCGCATCGCCCGCCGCGGGCGCTCGGCGATGCCACTCACGCGCTGCATCGCTACGGATCCGAGCTTCAGCTCACCAATCGACGGTCGAGAGCGGGTCCGGGCGGGCGAGCCCTTCAGCCTCGGTCTTCGACGCGACGCGGACGAGGCGCTCATCCTCGGCGAGCCCCTCGGCAGGGGTGCGATGGGCGTGGTGCGAGTGGCGACGCGCAAGTCCGACGGGTGCAAGTTCGCGCTCAAGACCATCCCCAAGGCGGGACCCCAGAGCCTCTCCGGTCAGACCCCCACGGGCGAGGCCATGAGCATCTGGGAGCGGAAGGTTCGCGACGAGGTCTCCCTGCACTTCGCCCTCGGCGCGTCGCTCGACATCGTCACCCTGCACGACGGCTTCGAGGACGAGGCGGGCGTCCACCTCCTCATAGACCTCTGCGACGGCGGCGACTTGCTCTCCGGCGCATCCGTGGCGCACTCCACCGAAGATGAGGACAACGCCGTCCGCGCCCTCGACCCGGACGACGAGGAAAGTCCCGGGGAAGGACCTCTGAGCTGCGTCGGCGAGTGCTGGACGCCCTTCTCCGAGGCGACCGCCGCGCCGATGATCCGCGGCATGCTCCGCGCGCTCGCCGCGTGCCACGAGCACGGCGTGGTTCACCGCGACGTCAAGCCCGCCAACTTTCTCTTCATGCGCGAAAACGACGGGCGGAATCGGCTCAAGCTCTCCGACTTTGGCTTGGCCGCGAGGATCCCGGCGATCGGCGCGACGCTGACGGAGCAGTGCGGCACGTACGCGTACCTGTCCCCGGAGATGGCCAGGCGCCGACCGTACGATTTCAAGGTGGACGCGTGGGCCGCCGGGGTGGTGGCGTACATGCTCCTCGCGGGTGAACCCCCGTTCGCGGATTGGGACGCCATCCGCGAGGGACGGTCCCCGACCAAGGACGGCTTGCTCCGAAACATCCGCCGCGGCAAGCCGGACACGCCCATCGACGACCTGCCCCTCTCCCCCGGCGCCAAGTCGCTGCTCCAGAATTTGCTTCACGTCGACCCCGACAAGCGCATGACCTGCAAGGAGGCGGCGGAGCACTACTGGGTTCGGGAGAAGGGCGCGGCGAGCCACGCGGACGCGTTGGCGTCGACGGTGGTGGAACGGCTCCAGGCGTACGGGACGTTGGGCGCGGTTCGCCGGGCGTCGATCCGCGCCGCGTACGAGACGGCGAGCTCGGGATCCTTCGACGGGAGCACGGAGAGGCTCGTCCAGGCGGTGGACGAAGCCGCGAGGGCGGCGTGCAGGGAGCACGAGGACGAGTGCGTCCCCGCGGAGGAGGGGAAGATGGGGATGGACGGCGTCTCCTCGGACGCGTTGATGCTCGCGCTGAGGGACCACGGCGCGGAGCTCAACCCCGAGGAGTGGCTCTCGCTCATCAGGCCCGTCACCGGCCGCCGAGGGGTCGGAGGAGGTACCGTGTTCGTGGACAACGCGGCGCTCGCGGCGATGCTCGCGACGCCCGCCGGTGGATCGTTCGGCGAACACTCCAACTCGTTCGTGACCGATCCAAACCACCCGTCCATCGGCACGGTTGGATCCGACGCCGCGATGGGCGCCGCGATGGGCGCTGTAGAGGGTGACGGATTCGACTGGGACGCAATCGCGAAGGCGTCGTTCCGTCGCATACTCGAAAAGTCCAAGGGCCGCGCCGACACCGTCGACGCCTTCGAGCTCATGGACGAGACGGTGACGTACGAAGACGTCGTCGACGAGGTGTGCGCCAGCGACGGGAGCGAGGAGCTGTGCCGCGTCGTCTTCGAGGAGGAGTTTCGCGCCGCCGACGGCGACGGGGACGGTCGGTTAAACGTCGTGGAGTGGACGGACCTGGTGTGGGCGGAGGGTCTGACGGATCAGAGCGGGCGCGTGCGGTCGTCGTGCGGCGCGGACGCTCCGGATCACCACCCGGATACCTTTGCGAAAAACGCGGGCATCGGCGGCGAGGATTGCGACATCGCGCCCCCTTCTTCTTCCTCGCCGCCGCCGACGGAGCTGAGCCCTCGCGAGCGGGCGCGAGCGGCGGCGGCGGCGAGGAAGAAGATGCAGGAGGCGCGACGCAGGCAACGGGGGAAGTAGATTCGAACCCTACTAGATCATTCGCACGGAACGTCCACGAGTTTTCGCGCCGCGCCGAGCGACGTCCGGGGGTCCAAGAAAACTCTCAAAGCACTAATAACTCATACCCAAAAACAGCGGGCACCGATAGGAACCGAATGTGACGACGAACTGAGCGAGAAGTGCCAAACGCGCTGGCACCCTGACCCTGGGACCCCGGGACCCTGGGACCCGACATGGACGACAGCGACAGCGACGACGACCTCGTCGCTTCCCTCGTGGGAAGTGGGATGAGGGGAGGACAGAAAGCGGTCGGCGACCGGTTGGCGAGGTTCCGGAGGGGAGAATCTCGCGGGGAAATTTTGGCAGCGAGGAGGGCCGACGACATGCCCGCTTCATCCCCTGCGCCGCCCCCAGCGCGGACGTCCAACAATCTCTCCGCGCGCGCGGCCGCGGTCGGCGCTTCATCCCCACGCGCGAAGCTCCTCTGGAAGAAGGTTAGGGACAACAGACTGGCGGACAACGGGGAGCGGCCAGCTGAGGATGCCGCGGCTGAACAATCCCGATTCTGGCGACTGAATGCAGGGGCGTCGGCGTTCCTGTTTGGCGTGGACAAAGACATCGACGGCAGGCGAAAGAACCGCGCGGAGAAAGTCATGAAGCGCGTTAAACAGCTCAGCAAGAGGTCGAAATTCACCCGGAGTCCCGAATTCGACGAGGAGCTCAAGCAGCTGGAGCCTCTCACGTCGTTCCAGGCGCATCGGCTTTGCCGGGACAAGGGACTGGCGATTCGTAACCGAGAGGGGCACCCGATTCCGCTCGCCAAGCTGAAAGAGCGACTGCTGCACCTGGAGCACGGACGGTCTTCCGCGGACTGGTTCCACGCCTCGCCGTTCGGCAGGAACAAACGTGGCTACTGGGCCCCCATCGCACTCGGGCTGACGCAGTGTCTGCTCATCAGCGCATTCACCGTCGGACTGACGTACGCCGTGTATCTCGTCGGAGCCTCGTATCACGACAAGTACGCGTGCGACCGGATATGGAACTGGCTCAACCCGCAGTGCCAGGTTGCGGACTTCGTGCGGACGACGGCGAAGCAGTGGGTGTACAGGTGGTACTGGCAGGTGGGCACGGTCATCGCGGCGAGGGCGGGGCACTGGGCCGACAAGATGAGCAAAGAGGCGAGCCGCCTGGCTCTGGACGCCACGGACAACATCGCGAAGCATCTGGGCGACGGCGAAGATGGCGACGCCATCCCGGACGAGGAGTTCGATTGATGAGAGTAATGCGGTGTAATCAAATAAATATCAACGCGTGCCTTTGCGGCTTTGGCGGAGAGGAGGGACTGCCGAAAACCGATCACTTTTTGCCGAATCCCGCGCCCCTCGCGGCGTGTTCCGCCACCTTGTGACTCACAACCCCGCGGAGAATGTCCAGGGTCAGCTCCGGCGCATTGCTGCCGTACACCTCGCCCTGCACGGACGCCATCATCTTCGCGATCTCGCGCCCGCTGAACCCCTCCGTCTGCTCAGCCACCGCCTTCAGCGCCGCGTCGTCGACATCCGCCGAGACCGCAATCGGAGTCCCCTTCTTTCCGCCGCCGCGCTTGCCCCCCTTGCCGATGCCCATCGCGCCGAGTAACCCCTGCGCCGGCGCGTCGTCGCCCGCGTCCTCGCCGCGCGCGATCAGCTTATCGAAGTACAGGCGGACCATGCGCTGACGGGCCTCCACGTCGGGGAGGCCAAACTCGAGAGACTCGTCCATGCGGTCCAGCACCGCGGCGTCCAAATCCTCGGGCCTGTTCGTCGCGACGACCAGGACGACGTCGCGGGAGAGCTCGCCGGTGCGATAGAGCAGCGCGTTGAGCGCCGCGCGGACGCCGGGAGCCGTCTCGGACGCCGCGACGCCGCCCGAACGCTTGGCGAGAAACGCATCCGCCTCGTCGATGAAGAGCAACAAACCGCGGCGCGACGTGGACGCCCAGTCGAAGAGCTCGTGAATGCGGGTCACGGCGTCGGCGCCCAACGGGGCCACGTCGCCGCCGGTCATGAGGGCGTAGTCCAGGCCGGAGTACCTCGCGAGCCTCTTGGCGGCCATGGTCTTACCGGTGCCGGGGGGACCGTAGAGCATGACGTTACGAAACGGCGCCGAGTTTTTCCGGGTGTTTGCGGTGGCGACGGCGAGGTGCTTCACGCGAGACTCGAGGTTACGCTGGAGCACGACGTCGCCGAGGATGCCTCCCGCGCCGGGGCTGGCCTTCGCGACGGCGGATGCGCCCTCGCCGGCCTGAGCGGCGGTCGCCGTCGCCGCCTGAGCGGCCTGGGGGCGGAAACCCCAGATGTTCCTGCTCGTCTCGCGGACGAGCGACGGCTGCCCGAGGTACCTCTCGAGCATTCGGAATCCCATCCTACTGCCCTCCCTCGCGCCGTACACGCCAACGGCGAGCGCGGTGATCCCGCCCACGAACGCCGCGCCCCTCTGCTTGTCCTCGAGCAGCCCCGAGAATCCTTTCCCGACGGTGGACAGAGTCTCCTGGAGCAGCTGCATCGCCTTGCTCGTCTCCGCCTCGATCCGCGCCAGCATCTGCCGGCGGATCACGTCCTCGTTCGCCCTATTCTCCGCGATCCTGCCCTCAGCCTCCGCGATGGACTTGGCGCGGATGAGCTCGCGCTCGTGCTCGGCTTTCTGCCGATCCGTCTCGCGGCGCGACTGCTGAATCTGCTCCTCGGTCTGCCTTCGCAGCGACTCCTGGCGCTGCGACGCGTCCTCCTGCATCTTGACCATCTCGGCGTTGCGCTGCCGCGTCGCCTCGTGCTCGGAGTTGTAGCGCTTGCGCGCGAGCTGATCCTCGTACTCCTTGATCTGCGCCTGCTGCTGCGCCCTGGCCTCATCCGTCTTGCGCTGCTCCTCCCACCGGACCCGTTCGGTGTTGGTGGCGTGCTGCGCGGCGAGCGCCTGCATCTCGGCCTGCTTGGCCTGCGCCTCGGCAGCCTTGGTGCGCTCCTGCTCGTTGGACAGGGCGATGACCTGCGCGTGCACGTTTGATGGAGGGGACGGGTCAGTCGGTGACGATCAGAACAATATCAATCCAACCGTCGGGATCATTTTTCGCCGATCGCGGGATCGGGAGCGAGATCGGGGTGAGCGCGGGGCGAGAGGGCGGCGGGACGCTCACGTTCTTGGCGTGCGGGGACGAGTTGATCTCCCTGAGCGCTTTGGCGCCGCGCTCGAGCGCCTCGGGATCGAACGAGGGCGTGACGGTCTTCGCCTCGTCCTTCGCGCATCGCGCGGTGGGCACGGCGGCGGCGGCAGCGGCACCCGCGGCGCCCGCGCCCACGGCAACGTGGACACCAAAGCGCTCAACGGCGGCCCTGAGCATGATTCGCGACCGGTCCGGGAAAGAAGCTCGAGTCGACGGAAAGAATCTGGGTGGCTGGAGGCGCTGGAGGCCTCAGGCTTCTGTGTGACGTCCTCGGATCGGCGGTCGATCTTGCAGTCAGGCGCGGGTGCGTTATTTCGGGCATAACAGGGCATCGTCAAGACGACCCATCGTTCGATGGAAACACATACGAAAAGGTCACATCGACACTGCCTATTTCGATTTATCTTTCTTATGCATCCAAGTCATGATATCGTGCGTGCCTAAGCCTTATTATACTGGAAAGTCGTCGCAAAATTCAAATTTCTCGGGGAAACCAATTTTCACGGTGATATCTGCGCGACTGCGGGTTCGAGCCGCGTCCGCGTCACAACGTGTCGCGGCTGTTTCGGCGGCGCACGAGGCGCGGAGACACCCTCGGAGGTCTCCCGTCCACCTAATCAGCGGCGTCGCGGCTGCTCGATTCGCGTGACTGTTGGTCAGAGAGAGACTAATTGTTGGGTGCCGATTGATTCGGGCAACGGACACTCGGCGGCTTCTTCGCATTCCGTCGAGAGGTCAGCGAAGGCGCGATGATCATAGAGCGGTCCCCCGACGAAATCGCCGCCAAGCTGACGCTCATGAGCGATAAGCTCGGCCACTCGCTACTGGACATTCGCGAGCGCGCCATCGCGTCGCTGAACTTCAAGCTTAGCAACGACCTGCTGACCTTCAAGGACGTCGGCTCGCACTCGGGCGTGCTCACGGCGCTGCTCGACTGGTTCGGCCACGAAGACTCCGTGCCCGGCGACGAGAGGGCGCTCGCCATGCTCCGCCGCATTGTCGAGGAGGAACCCACCGCCGCGGCCAGGCTCCAGAACCTCGGCGCGGAGGCCGCGCTGCTCGAGGTCACCGACGGCGCTTCCAGGCAGCTCGCCGCGCAGATCGAATCCCTCGTCGAGAAGATCGCGACGGGAGGCGCCGACGTCGCGCCCCAGGAGCGGCCCTCATCGCCGCCCGGGCCCGACCCAGAGACGGCGAACGCGGACGTCCCCGAAACAGACGAGAAGGACGACGCAGAGGAGGCGGCGGAGGAACCGCCCGCTGAGGAGGCTGCCGAGGCTGAGGACTCCGCAGAGGTTGAGGATTCGAAGGAGGAGGATTCGAAGGAGGACGCCGTCGCGGATGAAGAGGAGCATACCGCGGATGAAGAGGAGGATACCGCGGATGAAGAGGAGGAGACAGCGGAGGAGGAGGAGACAGCGGATCAAGAGGAGGAGGACGCCGAGGATGCCGCCGCCGCGCGCGACGACGAGGACCCCGCGTTCATCAGACTCGACCCCGCGCTCAAGGACATGTTCCGCAAGAACCCTCGGCTCGCCACCGCCTACTGGAACATCGTCCGCACGCACGGTCTCGAGTCCGAGTCGAATCGAACAAACGCAGTCGCCGCGGACGCGAGCGTCGTCTCTTCCGTCGGAGACTCACGAACGCTGGAGACGGCGACGCGGGGCGGGAGCCTTCACCTGCGCCGGGTCGTCATCTCGCCGAGCGACGACGCGCGGCTCCTCGAGCTCTCCGTCAGGCTGCGGCACGCGGACGATCCGTGCCTCCTCATGGCGGCACTGACGGAGTTTACCGATTGCGCTCTGAAGGATCTCCCGCCGCAGGCGCTGCTTCAGCGGCCGAGGTGCCTCTGGGCGGTCATCTCGCTCGCGCGCGCCAGGGAGGGACCCACCGCGGCGCACAACGCGCGCAGGGCGACGCGCGTCGGATCACCCGTCGCCCCCGCCGCGGTTCGCGCCGCCGCGCTCGCCGCGCTGCGAGATTTTGTCGTCGCGATCAAGGGCGCGTTGGGTCACGCCAACGACGGAGCCCACGCGGTTCGTCTCGCGCCGAAGGGAACGAAGGAGTCATTGAACGCGGATGACGTCGAGGACATGTTGCTCGGGGGCGCGCGCGAGCACAGCTACCCGCCGCCGGTTCCCTGCTCCGAGGACGACGACGACGACGACGGAGCCGTTACGGCCGTTACAGACCCGCTTCACGCGCTGCCCGTCGCGCACCTCCTCGCCGTCTCCGTCGTTCCCCTGCTCGCGGAACCGGCGGTGGCGGGCGACGCGCTCCTCGTGCTCCAGGAGACGTTGCCGCTGCTCGAGCTCACCCCCGCGGACCGCGGCGACGACGCGAATGACGCGGCGGCGGTCGACGTCGAGGCGGTGGCGACCCGTCTCGGGGTGTACGCGACGGCGATGGAGCGGGCGCTGGCGACGGCGAGCGCCATCGCGTCGGCGAGTGGCGAGGACGAGTTGCTCCCCACGGGCGAGTGCCCGGCGTTCTTCCCGGCGCTCGCCATGACGGCGGTGATGGTCGCCGCCGCGGGCGCGGACGCGACGGCGATCGCGGCGCGGCGGGGGACGATCCCGGCTCGCCTGGTGACGCGCGTGGAGACGGCGGCGATTGACGAGCTGCTGGCGGCGGCGGTTCCCGGGCTTCGTAAGGTGACGCTGGCGGCGTTGGACGTCCTGGGCAGGCCATCGTCTAAGGCGGAGTGCGCGGCGGCGGAGGCTGCCGAGCGCGCGACGCACGCCGCGGAGGTTGCGGCGAGGGACGACGCCGCCGCCGCCGCTTCGCGGTCCCCGAGCGACGCCGCGAGGATGACGATGGAGGCGCTCCCGGCGCTGGACTTTATCGCCGAGGACGAATCGGAGCCCCTCGCCGCGCGGCTCATCGCTACGCTCCTCACCGCGACGGCGTCCGCGACGGCGGCGGTGCCCGAGGGTGCCCACCCGGGTGCCGAGGGTGCCGACGTCTTTGACGAGCGGAGGCGTCTGGGCGACGGCGTCGAGGACGCGAGGTTGGCGACGTCGGAGCTCCTGCGGCACGTCTCCCCCGCGGCTCGTCGCGGCGCGTACGCGGCTCTGGCCGCCGCCGCCGAGATTGCCATGGCGGCGGAGGCGGGCGGCGCGGCGGCGGCCGTGTCCGCGGCGGCTCGCGCCGTGATGGTCGGCCCCGCGGTGACGGGCGAAATCGTCTCCGGCGGCCTCGCCGATCCGGATACCCGGCTCAACGCGGCCAAGTGCCTCGACGCCATCGCGCGCGGATTTGGCGGCCGCGCGGGTACGTCCGAGTCGCCGCTGGCGTCCGCCGCCGCCGGGGCGCTGCTCCCGTGGCTCCCGTGGCTCGAGTGCGACCTGGACGATGACGTCGTGGGACCGGCGGCTTCGGCGGCGGCGGCGGCGGCGGTTCGCGGCGCTCCCGCCGACGCGTGGACCCCGCTCGAGCCACTCCTCCGCGGCCTCTTTCACGTCTCCGAGAGGCGAAGGGTCGCGGCGGCGGCGGGCCTGAAACGCGCCATGGGCGACGCCGTCACCCCGCCAGCCGCCCGGGACGCCGCCGGGGAGGATGGATCGGACGACGCCGAAACCGACGACCCCTTCGGTTCCGTCGTGCGACACGCGGATAACAAGTTTGCGATCGATTACGGCGAAGTGCGCGCGTCGCCCCTCGCGGCTTCGGTGTTTGGCGGTAAGGACGTCGGGGACCTCGTAGACGTGATGACGAGCGACACCCTGGGCACGTCCGTGCGCGTCGTCGCGGGTGACCAGCTGTCGCTGTGCGCCGCGGATCCGAGTCTTCACAAAGTCGCGTGCTCGCGCGAAACGCTCGCGAGGGTCGCCGGGCTCGCCGCCACCGCGCTGGCGCCGGACGCGGAGCGTCTCACGAACGACGTGGGCGTCGCGGCGCTCAAGGTGCTCGCGACGTGCGTCAGGCACAGCCGCGAGGCGCGCGTGTTCTTCTCGGAGGTTGCGCGCGGATCTCTCACCGCCGACGACGCGCAGCCCTACGGACGGTCGGTGCTCACGGTGCTGCCGCTGGTGTTCCATCCCAGGGCCGCCGTCCGCGAGCACCTCGCGGTGTTTTGCGCGTACGTCGTCTTTGGAAAGGTGGCGGACCTCGCGACGACGCACGCCGGGCTCGGGGTGGTGCCCGACCCGACCGCCATGCACGTGCCCGCGTCCATCTCGAGACAGCTCAGGTTCCCGGTTCCGATTAGACCGATGGACGCCGGGGCTCTTAACAGGGCCAGGTTGGCGCTGTCGAGGGCATCGTCGCCGCTCGAGGCGGAGGGGACGGACCGCGCGCGCGTCCGCGCCATGCTCGCGCAGAGGCGCGAGGTTCGCAGGCTCGGCGGCGCCGCGGGGGTGCTGGCCACCGTCGAGCGCATGATGTACGAAGCCGGCGGCGACGCTCGAACGATGGGCCCCGTCGCGAGGGTCGCCGATGCCACGCTTCGCTGGGCGTCCCCCGCGTCGTCCGCGATGGTCTCCCTCGCGAGGCTCGCGCACGCGCGGTCGCACGACGACGCCACCGCGGCGTGCGCGTCCCTTCGCGGCGTCCTCGCCTTTGGCCCGCCCGGCGCCAACGCGATTCTAGCCGCGACGTGGCCGAAACGCGCGGCGAGGCTGCTTCACACCCCGCCGCGGTCGCCGGAGGACGCCAGGCTGTGGGCGTCGCTCGCGTCGACACTCGCCGAGGCGATGCGCGTCGCCACCGCGGGCGCGCCGCTCGACCGCCTCGCGTGGCTCGCCGACGCGGTCAAGCGATCCGCGGTTCCCGTCATCCGAGGTTTAGCGAGTGTCGATTCGAACCCGGGTCGGTTCGCGCCCGGGTTCATCGCGTCGCCGGAGACGGTTCGAACCCACGCGAGTTTGGAGCCCATCGTCGGCGACTTCGTTTCCGACAATGGCGGGGTTTCCGACGCCGAGTTTTCCGGGGAGATGGCCGCGGCGTCGTCAGCCGCCGCCAAGGCTGCCTGCGAGCTCGCCGCGCGCGTTCTCGACGCCGCCGTCGCGTTGAGCTCGGCGGCGACGCACGGAGGCTTCGCCGACCCGGCGGGCGCGTCCGCGGCGCAAACGGCGGCGGCGAGGGTCGCCGGCGTCGTCCTGTGCGAGACGGACCTGTGCGAGGCCGTCACCGAGAGGCTCATCGCGGACGCGCGGCGCGAGTACGGCGCGCGGGTCGCCGCGGTCGAGTGCGTCGCGAGCTGCGCCAGGGCTTGCGCGCTCGCCGACGCTTCGAGACTTTTACGCGCCGTCGACGCGGAAGGAGGTCCGGGCGCGGAAGACGGAATCCCCGGAGCCGCCGCGGACCTCGCGGAGATCGTCGTCGAGCCCCTGCTCACCTACTGCTGCACCGTGCGCATCGGCTCTATTGACCCCGTCGGTTCGTATCCGCCGGGCGTTACCGACCCCAACGCTCGGAGACGGATAGCGGACGAGACGGCGGGGTCTCTCGGCTCGCGGTGGGGCGCGCTCGCGGATGCCGGCTTTCACGCTTTGGATGCGGTGTGCGAGGCGGCGCCCGGCGACGCTTGGTCCAGGGCGTGGGCGTCCACGGGCGCGACGTTTTGGCTCGCGCGGCTGGCGCGGGACCACCGCGCGCACCGCAGGGCGAGCGCGTGGAGGCTGCTCGCCAAGGCGGCGGGGCCCGACGCGAGATTCACGTGCGCGCTGTTGGCGACGACGTGGCCGGACGCTCCCGGCGCGGGCGCTCGGGTGGCGCTGGACGCGACCGAGGCGCCGGCGGTTCGAGCCGCGGCGTGCCAGTTCGTGGCGGCGTGCCTGTCCACCACCGCCGCCGCGGACCCGCTCACGCTGCTCGAGCACCCGGTGCCGGACGTCGTACCGCTGCTAAACGGCGGGGAGATTTGGCGAGGCTTTGCGGAGATTCTCGTCGCCGCCGCGGGCGAGGGCGGCGCGCGGGGCGGGACCCAGCCGTACGCCACAGCCGACGGGACCCCGGGTGGGTCGGAACCGGCGGTCACCGACCCGGCCGCCGCGTCGGCGCTCCGTCGCGGCGCCGCCGCCGCGCTCCTCGCGTGCTCGCGCCTCTCGCCGATCATCGTCGGAGTCGCCATGTCGCCGCGACTTTCGACCGATTCGAATTCCGGGAATCATGATGAAATTCCGGAATCAGACGCCGACGACGAAAACGACAACTGGCCCCCCGCGCTCGCCGCCGCGCTCCGCGCCCTCGACCCCGCACCGTGGCGCACGTGCCTCGCGGCTCCCCCTCCCGAGGTGCTCGCGTGGGCGAACCCGCCAACCCGGGCCGCGGAGGACGCGGCGGCGGCGGCGGCCAACGTCGCGGCTCTCGTCGGCGCCGTGTGTGCGGCAAACCTCGAAAACCTCGATCACGGGTCCGCGTCTGACCTCGAGAACGATCGATCCGCGCGGGCCGTGAGCGCCGCATCGCGGTTGTTCGCCGCGGCGAGGATAGCGTGCGACACCAGCGCCGTGCCGCAGATGGCGGCGACGCTCGCCGCCGCCGCGGGTGCGCTGGTGACTCGCCCGCCGCCCAGAGCGGGCGGGTCGGCCGGCCGGCTCGACGCGCCCAGACGAGCGTCGGTGTGCCGAGCCTTCGCGCGGTCCGCGAGCGGACTCGCGGCGGTCCTCGCGGCGGCGCCCGACCCGGGAGTGGGCGACGCCGCGTCTAACGCCGCGTGGCAGTGCGTCGCGGCGGCTCCGCTGTCCTGCGCTCTCATCTTGGACCTCGCCGCCGCGGGGGCGTCGACCGGATCGAGCGCGCGCCGAGCCTTCGTCGTCGGATCTGCGGGGGCGGGGCTGACCGTCGCCGCCACGTCGGCGTGTGAGCTCCTCGCGACGCTCTTCCGTTCGCCCCAGACGTCGGCGATCGTCATGGAAGCCGCGGCGAGGCAGGGCGGGATGGGCGGTCCCGTCGGCGCGAGGCTGGCGACGTCGCTCGCGCGAACGTGGCACGAGCAAGCCGTCGGGGTTAAAGCTTTCGGCGAAGAAGGAACTTCTTTCCGGAACCCCCCCGGCGCCGCCGCCGCCGCCACGCCGCACACCGCGGTATCCGCCGCGCTCAGGAACGTCCTGGCCTACAGCGCGAGCGCCAAGCGCGCCGCAACCGACGCGGAGCTCACGGCGACGCTCCTTCGCGTCGCCGCGCGCGCGCACCGCATCATCGCGTACGAGCGACGAGCCGCCGACGCCGCCGCCGAGTTGGAACGCGACCTCCGGGGATTGCCCCGGACCAAACCGGTCCCACCGCCGCTTCCCCCCGCGCCCAGGCCGCTCGCCATGCCCGCTGACGCCGTCCTCGGCGAGTGCGTCTCGCTTCTCAAGCACGTGCTGTACTGCTCCCCCAGCGCGTCGGCGGCGGCGGCGGAGGATGACGAGACGATGGGCGAAGATGCGGCGGCGTTGACGGCGGATCGCGACGGGCGAACCGAGACGGCTTCCGCGACGGGCCACGCGGCCAAAGCGGCGCGAATGGACGCCATGGCGCACGGCGCGATGGCGGCGATGCACGCGCTGTGGCGTCACGCGGTGAGCGACAGGCACCTGTGCCACGAGCTCATGGGGTTAGCCGCGAACTTGATGGCTGGCAACGACGACGCCAAGCGGATGTGCGTCGAGGACGTCGACGCCGGCGACGGGGGCAAGCCGATCTCGTTCGCCGAGCGCATGCTCCGCCTCGCCTTTCGCAACACCAGCCCGGCGGCGACGACGCGACTCGCGCTCGCGCCGCTCGCGGCGCTCGCGGGCCAACCCGACGCCAGGCGGTGGCTTCTGCGCTCGCAGTTCCTCCCAAAGACGATGGAGCACTTCGCCGCCGCGGTTGGCAAACGGGACGCGCAGAGGCAGGTTGCGGCGATTCGCGCGTTGGCGGACGTGGCGGGCGGCGGGGGCGACGACGGCCGACGCGAGGTGCTCCGCGCGGGCGGCGGCGAGCTCGTGCAGCTCATCCTGGAGGTTCTGGCCTCGGCGGGCGTCGCGGGGCACAGGATAAACGATGACGAGGATGACGACATCGACGTCATCCTCAAGCTGCCCGGCTTGGCCGCCGACGCGCCTAAAAATTCCGTGTTTGAGACGCAGCTCCCGATTGCCGCGCTCGAGGCGCTTCTCCTGCTCCGCAACCTCTGCTTCCACACCGAGGCCAAAGCGCACGTCACGGCGAACCCGAGGGCGCTCGACGCGCTCGTCGCCGCCGCGGGAGCGTCCGATCCCGGAGCGAGGGCAGCCGCCGCGGATGCGCTCCTCGCGCTGACCCACAACGGCCAGAGGATCGCGACGCTGCTTCGCAAGGGAAGGAGGCCCGCGCGGCTTCGACGGTTCGCGAGCAGGGCGTCCAAGGCGGTCGCCGCCGGAACGAGCGGACGCGCGAACGCGGACGTGCACGCCGCCAAGTGCCTCGACGTGTTGGTGCGCGAGGTGCTCCGAGTCGGCGACGCCGGGGATGACGCGTTTGGCCACTCGCCGGATTCGACGCTGCTGGACATCTCCGAGGCGGACGATCTCCGGGGCATCGGACGCGAGCCCAGCGACGGCCTAGCGATTGGACCCGCGTGGGTGCGCTAGTCGGGTTTAGGGTGGCGATGGACGGTGAGGGGTTGGACGACGACGCTCCCGTAACCAACTGTGATAAATTATTGAACACCTTCGTCGCTGAGGATCTGGCAGTCTTATGATAAAATTGGCAGTCTGGCCGGTCGATCTTTCACCAGCCAGGTCGATGGAGGACAACCGCGAATTGCCTTTTTGTTTCTTTCCCTAGTACGAA
>Ga0181573_10001685_pt1 | contig 21311 bp, 15 predicted proteins | sample 101ome_25_FD_148643 | JGI IMG/M metagenome (GOLD analysis project Ga0181573, IMG submission 148643) | Coastal salt marsh microbial communities from the Groves Creek Marsh, Skidaway Island, Georgia - 101409BT metaG (spades assembly) | ecosystem: Environmental > Aquatic > Marine > Intertidal zone... | reverse complement strand
CGGTGAATGCCTCCCGCGCGCCCAGAAGACCTCCCAAGCTCGTTCCACGCGCGGGGAGCGATGCCAGCGGGGGACTGTGGTACGTCGACGAGGAGTCAAAGGAGATGTTCTCCTCCAAGTTTGACAGGCCGGTGCTGAGGGTGGGTGCGGAGGGGCAGACTCTGCCGCTGCCGGAGCTGCGCATCGTGGACGATAAGAAGATGCAAAAGGTGGAGTTCGTGAGCGCCACCGAGGACGCGGACGACTGCCCTCCCCCTGACGGTCTCCCGGAGGTTGCGGTAATCGGCAGGTCAAACGTGGGCAAGTCCAGCTTGCTCAACCTCCTGACGAAGGGAAAGAGCGGGGCATTGGTATCGTCCAAACCCGGTACGACGCAACATATCAACCATTATCTGGTGGCGAAGAAGTGGTGGATCGTGGACCTGCCCGGATACGGTTTCGCCAAGGCGTCAAAGGAGTCGACCGAGATGTGGGATGGGTTCACAAAAGAGTACTTCACCACCCGATCCAACCTGGCAGGCGTGCTCCTGTTAATTGACGCGTCCATACCCCCGATGGAAAAGGATTTGGAATACGCTGACTGGCTCATCACCCACAACGTGCCGTTCACCATCGTGCACACGAAGTGCGACCGGAACAAGCCCGGGATGCCTACGGTTGAAACAAACATCGACGAGTTGCGCAGGATCCTGGATGAGAAGTGGCACCGACTTCCGTCGATGATCTCAACGTCGTCCGTGAGCCACGACGGTCGGGAGGACGTGCTGAAGTTTATCTCATCCATTATCCTGTTCAGGAGGAAGAGGAATGCGGACGCCAAGGCGGCGAAGCGCCGTCAGAAGGTCAGGGCCATGAAGGCAGAGAAACCCAAGCAAAAGCATCGGGAGCGCAAACCAAAGGCGGAGGGAGAGGAACAGGACGGCGACGGAGACGAGGACGAGGACGAATTCAATGCTCCAGCGCAAATCGTTGATAAGAAAAAACAACTCTCCATGCAGGAGCTCATAGCGAAGGAGCTGGCTGATATTGAACGTGAGCGTACTTGACCTGATTGATAATGGAATTGGATTTTATTGAGAGTGGAGATCCACCTGCGGCGTCACAACCCCTTCAAGGCTTCTCGAAGAGGTAGTGGGAGATGTACCATTCGTTCCCTTTGCCCTCACCGTTGTCGTAGTTGAACATCTCCGCGCACGAGAGGAAGAACAGCCGCCAGTACACGTACCACTTGACGCTCTGCTCCTTTCCGTATGTCTTCTCAAGAATCGCCTTAGCCTTGCCCTTCCTGTAGCTGCGGTCCAGGTTCTGGAGCCAGTGCTCGCAGGTCTTGTAGTAGTGGTTACCATTCACCCTCCACTGCTGTTTGAGATGCAGACCCTTAGCGAAAAAACAGAAGAGGCGGTCGCTGGGCATGGTGCCGCCAGTGAAGAAATACTTGGACATCCAGTCATCCTCGGACTCTTCCTCGAAGTGGTACGGAGTGTCCTTGTGGACGAAGATGTGGATGAACATCAGGCCGCCGGACTTAAGCCACCTGGTGCATCTCTCGAACAGCTTGTCGTAGTTCTTCATGTGCTCGAACATTTCGATGGAGACGATGCGATCGTAGTTGCCAGCCTCAGGTGCCTCGAACGTGACCATATCCGCGGTGATGATGGTGAGGTTCGTCAAGCCGAGCTCCTTGGCACGCGCGTCGATGAACTCCTTTTGGGTCGTAGAGTTGGACACGCTCGTGATCTTCGAAAGCGGGTACATCTGGGCCATCCAGAGCGACAGGGAGCCCCAGCCGCATCCGAGCTCCAGGATATTCTGCCTGTTCATGATCTTCATCCTTCGGCCGTAGCACTGCAGCATCTCCCGCTCGGCCTCATCGAGGGTCATCCAGGGCTTGCTGTACAGACAGCAGGAGTATTTGAGGTGCTTCCCGAGGCATTCGAGGTAAAACTCAGTGGGAACCTCGTAGTGCTGCTCGTTCGCCGCCTTGGTCTGCTCCGCCACGGGCCTGAGGCGGAGGTCTTCCACGAACTCCATCTCGTGCTTGAGCCGATCCTCAGTGTTCTTGAAGTGGAACAGGCACTTGGTGCGAAGGAGGAACCTGATGCCGCGGCGAAGCAAAAAATCGGGCACCAGATTCCTCTCAACCAGCTGCGAGCACGATGCGATGGGGAGGGAAGGTCACCATGGAAGGTTCGGTGTTGGCCAGATCGCGTCGAGATGACGTGTGGATTTCCACTTTTTTATCCAATCGTCGGCAGGGAACCGATAGCGCGATGCGCACCTGGAGGAAGGATCTGTAGAACGCATCGTACGCGGGCTTCAACATGGCGGTGATCATGATTCCGAGCACGCTACTTCGCGGCGACACACACTCCGCACGCGGGGGAATGCCTCCTTGTCACGCGCTTTTTGGCATAAAATCCAGGTTACTTTTAGTGAATACCCCAACGATTTCCCGCTTCTCAGTTCAGTTTTGAAAGGCACCATGGGCAAGAAGCGGCGCAACGACGCGGGAGATGACGAGGAGGAATGGGGTGCTGGAGCCAGGGCGCTCAAGGCTCAGACCGGTGGCAGTAAAGAGGACATCGGCAAGCGCGAGGACAAGTGCAGGGCGCACCTTAAGCAGCTCAACAAACAGTTCGCCGAGTACGTGATCCCTAATAATCTCCCCCCTGATCGCCCCCCTTGATCTTAACCTACCCGCGTTCGCCCCCGCCGATCATACGGCTGACGCTCACCATAATCTATATCTCAGATGGGTAAAAACCCAGATGTCGAGCCGACCGGTGAAGTCGTGGGCCAAGGGTGTCGAGGACTACCTCAAGCACATCGCCGAGATCAAATCGGAGTTCAAGGATGTGCTGGAGGCTCACACAAACGGCGTGGCCCCCGCGCCCGCGCCCGCTGCCCCATCCCTCTTCGGCGGTGCGACGACCACCACCGCCGCACCCGCGTCGTCCCCGGCGCCCTTGTTCGGCACGTTCACGGCACCCGCGGGCCCGGCGGCGACGTCCTCGCTCGCCTTCCCCGAGGCTGCCAACAACCCGTTCACGCTGAAGCCGTCATCGACGCCGCTCTTTGGCGCTGCGTCCACGCCCGCGACGGGATCCGCCCCCGCGCCGGCGTTCGGCGGTGGGTTCGGCGGTGGGTTCGGCGGTGGGTTCGGCGCGACGCCCTCACCTTTGACCATACCCCCCAGCACCCCGGAGGGTAACGAGGACGAGGACGAGGAGCAGAGGCCGCCGAGCCCGAGCTTCAAGGAGAAGGAGCGTGACGAGAATGACACAGAGGAGTGCCTGATGAAGTGCAAGGTCAAGTTCTTCACCAAGAAGGAGGCCACGGACCCGTGGGGCGATCACGGCGTGAACCACTTGGAGCTGCTCAGGGAGAAGGTGGCGAGCGACGGGAAGACGAAGAAGGCCCGCATCGTCTGTCGTAACAGCATCGGAAAGGCTGTGCTCAACGCGGGCCTGTACAAGGGCATGTCAAAACCGCTAGTGACTGAGAAGAAGAAACCGGACGGGTCCATGGCGAAGAACGGGGTCATTCTCCCTCTGTACAACGCGGCGGAGGAGATGGTTAAGAAGATCACGATGTTTCGACTGGGCAAGCCCGATGACGTGGAGAAGCTCAACAGACTCATCACCGAGAGCGTAGCCACCCTCTGAACGTCTGGAATAAATCTTATCGATACAATGTTGCGAACTCAATACACATCTAAGCCTTCTTATCGTCGCGCTTCCTCCGCTTCCTCTTCGCCGAGCTCAACTCTTCCACCACGTCCCACGCCACAGCGCACTCCCCCGCGCTGGCACCCTGCTCGCACAGGGATATGGCAACGTCAACTGCGTCCCTGATCTGAACGGTGAGCGCCTCGTCGTCCTCCGCGTCGTCCTCGCCGCTGTTCATCTGGCGTTCGAAATCCATCCTCGCCTGAAGCGTACCCTGGGGCACCTCGCACTCTCCCGCGCCGCACGGGTTCATGCCGGCGAGGGGGTCGGTCCCTGCCCTCGTCGCTGGGTTGGACATGCGAGTGTCCTCCTTCTTCTTGGAAGTTTTGGCGTCTGGCGTGGAGTTTTTGGCGGGGGGCTCGGGAGCCATGGCAGACGGCGCGTTCTGGCTCATGCCCGCCCTCATCGCGGCATCCTCGAGACCGTCAACCTCCTCCCATGCCGCCGCACACTCGGCGGTGGCGCCGAGCTTGCACGCCTCGTTCGCAGCTGCGGTGGAAAGGGAGGGAAAGGGGTCAGTGGCTTGCCGACAAGATTTTGAAAAAAAAGCGAAGATATTTTTCCGGCGTCCGTGGCGGGAGGGTCACGCACCTTCGATGGCTCGCTGCAGTTTCGCGCGAAGCTCCGGCCGCTCCTTGTCGACGAGCATGCTCTCTAGTTCCTCGACGGGATCCTTCTCGTACAGGAGTTCGAACGCCAACGCGGCGACCTTGGCCTGCTCGGGGGTGAGCTTGATGGGCTTTGGAAGGTCCTCCTCCTCCTCAGGGGGGGAGGGATTTTCGCCTGCGGCTCTGACGGACAAGACCCGCCGGGCACCTCTGGACGACCGGCGCCCCGCGCGAGGACAGATCCGCTTAGCCGGAACGCACATCGCGGCGACGGTGACGACGCTCATCGTATACACGGATCGTCGCGGCCGCGCGAGTTGAAGTGTAGAGCACCGCAGCACCCGACGAAGAATATAACCTGCGGCTGAGGTGCCCTTTGGGCCTCGCGGGGACGAGATCTCAGACAGTTGGCACAAGAGTGCGGACAGGTGGAGGAGCTCGTGGTCGAGTTCGAGAGTTTGGTGGTTGCTTCATCGCGTCTATGACCATATGATGCTATGATGCTACTGGTCCTTCGCCTTTTTCTCCCCCCCGTCCTCCTCGCCCTCTTCCCGCGTTCTCTTTCGCATGGGCACAGCGCGGTCCATGGCCTGGTCCCAGTCCCTCAGCTCGAGCTGCGCGTGTATTATGTCGAGCGTCTGGTTGACGGTGAGCACGTGCGTGCCGGACATCTTGAGGTGATCCCTGATTGGCAGCCGCGCGTGCCTGATGCCCTGCTCGTTGGCCTTGTTCAGAGTCAAGTTCTTGTACCTGTTCCTGTCCACGATGCCCCCTATGATGTACACCTCGTCGTCCTTGAAGTCCTCGAGCTCGTGTTCGCTGTCCGCGGTGAGGTACACCAGGTTTGTTTTACGCTCCGCCAGCGCAGGTGATTCCAGATAGGTCTCGTCGCTCATGTGCACCGCCCAGTGCTCAACGCCGCTGCACACCTTCCGAACCACACCACCCATGCCGCTGCCCAGACCGGTGACGTGGATCTGAGCGGGAACAACCGCCTTGCAGTTGGCGCTGTAGCAGATGCCCAGCTGGTACGCCATCGACTTCTTCTCCTTTTCCTCCATTAGGTCGCCAAACTCAAGGTCAATCACCACGCACTGCGGAGCGGTAAGTGCAGCTTTCTTCCTCGCCTTGGCCTCCTCCGCCTCCTTCTTCCGCTTCTCTCGCACCGCCGCCCGCTCCTCGTCGTACTGCTTCCGCTCCTCGTCAGTCATGGCCTCGAGCTTCTTGGCGTGGTCGGCCCTCACCTCCTCACCCCTCCTTTGTTTTTCCTCTTTCTCCTGGGCCTTCCTGGCGGCCTTCTTCGCATCCCACGCCGCCTTCTTTGCCGCTTTCTTTGCGGCGTTCTTGGATATGGGTACCGCGGATACCTCGGGCTCGGGCTCGGGCGTCGCTGCCTGCTCGGGAACAACCCCTGGAGTGGACCACAGTGTCGGTGTGAATTTGGAGTCGCCCTTCGGCAGTATTCCGTCGGCGGCGGGCGCGTCCGTACCGGCCTTGGGGGCGGGGTCGTTCGGAGACGTAGACGACATGTCACGCGATGTATCGATGCGAACACTGCCTGCAGATGACGGAACCGATAAAATACAGCAGGATTAAACGCGTCGGTGCGCTGCGGTGGCTCGACTTTTGACGGGGATCCCTTCGGTAACTGTCAGGAATAATTTTTCAACGCTGTGCTCTCGTAAAAGCTAAGTCTATCTGCGTCTGAGTGAACCGCCCACAACCATCAGCGCCGGGGCAGAGGCGCTCCGCCCCGTTGTATTCGGGCAGCGGTGGCCCTCAGACGAGATCCGGATCGGCGCATAGCTCTCGCTCGTCGAGGAAGGTGGGATCTGTTGGAGGCGGCTGAGGTTGCGTTTCGGCGACTCCCAAGGGTTGCACCAGCCACCATGGTTGGCGGTCTGAGCTTCAACATAGAGCAGACTCCAACCGGTGGTGTCAATGTCACTGTGCAGCCCGCGGGCGGGATGCAGGGAGAAGTGAGAGTGAACGGGGTGTCGCATGAGGTCCCGGCGACCGAGTCTCCGACCCCGAGGCGCTCGGGCAATCGCGGAGGTGCCGGCGCATCGAGCTCAACTCCCAATGCCGGACCCGATATGCGCGAGATGCACCGCTGCACGGTCAAAGGATGCAAGGATAAGCGTGGGGCAAGGACTAAAGGATTCGTGGATCTGAAGACGCTGGCGAAACACGTGCTGACTGAGCACTCGGGCTCGACGCTTGCCTCTACGTTCCGAGAGGAAGGGTTCTATAAGGTCAAGGGCCAAAGCAAGGTGAAGAAGAAGAAGCCAGAGAAGGCTGCGTCCAAGAAGGTGGAGACCGAGGTTAAGAAGGATAAGAGGAAAACAAACGCACCCGTCAAACAGCAGCCGCCATCGAGAGCGGAGGTCAGACAGAAGGAGCCGGTACAATGGGCGCCCAACCTGTTTGCGCAGAGCCCAACGGCACAGGCCGCGGCAAGAAGGCAAGCGTCAGAGAACACGGATGGCTCCTCGGACTCGGACTCGGACTCCGAATCAGTCGTGAGTGACGACGGCTTGGGATCGGACACCGAGTCGACCAAGGGAATAGTAGATGACATAGCGCAGACGGAGAATGAGGATGAGGGTGAAGATGTGAGGCCCAGGCCGCAGGTTGACCTGGTGGACGACAGCGACGCGTGGGAGACTGTGGTGAAGCTGGAGCCTGAGGACGTCGCCGAAGTCGCGATGAACGACCCAGTTGAAACCGAACCCGCGATCGTGGAGCCAAAGCCGCGCGTCGAGAAGTTAAAACCTCGGGTGCAGAGTCCAAAGTCGGAGAAGAAGATGCCGCAGAGGACACCAAAGAAGGCTGAGACTCCGCGCATGGACCCGCCGCGTCTCGAGCCAGTGTCTGATGAGATCCATCCCTTTGCGGCTGATGCACCGCAGATTCACGGGACATACGCTGACGACGGTGATAGCGCTTTCACCTCCCTCGCGCTGCGATGTGTGCGGAGTCGTATGGAAGGGGATAAAAGGATTTGGGGCGGCGGGAGGAAGCACGCAGATGAGACGGCGCCGGCAACAAGATTTTCGGACGCCACAGAGTATGCGAGTTACCACCGCCTGCTCGTGCTCGAGGATTGTGCGTCGGGGGCTGCCGACGAATTCAAACTCAACCGACCGGTCACACGTTGGAAGGTTGCAAACGGATTCACATCCGCGGCGGCACTGACCAACGCGGCGAAAGTTGAAGGACTGTTTACCGTGGTCATGAACCGCGATAGGAAGGCAGAAACCACGGCATCGGACCCTCCCACCGAGGACGACATCGTTGAAGTGAAGTACGCGAACACTGAGTCGGTCATCGGCGTGGTTGAAAACATGTCGCCGGATGGCAACACGCTGTCTGTGTCGGTGAGGGCCGCCGACCTTCTCGGTGCAGAGGCGCTCAAGCAGGGTGCGGAGGTGACCGCTCGGACGGGATACTCGCTCACCACCACCCGCCGTGAGTTTCACGCCGTTCAGGACACGGTACGACGTCTCCACGCCCCGTTAGTCGTACCCCTGCTGCTGGGCAAACCATTCTACACCGGATGGAACAACTGGTCGACAGCTGTAACCGGTAAGGCGCTTGTGCCGGGAACGAAGCAGCAGGCGATGCCGCTCCCCATGGCCCTCGGCAACGAACCGAAGAACCTTTCGTCTGTCAATCGAGTGATAGAAGGATGGTGCGACAATGGTACGTTCAACGCCAACCAGGCCAGCGCTATTCGCCGGTGTATCAGGCCCGGCGATGTGAGCGGGGCTGAGACCATACGGCCATGCATGGGCGTCGCGCTCTTGCATGGACCACCAGGAACTGGAAAGACAAACACGCTCGTCGGGGTCGTCTCAGCCTTGCTTTTGTGCTCCCCCAAGCCACGGATCCTGCTCTGCGCACCATCCAACGCGGCCATCGACGAGCTGGCGCTCCGCATCGTCACGGGCTTGTTGGACAAGGATGGTAAAAAGTGCGGCATGAAAGAGGGTCAGCTTGTCCGCGTCGGCCCCATAGATCAGGTGTCGCACCAGATGCACCCGCACGCGCTCAACACGCTGGTGGACGCCATGGACGGTCTCGATGGTCGTCGGACGAAGAAAAAGGAGGACAGACAGCGCAAGGTGACGATCAACAGCGCCCAGATCGTGGCCGCGACAACATCAGCCGCAGGTGGGGCGTACCTGACCGAGTCTGGCATGGGGTTTGACTGCGTCATAATTGACGAGGCGGCGCAGGCGTCCGAGGCTGCAACGCTGGTTCCCCTTCGACACAGCGGCGGGAAGGAACAGCTCCAGGCCAAACGGCTTATTCTGGTCGGTGACCACATGCAATTACCCACCACCGCGCATGCGGAGGACCCCTCCCTGAGAAATGCGTATGCTATGTCACTGTTTCAGCGGCTGGAGGCATCTCACCCGGCGGTGGCCTTGACTGTACAGCACCGCATGCACGCGGAGATTGCCAAGTGGCCGGCTAAGTATTTCTACCGCGGCGAGTTAGAGAACGCGGGTGACTCGCCGATGGAGTCCCCGTTCAATCAGTGCGGTGGCGATGGAGCCGTGTGTGTAGACGGGCATCTATTCCGACTAAAGCCTTACGCGTTCCTGGACTTCCACGGCGAGGAGGCGGTGGGTGCCCAGTCAAAGTCCATCATGAACAAGTCCGAGGCTAAGATTGTCGCTGCAGTGGTCAAAGCTGCGAGGAGATGGGCGCGGGTCGAGGCGTCCGTCGCCGTCATCACCCCGTACCGCGAACAGCGGGAGCTGATCATCAAGTACGTGGACGACTCGTCGGTGAGGGTGGGCACTGTGGATGGGTTCCAGGGTCAGGAGGCTGACATTGTCATCATATCCTGCACCCGAACTAAGCAGCTTGGGTTTCTCGAGGACGAGCGCAGGCTCAACGTGGCTCTGACGCGGGCGAGGGAGTCCCTTCTCATCGTCGGATCTGCTGATTTCATGCGTCGCAAGCGGGGTTCTTGGAAGGATCTTGTCGATGACGCTCACGAAAGGGGATGCTTGCACCCCGTGGTACCGGCAGGACCCGAGCATCCCAACGGAAGGAGGGTCAGCATACCGGACTACGAATCTTGCGTTCTCAAGAGGAAGGCTGAGAAGCAGGAGAGGGCCCTCAACCTCGACGTCGCAAAACAGCTCGAGCTCGCCAAGAAATCCAAGGCTGCTGGTGGCAAGCGGTCGAGTGAGGCCAGTTCACAGCTGGCGGCCAAGAAGAACCGGATCGCCGCCGACGTGGAGGCTGTGAAGCGTGGACCACGCGTTCACAAGTTTGAGCCAAATAAGACGGATCGCCAAGCAAGGCAGCCGCAACACCCCCAGCAGCAGCAGTACCGAAAGGTTGTGAAGACGAGTCCCGCTCAGAAGCGGAGGGAGCGAGAAGAGAGGGCGCGGATCGAGCGGAACGAGCGAAGGGTGCTCCAGGAAAAACTCGCCGAAGAGCGACAAAGGGAAGAAGCTCAACGCAGGGACGAAGATCGACGACATAGAGATGAGTGGCGGCGGCGGCATCAAGGAGGCGTTGACCTTCGAGACATGCTTGGAGGGCGTGGTCCGCACCGCTACGACGAGAGAAATTACAGGCGCCCCGACAACACGACATGGGGATACGATAGAGCCTCATAACAACACAATATGTTATCACAACCGTGAGCATAGGACGCATGGGTCACAGATCAGGCTCTTTCCCTTTAGCTGCCCACTCTCCTGCGAGGAAGTAAATCGTCGTCGTCGCGTAGCTTGCGTAATAAAATCCATCCGCCAGGGATTCTACCCCGGATGCATCATCCACCAGACCCAGGAAACCTCCCGCCACCAAGGCGGATCGCATTGCCGAATACACCGGCCTCTGCGCCGCCACCCACAGACCCGCCGCAACGTGTCTCAAGGCCCACACCTTGTGCTTTTTGTACTCCCCCTCTTTCGCGGTGACTCCAGCGCGAACACCTGTGAACACGAACCAACCGGCGAGGAGCCTCAGACCTATGGTGTTCACGGGTGTTGGGGCTTGGATCCTCGCGTCAAGGGCGTCCGCTATGCCGCCCGAGTGTCCCTGAAAGTCGTGGATGTCGGCGGGCAGCCCATTGGCGTCGATGAGCGCGTACCCGACCATGAGTGTGGCCGCCGCCGCGAGCATTGCACGCCCGCCAATCCTGTGCGCCGCGCCGTCGAAAGTCTTCCTCGATGCCGGATGGAGTTGCCACGCGGAGAGTGCACACCACACGGCACCTGGCAGGGCGTGCGTCAGCGCTGGGAGTCTCCCCAGCTCGTTATATTTGGTGATGAGCGCGGAGGGCCCGAACAACGGGGTGAAGTGCAGCACGTCGTACACCTGCGCTATGAACTCATCGTGCGAGGGTATCCCCGTGTACAGACTGCCGGGGAAGGGTCCGAACACCCACGCCGCCATGAACGCCGCACTGCCCGCGACGTAAGGGAACAGAGCGTTCACCCTGCCCTCCAGCGTACGTGTATCGGAGCCTCCACCGGTCGCCACGGCATCCGTCGTCTCGGTCGAAGTGCGAGGCGAAGTGCGCCGGCGAAGTGCGAGGCCTCGAGTGGGACCGACGCGTCGAGATGATCGACACGACACCCGGGAATGACCCACACTCGTCACGCATATCGCAAGAGTCATATCGCAACAGTCCTCACACTCCACCACACCACCTCGGCGCCCTCAGGAGTGTTTCTTTCTTGTTGTCCCGGGGCCTCGGCCTCGTGATTTCACAGTGACCGGAGCGGGCACACACCTGCTGTGGGCGTGACTCGGGACCTGGTAGGTTCCCGTCGCGACGCCATGTACAGTGTGCTTAAGAACGGCAAGGGCGCGACGGGGGAGCAGACCCTGGCCAGGCTGAACGAGCAGTGCAACCGCCTGCTGAGAGCCGCCGAGGCGGACGTGGAGCACGGCGAGCTCAACCGATGCAGGAGGTCTGAACCCGGGCCGCATGATCCGGTGTTTGGCATACCCAAGCCAGGGGAGGATCTGTGGATGGTGCGGAAAGGCGAGGACGGGGTCGGGTCAGGGGATCCACGCGCACGGAACGGAGACAAGAAGGGAACCGGGTCGGATCTCGCCCCAGCAACTGTTGGCATTTCCAAAAACCGGGGGGACGCAGGTGCACATCCGAGGACCGGGCAGGCACTCGCAGTCGAACGGATAGAGGAGGATGATGGATGGTGGCCGAGAGGACAGGCGGGGACGGAGGACGCGAACCCGGGTCCGATTTAGTTCGAAACCCACTATAACTTATCCGCTTACGTGTATGACCATGCGACTCACAACTTGTTGGACTCGAATATTTCTCGAGCCACGTGGTGCAGGATGCAGTGCCTCCTCGCCAGCGCCTCTAGGTCCTTGTCGTATCCCCCGCCCACCACCGCCGCGACGGGTATACCCCGTCCCATGCACGTGTCCAGCACCAGCGCCTCCCGCCGAATCAGACCCTCGTCCGTCAGGTTGAAACCCCCGAGGTCATCGGCACCGTGCACGTCCACGCCTGCGTCGTACAGCACCAGCTGGGGACCGTGTTCTTCGATGGCTTCCCTTAAAGCAGCCTCGGTCGTCTTGACGTACATGTCGTCCCCCGTGCCCGTGGGCAGCGCCACGTCCCTAGAACTCGTCGACTTCTTAGCCGGGAAGTTATCCTCGCAGTGCACCGAGAGCGTGTATATCCCCGGGTCGGCAGCCGTGGTTGCTGCAGTTCCGTCGCCTTGGTGGACGTCTAAATCCACGATCAGCACGCGCTCCACCGCACCCCGCGCGATGACCCTCTTAGCGGTGACGGCGAGATCGTTAAATATGCAGTACCCGGACGCGTGCGACCTGTGCGCGTGGTGGGTCCCACCCGCCGTGTTCACCGCCAGCCCGCAGGTGAGAGCCAGGTCCGCGCAGAGCATGGTGCCACTCACCTCGGATAGGGTCCGCTCCACCAGGTCCTCGGTCCACGGCAGGCCCATCCGCCTCAACTCCTCGTCGGACATGGCGCCCATCATGAACTTGTTGACGTATTCCTCGTCGTGCACCGCGGTGAGCTCCTCCAGGCTGGGCATCCGAGCGGGTTGGAACAGATTTTTGCCCGGCATCGCGACCCCATCCCTCAGCAGCCTGCGGTATATCTCCCGGAACACGGGCATGGGGAACCTGTGACCCTCGGGCATGACGGGCTTGCTATACGCGGGGTGGTACACGATAGGCAGACCGTCGTCGCCGGGCCTCTTGCGCGCGCATTCGCCAGACCCATCACCCTCACCTTCGTGTCCCGACGTTGAACTGAACGCCACCTCCCCGCCCGATGGGGAGAGCCCGAGGGCATGTGCGACGGGGTTGGCGCGTGCGTGCTCGATCGGACTTCTCAACCCCGCCGCGCGCCGCAGCAGCCGCGACGCGCACGCCACCGTCAGAGCGCTCATGACCCACTCGCCCTGTGGGGTTGCCTCGCTTAGGGTTCTGTCGAGTTGCCGAAATCCAACCATCTCATCTTGCAAATACAAGCCGGGGCGGTGCGAGGTCTCAAAGGGCTAGGCGCGGGTGAGATGAACTCTCAGCGGCTCCAACGCTTGGCGCGCGCTGTGGCGACGTACGCGCGGTCGGGCGGGAACGCGCTCTTCGACCCCACCGTCGGTGCGTCCCGCCACGCGAGTCTCCTGCACCGCGCGGCACCTCCGCTGAGTAGGACGACGAACGGTCGACGCGGGATGGCCTGACGCTCCGGCCTCGACGCTCCCCCTCCCACTGTGGTGAACGTCGAGTTCGAGAGGAGCGGCGTGGATACGTTCATCCAGCTCGCGGACGTGCTGGAGGATGCGTTTCCCACGGTCATGGTGCAGGAGACGGAGGATGTGGAACCCAGAGACGGGTCCTTCGAGGTGAGCCACGAGGACGGCACCGTGCTCTTCTCCAAGCTGAGCGAGGGTCGCATGCCCAGGCTGGAGGAGGTGCTGCAGGCGTTGGAGGATAAAATGAAGGCGGACGGCGTGAACCCCTTCGCCAACCCCAAGGGTGGAGGTGCGTGCTAGGCGAAGGGCGTGAGCAGGTCGACGACACCTGACTGCGGGCTGGTATATCATTCTTTCTTTCACCGGGCTGGCTGGTCTCGCGGGGCCCACGCTCGCCGCGGTGCATCTGCATGTGACGCCGACGATACCCAAATCGCCACACGGGCGAGGGACGTCGGTCGATGTCGCAAAGCGCACCGCAGGCGAGGCAATCCGGTATTAGCGATGTTGTAAAGTATTAACGAAAGACGCGGTTTCGAAGGAGCTGTGCGGTCTCGGTCTCTCTGGCAGCTTGGGCACCCTCGAAGCGAGATTCTTCCAGATCCTTCCTCGACGTCACAACCGGGCTGCACCTTAGTCGCTACTTTACTCCGATCGGGTCGAAGCGATCACAGAACTGAAGACGATGATCACTGTCATGCGTCGTCGTCTCGGCCTTGCGCTCGAGCCCCTCTCCCGCGCGGTGCTGGTGTCGAGGAACGCGTCCAGAACCTTTGTCGCGCGATCGTCGGCGGCGGTTGCCGATTCGGCGCTCCTTCGTCGACTCGCTCCTGGATCCTCCTCTTACCTTCGCGCAGGTCTCGTGCGCTCTCCTAGGGGTTTCGCAGCGTCCCCCGCGTCGGGTCAGGCGGCCGCTGAGGAGACTCACGCGTTCCAGGCGGAGACCCGGAGGCTGCTCGACATCGTTACCAACTCTCTGTACACCGACAAAGAGGTCTTTGTGAGGGAGCTGGTGTCCAACGCGAGCGACGCGCTTGAGAAGTGCAGGCACGACTTCCTGGCGAAAGGCGAGGATCCCGGCGAGCTCGCAGTGGCTATAAAGGTCGACAGCGACAAGGGCACCTTCGTCATCGAAGACAACGGCCTGGGCATGAGGAAGGATGACCTGGCGTCAAACCTGGGAACCATCGCGAGGTCCGGGTCCAAGGCGTTCGTCGACGAGATTGCCGGTGACGCCAAAGACGACCAGACCGCCGCCACCAGCACCGCGGCGTCGAACATAATCGGCAAGTTTGGCGTCGGGTTCTACTCCGCCTTCATGGTGTCGGACAAGGTTGACGTGTACTCGTGCGCGGGTGACGGGCTGGCGCACAGGTGGAGCAGCGCGGGCGACGGGTCGTACACCATCGCGCCGTGCGAGGTGGGAGACGGCGACGGTCAGGCACCCGCGCGGGGGACGAGGATCGTGCTCCACGTCAAGGAGCAGGACAAGACCCTGGCGGCGGCGGAGTGGGCGGTCGAGTCGGTGCTCAAGAAGTACAGCGCATTCGTGGGCTTCCCCGTCACGTTGAACGGAAAGAGGACAAACTCCATCGACGCGCTGTGGACCAAGAGCGCGGGTGAGGTGAGCGACGAGGACGCCGCCGCGTTCTACAGGTTTGTGGGCGGCGCCATCGACACTCCCGCGTTCAGGTTGCACTTTTCCGCCGACGCGCCGCTCACCATCCGATCGCTTCTGTTTGCGCCCTCGGACAACCCCGAGCGAGGGTTCGCGGGGCGGCAGCTCGAGGGCGACCAGAGCGGTCTGAGCCTGTACAGCCGCCGAGTGCTGATCCAGCAGAATGCGCGAGGGTTGTTGCCCCAGTTCATGCGCTGGGTCAGGGGCGTGGTCGACTGCGAGGATGTGCCCCTGAACATATCGCGCGAGTCCCTCCAGGACAGCGACCTGATCCGCCGGTTGGGCGACATCATCACCAAGAGGATGCTCAAGTTCCTGGGCGAGCGCGCCAAGAAGGAGCCCGAGAAGTACGTCAAGTGGTACGGCAAGATGGGCGTGTTCCTCAAGGAGGGTATCTGCGGCGATCAGTCCTACATGTATAAGGACGCGTTGACCCCGCTGCTGCGCTTTGAGACGAGCGCCGAAGCCGTCAAGTCCGACGGCGACGACAAGCCGAGGCACGCGCAGATCTCGTTGGATCAGTACGTGGAGCGCATGCCGGAGGGTCAGAAGGATATCTACTACCTCGTCGCACCCGGAGGCAGGAAGCAGGCTGAGATATCGCCCTACCTTGAGCACCTCAAGCGTAAGGGCCACGAGGTTCTCTACTTGTATGCGCATGTGGATGAGTTTGTGATGCAGCACATCAGGTCGCACAAGGGCAAGAAACTGGTGAGCGTGGAGATGGCAGAGTTCGACGAGGACCCGAAGGACGCCAAGAAGGACGACGCCACGACGGACGACGGCGAATCGTTGGGCGGTGAAGCTATGGAGAAGTTATGCCAGTGGTTCGCCGAGGAGGCGCTGCCCGGTCGGGTCACGGGCGTGAAGGCCAGCAGCAGGCTCGTGGGTTCGCCCGCGCTGCTCACAGGTCACGAGCCCGAGGCCATGCGCAGGTATCGCATGATGCTCTCCATGATGAGTGACGACGCCACCGCCAAGAAGCTGGACGAGCTTCAGATGTCGGCCGGCTTAGAGCTCAACCCCAAACACGCCATCGTCAAGGGCATCCAGGCGGCATTGGAGAGCGGCGACGAGGAACGTAAGGCGGTGGCCAAGATGGTGGCGGAGCAAGTGTTCGACAACGCGAGGATAGCTGCGGGTGCCCTGGACGATCCAAGGGAGATCATCGGCAGGCTGAACACCCTGCTGGAGAAGGTTGTGGTCAAGTGATATCTCGATTCTTTTATTTGACATCATTTTCGGGGCCCTACCCCTAAGTTGTTAGCAGAACTTCCACCTATTGTCGCAGTTAACGCACGTCACGAACGTGGTCATGGGCTCATCCGCGGACCTCGTCTGCAGCTGGTAGTAGGTGCACTTCCGCTGTCCGCACTTGCCGCACTTGAACGCGTCAGTGGATGCCTGCTGCTTCTGCCCTCGCACAGCCTCTGCAGTGGCAGCCTCGCGGATAGCGGCGTTCTCGTTCCTTCTCTCGTCGCTTCCGAGCTCCTCGGGCTTCAGGTCCAGTAGTACCTTTGGGGAGATCAGCCCGTCCGCCACGGACCTTCTGAGATCCGGGTTCTTGGGGTCCTTTAGGTTGAACGAGAGCTGCCGCACCTTCGCCTTGTAATCCTTGCCGCAGTCCGTCCACCGATCGTACATCGCCTGCTCCACCGCAATGGCCGCCTGCGCGCAGTCCTCCAGGGACGTGTACACGTCCTTCTGGCCCACCGCCAGCGCCAATGCATCGGCGAATATGGTTCGGGTCCTGTCCCGGTGGGGCTCGCCGGTCTCGGGCTGAAGGAGCTGCGCGAGGGTCTTCACTCCGCCGTCGCTCTTCTTCTCACCATCGTCCCCATTCGCGGCGCCGTTCGTCTCCTTCTTGACCTCCTCATTCTTGGCCTCTGTAGGCTTTTCGGAAGATGCGTCGGAGATAATCTTCTTCCATGCCTCCACACACGCATCCGCCGCCCGTCTGATTTCCTCCGTGGCTCCCTTCTTGGCCAACTTCTTGATCGCCTTGGGGCAGTCACCGAGGGATCCGTCGGAGAAGACCTTCAGGGGAATCTCCATCCCGGCGAGGAGCTTGAGGGCGTCCACGCACCGATCCTCGCTGGCGGTGTTGCCCTCAGCGTCGGCAGCGGCATCGCGCGCTTTGCTGTAAACCTTCAGAACATCCTCCGCCGTCGTCATGTGGAGCTGACTGTGGCGGCGGCTTGGAGGATGTTGCGCGTACCCCAAAATCGACCAGACTGTGGACGGATACATTAGGTTACGGGCCACTCAAGCCGTTGCACCACGACGACACAGACCGAGTCGAGTACTCACAACGAGGCGCGCCGTGGACCGCGAACGATCGACCGAGTCGTATCGTTTGTATCCTTCGAGCGTTTGGATCGTGGCGAAGGAACCGCGTCGGCGTCAGGTCATCGATCGCGCGACCTCTCGCGTCGCGACCCGAGATCGGGGCGTCCGCATCAGAGACGACAGACGTTCCGGGAGAGAAGGCACGATTATGCCGCCGAAGAGGAGAGCTCCCGCGAGGGGTGCGGCCAAGAAGGCCGCCGATGTCGCGGGAAATAGGGATATCCTCATCATTGAGGTCATCGAGGGACCTGCCATGGGCACAAAATTCACCCCGACGGTGCGCAAACCGCCCAAACATCAGTCGTGCATCCTTTCCCCCTCGTCCCCCCGAAGGACGTTCGCGGCTTGACGTTTCCCCCCTCCCTCCCCGACCGCCCCAGGCTGATGTGTTGCAGGTTGGCAGGACCAGGTCCAGTCAGATCTACATCAAGGGTGACCCTGCGGTGAGCCAGAAACACGCGTCCATCACCTGGAACGGGAAGCAATGGCGGATCGTCGACCTGGGTTCGTCCAACGGGACCACCGTGAATGATGTCGAACTCGAGGAGGACGGCGAACCCATGGCGCTCAGTGACGGGGACGTCGTCATGGTGGGTACCGACACCACCGTCAAGGTGACCATCGAGAAGCCCGCGGAGAAGGAAGCGAAGCCCGCGGTGAAGGAACCCGCGAAGGAGGAGAATGAGGTCAAGGCTGTACCCAAGAAGAGGGGCAGGCCCGCCAAGAAGAAGGTGGCTGAGCCCGAGGCTGTCGCGGAGGACCCGGAGCCGCCGAGCAAGAAACCCGCCGCGAGAGGCGGCAGGGGTAGGAAGAAGGTCGAGCCGGAGCCCGAACCGGAGGTTGCGAAGGAACCCGAGCCCGTCGATGAACCCACGCCGGAGCCCGAGCCGATGACGGAACCTGAGCCCGAGCCTATTGTTGAGGAAGAGGAGGCAGACGACAACGACGACAAGGAGAACATCGGCATCACCGTCGAGCAGTTCATCGCCGAGAAAGTTGAGGGGTTCATCGCGAGCGCTCATGATGTGGCGACGCAGGAGGTTAAGGGCTTGATGGAAATGAAGGAGGAGGTTAAGGAAAACATCAGGAAACACTTCGCAGAGGTGGAGGCGTGATGAGACATGGGCAAACAGTGCTAGCACGAATGTAGCCGCGTGAAACTACGAACGTTTCCAAACCGTTTCCTCTCGGATTCTTGAAGGATCCGATCGTTCGAACGAACCACAGTGAACAAGGATGATGTCACTCGACGAAAAGCTCTTTCTCGGGAGAAGAGTAGTACACTGTGCACGCGCGTGGTGCCGTCGGACCGTGGCGTATCCCCGTGGGAGGGGGCAGAGGGTCCGTCGGTCACCGCGGCGCGGTACGTCGACCTAAACCCGGTACCGTGGGTGCTTCGGCGCGCGTGGTCCCAAGTGGCTAGGTTCTTCGTTCAACATCTTTGGGTACGGGACCCAGAAATCTAGTTGTTTGTTCTTCCGATCCAACCCGGTGGGAGCCTGGAGCGATGAGAGACCCCGAGGGAAGTTTCGCGGCGGCGCCAGCGTCGTTGGCGGAGATTGAGCTGCAAGATACGGAAGGTCTGCCCGGCCTACCGCCCGCGCCCACCCGTCGTCCGAACGGGGCACTCCACGGGAACGGAGCCTCCTTGTCTCCATCCTCCTCCCAGACCAACCTGCTCGGCGGGCGAGGTTCCAACGAAATCAGCTACGACCCGTTCAGGTCGCACACCACGCAGGTGTACGACGATCGAAGCGACGGGGATGACGACGATGCGAGGGACAAGCCCGCATTTGGAACTGAGGACGAGGACGACCGGGAAAAGGGCGTCATCGCAGCGGAGGTGATGGGAGCGGAGCCCAGCCGGTTCGTGCGATGGACGGTGCGCTTCCCGCTCGTCGCCATGTTCCTCAGCGCGGTTCCGTTCATACTGGTGTCGGGATGGACGCTGTGGATGTTCGGCGTGAACGTGGACTTCTCCCTGGACTCCTTTCGTATCCGTGACCACCCGGTGGCGGAGCTCGCGGATGCGTTGCATTCATCCAAGGAACAGAGCCACCTGTGGTGGACGCGGCTGAGGGAGGACGACGGCGCGGGGCGGTACGTGCTGGTCACGGGTATCCCAGGGTCGATCAAGACGGGGAGCAGCAACAGGGCGCTCCTGTCCTCGGACGGGTTCGGTGGAGACAACACGAGCTTGGCGATGCGTCGGCGGCTGTTGGAGGATGCGCCCGAGGAGCTGCGGCGTCACATTGTTCGATGGAGCTGCCACGTCATATACCACACCGTTCCGGAGGGAAGGAACATTCTGACCGCATCCAGCATGAACCAGGCGAGAGCACTTGAAGTGGACATGCAGGACAGCGCCGGGTACGACAGGTTCTGCTGGCAGGGCTTTGAGAAGTCCACACTGCTGGATAACGACTGCCAGCCCGCGAACAGCGTAGTGCCCATGTTCTTTAAGCTGTCGGAGTCTGGACGCGCGGGGAGGCAGTTCGGGGACGTCGTGCGCGTAACCGCTCAGCTTGCGGCTGAGGGTCTGTACGGGTACACCGACAAAACCTTCGATCCGAGCAGGGGCACCGCAACTGGGTTGAGGGCGGAGTTCAACTTTGGTACCCCTGTAGACGGGTTCACCTCTGAGAAGGACAGGTCGGGCGCACAACGAGAACAGTTCGCGGAATTCGTCAAGGCACAACTGTATCCAAAGCTCAAAGCTGCGAGCAGCTACGGCGAGAACCCTGCGAACGGGCCGGATAGGCTCGGTGTCACATTCGGTGGGGATGTCATCACCGAGCTTGAGATTGTGGAGGCTTTATACCGTGACGTGTCGCTGGCAGGTATCGGGTTCAGCATAGTGTCCGTCTATATGTGGGCGCATCTCGATGGATCGGTGTTTCTAGCGGCATGCGGCATGGCCGAGATCGTCATATCGTTCCCCCTGGCGTACGCCTTCCACCGTGTGGTCATGGGTCTGGAGTACGTGTCCATCCTGCAGTTTCTGGCGGTATTCGTGATCCTCGGCATAGGCGTGGACGATGTCTTTGTGTTCTACAACACGTATGCACAGGCCACGCGGGCGGTGGGTCGGGACGGTGATCTCACCGCGAGGCTTTCGTACGCGTATGAACACGCGGGAAGGGCCATGCTCGTGACATCGTTTACATCCGCTGCGGCATTTTGTTCAAACCTGGCATCGGCCATACCTGCGGTGAGAGTCTTTGGGGTGTTCCTCGCGGTAATGGTGGGCGCCAACTACGTACTCGTGGTGACGTGGTTCCCCGCATGTATCGCGTGTTGGGAGATGTACATCAGGCCCGTGCAGGACCGACCATTGGAGCCGGTCATGGGCGCAAACATGTCAATGACGCGCAGGTTTGCGGCATTTGTGAACAGGTGCAGACCCTTGGAGTGGGGTGTATCCAGGTTCAAACGAAAGTACCCTCGGGTGTACCGCGACTATACATTCAAGAACTATGCGCGGTTCCTGCGCAGACGCCGACGCTGGTTAATATTCCTGTGCATTGGCTTGGGCGCGGGGGGTATGGTCGTGGCGACCCAGTTGCCGGGCAGCAACGAGGTTCCCAAGATGTTCCCTGACGGTCATAACGTTCAGAGGTTCCTGGATTGGACGCAGACCAAATTCGCGGACGAGAGCCTGGGGTGCGCTTCGTACAGCGACTGCGCTCAACACGCTGCCGATGAGATCAAGCAGCTGGACGACCTGACGCCTTCGCCACCCCCGCGTCCGCCCATCGTTCCTTTCACCGAGGATGAAATCCAGACCATGGCAACGGACGTGATGACCTACTTTGACAAGGACGGCGACGGCGAACTGAGCTATGCCGAGCTGGAGTCTGCGTTCACGGCGATGGGTTTAGAGCAGCTCATCGACGCGGGGGGCGGTAGCAGCGGAATGGAGAGGCTGGTGAACGGTGTTTTGAGGGATTACGGCACGGGGACCGGGGGCAAGCTGTCCAGGGCCGGGCTGCTCCAGTACCTGAACAACACCAACGACACCCAGCCCGGCGTGTTAAGGTACGCGCGAGCGTACCTCGACGGTTGGCTATCGACGGTGCCTCCGCCGCCGCCGCCTCCCCCTTCACCGCCGCCGCCGCCGCCGCCGCCGTACCCCGCGAACGCGCCGAGGCCGCCGCCGCCGCCATCGCCGCCGCCGGCCATCCCGCCGCCTCAATCACCGCCGCCGGCC
>Ga0181573_10001683_pt1 | contig 21315 bp, 19 predicted proteins | sample 101ome_25_FD_148643 | JGI IMG/M metagenome (GOLD analysis project Ga0181573, IMG submission 148643) | Coastal salt marsh microbial communities from the Groves Creek Marsh, Skidaway Island, Georgia - 101409BT metaG (spades assembly) | ecosystem: Environmental > Aquatic > Marine > Intertidal zone... | reverse complement strand
TGTCCGTACCCGTTTCCGTGTCCGTCCTGTCGGCCGATGACCTCACGCGACGGAACATGGTAGTGCTCGATGAAGCCCTCAGAACCGTATCCGGTGTCTCGATTCTCGGTAACCAGATCAACGTTCGGGGTTCAAGCGGCTTTGCCTACAACACCGGGAGCCGGGTACTCCTGATGCTCGATGGCATGCCGTTACTCACGCCAGACACCGACGGGGTTCCGCTCGAGGCCCTTCCGGCCTCTGAAATAAAGCAAATCGAGGTTCTCAAGGGGCCCGGTTCTGCTTTGTATGGCGGGGGCGCCCTGGGCGGCGTCATCAATGTGATTACCCGGGACCTGCCCGAATCAGGCTCCTCCTCAGAGGTTCGAACGTTTGCCGGCGCATGGGATCCCGTCCGACATGATATCTGGCGAAGCGGGTGGCAACACGGGGATGAATACCGACCCTTCTGGGGCTTCTCGGCCTCGCACACCATGCGGATGTCGCCGACGTTTGCCTGGTGGACAAGCCTCTCCTTTCGTCGCGACGCTGGATATACCGCGCTCTCCGGTCGGGACGTTTTTCATGGTTTTGCCAAAACGTCCTGGCAGCCCGCGCCCTCCGTACGCATTGAAACACTGCTGGGACTCATGGCCCGCGAGCGTGACAACTTCCTGTTCTGGGAATCTGCCCGCAATCCACTCTCGCCCGGGCGCATCACTTTCGGTGATGCGCCCGACCCTCACAGTACGCCCAATGGCGCTCCGGATGACTTCGTGCGACAGATTTCCTTCCTGCCCGTTGTCCGGCATTTCGTGAGCGCAACGTTCTATCACGAGCTTCGACTGCGGGTTTTTGGCACCCTTATCCAGCCGATAGACGATGTGACAGGCGAGCGCAAGGAGGTGGAAGGCATCGGTGCGCGCTATGGAGGAGAGTGGCAGGGTACCTGGCTGCCCTCCGAAGAACAACGTGTGACACTCGGCATATCGAGGGACGCGCTGACCACCAAGAGCTCGTTCTTCATTACGAACGATGGCGATGAGATTGGTGGTCAGCCAGAACTGGCCGTGTTTGCCCACGCCGAGCGGCAACTGGCCGACCACTGGCAGCTCGTGGGTGGCATCCGTCTGGATCACTACCGAATCGACGCACGGGACACGGAGTCCCGATTGAGCCCGAAGATCAGCGTGGCGTGGACAGGTGTGGCCAACAACACGTTCAGGGTGGCCATCGGGGATGGGTTCCGGGTGCCGTCCTTTGCCGAACGGTTTACCGAGAACCGGGACTACCTCCCCATCATCCGCAATCTGGAACTGCGCCCCGAAATCAGCCGAAGCTTCGAGGCTGGGTGGCGGGGCGTATCGCCCGGGCTCGTGCCCGGCGTACTTTCTTGGGATCTATCCCTGTTCCACAATCAGTACCGACGCTTCATCGAGCCCCGCCTCGTGCCATCGGAACAGGCCTTCCAGTTCATCAATCTGGACGAAGCCCGTATCCAGGGTGCTGAACTCATGCTGGAGTGGCAGAGCCCGGGAGCGCGATGGCTGGCCTCCCTGGGACATACGTGGTTGCGCACCGAGGAAGGAGCATCAGGAATGACCCTCCCCTTCCGCCCGACTCATCAGGTCGTTGCCTCGATGGGGGCACGCGTACTCCCTGCTGTCGAACTGGGGGCTGATTATCGCTATCTGACCAAGCCAGATCGTGTCGAAACGGACTTTGCGCGCTTCGTGACGGATGCCGACATGATGGTGGACACGAACGTCCTGGATCTTCGGGTCAGCGCGGAGCGGGGAGGCGTGCGCCTGACACTGCTGGTCCAGAACGCCCTGGAGTACCACTATGTGGACCGACCCGCGATTCTTGGCGAACCCCGCAGGTTCACCATTCAGCTGATCTGGAAACGCTGATCCCGACCCATGGATCGGGCACAACTCAGAAGGGCTTGGTGATACCCGTCCAGGCTGCCAACAGGATCAGGAAAATGGCTACCCACCAGCCGATGCCCGCATTGAACTTCTTCGAGAAGGCCGGGAAGCCGCCCAGAATGAGGAAAAGGACCACCTTGAAGGTGACCCATCCTGGCCAAGGCCACATGATGCCGAGGCGTGCGAGCATACCGAAACCAGCCAGAAGCAGCAGGAAAAGACCAACGCCATGCAGGATGGCGAGCATGCGGGGACGTTCTCCCGTACCGGTCTGACGGTGCATGAGCATTCCGGCCAGCGAGGATGTGAGCAGCACCAGGCCGACAATGTGGAGAACAAGGTAGAATGTGTGCGACATGATGATCTGGGTAGGGTAGGCGATGCAGTGGCGCTTCTGGACGACATGTGGCCCGGACATCGGTAAGTATACAAACCGTCCACGCTACGAGACGGCCACGCATCTTTGAATGTCCGATGCGCTCACGAAAATACCGACGAAACGCCATGCATTCGTGAAGCGGCCTCAAAAATGGCTCTCGTAAGACCTGGACCCGGAGTCAACCATGCACCCGCATCCGTAATCTGGTGCAAAGAAACGCCCGGGAAATCGAACGAGGACGCATCCGCACCCCCATCCTGTCGAAGCACGATAAACAGGTGTTGAGCGCGGCGCGCACGGAGCGTATCCAGGTCCGTCATCAACGGGGAGGCACCTGACGGGTTCAGGATGCTGAATCCGGCGGCGCGATCCAAGAGGTCGGGCACCCATCCTCCGGGTACTACAAGGCCATCCTGCGTGTCCACTACCATGGCGGCTGAAGCAAGCTGAGCGGGTGGGGCGGCTCGGGGAATGCCGATCTCATCGCGCAGCCGTCGCAATGCTGCCTCATGATGGGCCAGTAGAGCCATGGTATCCCCGAGCTGCCCCATCCGACGCCCCATGTCGAGCACAGCCGTGAATACCTGCTTGAGCGTCCGCGGGGAAAATGGAGGCATGGACGCCATCATGTCCTCTATCCCCTCTGCGGGACATCCGATCGCTTCCAGCCATTCTCTGGCCGTGGCGTGCCAGTCATGGGATGTGCCGGGCAGGACGCCTGAGGGAATCATCGGATAGGAGGCCGGCGACGATGAAAATCGGTCAGCTGCTGATAGCGGTCAGCGGCAGCAAGCACCGCATCGTCCCGGTACAGCCCTCCCAGAAACGTGATCGACGCTGGATTACGCCGTCCAGAGCCTGCAGGAGCATTATCCACCACGGCAAAATGGTGGGGCATCGTTACCGACGGGTGGCCGGTCAGATTCGACATGGACAACCCTGGGTTTCCGAAGGAGGGCATGATCACGACGTCGACATCCTCGAATACGGCCCGCATCTCCCGCATGAGAAGGGTCCGCACCCGGCTGGCATTGACGTATTCAACCGCCGGAATGAAGCGGGCACGACGGAAGGAATTGGGCCAGGCACCACCATCCTGACGCACAAGCCGATCGTCCTCGTCAGAACGTGTCAGCTGGTCGAATGCAGCCGCCGCCTCCACACGCAGCATCAGGATCAGGGGCGATGGATCAATGTCCGGAAACGATACCGGCTCAATGGTCAATCCCGAGCCCCTCAAAACCTCCAGCACAGCCGCATCGTGGGCCTTTTCGAACGCACCATCCAGGTAGCCCATCCGGATGTTCTCCACGGCTCGGGAGACCGGCCACTGGAAGGATGTCGTAACCGAGCCCGGTTCAGCAGGATCATGCCCGTGGATGGCATCGAAGACGAGGGCACAACCAGCCGCGCTGCGACACATGGGACCCAATTTGTCCATACTCCAGCTCAGTGCCATGGCCCCCGTGCGGGGTACACGACCAAACGTGGGACGATGACCGGTTACGCCATTGCGCGTCGACGGCGATACGATGGATCCCAAGGTCTCGGATCCGATGGCGAAACCGACCAGACCGGCAGCAACCGCGGCACCGGGTCCGGCGGATGACCCACTCGAACCGCGTTCCAGATTCCACGGGTTGTTCGTGCGCCCGCCGAACCAGACATCACCCATGGCCAGCGCTCCCAAGGTCAGCTTGGCCACGAGTATGGCACCCGCGGCGTCGAGCCGACGAACCACTTCGGCATCGGGTGCCAATCGCTGGTTCCGGAACGGCTCGGCACCCCACGTTGTCGGATACCCCTCTACATTTAGCAGATCCTTTGCACCCCATGGAATGCCATGAAGGGGCCCTCGCCAGCGTCCAGCCTCGAGCTCCTCGTCCGCAGTACGCGCCTGTCGAAGGGCCCGCTCCTCGGTCAGGGTGACCACACACTGCAGGGCCGGGTCGTACTGCCGCAGCCGTGCCAGATACAGCTGGGTCAGTTCCAGAGCGGTCACCTGCCGGGAGCGAAGCAAGCCGGAGAGCACCGGTACACTCAGAAAAGCCAGCTCCTCGTCCGACTCAGGTCGTGTGGTTACGTCCGGCGTCCATTCCGCGGGTATTTTGGCCGCAAGCACCGGAGCTGACTGACCCGAGAGTTGTGGATCGAATACCAGGGAGGGCGGAACGTGGTTGGGCAGCGCATGGGCTCGGATAGCCTCGTAGTCTGCAACGGAACGCTGCAAACCGTCCAGCATCAGCTCGCGCTCCTCATTCGTGAACGAGAGGCCGGCCAATTGTTCAGCCGCCTTGATGGTTTCGACGGTAATCTCGGCGACCGCATCTGCCCCCGAGGCACGAACCTCAGCCATGAGAAGGTCCGGAAACGCGGTTGACGCAGCGCCAACGAGCGATGCGGCTTCGAGGAATGCACGACGGGTCACCATGGAAACCTCCGAAGATTCTGATGAAACTGCGACAGTCGCCCGGATCTACGACAGGGTACGACGCACGTGCGCGGCCACGTTCTGCGCAGTGATCCCGAAATGCTCGAACAACTCCTCCGCGGGAGCAGAGGCACCGAAGTGGTCGATGCCGACGCAGGAACCTGCCGAACCCACCCAGCGCTGCCAACCCATCGTGATACCGGCTTCAACCGAAACACGGGCTGTGACCGCCGCCGGAAGGACCTCTTCCCGGTAAGCCGTGTCCTGCTGCTCGAACAATTCCCAACTTGGCATGGAAACAACACGCACCCTGGTTCCCTCTCCCGCCAGCAGGTCAGCGGCCTCAATTGCCACACTGACCTCACTGCCTGTGGCCACGATGATGGCATCGGGAATCCCCTCCGTATCGCGTACGACATAGGCTCCACGCCCCACGTTGGCCACTGCCTGGGCGGTATCCGGTATCAGGGTGGGGAGATTCTGTCGACTCAGGGCCAGGAGTGTGGGGCCCGTGGTGTTCCGCAAGGCAGCTGCCCAGGCGCCTGCCGTCTCCGGACCGTCTGCCGGTCGAATGAACGTGCAGTTTGGAATGGCACGTAGCGCCATGAAATGCTCGATCGGCTGGTGGGTTGGTCCATCCTCGCCGAGTCCGATGGAATCATGCGTCAGCACGTAGATGACCGGCTGCTCCATCAGCGCACTGAGCCGGATGGCAGGGCGCATGTAGTCTGCGAAGACCAGGAACGTTCCACAGTAGGTCCGGAGACCTCCATAAAGCTGCATCCCGTTGCACATGGAGGCCATGGCGTGTTCGCGCACCCCGAAGTAGAAATAGTTGCCGCCCGGCGTCTCTTTCTGAAACGCCTCCCGGCCCTTTATCTCCGTCTTATTCGATCCACTCAAATCAGCAGATCCGCCCAGCAAGTTGGGCATAACGGTATCAAGGCGCGCCAAGACCATACCGTTGGCTGCGCGTGTGGCAACCGCCGAGCCTGCCTCGAACGCGGGCAGGATTGCCTCGAGATCCGTGGGGAGTGATCCGCTCATCCAGGCTGCCAGCGTGGCGGCCAAATCCGGATGCGCCTCTTCATAGCGGGCCATTGTCTCGTCCCACTCTGCTCGTTGGTGGGCGCCCCTGCGACCAATTTCAAACATGTGATCAGACACCTGGGCAGGGATATGGAAGGCGTCAGATCCCTCCCATCCTAGGCGCTGACGGGTAAGAGCAATTTCGTCGTCACCCAGCGGCGCTCCGTGCGAAGCTGCCGTGCCTTCCTTGTTCGGGCTGCCGTAGCCGATGACAGTGCGCACACGAATCAGCGTCGGCCGCTGCGCCTCGGCCTTGGCTTGTGTGATGGCGGCATCAATGGCGTCCACATCGTTGCCATCAGCCACGTCGAGCACCTGCCACCCATAGGCCTCGAATCTGCGGGTCGGGTCTTCCGTGTATGCCAGATCCGTGGATCCATCAATCGTGATGCCATTGTCATCGTAGAGATAGATCAACTTCCCAAGGCCGTAGTGACCTGCCAGCGATGCCGCCTCGTGGGAGATACCCTCCATGAGATCCCCGTCAGAAACGATGGCAAAGGTGTAGTGGTCGACCACTTCAAATCCGGGGCGGTTGAGCCGGGCTGCCATGAAGGCTTCCGCGACAGCCATCCCGACGCCGTTGGCAAACCCCTGCCCCAACGGACCTGTGGTTGTCTCCACACCCGGTGTGTGTCCCTTCTCAGGATGACCGGGAGTCCGGCTGCCCCATTGACGGAACTGCTTGATGTCATCGAGTGACAGGTCGAAGCCACTCAGGTGAAGCAGGGCATAGAGCAGCATGGATCCATGCCCCGCCGAGAGGATGAACCGATCCCGGTTGGGCCAGTCCGGTGCCGAGGGATCGACAGACAGGTGTCTTTGCCACGCAGCGTAGGCCATGGGGGCAGCACCCATGGGCATGCCCGGATGGCCGGAGTTCGCCTTCTGAACGGCATCAGCAGCCAAAAAGCGTATCGTATTGACGGACAGATCGGACAGGGAGGCGGGGCTGGACTGGTGCGGCATTTCCTGATCGGAGAGCGGGTGTGAAGGCAATGAGGCGACTGCGGCGCGGTCGAAAACTACAACAACGCCCTCCCCAAAACGTGCACCGTGGAAATCTTTCCACTCGATTCAATTGCCACCGAAACCTCGTCTGTGAACGGCCCCTCAGACAGCTGCTGCACCGCTCAGGAATTACCCGAGGCCATCTCCGCAATGAGTTCGTTCATGCACGTGCGGGACTTCGATTCACTGGCCACGAGTCGGCCGTTGATCATGACACTTGGCGTACCCCGAACACCTGCATCAGCAATCCGTGAACGCCGCTCAATGATCATCTGCTGATACTGCCCGCGTTCAAGCCGCTCAAGGAACAGATCCGGATCAAGACCGATCTGCGATGCAATGGAAACCAACTCGTCCAACGACATGCCACCAGGCTTCTGGGCCTGATATTGGGCGTCGATCATCTCGAAATACTTTCCCTGCTCGGCTGCCACGTACAAGGCTTCCGTCTGTGCCAGCGAGTAGCGCCACAGTGGAAAGGGGATCATGTAGAACTGGGCATGTTGACCCATTTCTTCCACCACCTGCTTCATGATCGGATGAAAGGTGGCGCAGTGCGGGCAGTTCGGGTCGAAAAATTCGAAGACCTTGACGTCCGCCTCCGAGCGACCCAACCACGGATCCAGCCCGGACACCAACGACAGGTAATCATCCATGACGGGAGCGTCCGAGGCGAAGGAACAGGCTGCCGGCGTGCCGGGCCGCGTGATCTCGGGAGGGAATCCATTGGACAAAGCCATTGTGGCTACCATCATGAGACCCGAAATCATGGACATATGGTGGCGTAGCAGCATGGTAGTGGCGGTGGGTACTGAGAGGATTCGTATGGTGTACGAACCCCTTCGAGCCCGGGAATGATCCTTGTATGGATACCGGCACGGCCCTACAGGCATGGCATCCGGCATTTATCTAGATTCCACTTTCCCAGGCGTGCTCGACCACAATGCCCCGCGGCCACCGCGTGGCACGGACCCATTCCGGTTTTCATGCAATGCGTGACAATGCAACGCTGAGCGAACTGCTCCAAAACGACCTGTTTGTCGATCTTCTGCTGACCATCGTCATCCTGCTGGCAGCCTTCACGGTGGTCCGTCTCAGTCACCGGCTCTCAAGCCGGTATTTCGGCTCTCCTGAACGGGTCTACCATGCAACCAAGTCCGTTCGCCGGCTGATTGTGCTTTTGGCCGCAGTGGCCATCACGCTCGTTTGGTCGCCAGGCTTTGGGGAGCTGCTTACGCTGCTGACGGTGATCGGGGCCGGTATGGCCATCGCCCTGCGGGAGGTTCTCTTGTCCATTGCCGGTTGGGCCCGTATCACGTTCATGTCATCCTACAAGGAAGGGGACCGGATCGAGATCAACGGTGTGGCCGGCGACGTCATTGATGTCCGGGTCTTGCGCACGTCCCTCATGGAAATAAGAGGATGGGTGGACGCTGATCAGAGCACGGGACGCATCGTGCACATTCCCAACAGCTGGATTTTCCTTCATCCCCTCTACAATTACACCCGATCGTTCAAGTTCATCTGGAACGAGATCCCGATAACCGTGACCTTCCGCAGCGACTGGCGCGCAGCCCGGGAGATCATGATGAAGTATGCAGAAGAATCGGCAGCCATCGTCGAGCAACAGGCACGAAAGGAGATCCAACGCATTTCGAGGGAGTTCCTGATCCACTATTCGATCCTTACGCCCTTCGTTTACGTGCGCATTGTCGAGGATGGCGTACAGTTGACCCTTCGCTATCTTTGCGAGGCGCGCAAACGTCGGGGGTCAGCCCACGCTCTAAACCTGATGATGCTGGACGATTTCAGGGAGCATCCCGATATCGAATTGGCCCATCGCACCCTTGCCATGCGGCCACCCGAGGCCCGGCAGTTCGATGACCTTCCCCCGAAAAGCCCCATGCTCGATTAGGGAGTTGCCCAGTCTGCTCCCGGGCGGTATCTTTCGGGCATGAAGGTCCAGAACCACGATAGGTCCATGATGCCGCTCCGCTGGTGGCGTTTCCGCTTCAGCGGGTTGTCGCATCAGTGAACGGGACGGGACGTCGTTCCTTCCCGCTCATTGGTAAGCCCGCTGCCTCTGGTAGTGGGCTTTTTTCATGCCCCAACCTTTCATGCCCCGCCGTTTGCTGATGCTTTTTCGCCATCACCCATATTCGCCCGGTTTGGCTCCGATCCGCGCATTTCATGCTTCAGGAAACGGCATCGTGACCATTGTTCCAACCTGACCATTACGTAATGACGTTTGACGCTTTCAAGGAGCGCGTGACCGCCGAAAGGAACAAGGGACACGAGCACATCATCATTCCGGTCCATCGCCGTCGAAGTGCCGACCTGCTGACGCCGGTCAGTGCCTTCCTGACCCTTCGGCAGGATGCTGAGATGCCTTTCCTGCTTGAATCGGTGGAAGGGGGAGAAAAAATGGCTCGGTACTCCTTTCTTGGACGCAATCCTTTCCAGACCGCCCGGGCCAATGGACGGAGCACCGTCATCGATGCGCCCGGTTCGGAGGCCCGCACAGTGGAGCAGGATATCTTCAGCGTCCTGCAAGAGACCATCCAGGCCCGTCACGAAGTACGTTTTCCTGACCTGCCGCGACTTACCGGGGGTGCGGTCGGATTCTTTGGATATGATTGCGTGCGACTGATCGAGGATATCCCGGACCGTCACGCGGCTGACATGGCCCTGCCCGACGCGCTGTGGGCCTTCTATGATACCATCTGCGCTTTTGACCATGTGAAGCATCAACTGGTGCTGATACGCAGTCTTTTCGTGGACCCGGATACCGATCTGAATCGTGCCTGGGCAGAGGCTTCCTCCGACCTGGACGATCTGGAGTCGCTCTTCGCGGGAGATGCTTCTGGGGGCCTCCGACCAAAAACAGGCCCGGTCCGGCTCGGGGGCGACGTAACGCCGAATGTATCCCGTGAGGACTTTGAAGCGGCTGTCGAGAAGGCCAAGCACTACATCCACGAGGGCGACATCTTCCAGGTGGTGCTCAGCCAACGGTTCAGCTCTTCCTACGAGGGGGATCCCTTCAACCTGTACCGGGCGCTGCGGCAGGTCAATCCTTCGCCCTACCTGTTCTACCTTGATTTCGGAGATTTCAGATTGGTCGGAAGTTCCCCGGAAGTCCTGGTCCGGGTTGAAGAAGGACGAGCAGAGTTGTTGCCCATTGCCGGTACCCGTCCCCGTGGCAGCACGGAGCTCGAAGACGGTACGCTGGCAGAAGATCTGTTGGCCGATAGGAAAGAGCGGGCCGAGCACTTGATGCTGGTCGATCTGGGTCGCAATGATCTGGGCCGGGTCAGCGCCTGGGGCTCCGTCGAGGTAGAACGGTATGCCTACATCGAGCGCTATTCGCATGTCATGCACATTGTATCCTCTGTGGCCTCGCAGCTCAGGGAAGGGCAGCACGCCATCGATGCGCTGCGGGCCTGCTTCCCTGCCGGGACTGTCTCGGGGGCCCCTAAAGTGCGAGCCATGGAGATCATTGACGAACTCGAAAGCTCGCGGCGCGGCCCGTACGCAGGTGCGGTTGGGTATCTGGATTTCCGGGGCAATCTGGACACGTGCATAACCATTCGCACAATGGTTGTCACAGACGATACGGTGTATCTGCAGGCAGGCGCGGGTATCGTAGCGGACAGCGTGCCGGAAAGCGAGTTCGAGGAAACGCTGAACAAGGCTCGTGCCCTCCGAACCGCCATGAATGTGGCCGCATCTGACCTCTTGTAACGAGGTGTCTGCCGTTTGACCATGATGACAACGATGCATTCGGTTCCACTCCGGGTTCGATCCTCCCCGACCTGCGAAAGGTCTCCTTTCCCGGGTTCTTTTAAACCCAATGTTCAAGCGCAAGACACAGATTCGATGGTATCTTCCGACCGTCCTTCACTGATTCATACCAACTCCCGGCACAAGGCCGACGGATAGCCATGGGCATCAAGGAACTGATTCTTCAGAAAGGGTGGGCCGGTCGTACCATCGATCGGGCGGAAACCATCGATCGGATCAACCCGATGATCCAGACCATGACCGAGCTCATGCACCTCTATTTGGCTGCCAAGGATGACAGTGAAAGCGCAGATCTCGGCCAGCACATCGATGCCTCCCTCCGAACGCTTCGGATGGACATCGGCAAGATGTGTGAGATCATCTTTTCCTGTGGCGGCGTAGCCTATTCGGGGGTCGATCTGGATACGGATGATTTCCGACTTGGCAGCGGTCTGTCTCAGGCCATCGAGGCCAAAGAGCGCGAACTCGAACTGGCTCTCGAAGTCCAGTCGGGCATTGAGCACCAGATGCGTACACGTGCCATCCTCCTGAATGTGGAAACCAATCAAAAAACCCGGATGAATGCGGTCCGCGGCATTTGATCAACACCAGGATTGATGAGCGACTCCCCCACCGATCCCAACGCATCCTTCTCGCCGATCGTTGTTTCCGGCATCCAGCCGTCCGGAACGTTGCATTTGGGCAACTACTTCGGTGCCATCCGGCAGCACATCGCGCTGCATGAAGCGCACGAATCCTATTTCTTCATCGTCAACTACCATGCGCTGACTACCCTGCACGATGCAGAGGCGCTTCGCAGGTACTCCCACGATGTTGCTCTCGATTATCTGGCGCTCGGATTCGATCCGGAGAAATCCAACCTGTTCCTGCAATCGGACGTGCCCCAGGTAAATGAGTTGGCGTGGATTTTCTATACGATGACCCCGGTATCCCAGCTGGAAAAAGGGGTGTCGTACAAGGACAAAGTGGCACAGGGCCTCTCGGCCAACGCGGGCCTTTTCAACTATCCCATCCTGCAGGCAGCCGACATCCTTATCTACGGCGGTACACAGGTGCCCGTTGGAGCCGACCAGAAGCAGAATCTTGAGATATGCCGGGATCTGGCCATCCGATTCAACGATCGGTTCGGCAAGGGCACGCCTATCCTGCCCGTACCGGAGCCCTACATCCTGGAGGAAGTGGCCGTGGTTCCCGGTGTGGATGGCCGCAAGATGTCCAAAAGCTATGGCAACACCATCGGGATCTTCGATGAAGGCAAGGCCCTGAAGAAGAAGGTGATGAGCATCGTCACGGACTCTACGCCCCTCGAGGAGCCCAAGGACCCGGATACCTGCAACGTATTCGCCCTGATTCGCCTCTTTGCGGATGAGGCCAAGCGTGAAGAAGTAGCCGGCGCCTATCGCGCTGGTGGCTACGGATACGGCCACGCAAAAAAAGAACTCCTGGGCTTGATCACAGAGCATTTTGCCGAGGCCCGCGAAAAACGGAAGGAACTGGCTGAACACCCCGCGTATGTAGAGGAGGTCCTTCGGGAAGGCGGCCGCAAGGGGCGCGAACAGGCTGAAAAATGGATGACGCAGGTCCGTGACGCCGTGGGCCTCATCACGACCTACTGAGCGCCACTGCATTACTTCCTGCCTCCCGACAGCCGATTGCCGGACACATCGACCATGATCCTCATTATCGACAATTACGACAGCTTTACGTGGAACCTGGTCCATCTCGTGGCGCGGGGCACGGATGAGGTACGTGTTGTCAGAAATGATGAGTGGAGCATTGAGGACATACGGGCAGCCCGCCCCGACGGCATCCTGATTTCTCCAGGACCAGGACGTCCGGTGGACGCCGGCATCACGTGCGATGTCATTCGCACCTTCAGCGGGGTCATCCCCATCCTGGGCGTGTGTCTCGGCCATCAAGCCATCGGGGAAGTTTTTGGCGGCACGGTCACTTATGCGCCCAGACTGATGCATGGTAAAACCAGTCAGGTCCATCACGATGGCGCAGGAGTCTTCAAGGATGTAAGCGATCCGTGCACCGCCACGCGGTACCATTCACTCGTCGTCGACCCGGACTCCCTGCCGACGTGCCTGCACGTGAGCGCCCGCAGTGAAGATGGAACCATCATGGGGCTTCGCCACGAGGACGGGCTCGTTGAGGGTATCCAGTTCCATCCTGAGAGCCTGTTGACCGAGGAAGGACCGAGGATGATTGCCAACTGGATGGACAGCGTGGCATCGGCCAAAAGTGCATCTCGAACCACGACCTGATCCCATGAAAGGCATCCTGACCAAACTGGCCGAGCACGAACCGCTTACGCGCGCGGATACCTCCCGCGCCATGGAGAATATCCTGAGTGGAGAGGCGGCACCCGAGCAGGTAGCAGCCTTCCTCCTGGGCCTTCGATCCCGTGGGGAGACGCCCGAGGAACTGGTGGGCATGACCGCCACGATGCGACAATTCGCCGTGGATGTCGTTGCTCCGGATGGCGCCATTGACATTGTAGGAACGGGGGGCGATCGGAGTGGCTCATTCAACGTCTCCACGACGACAGCCTTCGTGTGCGCAGGCGCTGGTGTGCCTGTTGCCAAACACGGCAATCGATCCGTTTCATCGAAATGCGGCTCTTCCGATGTCCTGGAGGCTCTTGGCGTATCGACTGAACTTGGAAAGGAGGGTGTGGAGTACTGTCTTGAGGAAGCCGGAATGGCCTTCCTTTTTGCCCCGTTTTTTCACCCCGCCATGCGCCATGTGGCCCCTGTGCGCAAGGTGCTCGGCGTTCGGACGGCGTTCAACATCCTGGGGCCGATGTGCAATCCAGCAGGAGTCAAGCGTCAGCTCGTGGGCGCGTTCTCCTGGCACATGGCCGAACTCATGATTCGGATCCTGCAGCGGCTAGGATCGGAATCCATCATCTGCGTACATGCCGAGGATGGAATGGATGAGATATCCATTTCATCCCAGACGCGGGTCTTTCGGTTCAATGCCGAGGACCGCACCATTCGGGATGAACTGATCAGCCCCGAACAATTCGGGCTGATACGTGCCGATCATGAGTCCATCCGGGGAGGGGATGCCGAGGAAAATGCGCGTATCCTTCGCAGTGTACTCGAAGGCAGGCCGGGGGCACCGCGGGATATCGTGCTGCTCAACAGTGCCTTCGCCCTCATGGCTGCCGGCGTCGCGGATACGACAGAAGACGGATTGCAGATGGCAGCCGAGAGCATTGACTCCGGGCGTGCCATGGAAAAACTCGATCTGCTCATTCGGGTAAGCGGGGACGCTCCGCGCGCATGAGCCGTGCACCCAGCCATATCCGGGATACCATTCTAGGAACCATTCTCGAGGATACCTGGGAGCTGCTTGCCCAGCGTAAACGGGAAACATCGTCGTCGGCGTTGATGGACAGCCCCGCTTTCGAACGGGATACGGTTTCCCTGCAGGGAGCGCTCAAGCAGGAAGGCCTTTCCATCATTGCCGAGATCAAAAAGGCCTCGCCCTCGAAAGGAATCATCCGGCCGGACTTCGATCCACCCAGGCTTGCAGCATCCTACATGAACGGTGGCGCGCACGCGCTGTCCGTTTTGACTGAACCCAGGCATTTTCAGGGGAGCCCGGCCTTCCTTCAAGCAGTCCGTCGGTGTGTCGACCTGCCGTTGCTCAGAAAGGACTTCATCGTGGACCCCTACCAGGTCGTTGAGGCACGAGCCTGGGGCGCAGACGCCATTCTCCTGATTGCTGCTTGCCTGGAGCCCGCCCAATTGGCGGAGCTGCACCATGCCGCCTCGGAGCTGGGCCTCGATTGCCTGGTCGAAATCTACGATCCGCGCGAACTGGATCGGGTGGATCTGGATCAGGCACGCATCATTGGTGTGAACAGTCGCGACTTGCGTACGTTCGAGGTCAACCTGCAGGCAGCCATCGATGTGCTGCGCACCATCCCCACGTCCCACGTCCGGGTAGCTGAAAGCGGCTTGCACGATCTTACAGACTTCCAGCAAGTGCGCGATGCAGGCATTGAAGCCGCTCTGGTGGGAGAATCCTTCATGAGGGCAGCCGACCCTGGAACGGCGCTTTCCCGTGTCCTGAGGAACCTGTCATGACCCGAATCAAGATGTGCGGCATTACCAATCTTGCTGATGCCCGCTACGCCTCAGGCGCAGGGGCTGACCTGCTCGGGTTCATCCAGCATGAGGCCAGCCCTCGGTATGTGGAGGCATCACTTGCCAGGGATATCATTGCCTGGATACACGGTGCTGAATCGGTTGGCGTGTTCGTCGATGCCGAAGCGGACGATGTGAACAGGACCGTCGAAGCCACGGGATTCGATTTCGTACAGCTGCACGGCTCGGAAAGCCCGGCCTACTGCGAGCGCATCGAAAAGTCGGTTATCAAGGCCCTACGCATTTTCCCCGGCACCGCGACCGCTGAATTGGAACTGGCACTGGCCGCGTATGCCGACGTCGTGGACTACTACCTGATCGACACCGGATCGGCAAGCGCGGCGGGCGGTACCGGTAAACCGTTCGACTGGGGAGTTCTCGAAGGCCTGGTTTTTCCGAAACCCTGGTTTCTTGCGGGAGGCCTTTCCCCTGCCAATATCGACGAGGCGCTGGAACGACTTTCGCCTTCAGGGGTGGATGTGGCCAGCGGCGTTGAGGAAAAACCCGGACAAAAAGATTTCGAGGCCATTGATCGGTTTGTGGAGGCCGTTCGTGGCAGGGTGGCAAACCGCTGATCTCCACCAATCCACCATGACTTTCCTATCCTGAGCCTTCCCGTATCTGGCATGTCTGAACCTATGCTTACGGCAGTACTACCTGATGAAAGAGGTTATTTTGGCGAATTCGGGGGCTCTTTCGTGCCCGAAATCCTGGTGCCGGCCCTGGAAGAGCTCAACGAGGCCTTCCTGACAGCCAAGCAGGACCCCGCCTTTCAGGCATGCTATCACGGCCTGTTGCGTGACTATGTCGGGCGGCCAACGGCCTTGACCTATGCTGAACGTCTGACCGAGCGGCTGGGCGGCGGGCGGATCTACCTGAAGAGAGAGGATCTCTGTCACACCGGCGCCCACAAGATCAACAATGCCATCGGTCAGATTCTGCTCGCGCGTCGGATGGGCAAGACCCGCATCATCGCCGAGACGGGTGCCGGGCAGCACGGTGTGGCCACAGCCACGGTCTGTGCCCGGTTCGGTATGGAGTGCATTGTCTACATGGGTGCCGAGGACATCGAGCGGCAGCAGCTGAACGTCCATCGGATGCGCTTGCTCGGTGCCGATGTTCGCCCGGCAACAAGTGGTTCGCAGACACTCAAAGATGCGACAAACGAAGCCATCAGAGACTGGGTAACCAACGTCCGGGATACCTTTTATATCATAGGATCGGTGGTTGGACCGCATCCGTACCCGGCCATGGTTCGGGACTTCCACACCATCATTGGTGAAGAAGTCAAAACACAACTGCAGGAGAAGGAAGGGCGAACGGACCCGGATATGCTGATTGCGTGTGTGGGTGGCGGGTCGAACGCCATTGGCATGTTCCACCCGTTTCTGCGCAACACGTCGGTTCGCTGTGTAGGTGTGGAAGCATCTGGTGAAGGCCTCGATGGCCGGCATGCCGCCACGCTCACACTGGGCAAACCCGGCATTCTGCATGGCGCCTTGAGTTACCTGCTGCAGGATGAGGAAGGGCAGGTAAGTCTGGCCCATTCCATTTCAGCAGGCCTGGACTATCCCGGCGTTGGTCCCGAGCATGCCTGGCTTAAACAGTCCGGTCGGGTGGACTATGTCTCCGCCACAGACCAGGAGGCGATGGAAGGTGTGCAGCTGCTCTCCGAAACCGAAGGTATCATTCCGGCCCTGGAAACAGCCCATGCAGTTGCCGGGCTCGCGCGTCTGGCAGGAGAGACGGATCCCGATCATCTGATCGTCCTCAACTGCTCTGGCCGGGGCGACAAGGATATGCAGACCATTGCCGAGGCCCTCTCATGAGCAGGCTGAAGGCACATCTTGAGAGCATTGCTGCAGCCGGGGAGAAAGCACTCGGCATGTTCATCACGAGTGGTTTTCCGGATCTGGATGCGACACCGGATCTGTTGCGGTCCATCGATGCGGGTGGGGCTGATTTCATCGAACTGGGCATGCCCTTCTCCGACCCACTCGCCGAAGGTATCCCCATCCAGCGATCGAGTGAACGGGCCTTGGCTGCGGGGGTGACCATGCGACAGACCCTTGAGTACGCGGCCGATTTCACGGCCTCGTCGGATACGCCGCTGCTGCTCATGGGGTATGGTAATCCAGTAATGCGCTACGGCATCGATCGCTTTTTCGAGGAGGCCCGGACGGCGGGTGTCCAGGGGGTGATCCTACCCGATGTCCTGCCGGCCCCCGACTCGCCGTTTTTCCGCGCTGCTGCAGCACATGGGGTAGACACGGTGTGTCTGGTATCGCCTACAACGCCGCAAGAGCGCGTGACGTACATCGACGAATTGTCTTCAGGCTTCGTCTATGCCGTATCCGTCACGGGAGTAACCGGAACGGACAAAGGCGACGCCAAGCCTATCCAGGACTACTTGCGTCGCATACGTCCTGCTGTGTCCCGGAATGCCCTGCTCGTGGGCTTCGGGATTCGCTCGGCCGAAGATGTGGCCTCGATGGTAGCCGAAACGGACGGTGCTATCGTCGGATCTGCCCTGGTCAACCTGGTAGCGGCCTGCTGGGACGATTCGGACCTCCCCCACGCGCAGCGGCTCGAGCGCGTGGAAGCGTTTGTCCGGGATCTCAAGTCGGGAACGTCATCCTGACCGAACCGGAACGGTGCCTTGCGTGTTGAAAGGCGCACGCTGTACACCATTACTTTTTACGCATGAACACCTCAATCACCAGGCATTCCCCTCTCCTGCTGCTGATCCTCCTTCTGGTGACCGCCGGATGCGAGACCTTGGAGTATCGTCCGGCAGCCGTGGGTCGCGAAGGCGATGTGGTCGTAGTCACCGACTCCAGCAGTTGGAATGGCGCGCTCGGCGATGCCATACGCGGTAACGTGGCGCCCTATCTGGGTACGCTTCCGGCGCCCGAGCGGGCTTTCAACCTGCAGCGCATGACCCTCACCTCCAATAGCGTCATCGAAGCCATCCAGAAGCAAAAGAACATCCTTTTTGTGGCTCCCTTGTCCGATTCGACTCGCGAGGCCGAGTTCCTGCGTACTCGACTCGACCCCCAAGCCCTGGCAGCAGTGCAGAGCGGGAGCGTCTCGATCATTCCACGCCGGGATCTGTGGCGGACCGGTCAGCAGGTGATCTATGTCTTCGGACAGAGCGAAGAGGCCATCATAGCCGAGCTTGAGGAGCGGGGAAGCGATATCCAGTATCAGTTCAACGACATCACCCGCGAGCGTGTTGAGGAGGAAATGTTCGAAAAAGGGCGCCAGTTCGACATGGAGAACGCCCTACTGGACAAGCACGACTTCCGCATCAAGATGCAGCATGACTACTTCACGGCAATCGATACCACCAATTTCGTGTGGCTCCGACGTGTGGTCAGTCAAAACTCCTGGCGTAGCCTTTTTGTCTACTATGTGGACGATTTCAACCCCGCCAATCTGAACCCGGCATGGATCAACGCCGCACGCGATCGTTTGACGGAGACGCATATCCAGGGCAATCTTGGAGGATTCGTGACGACCGACTACCGGAGGGAACTGATTTCTGAGAACATCGACTTTCTGGGGCGCTACGGATTTGAAACGCGCGGTCTCTGGCATATGGTGGAACGGGAAGACGATGGCGATCTGACAGAATGGGGCATGGGTGGTCCGTTCGTGAACTACACCTTCTATGACGACGACAGTCGCCGCCTCTACATGATCGACGGCATGGTCTTCGCACCCGGTTACGACAAGCGGGAGTTCCTGAGACACATGGAGACGATTGCCCACACCTTCCAGAATGCCAGCGAGGCCCGGGCCGAGAACACCGAGTCCACGATGGCGGCAACGGAGTGAGACCATGGCTCCGAGGTCTGTCGCGCCGCTTCTCTGTCTTTTCCTGATGGGGTGTTCTGCGCCATCTGACCCTGTTGGTTTGTCCTTGACCGCTGCGGATTCCTCTCTGGCAACAGTACTCGTAGCGCTGCATGAGGCCGACGTAGATGCATTCCTGTCCATGGAATCAGATACCTTTGTGCCGGATCACACGCGTCGGGATTCGGTCTTGCAACACTACGGACTGGACGAGGCCTCGTTTGGGCACCTTATGCAGCTGAAATCAGCCGATCCGGAGCGATTTGTGGCCATTTACAATCGAGCCCTGGACATCGCCTCGGGACGAAAATAGGCGCGATGCTTGGGCAGTGCGCCCCAAGCAATAGGCCCCAAGCAATAGGCCCCGAGTAGTATGTCACGAATAGTATGTCCTGAGTAGTATATCCCGAATAGTGTGCGACGGAGCGGGACCATGCGGGCCGGTGAGTTCGTCCCTCGGGACCGGAAGGTTGTCACACGGTATTGGGAGGTTACCCCATCGGGGTCCGGGCTGGCTGTCCCAGCCACGATCCGAGTAGATCAGGCTTGCATTGATCACAGGCAGTGCATTCATCGGGCGCTGCCTGTCCGAAATAGCCGAGTACTCCCCAGTTTCGACAGGCTTCGCGTTCAAGCCATCGCAGCATGGCAGCAAATCGGGATCGTTGCCTGCGTGTTGCCCCCCTGCCCATGATAGCCTCTCGGGACGAGCGGGCATCCGGCGTGTCGAATACGATCGAAAGGGCGGGCCGGCCGTCCCGGCCGGCCCGCCCTGCTTCCTGATACCATGCTTCGATCGAGTCCGGAATACCTACATGGGCCACCACCCGAACGTCCGGCTTGTCAATCCCCATTCCAAAGGCATTGGTTGCTACCACGATTCGAGTCCGGCCTCGTAACCAGGCATCCTGCACCCTTGCCCGCTCCTCTGCTGCCATGCCCGCATGGTAGGCGGCCGCCTTGAGTCCAGCGCGACGCAATTTTTCCGCCCAGACTTCCGTTCCTTCGCGCGAGGCGTCATACACGATCGATGATCCCTCCACCCGGGATAGCATCCTTATGAGATCAGACCCGGGATCAACTCCGTGACGAACAGCAAAAAAGAGATTATCGCGGCCAAAAGAGAACGCTAGCCGGAACGGATCCTGAAGATCCAGAACCCGGCAAATGTCCCGAGCCACCCGTGGAGTGGCAGTGGCGGTAAGTGCTACGCACGGCACCTTCCATGCATGGCGCAGCCGGTGTATCTGTCGGTAGGCCGGCCGGAAATCATGCCCCCACGAGGAAATACAATGTGCTTCATCCACGATGAGCCGGGTAGGAACATGCCCCTCAATGATCGTGGCAAGTAAGGGGGATCCGATGCGCTCCGGTGCCAGATACAGGAAGAAGGCCGGCGCCTCTGCAATCCTTCGATTCAGGAACCTGGCAACGCGCATGTCCACGCTTCCGGTCATCGCGAAGGCCGCCACGCCCCTTCCAGCCAATGCTGCCACCTGGTCCTGCATGAGGGAGACCAGCGGGGAAATGACCAGCGTCAGACCACCAAGGACAAGTCCCGGCACCTGGAAGGAAATGGACTTCCCGCCGCCTGTGGGCATGAGAACGAGACCATCTGATCCCGACAGGACCCGACGGACCGCATGCGCCTGATTCGCCCTGAAGTCGGGATATCCCCAAACCGCCCGTAGCACCCCCTGCGCACGTCGGTACTGCATCTGGGTCTGTGTAGCCGTCGCGTTGGCCCGATCCAAAGGACTGCCTTGACTGTGGCTACTGCCGAAGCGCCCCTTGAATACGCGCCACCACGCTCGAAATGGACGCTGCATCAATGGTTACAGTAATGTGGGCCTGTTCATAGATGGCACTGCGTTGCGTCAGAAGATCCGACACGCGGTCGAGCAGCAAGCCCGGAGGAAGCAGGCTGCCGTTCTCATCATGCAGCAGTGGTCGGTCCTGCCGCGATGAGGCCAGTCTGCTGGCCAGAAAAGCTGCTGATCCCTTGAGGTAGACCAGCGTGCCTTTCTGCTTACACCAGGCCATGTTGGACGGGTCCATCACGGCACCGCCCCCCAGAGAGACCACTATTCCAGTCTGCTCCGTAAGTCTGCGTAACAGGTTCTTCTCTTCCTCCCGAAACCGCTCCTCGCCATAGAGCTCGAAGAGGGCAGGGATGGAGAGTCCGGTATGCTGGACGATTTCCTCATCAAGGTCCAGTGCTTTGTACCCTAGACCCCGGGCCAACCGCGGTGCAACCGTGGATTTACCCGATCCCATGAAGCCGGTCAAAAAGATCCTGTCTGTGTTCACGATTCGCTACCTTTGCTTCGTTCGCCACTAAGGTACGCAGCAGAAGAACAGTGCCCACTTACAGGCTGGATATCGAATACCTCGGAACGGATTGGCACGGTTGGCAGATTCAACCGTCCCACCCGACTGTTCAAGGTGCCCTCGAAACTGCACTCCAGACTGCTCTGAGGCATCCCGTGTCGATCGTTGGATCCGGGCGTACGGACACGGGTGTGCATGCCAGCGGACAGGTTGCCCATGTGATCTTCGACCAACCGGTTGACGATCAGCGCCTGCTGGCTTCCCTTCGCGGTCTGCTACCCCGCTCCATTGCCGTCCGATCAATACGATGTGTCGCGGATGGGTTCCACGCCCGATTTGATG
>Ga0181573_10001680_pt1 | contig 21357 bp, 19 predicted proteins | sample 101ome_25_FD_148643 | JGI IMG/M metagenome (GOLD analysis project Ga0181573, IMG submission 148643) | Coastal salt marsh microbial communities from the Groves Creek Marsh, Skidaway Island, Georgia - 101409BT metaG (spades assembly) | ecosystem: Environmental > Aquatic > Marine > Intertidal zone... | reverse complement strand
CGACGGGGTCCATAACAATAGCGAGGTCGATCATGGTGAGCGCACCCAGGGAGAGAATGCCGGCGAGCGTAGCGGGCCCCCTGCGGTGGAGCAAGGGAGCGGCCCTCGTGGTGCGCTGGGCCCCGGGAACGGCCCGGGCGCTGATCCCCCGCAGTGCGCTCCTTGGCCTGGCAGCGCCGAAGGCTTGGCTGCGATCCGACGGCGCCTACCCCTGGTGCCTAGGGTTCGCGCTGGCGGCGGGCCGGCCCTGGTGCGTCCGCGCCCCGGGCGCCTATCTGTGGGGGCGCCGTGGACGCCCACGCACGCTCCTGCTTTTGGCCGGCGGGCAGCTGGCTCTGGCCGCGGAGCGGGTGCTCGGGTGGGCGCCCCTCCCCGAGCCCGACGCCTCGCCCTTTTCCTTGGGGGCGCTGCTCGAAGACCCCGCCTTTAATCCCTTTATCGGAGAGCTTCCCCCCCATGGTTGAACGGGCAACGCGGCAACAACGGCTTTGGTGGCAGCTCTTTATGATCGCCCTCGTGCTCGCCGGGGGGACCGTAGCCGCAGCCCTCGTGCTGGGATCGGGGCAATCGGCCCCGGCGGTGCTGCGCTGGGCGGCGGGGGCCCTGGCTTTAGCGCTTTTGCTCGGCGCGTTGCTACTGCGCAGCACGCAGCAAGCCATTGCCGAGGAGGCGGCGGCGGGAGAGGCCCTTCGCCGAGCCATAGCGGTGCTGCAGGGAAAGGTGGGTAGCGCCGAGTCAACGCTGGCCGTCTCCCTGGCGTCCCTGCCGCTCCCGCCCACCCTTCAGGGCCTGGGGGCGAGCCTGGAGCGGCTGCTGCGTCAGCGGGACACCCAGGCGCGGCAGCTTCATAACCTGCTTCAGGAAGCCGAGGGGCTCCGCGCGAGCCTGGCCGCTCAGCACGCGGCCAGCGCGGCGGCGCGAGAGGCGTTCACGGCGTCGCTGGCGACGGCGGAAGATGAAATACAACGCATGGTGGCCAACCTGCGGTCGGCGGAGGGGGAATGTGCCGCTTTGACGACGACCCTTCAAGCCAGCCAGAGCGTGGCCGCTGAGGGGGCCGGGTATCGAGAAGCCCTGGGGTACCCGGCGGAGGCCATGGTCGCCCAGGGGGCAGGCTTAGGAGCGCTCTTTTCCCGGCTTCAGGACGGTCTTGGGCAGGTGGATCAGAAGCTGAATCATGCCCTGGATAGGCTGGGGGAGGAGGCCGCGGAGCTCGAGGGTGGCGCGGTCGTGGCGGACGCCTGCGATCAAGCGCTCGAGGCGTTGCCGGCGCTTCAGGACGCGCTGGCCCTGGCAACGGAGACGCTGGCCCAGCGTAGCGCAGCCCTCGCGGCGCAGCAGGCCGCCTTCTCTGAGCCCTTAGGGGCCCTAGGAGAACAGCAGGCGACCCTTTCCGACCAGCTCGCCGCCCTTGGGGCACCCCTGGAGGGGCTTGCCGCCGTGCTCGAGGAGACGCCCAAGGCCCTTGCTACGCTGGCCGCCACCCTCCGGGAGGCTGAGGACGGCGCCCCCGCTCCCGTGGCGCTGGGAACCTTTGACGCCGCGCTGGGGGAGGCCCAGGCCACCCTGAAGGGGTTCGAGAAAGATCTTGCCCCCCGTCCCCGCAGCCCTGAAGAGGCCTAGGGTCTTGGCTTCGCCGCCCATGGATTTTCGCCGGGCCAGCGCGGAAGCGCTCGCCGTCGCTCGGGCAGGCGGTGACGCCGGGCCCTGGGCGTGCCTGGCCCTCGCGGCGCTCGAAGCAGGCGCTGCCTCGGAAAGCCTTGGGGAAGCGGTAATGGCTTGGCAGGCCGCCGCCCCAGCGGACCGCCCCGCGCGGCAGGAAGCGCTCGAGGTCTTGGCCCTTGCGCACCTCGACGCGGGAACCCCCCATCGGATTTATCGTCGAGCCTTCAGCCTGATCACCGCGACCCCAGCCCTTTGGAGCGCCCTGCTCCCCAATCTCTTCGTGGCCGCGCGGGTACAGGGCTGCTTTGCGGAGGGGGCAGGCCCCGCCTTTTGGGCGGGCGCCGCAAGCGCCTTGCTGGGGGCCGCCGACGCCGAGCCCGCCACCGTGCTGCCGGGCCTACGGCGTTTGGATGAAGCGTTTTTTGAGGCCCGTTCCCAGCCCGCTTATGTACCGGAGGGGGGCGCGGAGGCCTTGGCTCAGGGGCTCCTACCCGCTCCGGCGCGCTTAGCGGAGCCAGAAGCGGCCCCTGCGCCGGCGTCTAATTCGCCAACCCTCGGGGCGCTGGCCCAGGCGCTACGCACCACCCCGGGAGAGGATCAGGCCCTGGGGGCGGCGCAAGCGTTGCTCGCTGCCCTGTCCGCTCAGCCCCAGGGGGATGCGGCTGCTCAGCAGCGCTGGGAGTGGGCCTGGGCCCTGGGCAACTTGGTCGCCCAGCGCCGAAGCGGGGTGCTTCCGGCGCCCGGTGCGCTCGATGCGCGCTTGCCGGAGCTCCTGGAGGTATTGGCTGAGCCTCGGGAACGCCTAGAGGACGACCTGTTCTCGGCCCTGATTGAGGAGATCGACCTCTGGGCCTCGGGCTTCGAAGCCCCGCCTGCGCTCCTCCCCGAACCGCCCAGCGCACCGCCCAGCGCACCGCCGACGGCGTCGGCTCCCGAGCCCATGGGGTCGCCCCATGTCTTGCCGGAGCCATCCCCCGCGCGGGACCCCGCCGTGGACACCATGGCGGCCAGGCCCTCCACGGTTACCGCCCTCGGCGATGACGGCGCCCTACTGACGGCCCTAACCGCCCTCGAAGCCGAGGCCCGACCGGCAACGCCCGCCCTTCGACGGCGCCTAGAGCAGCTTCGCCAAGCGCTAGATCCGCTGCTGTGGTTGGACGCCGACGCCCTCGAGCGCGCCCTGGGTCACCCTGTAGCGCTGGCGGCGCCCTTGGCGGCGGTCGAGCGATCCGTGGCCGCCGCCCTTGAGGCGGCGGAACGTGGGGGGTTAGGGCCCGCGGAGGCGCTCACCCTACATGGCGCGACGCTTCGGGCCAGGGGCGCGGGGGAGGAGCGGACTCTGCCCTGGACCGCGCTTCGCCTGACGCGGGCAGAGGTTACCCTGGACCCCCCGGTGACGGCTGCCGAGGAGAACGGCGAAGCACCGGTGCTCCTGGCCTATCCCCTGGGCGCAGGCGCGGCGGCACCGGCGGGTGCCCTGGCGGTGACCGCCCGGGAGGGCGCGCTGCATTGGGTCCTTTCGAAGGTAGACGGCCTAGAAGTCGCCGAAGCGGGCGGAGAGGGTCGCGAGGGCGGCTAGGGGCGCCGTTTCTGCGCGGAGAATGCGCGGGCCCAGGCGCCACCGGACGAAGCCTTGGCGCGCGAGCGTCGCGCATTCCTCCTCGCTAAGCCCGCCCTCGGGCCCGGTGATCAGCACCACGGAGCCTGGGCTTGGATCGGAGAAGGTTTCCAGCGGGGCCCCTTCAGGGTCGAGCACCACCTTGAGCGCCTCCGGGCGCTCGGCGGCAAAGCTTTCAAGGGCCAGGGGGGGATTAAGGGTGGGCAGTACGGTGCGCCCGCTCTGCTGCGCCGCATGAACCAGAACCCCTTCGGCGTGGGCGAGGCGCCGGTCCCCGCGGGCGCCAGTTTCAAACTTCACCTCCGTGCGCCGAGTTTGGAGCAGGGTGATTTCGGAAACCCCGAGCTCGCAGGCCTTCTGCAGTGCCACGTCCATCCGTTCGCCGCGGAGCAGCGGCAACCCGAGATGGAGGTGGAGGGGGGGTTCGCTGCGCCGGTCCTCCTGCGCATCCCCCACGGTGAGCTGACCGCCCTTGGGTGAAACATCACAGAGGATCGCTTCGGCCACCGAGCCCGCCCCGTCGAACAGCTCCACGGGATCGCCATCGCGGCGACGAAGCACCTTCAACAGGTGCCGGGCAGCGGCATCGGGGAGGGGGACGGTGCCCGTGGGCAGGGGCGCGGGCCAGTACAGCCGGGGCGTACGCACGGCTAGCGCCCGAGGCGGTCGAGAAGGGCCTCGGGGGCTTCCGCTTGGTTCATGGTGTAGAGATGAAGGCCCGGGGCGCCGCCGGCGATCAGTCGCTCGCAGAGGCTAGTCACCACATCGAGGCCAAAGGCCAGGAAGTCGGGAGATCCCTCTTCGAAGCTATCGAGGCGCCGATCGAGCCAGCGAGGGATCTCGGCGCCGCAGGCGCGGGAGAAGCGGCGTAGCCCCGTGCTGTTGGTGATGGGCATGATCCCGGGAATGATCGGCGTGGTCACCCCCAGCGCCGATACCCGGTCGCAGAAGTCGAAGTAGGCGTCGGCGTTGTAGAAGTATTGGGTCAGCGCGCTGTCGGCGCCGGCGGCGCATTTCTCAGCGAAGAAGCGCAAATCCGCGTCTGCTGAGGGGGCATCGGGGTGGATTTCCGGGTAGGCCGCCACCTCGATGTGGAAATGATCCCCGGCGTGTTCCCGAAGCAACCGCACCAGCTCCACGGCATAGTAGAGGCGCCCCGTACCCATACCCGAAGGGATATCGCCGCGGAGGGCCACGATGCGCCGGATGCCGAGGTCCCGGTAGCGATCGATGAGCGTACGCACCGTCTCCGGGGCATCGCTGCCCATGGACAGGTGCGGTGCGACGTCCAGCCCCGCGCCCACCATGGATTCCACCGTGCTGAGCGTACCTTCCCGCGTGCTGCCGCCGGCGCCATAGGTGACGGAGACGTACTCGGGCCCCCGAGCCGCTAGGCGATCGCGCACTGCGGCCAGCTTTCGAACCCCCGCCGGCGTTTTCGGCGGGAAGAACTCAAAGGATAGGGGGAAGGGCGTAGCCATGGGCTTAGCGCGCGGCGCGCAGGGCCTCGGCCTTGTCCGTGCGCTCCCAGGTAAAGGCGTCCTCTTCCCGGCCGAAGTGGCCGTAGGCTGCCGTGGCCCGGTAGATGGGGCGCTTCAAATCGAGCATAGCGATGAGGCCCTTCGGGCGCAGATCGAAGTGCTCACGGACCAGCGCGGCGATGGTGGCATCGTCCACCGTGCCCGTGCCGAAGGTGTTGATGGATATGGAGGTGGGCTCGGCCACGCCAATGGCGTAGGAGACCTGGATCTCACAGCGCTTTGCGAGGCCCGCGGCCACGATGTTCTTCGCCACGTAGCGCCCGGCATAGGCCGCGCTCCGGTCCACCTTGGAGGGATCCTTGCCGGAGAAAGCGCCGCCGCCATGGCGAGCCATGCCGCCGTAGGTATCCACAATGATTTTCCGCCCCGTGAGGCCACAGTCGCCCACGGGCCCACCGATCACGAAGTTCCCCGTGGGATTGATGTAGACCTTCGTCTGCGCCGTCATCCATTCCGCGGGCACGACGGGCTTGATGATTTCTTCCATCACCGCTTCCCGGAGGTCTTCCAAGCTGATGGAGGGATCGTGCTGGGTGGAGAGGACAATGGCGTCCACGCTTTGGGGACGGCCTTCGGCGTCGTAGGAGAAGCTCAGCTGGCTTTTCGCATCCGGGCGGAGCCAGGGCAGGGTGCCGTTCTTGCGCACTTCCGCTTGCCGGGCGACCAGGCGATGGCTGTAGGTGATGGGCGCCGGCATGAGCACGTCCGTCTCGTCCGTGGCATAGCCGAACATGAGACCCTGGTCCCCGGCCCCTTGCTCGTGGTCCGCGGCTTCGTCCACGCCCATGGCGATATCCGCCGACTGGGCGCCGATGGCGTTGATCACGGCGCAGGTTTCCGCGTCGAAGCCCATCTCGCTGGAGGTGTAGCCGATCTCGGCGACGGTGCGGCGGACGATGCCTTCATAGTCCACGGCGCTGCCCGGGGGCAGGCGGATTTCCCCAGCCAGTACCACCATGCCGGTCTTCACCAGCGTTTCGACGGCGACCCGGGCGTCCGGGGAGATGCGCAGCATCTCATCCAAAATGGCGTCGGAAATCTGATCGGCCATCTTATCGGGATGGCCCTCGCTGACGGATTCAGAGGTAAACAGTTGATACTCGGCCATGGAGAGCCCCCTTAACGGATGTGCTTACCCCGTCCCGGTGCCCTTAGGGGACCGCCCGCGGCGCAAGGTCAAAATGTGGAGGGCCATGCTATGCAAGGTGCTTCCTGGTCGCCTTGAGTCTTTCACAAGTCACCGTGAGGGCGCTGCATGAACGTGCTGCCGTTGCGCATCCCCCATGGGGCTGGGAAACTACGCGCCCTGCGCCCCCCTGGTCCGGAGACCTGCCCCATGATTACCCGTCGAACCCGCGCCGACGCGCTTCGCGTTTTGGCTATGGACGCGGTACAGCGCGCCAACAGTGGCCACCCCGGGGCCCCCATGGGCATGGCGGATATGGCCGAAGCCCTCTGGTGCGGCCCCCTAAAGCATCATCCCGAGGTCCCCAGCTGGTTCGACCGGGATCGCTTCGTGCTGTCCAACGGCCATGCCTCCATGCTGCTTTACGGGCTTCTGCATCTCTCTGGCTATGAGGTGAGCACGGAAGATCTGAAGAATTTCCGTCAGCTCCACGCCCCAACGGCAGGACACCCGGAATACGGCGAGCTCCCCGGGGTGGAAACGACCACCGGGCCCCTGGGGCAGGGCGTGGCCATGGCTGTGGGCATGGCGCTGGCAGAGAAGGTGCTGGCCGCGCGCTTCAATCGACCGGACTTCCCCTTGGTCGACCATCACACCTATGTTTTCCTGGGCGATGGCTGCCTCATGGAAGGCATTTCCCAGGAGGCCATTTCCCTCGCGGGCACCCTCGGCCTCGGGAAACTGATCTGCTTCTACGACGCAAACGGCATCAGCATTGACGGGAAGGTTGAGGGCTGGTTCACGGAAGACGTGCCGGGCCGCTTCCGCGCCGCGGGCTGGGATGTGTGGGACGCCATTGATGGTCACGACGGGGACGCCATTGCGACGGCGCTTGCCGCTGCGCGGGCGAGCGATCGTCCGGCGTTGCTCGTATGTAATACCCAGATCGGCTTTGGTTCCCCGGCAAAGGCCGGCACGGCGTCGGTGCATGGATCGCCGCTCGGGGATGAGGAAATCGCTGCCACCCGGGCGGCCCTCGGCTGGACTGCCGCCCCCTTCGAGATCCCCGAGGACGTGCGCACTAGCTGGGATGGGCGTGCTCAGGGTGCCAAGGCCTACGCAGCGTGGTGCGATTTGAAGGCGGGCTATGCCGAAGCTTACCCCGAGGAACACGCCGCGTTTGAGGCGGCTCTGGGGTCCGTGCCCGAGGCCGTGCTGTCGGCCCTCACGGCCTTTGCCGAGTCCGCCCAGGCTGAAGGCAAGGCGCTGGCGACGCGGCAGGGCTCTAAGGCGGCGCTAGATGTCATTGCTGCGCGCCTTCCCTCCCTCTTTGGGGGTTCGGCGGATCTGTCGGGCTCCAACGGCAGTCGCTTCGACGGCGCCCGAGTGCTCAGCGCGGAGAACGCCGACGCCAACTACTTCTCCTGGGGCGTGCGCGAGTTCGCCATGACCGCGGCGTGCAATGGCATGGCTCTGCACGGGGGGCTTCTTCCCTACTCCGCCACCTTCCTGACCTTTATGGACTACGCCCGGAATGCGGTGCGCTTGGCCGCCCTCATGGGGGTACAGAACATTTTCGTTTACAGCCACGATTCCCTTGCCGTGGGCGAGGACGGCCCCACGCACCAGCCCGTGGAGCAGCTGGCTACCCTGCGCATGACCCCGGGCCTCGAAACCTGGCGCCCCTGCGATACGGTGGAAACGGCGATGGCCTGGCGTGAAGCCCTGGCCCGGGCCGATGGCCCCTCGGCGCTGATTTTGTCCCGCCAGGGTCTGCCCGTGCCGAGCCGAGACAGCGCCCAGGTGGCGGCCATTGCCCAGGGCGCCTATGCCCTCGAGGACGACGAGGCCCCGGAAGTGGTCCTCGTGGCCACGGGGTCGGAGGTTTCCCTCGCCCAGGCCGCCGCGGCAGCGCTCCGGGCCCAGGGCAAGCGCGTGCGCGTGGTCTCCATGCCCTGCGTGGAGCGCTTTATGGCGGCGGGGGCCGAGGCACAGGCTGCCCTTCTCCCCCCGGAAGTGCCGCGCCTCATCATCGAGGCGGCTCATCCGGCGCCCTGGTGGCGCCTGGCGGGGGCTCGGGGCCAGGTGCTGGGGGTTGATCAATTCGGTGCCTCTGGCCCGGGAGACGAGGTCCTGGCGGCCTATGGCTTCACCCCGGAAAACGTAACCGCAGAGGCCCTGGCCCTGCTCAACGCCTAGGAGACACGCCCCATGGCCCTGGCCTTCAATCGCATGACCGAGCTGGATCTGGCGGGGCGCCGGGTCCTCATGCGCGAGGATCTAAACGTTCCCGTGGAAGACGGCGCGGTGCGAAGCGATGCGCGGCTCCGGGCCGCCCTGCCGTCCATTCAGGCGGCGCTGGCGGCCGGGGCTTCCGTGCTGCTGTGCTCCCACCTTGGCCGGCCTACGGAAGGCGCAAGCGCTGCCGAGGAGCCCGCCTTTTCCCTGGCGCCGGTGGCGGCCCGTTTGGAAGCCCTGCTCGGCCAGCCCGTGCCCTTGCTCCCTTCCCTCGCCGCCGCGGAGGCTCAGCCTCCGGCCCCGGGGTCGGTAGCGCTCCTGGAAAATATTCGCTGGGAAGTGGGCGAGAAGGCCGATGACGATGCCCTCGCCGCGCGCCTTGCGGGGCTTTGCGACATCTTCGTGATGGACGCCTTTGGCACTGCCCATCGCGCCCAGGCCAGCACCCATGGGGTGATGCGCCACGCTGCCCAGGTTTGTGCGGGCCCCCTGCTCTGCGCCGAACTGGATGCCCTGGGCCAAGCCCTGCTCACCCCGGCGCGTCCCCTGGTGGCGATCGTTGGGGGCTCGAAGGTGTCCACGAAACTGACGGTGCTGGAGCGCCTTGCGGAGGTTGCTGATCAGGTGATTGTGGGCGGGGGCATCGCGAACGCCTTTATCGCCGCCGCCGGACACAGCGTTGGCGCCTCCCTGCTCGAGCCCGAGCTCGTGAGCGCGGCAGCGGAATTGGCCACCAAGGTGTCTATCCCCGTTCCCCAGGACGTGGTCGTGGCAAAGGGCTTTGCGGCCGATGCGCCCCACCGGGTGTGCGCGGTGGACCAGGTGGGGGACGATGAAATGATCCTCGATATTGGTCCGGCCACCGCCGCGGCCTACGGTGAGCTCATTGTCCAGGCGGGTACGGTGCTCTGGAACGGTCCCGTGGGCGTCTTTGAATTCCCGGCCTTCAGCGCCGGGACGGAAGCGCTGGCCCGGGCCATTGCCGCCAGTTCCGCCTTCTCCATCGCTGGGGGCGGCGATACCCTTGCGGCGATCGATCAGTTCGCCATCGCCGATCAGCTCGGCTACATCTCCACTGGGGGTGGGGCTTTCTTGGAGTTCGTGGAAGGCAAAACCCTGCCCGCCGTGGCCGCCCTTAGCGCTCGCGCAGACGCATGAGCGCGCCCGCGGCGCCCTATCTGCTGCAGCCCCGGGCGCCGCTGCTGGAGGCGCGCTTCACGGCGCGCTTCGATCGCTTTATCGCTGAGCTGACCCTTGCCGATGGCACCCCCATTCGCGCCCATTGCGTGAACCCCGGGCGCATGGAAGGCTTGGTCATTCCTGGAGCCAAAGCCTGGGTTTCCAAAGTTCCAGAAGAAAGTAAGCGCAAACTTCGCTATACGCTAGAGCTGCTCGAGGCCGATGGCCGGATCGTCGGCGCGAATACCGTGGTGCCCAATTGGCTCGCGGAGCAGCTCCTTCTGGCGGGGGTCGTTCCCGGGCTCAAGCGCTTCCGCAGCCTGCGCGCTGAGGTGCCCTACGGAGAACGCTCCCGCATCGATTTCTGGCTGGAGACCGCTTCCGGTCCCCACCTCGTGGAAGTGAAGAATTGCCATCTGGTCTACCCCGATGGGCGAGCCTACTTCCCCGATTCCGTGAGCGTGCGAGCCTCGGACCATTTGGAGGCCCTCATGGAGGTCGTTGCCTCCGGCGCAAAGGCCACCGTGCTCTTTGTGATTCAGCGCGACGACGCGAAAAGCCTGCGTCCCAGCGACCTCCACGACCCGCGCTTCGCCCAGAAGGCCCGGGAGGCCGCGGCGAAGGGCGTGCAGTTTAGGGCCGTGGCCCTGGCTCCGGATCCCCAGGGCTGGACCGTCCTAGGCACCCGCCCCGTGGACCTAAAGCCCTATGATGCCAATCGCCTGAGCCCCTACCGCAGCGCCCTCGATGCCCACTCGGGCTGGCAGCGCGGTCCCCGTGCTCCCAAGGCAGAACCCAAGGTAGACTGACCCTAAACCCACCTGGAAGCGGAGTTTCTTCCCATGGCCCTAATTACCCTGCGACAGCTCCTCGATCACGCCGCGGAACACGGTTACGGCGTTCCGGCCTTTAACGTGAATAACCTCGAGCAGATGCGCGCGATTATGGAAGGCGCGGCGGCAACGGATAGCCCGGTGATTGTTCAGGCCTCCGCCGGCGCCCGGAAGTACGCGGGCCCCAATTTCCTTCGCCACCTTATTTTGGCGGCGGTGGAGGAGTTCCCCCACATTCCCGTGTGCATGCACCAGGATCACGGGGCCTCCCCGGCGGCCTGCCAGCAGTCCATCCAGCTGGGCTTTAGCTCCGTGATGATGGACGGCTCCCTCAAGGAAGATCAGAAAACCCCCGCCGATTACGACTACAACGTGGCGGTGACGGCGCAGGTGTCGGCCATGGCCCACGCCTGCGGCGTGTCCGTGGAGGGGGAACTCGGCTGTCTCGGGTCCTTGGAAACGGGCACGGCGGGGGAAGAGGACGGCGTGGGCGCGGAGGGAACGCTGAGCCATGACATGCTGCTGACGGACCCGGAAGAGGCCGCGGCCTTTGTGGCCGCCACTAAAGTCGATGCGCTCGCCATCGCCATTGGCACCAGCCACGGCGCCTATAAGTTCTCCCGGCCGCCCACCGGCGACATCCTCGCTATTGACCGGATTAAGGCCATCCACGCCCGCATCCCCAGCACCCATCTGGTGATGCATGGCTCTTCCTCCGTCCCCCAGGAGTGGCTCGAAGTGATTAATCGCTTTGGCGGGGAGATCCCGGAAACCTACGGCGTGCCGGTGGAGGAAATTCAGGAAGGGATTCGCCACGGCGTGCGCAAGGTGAACATCGATACGGACCTCCGCCTCGCCTCCACCGGCGCCACGCGCCGCTTCCTGGCGGAAAACCCCGCGGAGTTCGATCCGCGGAAGTTTTTGAAGGAAACCATGACCGCCATGCGGGCAATCGTGGTGGCCCGCTACGAGGCCTTCGGCACCGCCGGGCAGGCCAACAAGATCACCCCCCTGTCCTTCGATGCCATGAGCGATCGTTACCGCGCGGGCAGCCTGGAACCGGTACTGGCCTAGGCGAGCCTAGAACAGCACCCGGGTTTTGATGGTTCCGGGGACGGCGCGCAGGCCCGCCAGGGCCTGCTCGCTATGCTCGGCATCCGTGTCGATCACCACGTAGCCGATCTCCGGATTGGTTTGCAGCGTCTGCGCCGAGATGTTGAGGCCGTTCTCCGAGAAGACGGCGTTGATGCCGGACATCACCCCGGGCACGTTGCGGTGAATATGGAGCAGCCGGTGCGAGCCCTCGTGCTGGGGCAGGGCGACCTCGGGGAAGTTCACCGAACCTACCGTGGAGCCGTTGTCGCTGTAGAGCGCGAGCTTCTCGGAAACCTCGGCGCCGATGTTCTCCTGCGCTTCCATGGTGCTGCCGCCGATGTGCGGCGTGAGGATGACGTTGCGGAGCCCCTGCAGGGGGGATTCGAAGGGATCGTCGTTGCTCTTCGGCTCCACGGGAAAGACGTCGATCGCGGCGCCCAGGAGATGGCCCGCCTTCAGCCTGCTGGCCAGGGCGTCGAGGTCCACGACCTTCCCCCGGGAGGCGTTGATCAGCACGGCCTTGGACTTCATGCGATCGATCGCCGCGGCGTCGATGAGTCCCTCCGTGGTTTTCGCGGCGGGCACGTGGCAGCTGACCACGTCGGCCTGGGCAAGAAGCGCCCCCAGATCGTCGATCTGCTCGGCGTTCCCCAGCTTTAGCTTCCGCACCACGTCATAGAAGCACACCCGCATGCCGAGGGCTTCCGCCATTACCCCCAGCTGAGCCCCAATGTTGCCGTAGCCGATGATGCCGAGGGTTTTGCCCCGAAGCTCGAAGCTGTCCGTGGCGCTTTTCAGCCAGCCGCCCTCGTGGGCCATGAGGCTCTTCTCCGGGATTCCGCGAAGCAAAAGGATGGCTTCGGCGAGCACGAGCTCGGCCACGGAACGGGTGTTGGAGAAGGGCGCGTTAAAGACCGGAATGCCCAGGTTTAGAGCGGCCTTGAGGTCGACCTGGTTGGTCCCGATGCAGAAGCAGCCGATGGCCATGAGACGCCGGGCCGCTTCAAGGACCTCGGCGTCCAGCTGGGTGCGGGAACGGATCCCCACCATGTGCGCTTGGCTGACCTTTTCGAGGAGCGTGTCCCGGTCCAGCGCGCCCTTAAGCTGCTCGACGTTGCGGTAGCCCGCACGGGCCAAGTTGTCCACGGCGGAGGCATGAATGCCTTCCAGCAATAGAATACGAATCTTGTCCTTTGAAAGGGACGTGACAGGGGCGACCATGGGGGATCTCACGAGGGGGGAGAGAAGCCGTCCATGGTAGCATAGCGGCCTTCTGCGCATAGGCCGGAGAGCCCACCATGACCACCGCTGCAGCGCCTTCCCCCGCCCTCTCGAGCGCCGGGTCCGCGGCCCTTGCTGAGGCCTTCGGCGAACGCTATAGCACCGCCCCCGCGGATCTCGCCCACTGGGGCCGGGACTGGACCCGAAGCTTTACCGTGGCCCCTAGCGCCGTGGTATTCCCGGAGACGGAAGGCGAAGTTCAAACCCTCGTTGCGCTGGCCCGAACCCACGGCTTTAAGCTCGTGCCCTCGGGGGGGCGCACGGGCCTTTCCGGCGGCGCTGTGGCGCCCGCAGGAGAGGTAGTGGTCTCCTTTGATCGCATGAATAAGGTGCTCGGCTTCGATCCCGCGGGGCGCTTGCTGCGCTGCCAGCCTGGGGTGGTGGTGGCCGAGGTGGCGGCCCGCGCCGAGGCCGAGGGCCTTTACTACCCCGTGGACTTTGCCTCCGCGGGCAGCGCCCAGCTTGGGGGCTCGGTGGCGACCAATGCGGGGGGCATCAAGGTCATCCGCTACGGCATGACCCGCCAGTGGGTGGCGGGGCTCCGCGTCGTCACGGGCACGGGCGAGGTGCTTGAGCTGGGCCGGGGCTTGGTGAAGGACAATACGGGCTACGACCTGAAGCACCTGGTCATTGGCTCGGAAGGCACCTTAGGTCTCATCACCGAGGTGACCGTTCGTTTGACTACGCCGCCCGGCCCCCTATCGGTGCTAGTGCTGGCCCTCCCGGCCTTCCCAGATGTCATGAAGGTGCTGTCCACCTTCGAGCGCGCCGTTCCCGTGACCGCCTTTGAGTTTTTCTCTGAGCTTGCGCTTCAAAAGGTGGTGGCTCGGGGCGATCTCACCCGGCCCTTTGCCGAGCCTGCGCCCTTCTACGCCCTCATCGAATTTGAGGGGGACGGGGAGGCAGCGCTGGAGGCCTTCGAGCACTGCCTCGAGGCGGGCTGGGCCAGCGATGGGGTGATCAGCCAGAGCGGGGAGCAGGCTGCGCGCCTCTGGCGCCTGCGGGAAGATATCTCCGAGACCATCTCGGCCTGGACCCCCTATAAAAACGATATTGCCGTGCCCGTGGCCGCCGTTCCCGAGTTCCTGGCGGCGGTGGACGAGCGGGTGACCGCGGCCTATCCGGACCTTGAGGTGGTGTGGTTTGGGCACATCGGAGACGGCAACCTGCACCTCAATATTTTAAAGCCCGACGAGGTGTCCCAGGAGGCGTTCTACGAGCGTTGTCACCGCGTTTCTCCGGAAATCTTCGCCGCCGTGCAGGCCCTAGGGGGGAGCATTTCCGCGGAGCATGGGGTGGGCCTGCTGAAGAAGGACTACCTCCACTTCTCCCGCAGTGAAGCGGAGCGCACCCTCATGAAGGCCGTGCGCCAGGCCTTTGACCCCGACGGGGTGCTAAACCCCGGGAAGCTCCTCTAGCGGGGGGCCGTCTTCACCGTCACGCCCCGGGGGCTGGCGACGAACAGCTGATCGGCGCGGCGCAGCGCGAACAGGCCGTTGCATACTACCCCGGGCCACTCATTGAGCGCTTGTTCCTGAGCGGCCGGATCCCGGAGGTCGAGGCCTCGAACATCAAGAATGGGGTGGCCGTTATCCGTGATGACTCCGGCGCGGCGCGTGGCTTCCGCGCCCAGGGCCGCCAGGGCCCGGCGCAGAGGGGCTTCTGCCAGCTCGATGTATTCAATGGGTAGGGGGAAGGCGCCCAGGGTCTCCACGCACTTACTTTCGTCCACGAGGCAGTAGAAGGTCTCTGCGGCGCTGGCCACGATCTTCTCCTGCGTGAGGGCTGCACCGCCGCCCTTGATCAGGGCGAGGCTGGGGTCCGCCTCATCGGCACCGTCAATGTAGAGGGCCAGGGGACCGCTTTCCTGGAGGGACAGCACGCGGATGCCGTGGCCTTCTAGCCGCTTAGCGGAGGCGACGCTGCTGGCGACGGCCCCGTCGAACTGATCCTTCAAGGGCCCTAGGGCATCAATAAAGCAGTTTGTGGTGGACCCGGTGCCGATACCGAGGACCACCCCGGCCCCTAGGGTGGGCCGAAGGGCCTCGAGGGCCGCCTCCGCGGCGAGACGTTTTTGCTCATCTTGGGTCATGGCGTCCTGTCCTCGGGTCCGGGAAGCTGGCTCTGGGGCAACGGAGTGTTTAGTCTTTCGCCCCCCGAGGCCGCCGGCATGCTCATCATGCTTGAGCAAACAGTCAAGCGCATTCTTGAAGCTAAAGTTTACGATGTGGCGCAGGAGACGCCCCTGTCTCCCGCGCCCTTCCTGTCCGCGCGCCTGGGCCATGAGATTTGGCTGAAGCGCGAGGATCTCCAGCCCATTTTCTCCTTCAAGATCCGGGGCGCCTACAACATGATGGCGCATCTCGACGAGGACGCCCGGCGTCGCGGGGTGATCACCGCCTCCGCGGGCAACCATGCCCAGGGCGTGGCCCTTGCGTCGGCGAAGCTGGGTATCAAGGCCACCATCGTCATGGGGAACAACACCCCGGACATCAAGATACGCGCCGTGCGTGCCCGGGGGGCAAACGTCGTCCTTCACGGGGATAGCTTCGATGATGCGCGGGTTTTTGCGGAAGCCCGCATGAAGGCCGAGGGGCTCACCTGGGTACCGCCCTACGATCACCCCCTGGTGATTGCGGGGCAGGGGACGGTGGCCCTGGAGATGCTGCGCCAGCACCCCGGACCCCTCGACGCCATTTTCGTCCCCGTGGGGGGTGGCGGATTGCTGGCGGGCATCGCCGCCTACGTGAAATACCTCCGCCCCGAGGTGAAGGTGATTGGGGTGGAATCGGAAGGTTCGGCCTGCTTTGCCGCGGCCCGGAAGGCCGGTCGGCGCGTGCGCTTGCCCTTCGAATCCCTGGACCTCTTTGCCGACGGCGTGGCCGTAGCCCAGATGGGGTCCCATACCTGGAAGCTCGCGCGGCGCTGGGTTGACGACGTGGTGACCGTCTCCACGGATGAGATTTGTGCTGCGATTAAGGACGTTTTTGAAGACACCCGGTCCCTCGCCGAGCCGGCGGGGGCCCTGGCCCTCGCGGGTCTGAAAAAGTGGGCGGCAAGCGCCGCGCCGGGGCAGTGCCTCATCGCGATTCACAGTGGTGCGAACGTGAATTTTGATCGTCTCCGCCACGTGGCCGAGCGGGCTGAGGTGGGGGAAGCGCGGGAAGCGCTTCTCGCGGTCACGCTTCCGGAACGTCCGGGTGCCTTCCGCCGCTTTGCCAAGGTGCTCGGCAAGCGTGCGGTGACGGAGTTTAACTATCGGTACGCTGAGGCCAGCGAAGCCCAGGTATTCGTGGGGGTGAAGATCGCCGAGCGCAACGATCGGCCGGCCTTGGTGGCCCAGCTGCAAAGCGCGGGCTACGCCGTGCAGGACCTCACGGATAACGAAATGGCTAAGGTCCACGTGCGCCATTTGGTCGGGGGGCACAGCGCCGCCCAGATCCCCGAACGCCTTTTCCGCTTTGAGTTCCCGGAGCGCCCCGGGGCCCTGGGGCAGTTCCTGGGCGTGCTAGGCACGCGCTTTAACATTTCCCTTTTCCATTACCGGAATCACGGCGCCGCCTGGGGCCGGGTCCTCGTGGCCTTCCAAGCAACGGCGGCGGACCGAACGGCCCTCCGGGAGGCCCTTGCGGCCACGGGCTACCGCTTCTGGGAAGAGACGGACAATCCCGCCTATAAGGCCTTTCTCGGCTAGCTAGGGCTGAGCGGCGCCCAGGAGGCGGCGCGCTCGGGGGGAGAAGCACTGCACTCCGGCTTCCGTCACCACCGCATCCAACCGCACATCATGGGGTGCGCTCGTCCAGGGCGCGCAGCCCTGAAAGGCATAGGCGGCCCCGAGTAAAAAAGGCCGGTGGGGCCAGTGGGCCGCGAAGCTACTGTCGTAGAAGCCCCCGCCGCGACCGAGGCGGTCGCCGGCGCTGGAGAACGCCACGAGGGGCACGATCACCCAGGAGAGCGTCCAGGCCGGTCGCAGTCCCCGGTTCGGCGCGGGGATGCCATAGGGGCCCGGGACGAGAGAGGTGGGGTCCCCGAAGCGTAGCTGGGGTCGCTCGGTAAAGGGACTGATGCGCGGCAGGTAGGTTTGGGTGGCGCCGGCGCCTAGGGCGGCGGCCAAGGGTGCGGGGTCGATTTCCCCGTCGCTGGGGCTATAGAGCCCAAGGTGCCGAGGCGGCGGTGGCGCGCAGCGGACCAGGGCGGTGGCGGCGCTGGCAGCCGCGGCAGCGCGAAACGCTGGTGAGAGCCCCCGGCGCTGGCGGCGGAGGGTGCGACGAAGGCGGCGCAGCTCGGCGTTATTGCGCATGAGAATCCCCGGGAATGCCGCTGCTGACTGTGCCCTTGAACCCAGCGGTCCAAGGTGGAGGTTCAGGTCTGGCCAAAGGCTTTCCGACGCGCGGACATGCACACCGGCTTCAACACTTCACCTCCGGGTAGTGCTATAAGGCTCGAGAGCTGCATCAGCTGGCGAACACCCCAGGGCGCCCGCGGATTATAGCGTTTTACCGCAGTGCCCGGGGGCTTAATTGAGCTTCAGCTGGCGCAACTGACCAAGGGCTTGTCCTACGCGCTCGGCGAGCCGATCGATGTCTTTCTGGCTATCGGCCTTTAGGGCTTCCTGCCCATCTTCCGCCGCGATGAGCTCGTAGGTGAGATTCAGCGCCGCCATCACCGCGATGCGCTCGAGGCCAATGATCTTTCCGCCGTTACGGATGGTTTGCATCTGCTGGTCGAGCCGCTGGGCGGCACGCTCGAGGGCGCGCTCCTGTCCCGGGGGGCAGCTGACTTGGTAATCCTTGCCCAGGAGATGCACGGTGAGGGTTTTGGGGTCGCTCATCCGTCCTGCTCCAAGCCCTTCAGACGCCCAATCATGGCCTCGATCTTCGAGCGTGCGAGCTCATTTTTTTCGATCAGCCGAGCGCGTTCCTGGGCCCACTCCTGGTGGCGCGCGAGCAGCGCTTGGTTATCCCGGGACAGCTGATCGCAGAGGCGAATCAGTTCCTCGAGGCGGCGCTCTAGCGTGGCAAGATCGAGCTGGCTCATGGGGGGCCCGGGTGATGGCAAGACTTACCGATGATAACAGGTCTGCTTTTGCGCACCAGAGCGCGCCGAAGGCCGTGCTAAACTCCTAAAAACCTAAGGAAAGGAGCAGACCGGTGGGCGATTTTGATGCGGCCGTGGAGGTCCTTAGCCCGCTCGCAACCCCCATGGAGGTGCAGGGGCTTTTTTGTGGCGTGTATTGCGCCAGCAAGGCGGCGCCGGCAAAGGCCCTCTGGCATGAAATGCTTCGCACTCATTTTGGGGAGGAAGCGCCCCTCCTTGACGCCGTGGATGCGCTCGCCGCGGCCCAGGGCCAGGCCCTCGCCGATGAAAATCTGTCCTTCCAACTGCTGCTTCCCGACGATGAGGCCCCCCTCGAAGATCGCGCCGATGGCCTTGCGCGTTTCTGCGGCGCCTTTCTTTCGGGCTATGGCTTAAGCGGTGGGCAGCTCGATGCCGAGGATCGGGAGGCCATGGAAGACCTGGCAGCCATCGCTCAACTGTCTGATCAGCTCGATGACGACGAAGAGAACGCGCAGAATCTCGAAATGCTCATCGAGCATGTGCGCATTGTGGTACTTAATCTTGCTGAACCGGGAGCAACGGCATGACCGCCAGGAAGGCTGTGCAAGGGATCTCCGCCAAGGAATATGCTGAGCGCCGGCGCGCTGCGCTGGACGCCGTGGCGCCGCAAAGCGCGTTGCTTCTTCCCGCAGGTCGGGAGCAGCTCCGCAACGGCGATACCCACTATCCCTTCCGACAAAGCTCGGACTTCCTCTATCTCACGGGGTTCCAGGAGCCGGACGCTATTCTGGTGCTCCTGCCGGGGCGCCGAGCCGGGGAAACGGTGCTCTTTTGCCGGGATCACGACGCCCGTCGGGAGCGCTATGACGGGCCTCGGCTTGGGCCGGAGCAGGCGGCGGAGGCCCTGGGCCTCGATGATGCCTTCCCCCTTAGCGATATCGACGACATCCTCCCTGGGCTGCTCGAGGATCGCAGCCAGGTCTACCTGCCCCTGGGGGCAGACGAGGCCTTTGAGGCTCAGGTGCGGGGATGGATTGAGGATTGCCGGAGCCGGCGGGGGGGCCCCGTAGCGGCCCTTGAGCTCACCGATTCGGGGCACATCCTTCACGAACTTCGCCTCTTTAAGAGCCCCGGGGAGCTCCGCCTCATGCGGGAGGCGGCGCGCATTTCCGTCTTGGCTCATGAGCGCGCCATGGCGCGCGCGGCACCAGGGGTTCCGGAGTACGTCCTAGAGGCGGAGATCGCCTACGCCTTTCGGAGCGAAGGGGCGACGGGGCCGGCCTACCCCAGCATCGTAGGGAGCGGCGCCAATGCGTGCATCATGCACTACGTCGATAACGCCGCCCCCTTGCCCGAGGGCGGGCTCGTGCTCATTGACGCCGGGGCGGAGTATCAGGGCTATGCCGCGGATATCACCCGCACCTTCCCCGCTTCCGGGCGCTTTACGCCCTTCCAGCGCCAGCTCTACGACCTCGTCTTCGCGGCGCAGACCGCGGCCATCGAGGCCGTGCGCCCCGGCGCGACCTTTAATGATCCGCACCTGGCTTCCCAGCGCGTGCTCATTGCAGGGCTGATCGAACTAAAGGTGCTTACGGGCACGGTGGACGGCATCTTGGCCGACGGCAGCGCCATGCCCTTTTTGGTGCACCGCTGTTCCCACTGGCTGGGGATCGATGTCCACGACGTGGGTGAGTACCGCTTTGGTGAGGCCTGGCGAATTCTGGAGCCGGGGATGGTGCTGACCATCGAGCCGGGCCTTTACTTCCCCGCTGATCTCCCGGAAACGCCGCGAGCCTTTGCGGGCATCGGCATTCGCATTGAGGACGACGTGCTGGTCACGGCCTCGGGCTACGAGGTGCTCACGGAGGCGGCGCCCCGGGACGGCGATGCCATCGAGGCGCTGATGGCCCAGAGCGGCTCATGAGCCTCGCCCCCGATGCCCCGCCCCTGGCGGTGATTGGCGGGGGCATCGTGGGTTGCGCCCTGGCCCTGGCCCTGGATCACGCTGGGGTGCCCGTGGTGTTGCTCGATCAGGGACCGCCCCCGGGGCCCGAGAGCGACCCTCGCCGGGGTGTGGCCCTCGCGCCGGACGTGCTCGTGTTCCTGGCAGGGCTGGGGGTCGAGGTGCCTCATACGCCCTACGCCCATATGACCGTTTGGGACCATAGCGGGCCGGCGGCGCTGCATTTTTCCGCGGCGGAGGTGGGACTTCCCCGCCTCGGAGCCATGGTGGAAAACGACCGGCTGCGCTGGGCGCTTACGCAGACCCTTGATGCCCGGGGCGTCCCCCTTCGCTGGGGCGCTCGGGTGTCCCAGGTTCGCTGGCCGAGCCTAGGCGTTGGCCCGCAGCTCACCCTTCTTGATGGCGAGACCCTGCCCGTGGCGCTGGTCTGCGCCGCCGATGGCGGCCATTCCCCGCTGCGTGGGCTTGCGGGCATCGGGGTCCAGGATGAGCCCATGCATCAGCGCGCCGTGGTGACGGCGGTGGTGACGGAGCGACCCCACGAGGCCACGGCCTGGCAGCGTTTCCTGCCCACGGGGCCCCTGGCCTTCCTGCCGCTTGATGATGATGGCGAGGGACGCCATCGGTGCTCCGTGGTATGGAGCGCCGATGAAGACCGAGCGCGAGCCCTGGAGGCGCTCGACGACGACGCCTTTTGCGAAGCGCTTAGCGAGGCCTTCGAATATCGCCTGGGCGCGGTGTTGTCCGCCGCGCCCCGGGCGGCCTTTCCCCTGCAGCAGCGCCACGCGGAGCGCTATGCGGCCCCGGGCCTCGTGCTGCTGGGGGATGCGGCCCACGTGGTCCATCCCTTGGCGGGGCAGGGCGTCAACTTAGGCCTCCGAGACGTCATGGCGCTTGTGCCGGCGCTGCGGGCCGGGCTTCGCCAGGGCACCCTGGGCGACCCCGCCCAGTTCGCGGCCTATGAGCGGCACCGGCGCCGGGATAATGCCCTGATGCTGCGCGCCTTCAGCGCCCTGAAGCGCGGCTTTGCGCCAGCGTCCGGCCCCACGGCCTGGCTCCGTCAGCAGGGCCTGGGCTTCCTTGACCATCAACCCGTATTGCGCCGGCGCTTTATGGCCCAGGCCCTGGGGCTTGCCCCCGAGGCCGGCGCTGCCCCGCCTGAAACCTCCGGAGTCTCCCCATGAGTAGCGCTTTGAAACGTACCCCCCTGGCTGCGGCCCACGAGGCCGCGGGCGCCAAGATGGTTCCCTTCTTCGGTTGGGAAATGCCTCTCCACTATGGCTCGCAGCTCGAAGAGCACCATGCGGTGCGAGGCTGCGGTGGCCTTTTCGACGTCTCCCACATGACCGTGGTGGATATTTCGGGCCCCGACGCGACGGCCTACCTGCAGCGCCTGCTGACCCAGGATGTGGCGACCCTAGCCCCCGGGCAGGCCAGCTATGGCGCGCTGCTCAATGAGGACGGCGGCGTGATCGACGACCTCATTGCCTATCGCCGTAGCGAGGGTTATCGCCTCATTGTGAACGCTGCCACTCGGGACGGGGATCTTGCCTGGCTTGAGGCCCATCGCATGGGCAGCCTGGAGATCACGGAGCGCGCCGAGCTTGCCATGCTCGCCGTGCAGGGCCCGGAAGCCCTGGCCCGGGCCGCGGCATGGCTAGGTGCCGCGGCGCCGGCCCTCGCGGCCCTGCCTCCCTTCGCCTTCCTGGAGGACGGGAATCGGTTCCTCGCGCGGACCGGCTACACGGGAGAGGACGGCT
>Ga0181573_10001677_pt1 | contig 21376 bp, 6 predicted proteins | sample 101ome_25_FD_148643 | JGI IMG/M metagenome (GOLD analysis project Ga0181573, IMG submission 148643) | Coastal salt marsh microbial communities from the Groves Creek Marsh, Skidaway Island, Georgia - 101409BT metaG (spades assembly) | ecosystem: Environmental > Aquatic > Marine > Intertidal zone... | reverse complement strand
GCCGCCCACCCCCCCACCCCCTCCCCTCCCCCCCCCCCTGCCCCCCCCCCCCCCCCCCCCCCCCCCCCCCCCCCCCCCCCCCCCCCTCCCCAGGCCGAAGCCCGTGCCGCCCTCGGCCCCCGTTCCGGCGCGGCGATGACGGTCGCCTTCGGGTCCGCGTGGCTCTTTGGAGGGTACAGCGGATCAGGCAAGGTCCACGGCGACCTCTGGAGGCTCAGCCTCCCCGACGCCGAGACCCTTCGCGACGCCTTTGGCCACGGCGACGCTCCGTCCTCCGCCGACCGGGACGCGCCCTTCCCTCTCGAATTGGCCGAGGTCAAGGCCGGCGGGGCGAACAAGGGCCCCGCGCCCCGGTTCGCCCACCGGCTGGTGGGGTTCCCGGACGCCGACGGCCGGCCCCGCCTCGCCGTCGTTGGCGGTCGGGACGTCGCCCAAACCTTTGCCGGGGCGGTGCTGTTTGATCCCCAGGACGCCGGGGGGAGCGGGGCCTGGTTGACCAAGGGGCTCGAGACGCAGCCGGTGGGCGGGGTCGAGGGCGCCGCGCCCGAGGACAAGGACGGAGGCTTCCCCGCCGGTGGCGTGTCGTCGTCGCTCTTCTCCGCGGTCGAGTCCGTGCCCCACTGGAAGCTCTTTAGCGCCTTTGGCGAGCGGGGACGGATGACCTATCCCGCCGCCGTCGGCGCGGTCGACTGCGCCAAGATGGAGTACAGGACGCCCGAGACGCGCCTCGCGGCAGTCCTCGCGCTCGAGTCCGCCGCCGCCGCCGCCGCCCAGGCCGCCGCCGACGCCGGCGGAGCAGGCGGGGCCGACGGCGACGCCGCCGCTGCCGCTCTCCCCCCCCTCGATCTGGCGGAGGCATCGCCGGAGGGACGGCAGGACAGCGCGTGGTGGTACGACGCTCGGTCCTGCTCCCTGGTCGCCTTTGGCGGCTGGTCCCACCGTTGGCTTGGCGACGCCTGGCGCCTTGACGTCGGCCCCATCATCGGCCCCCCCTACGCCGCCCAGTCCTGCACGCCTGGCATCGGTCCGGTGGCGGGCGGAACCGAACTCACCATTCACGGCCTCAGCTTCAAGCAAGGGCGGGTCAAGGTGCAGTTCAAGTCCGGCAAGATGGAGGAGGTTACCGATGGTAGCTGCGTCGACGCCAACACCGTCGTCTGCAGAGCGCCCAACTTCGAATCTTACGGGGCCTACACCGTGGAGGTCAGGGTCAACATCAACGACGAGGGGTGGACGGTCAACCGGGTGGAGTTTGCCTACTTTGCCAACACGTCTGCGCAAAACAGGCGAGAGGTCGATCTCCATCGTACCATCTCTGTCCATCTCGTCTTTCACGATCCATCCGTCATCCGTCTTCACCGTCCATCCACACCACTCCTCCACACCACTTCTCCACACCATTCCTCCACACCATTCCTCCACACCGTCCACACCATCCGTCCTCCCCCCCCCCCCCCCCCCCCCCCCCCCCCCCCCCCCCCCCCCCCCCCGCCCACACCCCCCGCCCCCCCCCCCCCCCCGACGCAGCCTCTGCGTCGGCCCCGGCGTCGGCCACTCCAACCTCCGCCACCCCGCCTCGGCCCCCCTTCCCCACATCCCCACCGTCCCCGCCGGGTTCGAGGTACCCTTTGTGGTCCAGGCCAAAGACACCATCAATCAAAACCGCAGAAGCGGTGGAGACGTGTTCGAAGTCTCTGTCCTTCCCGTGGTCGGAGGTCCCGGTTCCGGTCCCCACAAGCCGCAGCCGGGCGTTTCTCGAGTTGTCGACCTCGGCACGGGTCTCCACGAGGTCTATTACCGTGTGGCGGCTCCGGGGATGTACGAGGTTTCCGTTTCCTTAGTCGTCGACGCCGAGTCCGGCGGCGCGCCGGAACGCTTGCCATTGCGGGGCTCGCCCTTTGTCGTCCGCGCCGAGGACTCGATGGGCCGCCCGCGGGTGCTGGGCACGCCGCCGAGCGCGGGGGAGACGCTCGCTGTCGGCGTGGTGGCGGGCGGGGACAGCTCGGGACCGACTATCGTCGCCATTGGCGGACCCGACGTGACCGAGTCCGAGGGGGTCACGTCCGTTGCCGTCCTGCGGATCAAGAACGCCGCGCCCGCCGCTGCCGACGGCGAGGGCGCCGACGGCAAAGCTGGTGTTGACGGGCCTCCTGAGTGGACGTGGGAGCGCGAACCCGTGCGTACTGCGGCGGATGGGGCCCCCGTGACGGCGCGGGGGGCGACGCTCGCGCAGCTCGGGTCGTCCAGTCTGATGATGGTGCATGGACAGGCGAGTCTGACGTGTCTTTTCGTGTCCATATGTCGATGTCCTTTTCTGTAAGTCTGACCATCTCGATCATCGCAACGACCCTGCCCCCTCCCCCTCTCCTTCTCCTGCAGGCCCCCGGCAAGAACAAGCCCGCTTTCAAGGCCCTGTGGGAACTCCGACGCGAATCCGGCGACGGAAACGGGTGGTCCTGGCGGAAACCGCCCTCATTTGACCCCCGGGCGGACAACATCGGCGACGGCGGCGGCGAGGACGACGCTCCGCCCCTGCCGGCTGCGACCCCGGTGGCGGACCTGGCGGGCGCCGATGGCGTCGCCGCCGATCCTCTTCACGGGCTCGAGGGGGAGGGAATGAGCGGAGACCGGCTGGACGACCCTGTTGCCCCCGACGCGATGGCGGCTCCCCCGAGCGCCCCGGTCACGCCCGACGGGAGCGACGACGAGGGCCTGGGGATCGGCGGTCCGGCGGGCATGGACGGGTCTGGGTCCGGAGGCGCCCCCGTTGCCGAGGGTGTCGAGATCGACGAGGGCGCCAATGGCACCGCCGCCGAGGGCGCCGGCCCCGCCGCCGACAACGACGTTGACGGAGGCCTCATGGCCGACGGGGCCGACGGCGATGGTGGAGCGGACGGTGCCGCTGGCCGTGCCCCCGAACCGTCGAAGGCCGAGACCGATGCCGCACTCCTGATGGTCAGGGAGACGGACCCCGACGTCGGTCGCAACGGACGCATCAAGGCGGCGGCGGCGTGCCTGGACGGTCTCCTCCTTACCTACGGGGGGGAGGAAGGGTCGGATTTCTGCGGCACCTTTGAGGCGTGGACCCTCCCTGAAGGCCGCGCGATGGCGCCCGTCAAGACGAGCGGCGGCGAGCCCGACGCCCGCCGCCGGGCCGGCGCTTGCGTCGTGCCGATGCCGGACGACGGCGCCGGCCACGCCGACGGCAAGAAGGGAGGTAAGGCGAAGAAAAAGGGACAGGCCGCCGGAGGGGTCAGCGGTCCCGGACTGGTCGTGTTGTTCGGCGGAGAGTCCATTCTGGAGAACGGGACTGTCGTCGCTCTGGACGAGTTGGTCTTGCTTCGGCCCGAGCCTCACGCCGTGGGCCGCGGCGGCAAGATTGCCACCCCCTCCTTCCGGTGCGACATTGCCCCCGCGACGACTGGTCCCGCGCCGTGCCCCCGGGCGAACCCCCTCGTGACTCGGTTCGGCCCCGACGACACGTCCCAGGTCCTCGTCGCTGGCGGCTTTGACAGTGCTGGCGCGCCGCTCTTTGACGCTTACATTCTCGACGTGACCACAATGACGTGGACGGTGGCCTTGGAGGCCTCCTCCTCGCAACTGCCGGACAAACCCTATTTCTGTTTGCTCAGGGACACGGACACGCTCGTCGTTCTCGGCACTGCCGAGGGCGGCACCAAGCTGTCCGTTGCCTTAACCTTCGACCTGATCGGTGCTGCTGCCGCCTGGGATCTCAAGAAGGTACTGAAGAAGGAGATCGTCGAGCGGGTTGAGGCCGCGGAGCGCTGGGTTGAGAAGCAGGGTGCTACGATGGACATGGCGGCGAACAAGGAGGCTCTGTCCGAGTCAAAGGAGAAACAAACGAAGGTCGCCGAAGCCCTCTTCGAGATCGAGCGCAAGCGCGAAGCGGCGGAACTCGAGCTGGACTCTCTGCAGGCCATCGCCTCGTTGTTGAGAAAGATGCGTTCTCCAATGGCCCGAGAGGAGAAGGAAATTGAGGAATTACAAGAACGCTTCGCCGACGTCAAAAAGGATGCCGCTGGCCCCGTCGCCAAGGACTTTGAGCCCTTCCGCATCCGCCTGGCGGAAGAGCTCAAGACCAAGTACAAGGACTTTGAGCGCGGCGAATTGCGCGACTTCCAAAAGTCGTTCGCCTCGGACGTCTTCTTCCAGGCGGGGAAACTGGACGAGGCCTACCCCGCGATGCAAGAGCGCAGAGCTGGTCTCACGGCCATGACGCGGGAACTCGACGCACTGCGCACCGACGCGGGCTTGTTCCAGATGCCTGAATTGACGGACAGCGGGGTGGCGCTAATTGGTAAGTTGTCCTCTCAACTCCTTGCCATCAAAAACGTGTGGGACGTGACCGACATGGTTGGCACCCAGCTCAAGGCGTGGCGCGCTGTGGCGTGGACGTCAGTCAACGTCGAAGAGATGGAGGACGGCGTCAAGGCCCTCGAGAAGGAGCTGAGAGCTCTCGACAAGTCCATCAAGGACGAGCCGGCCTACAAGGCTCTGCAGTCGGACCTCAAGAATATGTCGGTGTCCGTTCCGCTGGTCGCCGATCTCCGCCACCCCGCGATGCGCGATCGGCACTGGACGCAACTCATGGACGCGACGAAGATTCAGTTTGTTATCGACGCCGGGTTCAAGCTGGGCGATCTGCTCGCCCTAGAGCTGCACAAGTTCGAGGAGGACGTGGGAGAGATCGTCGATCAGGCGCAAAAGGAGGAGAAGATGGAGACCAATCTGCGCAAGCTGGACGAGACGTGGGCGGCGGCCGACCTCGAGTTCACGCCGTTCAAGGACTCCGGCGTCGACCTGGCGCGGATGAAGGACGAAGACTTCGAGCTTCTCGAGGAGCACCAGGTGCTGGTGCAGGGCATGATGGCCAACCGATACATGGCGACCTTCAAGGAATCCATCCTCGGATGGAATGCCAAGCTGATGGCCGTCTACGACGTCAACGCCATCCTCGCTGAGATCCAGCGGTCTTGGTCTCATCTCGAGTCTCTGTTTATCCACTCGGAGGAGGTCAAGAAGGAGCTTCCGGACACGACCAAGCGCTTCGCGGGCATCGACGTCGGGGTGCGCAAGATCCTGAAGACGATGCTGCAGATGAGGAACGCGGTGGCTTGCTGCACGCGCGACGGGTTGATGGCCGAGCTCGAGAGCCTCCAGTCCGAGCTCGAGCTGTGCGACAAGGCTCTGTCCGACTACATGGAGTCGAAGCGCCGCGCCTTCCCGCGCTTCTACTTTGTCAGCCGCAACGACCTCCTCGATATTTTGTCCAACGGCAACAACCCTGTCAAGGTGATGAAGCATATGTCGAAATGCTTCCAAGCCATCGCAAAACTGATTCTGGACAACGACGACCCCGCTCAGGGCGCCAAGCGCCGGCCCGAGGGCCAGGGCATCGTCAGTTGCGTGGGCACCGAGACGCTCCAGTGGACGAGCCCGTTGAAGTTAAATGGTAAGGTCGAAGAGTACATGACGGACATCATCGCCAAGATGAGGTCGGAGTTGAGGGAAACGCTCGCACTTTCCGTCAAGGACTACCCCGCCCGGCAGCGCCACGAGTGGTTGCTCGACTGGCCCTCTCAACTGATTTTGGTCGTGTCCCAGATTTTCTGGTGCCAGGAGACGGAGGAAGCCCTGGCGGCTGTCAACCGGGGCGACGCCAGGGCGTTGTCAACGTACAACCAAAAGCAGACCGAACAGTTGAACAAGCTCATCGAGGTGACCAAGACCAACCTCGACAAGCCGTCGCGCCAGAAGGTCATGAACATGATCACCATCGACGCGCACTCGCGCGACATCGTTGGCAAGATGGTGGAGGAGGGGTGCGACCGCACCGACGCCTTCCTGTGGACGATCCAGCTCCGGACCTACTGGGACAAGGCTGTCGAGGACTGCCGGATTCGCATCTGCGACGCCTTCTTCCCTTACGGATACGAGTATCTCGGCAATGGTCCCCGTCTCGTGATCACGCCCCTCACCGACCGTATCTACATCACGGCCACCCAGGCTTGCTGGCTGTCGATGGGTACGGCGCCCGCGGGACCGGCAGGCACGGGCAAAACGGAGACGACGAAGGACCTGTCGGCGCAACTTGGCAAATCCATCTACGTGTTCAACTGCGGTCCCGAGATGGACTATCGCACCATGGGGGATATCTTCAAGGGTTTGGCTGCCTCCGGGTCCTGGGGATGCTTCGACGAGTTCAACCGGCTGGTGCCAAGCGTCCTGTCGGTTTGTTCCGTTCAGTACAAGTGTGTTTGCGACTCCCAGCGCAAGAAGGCCAACCTCCCTGGAAGAGGCCTCGAGTACATTGACCAGGACGGCGTCAAGCACGCCGCTGTCGAAGGCTGGACGTTCGTGGCAGCCGACGGCGTTACCATGCCACTGGAGGAGGGCACAAGCGGCTTCATCACAATGAACCCGGGCTACATCGGCCGCGCCGAGCTGCCCGAGTCACTGAAGGTCTTGTTCCGGCCCATCACTGTTGTGGTCCCCGACCGGCAGCTCATCATGGAGAACATGCTCATGGCCGAGGGTTTCACCGAGGCCAAGGTTCTCGCCAAGAAGTTTGCGTCGCTCTACTTTTTGAACGAGGACCTCCTGTCGCCGCAAAAGCACTACGACTGGGGCCTCCGGGCCATCAAGAGCGTGCTGGTGGTGGCCGGGTCGTTGTTAAGAGCCAAGGAGGGGCAGGTCGAGCAGGACGTGCTGTACCGCGCCCTGCGCGACTTCAACGTCCCCAAGATCTTGAACCAGGACATGGACATCTTCATGGGACTCCTGCAGGACCTGTTTCCCGGTGTGGACCCGCCACGCAAGCGTGATGCAGCCTTCGAGGCCGTCATCACTGCCGAGGCCGAGAAGGCCAACCTTTGTGTCGACGATGATTTCTTGTTGAGGGTCACGCAGTTCGCCGACCTGCTGGCCATTCGGCACTGCGTCTTCCTCATGGGGCCCACAGGCACGGCGCGCACAGAAGTATATCGCACCCTTGCGAAGGCCATCATGACGGGCACCGACAAGCCCGAGAACGACTACCTGCAAATGTGCAACCGGAAGAAGGTCTACATCAAGGACATCAACCCCAAAAGCCAGCCCACGACGGAACTCTACGGATTCGTCAACATGGCTACGCGCGAGTGGAAGGATGGCATCCTGTCCAAAACCATGCGCGACTTCCAAGATGCCCCCGGCGACGACCCGAAGTGGATGATCCTCGACGGCGATCTCGATGCCAACTGGATCGAGTCGATGAACTCCGTCATGGACGATAACAGATTATTGACTCTGCCGTCCAACGAGCGCATCCGCGTGCTGGACCACATGAAGCTCATTTTCGAGATCCGCGACTTGAAGTTCGCCACGCCCGCCACCGCCACCCGCGCCGGCATCCTGTACATCTCCGAGGCTACCCAGTGGCGCAACGTCGTCAACAGCTGGATCACGTCGACGTTGAGGCCCTTCTTGGTGAAGCAAAAGTTTGCCGACGTCGACGATCTGGTTTCCAAGATCTCTTACTCATTCGAGAAGAATCTGCCAGACGCCATCTTCGAGATGAAGGCACGGTACAGCCACGTCACGCCTCTGAACACGATGAATTTCATCACGACCTTGATCAACGTCTTCGAGGGCATGCTCGATCCGGTGGCGCTGTCTAGTAAGGCTGACCCGAAAGTCTTTGAAATGATTCTGGTGTTTTCCATGGTCTGGGCATTTGGCGGCGGTCTGATTGCCAAGGATGGCGTCGACTATCGGCGCAACTTCGACCGATGGTTCAAGGGCAAATACACGGCGGTGAAGTTCCCCTCCAAGGGGCAGGTGTTCGACTTCTATGTCGACCTCTCCAAGGCCAAGCTCGCCTCCTGGGGCGACCTGGTGTCCGAGACGCCCTTCGACTCCAAGACCCAGGCCATGGGATCAGTCTTCGTGCCCACCCCCGAAACCGCTTCCGCGAGTTTCTTCCTCGACATGATGGTCAGGCTGCGCAAGCCGGTGATGTTTGTTGGCGGCGCCGGCGTGGGCAAGACGCAGCTCGTCCGTGGCAACCTCGAGCGTCTCGATGCCGAGACGCACTCGAGCCTCACTCTCACGTTCAACTACTTCAGCGAAGTGTCGGCCACGCAGCGAATCATGGAGGGCCCCCTGGAAAAGGCCGGTGGGATCAACTATGCGCCGCCGGGCCAGCGGCAGTTGGTCTATTTTGTCGACGACATGAACATGCCCAAGCTCGATGCTTACGAAACCGCGATGCCCATCTCGCTAATGCGGCAGCACCTCGGGTGGGGCCACTGGTTCGACCGCGCCAAGCTCACCCCGAAGAACATCCTCAACACCCAGTACGTGGCATGCATGAACCCCACGGCGGGTGCCTTTGTCGTCAACCCCCGTCTGCAGCGTCTCTTCATGACGCTGGCGATGGACTTCCCGTCCCAAGAGAGTCTGATGTCCATTTATGGCACCTTCCTGCGCGGTCACCTGCAGCACTTTTCCGAGCCCGTCAAGGACCTCGAGGTCAGGCTGCTGCAGGCCGCGTTACAATTGCACGAAAAGGTGTCCACGTCCTTCCGCAAGACGGCCATCAACTTCCACTACGAGTTCACTGTGCGGCATTTGGCCACCGTGTTCCAGGGGTTGCTGCAGTCGACACCGGAGGGCTACGACTCGCCCGGGAAGTTCGTCAAGCTTTGGTTGCACGAGTCCGAGCGCGTCTACTCGGATCGGCTAGTTTCATATGCGCACTTGGCGACATACCAAAAGGCCGCCGAGGGCGCAGTGAAGAAGTTCGACACTGAGGACCTTTCCGACTACTTCCGGTCCAAGGACCCGAAGCCGCTCATCTTCTGTCCCTTTGCCAACGGGGTCGGAGAGAAGGACTACGACGTCGTGCCGTCTCTTCAGGCCCTTTCCAAGATTCTCGTCGAAGCGTTGGCCGAGTACAACGAGACCAACCCCGTGATGGATCTGGTTCTCTTCGACGATGCCCTACGCCACGTCTCCCGCATCGCCCGCATCATCTCCAACCCCTCGGGACACGCTCTGCTTGTCGGCGTGGGTGGCATGGGCAAACAGAGTCTTGCACGTCTGTCGGCCTACGTGTGCGGACTTGCGACCGAGATGGTGGTGATCAGTGGCACTTACGGAATCAACAACTTCAAGGAAGACCTGCAGCGCATGTACCGGAAGTCCGGGGTCAAGGGCGAAGGGGTGTGTTTCCTGTTTACCGACTCCCAGATCGTTGACGAGCGCATGCTCGTGTTCTTGAACGACCTGCTGGCATCGGGAGAGATCCCCGATTTGTTCGCGGCCGAGGACAAAGACGAGATCATCAACCAGATGAGGAGTGAGACCAAATCGCGCGGATTGGTCGACACGAATGAAAACTGCTGGTCCGTTTTCATCGACCGTGTCAAGGAGAACCTTCACGTGTGCTTGACCCACTCGCCCGTTGGCGAGAACTTCCGCATCCGCGCGCAGCGCTTCCCTGCCATTATCAACTCGACTGTAATCGACTGGTTCCAGCCGTGGCCCGCCACGTCGCTGCACAGCGTGGCGAAGAAGTTCATTGACGACGTTCAGTTGGATTCCAAGGAGATCAGGGACGCCATCGTCGACTTCATGCCCGAGTCCTTCACGGAAGTCAATGCGCTGTCAGAGGAATTCCTGCGCCGTGAGAAGCGCTTCAACTACACGACCCCCAAATCCTTCCTCGAGCTCATCAAGCTCTACAAAAACATGCTGGGCCAGAAGCGGAGTGAGCGGAGAGCGGCTATCGAGCGCCTCGAGGTGGGTCTCTCCAAACTCAACAAGACCAAGGATGAGGTCGACGTCTTGATTGAGGAAGCCAAGATCAAGGCCGTCGAGGTCGAGCAAAAGGTTAAGAGTGCCGACATCGTCTCGGAGCAGGTCGGCACGGAGAAGGAGAAGGCGGCCAAAGAGAATGCCATCGCCCAGGTCGAAGCGGAAAAGTGCGCGGTGATCCAAAAGGATGTGTCGGCCAAACAGGCCCAGGCTGAAGTCGAGCTGGCCAAGGCCGAGCCCGCCTTGCTGGAAGCGCAGGCCGCGCTGGACACGCTCAATGCCAAGGATCTTCAGACGATGAAGGCCTTCAACAAACCGCCCGTCGGCGTCGACGACGTGACCAACGTCGTGCTCATCTTGACGGAGGGCGACCCCAAGCTTGCGCGCGATGGCTGGGCCAACGCCAAGAAGATTCTGTTTTCAATCCCGGCCAACCAGCTCATCGACCGCCTCAAGGGCTTTAAGGACCGCATCGACGCCGGGGAGATCTCCAAGAAGACAGTCGACGCCTGCCGTCCCTACCAGGAGCTCGAGTGGTTTAGCCCCGAGTACGACATGTCGAAAAAGGCCGCCGCCGCCGCCTCCCTTAAGGCCTGGGCTAACGCCATCATCATGTACTACGACGTGGTCAGTCAGGTGGAACCGCTGCGTCAGTCGCTCGCGGAGGCGTCCGAGCAGCTTGAGGCGGCAAACACAAAGCTGCATGAGGTGGAGACAAAGGTCGCAGAACTCAACGCGCTTGTTGCCGACCTGGAGAAGCAGTTCGTGACCGCCAACAACGAGAAGGAGGCCGCCGAGAAAGAGAAGGCGCGGTGCGACCTGAAGCTGTCGCTGGCCAACCGACTGATCAATGCGCTTTCTTCCGAGGGCGAGCGGTGGGCCGAGACGGTTGTCGAGCTCAAAAGCAGCTACAAGGTTCTCGTTGGGGACATGCTTCTGGCGTCGGCTTTCGTGTCGTACGCGGGTCCTTTCACCAGCATCTACCGGGACCGACTCATCAAGGGCTGGGTCAAATTCTTGAAGGACCGCGGAGTCCCATGCACCGAGGGCCTCAAGGACCCGCTGGCTGTGCTGGTCGACGACGCGACGGTGGCTGGGTGGGTCTCCGAGGGCCTTCCGAGCGACCCAACTTCGGTGCAAAATGGTGCCATCCTGACCACGTCGGAGCGGTGGCCCCTCATGATGGACCCGCAGCTCCAGGGCGTTGCGTGGATCAAGGAGCGCGCCAGCAAGGCCAACTTGACGGTTATCCGCATGGGCCAGCCCAAGATGATCAACGCGTTCGAACGCGCCATCGAGGCCGGCCACTCTGTCTTGATTGAAAACATGGCCGAGACTATCGACGCGGTGCTCAACCCCGTTATCACGCGGTCCACGTTCAAGAAGGGCCGGTCGATGTACGTCAAGCTCGGCGACAAGGAAGTCGAGTACCACAAGGAATTCAAGCTCTACCTTCACACCAAGCTCGGCAACCCCCACTACCCGCCCGAGGTGCAGGCGGAGACGACCCTCATTAACTTTACTGTGACGGAGCAGGGGCTCAACGACCAGTTGTTGGCCTTGGTGGTGAACAAGGAACGGCCCGAACTGGAATCCACCAAGACAGAATTGCTCGTGCAATCGAACGAGTTCATCATCCGCTTGAAGGAGATCGAGGACGGCCTCCTCCAAAAGCTGTCAGACGCTGAGGGGGACATCACCGAAGACGTCGAGCTCATCGAGTCTCTCGAAGAGTCGAAACGTGTCGCCGAAGACATTCAGGAAAAGGTCGAAATCGGCAAGGTGACTGAGGAGCTCATCAACGAGTCCCGTGAGAAGTACCGTCCCGTGTCGGAACGGGGCGCAATGCTCTTCTTCCTGCTCAACAGCCTGAACAAGGTCCACGCGTTTTATCAGTTCTCGTTAAACGCCTTCGTCACTGTCTTCAGCCGCGGCATTGACCGCACCGCGTGGCCCGGCGACGAGAGCGGCGGAACCGCCCTGGCCCCTGCCCGGGCCCGCTTCATGTACGAGGCGCGGCGCATCATCGCGGAGAAGTCTTTCGACTGGAATAAGGACTTGATCCACGAGATGTCGGGGCAGAACCGAATCGCGGCGCTGTCCCGGCAGCACTCGGAGAGCGGGTCCCGTGTCGAAGAGGCCAAGCCTGTCGAGATCGACCTCGACGCTCTGCGGGCTAAAGAGCTCGCCCCCGAGTTGCTCGAAGCCCGCCTAGAAGCTCTGCTCGACACCTGTACCTACACGGTCTTCGAGTTCACGCGCCGTGGTCTCTTCGACCGGGACAAGCTTATTGTGGCAGCTATGCTTGCGCTGACCGTGTTGCGTCGCTCGGGCAGCATCGCTGAGGACGAGTACCAGGCTCTGATCGAGGGCAAGCGTACCGCGCAGCCGGCACCCATTAGCGATGAGTTGTCGCAGTGGATGGCCGACCTGCAGTGGGCGGGCCTGGACGCCCTGGGCAAGGTGGCGTCGTGCGCGTCGCTGGCCAAGGACATGGAGCGCAACTCTGACGCGTGGCGGAGATGGTGCGATCTCGAGGCATGCGAGAAGTCCCCGCTGCCGGGCGACTGGGGCAAGCACACGACGCCCTTCCAGCAGCTCCTCATCCTACGTGTCCTGAGACCTGATCGCGTCACTAACGCCATTCACCGCTTTGTGGAGGGGCAGCTCGGCCCGCGCTACACCAACCAGCCAGCGTTCAAGGCCGAGACGCTCATCTCCGAAACTAGCCCCAGTGCGCCCTGTTTCTTCGTTCTGTTCCCCGGCTACTCGCCCTCCCAGGACATCGAAGCCGTGTCGGAAGCCTTCGGCATGACCCGCGAGAACGGCAAGCTTACTATCATCTCGCTTGGCCAGGGGCAGGAAAAGCCCGCCGAGGAGACATTGGATCGGTACATCGCCGAGGGCGGGTGGGTGTTTTTGGACAATTTGCATTTGATGCAAGACTGGGTGCCCGTCTTCGAGAGAAAACTTGAGGTCGCCGCAGAGAGCGCCCACCCCGACTTCCGGTGCTTCTTCTCGGCCGAGCCCATCAACGGCGCGCCGCACGCCAAGATCGTCCCCGAGTCCATCCTCCAAGGGTCAATTAAGGTGTCGAACGAGCCCCCGTCCGACATGAAGTCCAACATGCGGTCCGCGTTCGCTGCCTTCACCCCGGAAGATATCGACCGCCTCTCCACCGACCGAAAGAAGCGCGACTACCGCGCCATCCTATTCGCCCTCTGCTTCTACCACGGTGTGCTCCTCGGCCGCAAGAAGTTTGGCAGCGGGATTGGCACGAGCGCCACCGGGAGCGGGATGGGTTGGTGCCGGTCCTACAGCTTCAACATGGGCGATTTGGTCACGTGCGCCAACGTCCTCCGCAATTACATCGAGGGCAACGACGAGGTGCCGTGGAACGACCTGCGGTACATGTTTGGCGAGGTCTTTTACGGCGGCCACATCGTCGACGACATGGATCGCAGAACGTGCAACACTTATTTGGAGGTCCTCATTCAGCCCACGCTGATTCCGACGGGGCAGGAACCGGAAGACGCCGCCAGCGTCGAGCACCTGTTCGCGCCCGGGTTCAAGGCACCGATGCCGACGTCGTACGCATCTCTTGCGGAATACATCGAGACATCGCTGCCCGACGAGTCCCCGCTGATGTACGGCATGCACCCCAACGCACAGCTGTCGCTCCTCACATCCCAGGGAGAGAACCTCTTCCGCACCATCCTCGACGTGTCCGGCGGCAGCAGCGGTGGATCTGGCTCGGGCAACTCGGAGGCCAAGGTCCGGTCTGGCGTCGAGGCCTTCCTCGCCCTCCTGCCCGAGCCCTTTGTGTTGATTGAGATCGAGCAGCGCATCAAGGAATCGACGCCGTACACCATGGTCGCCACCCAAGAGGCCGCGCGGATGAACAACTTGATCGATGAAATCCGTTCGTCGCTCGAAGAGCTCCAGCTCGGTCTCGACGGCGCGCTCAACATGTCAGAGCGGATGGAGGCCTTGGCCGACGGCATCGCCACCAATCGGGTCCCCGCCCGCTGGATGTCGGCGATGTCAACGCGCATCCAGGAAGTCTACAACCTGTCCACATGGTTCGAAGACGTGCGCAAGCGCCACGAGCAGCTCAAGAGCTGGACCAATGGCAACGTTGTGGTACCTCCCTCGGTTTGGCTGCCCGGCCTGTTCAACCCCAAGGCCTTCGTCACCGCGGTTATGCAGAGTTACGCGCGTCGCAACAAGCTCCCGCTCGACGTGATGAAATACATGACGGAAGTCACGACAAAGAGCGCGGGGCAGGTCACCGAACCCGCCCCGGAGGGGAATTACGTGCACGGTCTGGTCTTGGAGGGCGCCCGGTGGGACCGCGAGACGGGCGCGCTCGCAGAATCGCGCCCCAACGACATTCACCCGACCATGCCGGTGATCCTCGTCAGGCCGGTGACGACGGACGACTACGACCTAACGGGGTTCTACTCGTGTCCTGTCTACACTAACAGCCAGCGCGCCAACAACTATAGTCCACTCGCGGGTGTGTTCACGCTGCGGACCAACGCGCCGCCGAGCAAGTGGGTGTTGGCGTCTGTCGCTCTGCTCATGCAGGACGAGCTCGCGGGCTGATCGGGGGTAGTGCGCGGGGGAGACGGGAGTCAGGAATGAAAAGAAGGATGCATGTCCGCCCGAGGACCTCCCGCCCGCACCCGACCAGACACAGCGCGAACCATTTCCCTTGTCTCGTGCAATGGCGCCGTCTGAGGAGCTCTGCGGGAGCGTGGCTCATGCGCCGGCATGTTGCGCCGGCGACAAGGGCACGACGGATGGAAAACGCCTCCGGGCGAGCGACTTTGGTTTTGGTCGTCTCTCGTTGCGCCCCGAGGGAATCCGACATATAGAAGCGTATCGTCTCGCGGGATGACGTCGCGCGCCTTGCGCGCTCACAGAGAGAGCCCGCCGGCGGCCGCCGACGCCGGCCGGCACCGTCCGCGACACCGCCACATCACCCCCCTCCAGTGTCTCCGAGGAGGAGCCGCTCGACTCCCCGGCGGCGTCGAGTGTCGCTCAGAGCCGTCGCCTCGACCGCCACGGCTCATTTCTTTGTCGTCGTCAATCTGTTCAGCCACGACAGCCTCCTCCGACGCCCCCCCCCCACCACCCGCTCGGCCCCCCCTAGACAAAGTTTGAGACGACCCTCTCGGGCGCGCGCCGCCTCGCCATCTCGGCGGGCAAGTGGACTGCGACGGTCGCGCAGGGGCCAGGCAAAGGCGACCGCCCGCGTGTACCCTCGATAAAGTTCGCTGGCGACCGATGGACGTTGTCACAGACCCTCGACAACGTCGCCAAGCTGCCGTCCCCGACCGTCTCCTACTCGACGCTCAAACACGCGGGCACGGGGCCCCTCAAGGGAATATCGGCCGAGTTGGAGGCGTGCATGGCGACGCGTCGCGTTGTCGGCACGGCCCGGCTGGCGCGATCAGGGCTCACGGGCAACCTCTCGCTCAAGCGCGCCGACCGGTCTCTCTGCGCGAGCGGGCGCGTGGACTATCGCGTCGTCGCCGACTCTCTGGCGGGCGATGCCGCGACTCTGTCCGCTTCGGGCCTCGAGGCTTGGGCAGGGGCGTCGTTCTGTTCCCGAATGGGGCCCACAGCGCGGCTGGAAGTGAAATCCAAGGAGGTCACGTCCGGCTCCACACCGCTCGCCCGCTTGCTCGGCGATGGCGGTTTCATGCGGCTGACGGTGCCGCCCAATCCTTTGCGTCGGCCGGTGCGGGCCGACGTGGAGGCTCGGCTGATTTCGGCCCAGGCGCTGGGCGACCGCGCAACGGCGGGAGCAACGCTCTGCCTGTCAGCGAGCGTCCTGGGCCGCGGGGCTCCGATCAAGCGGCCCATCGTGGGAATCCGGGTGGAGCTAGACGCGCTGTGAAGGGGGTTCGATGGGTGCTCAATACGCTCCGCCTCACCAGCTCACTGTCGTCCGTGGTGGCGCGAGCACACCCTGCCCCCCACGCTCCTGCCCGCTCCATCGTCATTATCAATTATATATTAATTATAGTATTATCACTGTGATAGTCCGAAAGGAACTCCAACTCGAGCGGACGGAGCAACGTCGCCGTGCGCCAAGAGCCGGGGCGCGGCGTGGACGGGCCGCGCCCGCCGACGCGGGGCCAGCGCAACGCGGGCCGCCCAGGCGCCACCCCGGGCCGCGCCGGCAAGGAGGGGCGGCGGTGGCGGAGGTGGCTCGTCGTCGTCATCGTCGTCGAACGAGGCGCCGGAGGGTGGGGGCGGCTCGGCGTGGGCAAGCCAGCACAGAGCGTCCCCGGGGGCCGGCTCCGCCTCCGCCTCGCCCGGCCCCAGGGGGCGCGGCCCGCCCGACCCGGGCGGGCCCCTGGCCCCGGCCCCCGCCCCGGCACCCGCCGCGGATCCCCGCCCGACGGCCACAGGGCGACCGTCGTGAGTCGACCACGCCCAGGCGGGGCTGGCGTGACAGTCGTCGTCGCGGTGAACAGCCTCGGCGCGCCTCGCCGTCGCCCCGCTGTCGTTCGACTCCGCCGACCCAAAAAACGGGCCCGCAGCGACGACACGGCCGCAGGGAGACGCAACGACTCGCATCGCCGAGAGGAGAGCCGGGTGGTGGGGCGCGAGGATGGCGCCGGGCGGGAGCTCGGGGGGTGGGGACCGCAGCACGATCATCGTCGCCGTCGACGCCGGATCTCCCCAGGACGACCGCGTCGCGGCCGCGGCCGCCGCCCGCGCCGCCGCCTCCGCCGCGCCCACCCCCTTGGCGCGGCCCGCCGCGTCTCGGCCGCGCACCCCCCCGCGGGGAGACCCCATCCCGCCCAGAGAGGGCCGCGGGGGTGGGGCTCCCGCGTCGCCCGTGGAGAGGAGCGCAACGGTCCCGTCGGCCCAGCCAGCAGCCACGCGCCACGACCGGGGCGGACGCGCGCCCCGTCCGACGGAGGACGCGCACGGGACGACAGCGACGGCGAGGACGGGTCCCGCGGGGCCTCGTTGGCTTCCCGCGGCGCTCGCGCCGTTCGAGCCGCCTCCCGGGTGCCACCCGACCGTCGCGATTCCGCGGAAGAGGGGGGGGGGGACGGCGTCGGCGTCGACGCCGACGCCGACGCCGCGGCCGTCGCGCCCGGCCCCGACAACACCGCCCGGGCGAGGGCCGCGTTCCCCTCGGCCCCCGCCTCCGCCCTCACCCTGCCCCCCCGACGACGTATCTGCCTCTGGCCTCGCCTCCGCCGAGAGCGGACCCGGATCCCCCTCCCCCCCCGGTCCCAGCAGGACCGCGCTGCGCCACTCCCCCCGCATGGCCTCGACGGCCGTCTCCCAGTCGACGAGCCGCACCGCCCCACTCCGCAGGCCCACGGCCACGACGCGCCCACAGGGAGGAAGATCGACGGCGACGGCCGAAACGAGGCCGCCTCCGCGGGGAATGGGGCGGCGGAGATGAGGCCGACGCGAATCCGGCGGCCGACGCGAATCCGATGCAAGCGGCGCGCGCGCCGGGTCCGGCGGCCCCCGCGGCAGGGGTCGACCCCTCCCGTCCGTCAGCCACGACCACGGGAGGAGTCTCCCCATCAGGCGCCAGCCGGGCTCCCCAGGGGCCGAGCCCGCCACCGTCGCGAGCAAGACTCCGGCGGCGCCGGCGGCAAACGCGACACGGGCCACGGGCGTCGAGGGGAGGGCGGCCCCACCTTCGGGAGGGGGGGCACCCGCCCCCCCCCGCCCGGAGGACTCGCCCTCCCTCCCCGGGATCTCGGTCGCCCGCGCGGGGTATGGGAGAGAGGGGACGAGGGAGGGCTCGTCGGCGGGGCGGTCGGGGCCGGGGCCGCCGGAGCCACCGGCCCAGGCCGACCGGGGGGGGTCCGCCTCCGCCTCGCGGCCGCGGGGCTCGCGGACTCCGCCGCGGTGGGGCGGGGCCGGGGGGTCGACGGGGTTGCGGAGGAGAGGGCCGGTGGGGGCGGAGTGGGGGTCGGGGAGCTGGCAGCGCGGGGCCGCACTGCCAGGGGGCGGGGGGGATGGGGGGGTGGGTCGGATCGGGGTGGGGTGGGGGAGAGGAGGAGGAGGAAGACGACGACGACGACGACGATGACGACGACGACGACGACGATGACGACGACGACGACGACGACAACGACGAAGACGACGACGAAGACGACGACGACGACGCGACGACCCTCGCCTGGCCCCATGGAGCTCGCCCAGGAGGGGCGGGCGCACGAGGAGGGCCCGGAGACGCCCCGCCCCGAGACGCGCCGCCACGACGTCGTCCTCCCCCGCCCTCCGCCGCAAACAGGTCCCCGACCGCGCGGCGTCCCGGGCGTCCGCGACGGCCAGGGAGACGACGCCCTCCCGGGGCCCGTCCCCGGCGGAGGCGCCCCAGAGAGCCAGGGCGACGCGGCCCCCGCCCAGCCCCGCGGCGGCAGCGACGCGGATGGCGGAGACGCCGAGGCAGCGGGGAGGATGGCGGGACCGACCGTCCGAAGAGCGATTGGCATCGAGCAACCTATCGATCGCCGCGAGGTCGGTCGCGGCGGGGTCGGTTGAGGGGGACGCCGGGTCCGGGCGCCAGACCGCGACGCAGCCGCAGGAGCCGGCGACGAGGCAGCCCCGGTCGACGGACCCGAGAGAGATGCAGAGGGGAGGAGCGTGGTGCGGGTCGCGGGCCGAGATGCGGGCGGGGGTGGAGGAGACGAGGCCGGGCAGGCTGCGGGGGGGGGAGGGACCGCTGGCGGACGCGACGGGGCGGCGCGCGGAGCCGTCACGGCGGCGACACTGGAGGCCGAGGCAGCCTTCGAGCGCGGCCGCGGCAGAGGCGGGGCGACCGAGCTCGCGGGTGCGAGCGTAGTGGAGGGCAGAGAGCGGGGGTGGATGTAGGGGGCGGGGGGGGCGGCGGCAGTCTGGGTCGGCTGCGGGATCGTTCAGGCCGGGGCGGGGTGGAGAGGGTCGACCGTAGCGGGGGGCTGGGACGGCGGGCGGCGGGACACCCCCGTGTCGGGCGAAAATGTCCTTTAGACGGGTTATCTCGCCTCTCTCAAGACGATCGAGCTCATTTTCCTTGCTTTTAGCCCCATAGCGCAGATGTTTCATCGCGGAGCGTGACGAAACGGCCGGAGCAGCAGCAGGCGACGACGACGCACCGGTCAGCGTTGGCTCCGCCCGCCAAGTCCCCGCGGGGAAGTAGGCCTGTCGTTCCTCGTTCCATTCGAGGCCCCCCCAGAAACGCCTCCCGTTGGGGGGCGGCATCCCGGGGCAAAGCTCACTGGGGCAAGGGGCAGGGGGCGACATCCCTCGTCGAGGCCGCGGCCGCGGGGGCCGGCAGGCAGCCGAGGGGGGCGAAGCCGGGACACAGGACATCTAGACAGTTCGCGCGCGTGTCACCGACGAGTTCTGTCGACGACAACGCTCTATGGTTCTCATTCTCCTCTCCTTCCCCAGACGCCGTTTCCCGACGAAGACCGGTCCTCCGTTGGGGCGGGAGCCCAGTGCGACGAACGCACCCGCTTCCCTGGGCGCCGGCGGCCCCGCCGTCCGTGACCGTCCCTCGCGGCGCGGCCCCACGGTCCCCGTCCACATCGCCGCCCACTCTCTCCATCGGAGTTTTTTCCAACGATCGGACGGACGGATGGACGACCACGGCGCCCCCTCGTCGCTGCGGTCGCTGGGATTCGAATCAGCCCCAGGGAAGTCCTCCCCCTCAGGCGCCTCCACCCCCGAAATTCAAGGCCCTTACGACGGTTGCCGGTGGTCTGATGATCGCGGCGTGGTACGCGCCCATGGCGGCATCATCGGCGGTGGGCCGCGGCGCCTTGACGGGCGCCCGCAGCGCGACGGCGGCGTCGACGGCGGCTGTGTCGTCCGGCGGCGGCGTCGCCGGCGACGGGCTCCGCCGCGCGTCGGCATCACCGAGGGACGCGCCCGTCCCTGCCCCCCCCGATGACCCCCCCCCCACGGCCATGCCCGCCGCAAGGCTTGCGAGAGCATCGAGGGCGGCTGCCTCCGGCGACCCCGTCCCGCCCCCCGACGGTCCGATCGCCGCCGCCCCGGGGGCCCCCGCCGCCGGGACGTAGCGCGGCGTTGGCTCGGGCGACGGCGAGGACGCGCGATGAGCCGGGGGCGTGGGGGAGGAGAAGGGAGAAGGGGGATGGGGGAAGGGGGAAGGGGAGGCGCCGCGGGGGGTGCCCCGACGGGGCGGAGGAGTGCCTGAGGGGTGGTGCCAAACCCTCCACGCGCTGTGGTGCGGGTGGAAAGGAAGTCTCCAGCCCTCCAGGCCGCCCGGGGGAGGAGGGGTCCCGTGGGTCGAGGCGGCGGAGTCGTGGCGGCGGCGCTTGAAGGGGGGGGGGGGGGGGGGGGGGGGGGGGGGGGGGGGGGGGGGGGGGGGGGGGGGGGGGGGGGGGGGGGGGGGGGGGTGCCGAAAGGGGAGGGCGCGCCGGCGGGGCCGCCGGCGGTGCCGCCCCATCCGAGTCCGGCGCCAACGCCGGCCACATTGCCATCGCCGAGCACGGCGGCAAAGATAGGCGTCGCTGGAGTCGGTTTAGCCGCACCGTCGCCGGCAGCGGCGGACGCGAATCCGCCCACCCCCCCGCCGCCCCGCCCGCCGGCCTCCCGCCCCCCTCCCTGCCCCGCCCTCGAATCCGTGGTGGTCCCTGCCATCCCGTCGAGCCGAGCGGCGGCGGCTGCGATGACGGCGGCGACGGACGGAGGCGGCGGCGAAACGCGACCGGCGGCGAACGCTTCGAAGTCGCAGCGCAGCGGGAGCCTGGCCGGCGGCCCGAGGCCGGCGGCCCCGTCGGCCGCCGGCTCCCGGCCGGGGAAACCCGCTCCCGGTGGATCCTCCTCGGCGCCCCGCTCTCCTTCTGGGCCCCCGCCCCACAAGAGAGAAAAGGGAACGGGAGGGGTCCGGGGGGCGTCGGGGCCTCCTGCGATGGATACGAATCCGGCGGCGGCGGCGGCGGCGGAGCGCCCCGGCCGGGCGCCCTTGGCCCCCACCCCCCCGGAGGCCGTCCGGGCCCCCGGGGGTCGACCTCCTCCCTTTCCCCCCGACCCACCCCCACGGTGGGGGGGGGCAATGGGGGGGGAATAGCGCGTCGGGGCGACGCGGGAGCGGCCGCCGGGGGCCGCGGTGGGGGCGGCGGGGTCGGATCCGGCGGGGGGGGCGAGCGGGGCCGCACGGACCCCGAGGGCCGCGGCGCGGGCGGCGGATTCGAACGCGGCGGCGGCGGCGGCGGCGGCGGGGTCGAGAGCGGCCGCCGGATCGAGCGGCCCCCATGGCGGCGGGAAGAGCGCCGCGGCGAGCGAGGGCGCGGCAGACGCGGGCCCCGCCGTCGCCGCCGTCCCCCCCGTCGCGCGCGGCGCGCGGACGGCGGCGGCGGCCCCGCGGGGCGGCGGCGGGGCCCCGGTCCGCTCTCGACGCCGATGAGAGACCTGCGGGGACCGGGAGAGCGGGGCGGTCGAAGAGCCCGGAGAGGGAGGGAGGGCGCCCGCGCGCCCCAGCTTCCCCCCACCCCCCCGCCCCCCCCCCCGGGGGGGGCGGGCCCCGTCCCCCCCCCCCCCGACCGCCCCAGGG